>Ga0310810_10001697_pt1 | contig 23270 bp, 18 predicted proteins | sample NCmetagenome_FD_207641 | JGI IMG/M metagenome (GOLD analysis project Ga0310810, IMG submission 207641) | Soil microbial communities from experimental microcosm in Duke University, North Carolina, United States - NC | ecosystem: Engineered > Artificial ecosystem > Soil microcosm > Unclassified ... | reverse complement strand
CAGGAACTGGCTCCGCTCCCATTACTACGACTTCGTGCTGAGGCTGTCGCGCGCCGAGTGGCCGACGGTCCAGCGGGTCGAATTCAAAGTCAGGCAGCCCCATTTCGGCAACGACGTGCCGAAGGAGCCGCGGCACCAGCGGTTGCCGCTAGCGCCGGTTGTCGCCGAGGCGCCTCCCCTTCCACTGCCGCTTCGCACAGGCTATGGCGGGTTTGAGGGCTCTCCGCTCGACCCGCGTTTGAGCTTTACAAGCTTCGTGGTCGGCGCCTCGAACCGCCTCGCTTACGCCGCCGCGCAAGAAGTAGCAAGCGCCTTCTCGACCCCACAGCCTTTGTTTAATCCCTTGTTCGTGCACGGCAATGTGGGACTCGGCAAAACCCACCTCCTGCACGCTATCTCGTGGGACGTAAAACAGCGAAAGCCAGAAGCCCAGGTGCTCTACCTGACCGCCGAGCGCTTTATGTCAGGCTTCGTGCAAGCCTTGCGCGCCCGCGATGCGCTCGCCTTCAAGGAGAAGCTTCGCAAGATCGACATTCTCCTGATCGACGATATGGAGTTCCTGCAAGGACCGACCATCCAGCAGGAGTTCTGCCACACGCTGAACTCGTTGATCGACGGCGGCCGGCAGGTGGTGGTGGCTGCAGATAGGGCGCCGACCCAGCTCGACAAGCTCGATATGCGTATGCGTTCCAGGCTTGGCGGCGGGCTCGTCGCAGAAATCGGGGCGATGGACTATGACCTTCGCCATGCGATTCTGAAGAAGCGCGCGCAAGAGGCCTGCGGCGAGACCAAGGGGCTTGAGATTTCCGAGACCGTGGTCGCCTTCCTCTCCGAACGTCTTACCGAGAGCGGGCGCGAACTCGAAGGTGCGGTGCATCGGCTGCGTGCGAGCTACCAGCTCACCGATGAGCCGGTCACGATAGAGACCGCCGAGCAGATCGTGCGCGATCTCATGCGCGGTGCTGAGCCGCGGCGCGTGCGCATCGACGACATCCTGCGCACGGTCTCCAAGCACTACGGTGTGAACCGGGGCGATCTCCTGTCCGGGCGGCGCAACCGCTCGATCGTTCGGCCGCGCCAGATCGGCATGTATCTTGCGAAACTGCTCACCTCGCGTTCGTTGCCCGAAATTGGACGGAGGTTCGGCAATCGCGACCACACGACGGTGCTGCACGCGATCCGCAAGATCGAACAGTTGATGAACGACGACAATCAGCTCCGCGAGGAGATCGAGCTTTTGAAGCGCTTGCTGCGCGATTAGGGGGAAGGCGGAACGGGGGGTTTGGGTCCCAAGCCAAAGCGTCTCCCCGGCCGCTCTTGCAAAATGGCTTCTATCGGGTCAAGTTCGACCGGGAGTTCCTCGCGCCTTACGCTTTTCCCAGGGCCGGATCGGAGCCAGAAAGCGCTCCGGCCGGACGCCACGCACAGTGGAAAAGGCGCATATTGGGGATAGCGGTCGACCATGCGGCTTACCATCGAGAAACCAGCCCTATCCAAGGCGCTCGGCCACGTGGCAAGCGTAGTTGAGCGGCGGAACACTATCCCGATCCTCTCGAACGTACTCCTATCGGCGAGCAATAACGAGTTGAAGCTGACCGCGACCGACCTCGACATGGAGTTGGTCGAGACGGTGCCTACCCGAGCCAAGGGCGAAGGAGCGACAACGGTGCCGGCGCATATGTTCTACGACATCGTGCGCAAGCTGCCGGAAGGATCGGAGATCGAGCTCGTTCGCGACGGAGACCAAGGGCGCCTCACCATCACGGCAGGACCTGCTCAGTTCTCGCTGCAGACGCTTCCGGCAGACGATTTCCCGGCGCTGAGTGTCGAGGATCTCGGCCATAGCTTTTCGATGTCTGCCGGAGACCTGAAGAGGCTCATCGAGAAGACGCGGTTTGCCATTTCGACCGAGGAAACCCGCTACTATCTCAACGGCATCTATCTCCACGCCACCGAGAGCGGCGGCAAGCCCGCCCTCCGGGCCGTCGCGACCGACGGGCATCGTCTCGCCCAGGTCGAGCTGCCGCTTCCCTCCGGCGCCAAGGGCATGCCTGGCGTGATCGTGCCGCGCAAGACCGTGCTCGAGCTTGCCAAGTTGGTCGAGGATGCCGACGGCGAGGTGCGTATCGAGCTATCGCCCTCCAAGATTCGCGTCTCGACCGCGCGTGTGGTGCTGACCTCGAAGTTGATCGATGGCACCTTCCCCGACTACGAGCGCGTGATCCCGCAGGCGAACGACAAGAAGATGGAGGTGGATAACACCGCCTTTGCCCAAGCCGTCGACCGTGTCTCGACGCTGTCAAGCGACAAAGGCCGTGCGGTGAAGCTCACCATCACCGACGGCAAGCTCACGCTCTCGGTCAACAATCCCGACAGCGGCAGCGCGACCGAGGAGCTTCCGGTTGAATACGGCTTCGATCCGCTGGAGATCGGCTTCAACGCCCGCTACCTCCTCGACATCTCCGGCCAGCTCGAAAGCGGCACGGCAGAGTTCCAGCTTGCCGATCCGGGCTCGCCGACCATGGTGCGAGACGGCAAGGATGCCTCCGCGCTCTATGTGCTCATGCCGATGCGGGTATGAGGGCCTACCGAAGCGAAAAGGATCAGTCATTGGCAGTGGCGGGCAAGGAAACAGGCCCTCACGCCGACAGGCTGTTCGTCCGCGAGCTGAAGCTTGCTGACTTCCGCAACTACGCCAAGGCGCAGCTCGAGCTCGACGCGCGTCCCGTCGTGCTGGTCGGCGATAACGGCTCTGGCAAGACGAACCTGCTCGAGGCCGTGTCTCTGCTTGGACCCGGTCACGGCTTGCGCGGGCGACCTTATCAAGAGCTGTGCCGGAGAGATGGCGGAGGCGGATTCGCCATCGCCGCGCGCGTCGTGTCGCGGCATGACGAGGTGGAGATCGGCACCGGCCTTCCTGTTGGCGCGCGGGACGAGAGCACGGGGCGCACAGTGCGCATCGCCGGCAAGGACGAGAGCCCTAGCGCTCTCGGCGACATTGTTAAGATCATCTGGCTCATCCCCGCCATGGATGGCCTGTTTACGGGGCCCGCTTCCGAGCGGCGGCGCTTCCTCGACCGGCTCGTTCTCGCGATAGACCCAAAGATGCGAACTCCGCTTGGCCGCTATGACCGGGCGATGCGGCAGCGTAACCGCCTGTTCCAGATGCGCGAAGGAAGTCCCGCACTATTTGCCGCGCTGGAAGAGCAGATGGCGGAGGCCGGCGCGGCAATAGCTGCCGCGCGTCTCCATGCCGTCGACCGGCTCGCGGCGCTGATCGAGCGCACGTTGGCGTCACGGGCCGCCGGCACACCCTTCCCGTGGGCTGCGCTTGCTCTCGAAGGGACGCTCGAAGGAGCTCTGGCGCACATGCCGGCCACCGAAGTCGAGGACGATTTTCGAAACATCCTGAAGGCCGGGCGGGAGCGCGACAGAGTCGCTTCCAGGGCCCTTGAAGGTCCGCATTTGAGTGACCTAATTGTGAGTCACGGCCCCAAAAATGCCCCGGCGTCCACCTGCTCTTCAGGCGAGCAGAAGGCGCTTTTGATCGGGCTGATCCTCGCCAAAGCAGAGCTCATCAAGGAACTCGAAGGCATCTCCCCGCTGGTCCTCCTGGATGAGGTCGCAGCACATCTCGACCAATCCCGCCGGGAGGCACTTTTTGACGAAATTTCAAGGCTTTGCGCTCAGGCCTGGATGACCGGGACCGACCGCGACTTGTTCGCTCCGATTGCACAAGAGGCCCAAATCTTGGCGGTGAATCGGGGTATTATCAGGGATTGATTCACAAGTGGCGGAAAGCCCGCCTCATAAACCGAGAAACGACTTTCAGGGAACGATGACACCAGCTTCAAAACGCAAAGCCGCTGCCGCTGCAGAGTACGGCGCGGAGTCGATCAAAGTGCTGAAAGGCCTCGATGCCGTGCGCAAGCGGCCGGGCATGTATATCGGCGACACCGACGACGGCTCTGGCCTCCATCACATGGTCTATGAGGTGGTGGACAACGCCATCGACGAGGCGCTCGCCGGATTCGCCGACGAGATTCTCGTCACGCTTAACGCTGACGGCTCTGCCACCATCGAGGATAACGGCCGCGGGATTCCGACTGAGATCCACAAAGGCGAAGGTGTGTCTGCCGCAGAAGTGATCATGACGCAGCTCCACGCCGGCGGGAAATTCGACCAGAACTCCTACAAGGTCTCTGGCGGCCTGCATGGTGTCGGCGTGTCGGTGGTGAACGCGCTCTCTTCCAAACTCGAGATGACCATCTGGCGCGGCGGCAACGAGCATTTCATGCGGTTTCACGACGGCGTGCCAGAGGCGCCGCTCAAGGTCGTTGCCGACGCCGGCGCGAAGACCGGCACGCGCATCACCTTCGTACCTTCACCCAAGACTTTCACCATGGTGGAGTTCGACTACACGACGCTAGAGCATCGTTTGCGCGAGCTCGCTTTCTTGAACTCTGGCGTGCGCGTCGTGCTGTCCGACCTTCGCGGCGTCGAGCCCAAGATCGAGGAGATGCGCTACGAGGGCGGCTTGAGGGCTTTCGTCCGCTATCTTGACCGCACCAAGCACCCGCTGATCGCGGAACCGATTGTGGTCGAGAAGCAGCAGGATAAGGTCTCGGTCGAAGCCGCTCTGTGGTGGAACGACAGCTACCACGAGAACGTGCTCACCTTTACCAATAACATCCCGCAGCGGGACGGCGGCACGCATCTCGCGGGCTTCCGCGCGGCGCTGACACGCACCGTCAACACCTATGCGGCCGAGTCCGGCATTGCCAAGAAGGAGAAAGTCGCGCTCACCGGAGACGACGCGCGCGAGGGGCTCACTTGCGTACTCTCGGTCAAGGTCCCGGATCCCAAATTTTCGAGCCAGACCAAGGACAAACTCGTCTCCTCGGAGGTGCGCCCCATGGTCGAGAGCGTCATGGCCGATGCGCTCTCGGCGTGGTTCGAGGAGAACCCCGGGGAAGCGCGCAACATCGTGCAGAAGATCGTTGAGGCTGCCGCGGCGCGGGAGGCTGCCCGGAAAGCGCGCGAGCTCACCCGGCGCAAAGGCGCACTCGACGTTTCCTCGCTTCCCGGCAAGCTCGCGGACTGTCAGGAACGAGACCCGGCCAAGTCCGAGCTGTTCCTGGTCGAGGGCGATTCAGCCGGCGGCAGCGCAAAGCAGGCGCGCGATCGCGCCTTCCAGGCGGTACTTCCCTTGCGCGGCAAGATCCTCAACGTGGAGCGCGCGCGCTTCGACAAAATGCTGTCGAGCGCGGAGATCGGCACGCTCATCACGGCGCTCGGCACTGGCATCGGCCATGACGAGTTTGACCTGTCGAAGCTTCGCTACCACAAGATCATCATTATGACTGACGCCGACGTCGACGGCGCGCATATCCGCACGCTACTTCTCACCTTCTTCTACCGGCAGATGCCTAAGCTAGTTGAGGGCGGCTATCTCTTCATCGCCCAGCCGCCCCTCTACAAAGTGTCGCGCGGCAAGTCCGAGCGCTATCTCAAGGACGAGCGCTCTCTCGAGGATTATCTCATCGGTGAAGGGCTCGAGGACGCGATCCTGGTGACCGGCGAGAATGCGAGCCGGGGCGGCGGAGATCTGCGCGATATCGTCGAGACCGCGCGCAGGATCGGCGCAATCCTAAAGGGCATGCACAGCCGATATCCGCGCTTTATCGTTGAGCAAGCCGCGATTGCCGGCGCGCTCAGTCCCAAGGTTCTGAAGGATCCGAAGCAGGCACAAGCTGCCGCGGCCTATATCGCCAAGCGTCTCGATTCACTTTCCGAGGAGACCGAGCGCGGCTGGCATGGAGAGGCTCTGCGGGAGGGCGGTTTGCGCTTTTGGCGCGAGCTCAGAGGCGTGATGGAGTCTCATCTGATCGATGGGCCGTTCATTGCCTCGGCAGACGCGCTCAAGCTCGACGGCTTCGCCCCGCATCTGCAGGAAGTTTATGCCAAACCCGCCACGCTCAAGCGCAAGGACGCGAGCCTGGTCGTGCATGGGCCGAGCGAGCTGCTCGACGCGGTTATGGTCGCAGGCCGCAAGGGACTCACGCTTCAGCGCTATAAAGGACTAGGCGAGATGAATCCCGAGCAGCTTTGGGAAACGACGCTGGACCTCGACACGCGCACCATGCTGCAGGTGAAGATCAAGGAAGGCGAGGATGCCGACGACATCTTCTCGCGGCTGATGGGCGACGTGGTCGAGCCGCGCCGCGAGTTCATCCAGGCCAACGCGCTGCAAGTCGCCAATCTCGACGTGTGAGTGTCAGTGGATGTGGTAAAGGCCGCAACTGTATAAGGCCTCGAAGTCATGAAGAGCTCTGCGTCCGCATCGAGCCCGCAGCCCCCAGCTAGACGAGGCGGATTTCGTTCGCTGATCCAGAACCGAGGCAAGGCCCTTGCTCTGTGACTTCGTGCCTGTCGCCTCGATCCCTTAACGCTGCGTCAAGGCGTAACATCTAGGCTTCCGTCCAACAGGCGCGCGGGGCGCGAAACGAGCTCCCGCGAGGCTTGATTTCGCGCGTTCGATCGGGGCGGAAAATCCATGCAAGGTGCGCGGCGGAGCGCAAAACCCGGCGCTAAGGTCGGTCGCCGGAGCGAGCCCAAGATCGGCCCGCGCCGCGGCAACGCGCATGCGCCGCGGCGCCGCCCACGCAAGAGACGCAAACCCTCGCGGCTGAAGCTCGCGCTCGCAAATCATCCGCTGCTCTACAAGGGCATCAGGCTCTGTCTGCTCAGCCTTATCTGGGGCACCATCGTGCTCGGCGCCGCGATCGTCTATTTCATCTCGCAGGTGCCGGACCCGATCATCGCCGCGCTCGACGACCGACCACCCAACGTCACCGTGCTTGCCGCCGACGGCACCGTGCTCGCCGAGCGCGGTTTGCGCCGTGGTCATGTTCGTCTCGATTCGTTGCCGCCTTACCTCGTCCAGGCGGTTCTTGCGACCGAGGACCGGCGCTTCTACCGCCATTTCGGCATTGACCCGCTCGGACTCGTACGCGCGAGCTTCCGCAATGCAACAGCCGGTACGGTGGTGGAAGGCGGCTCGACCATCACTCAGCAGCTCGCCAAGAATCTCTTCCTCTCGCCGAAGCGCACCATGGCGCGCAAGCTCGAGGAGGTGATCTACGCGATTTGGCTCGAGCAACGCTTCACCAAGGACGAGATCCTCGAGCTCTACATCAACCGAGTGTATTTCGGCGGGGGCACATACGGCGTGGAAGCCGCCTCGCAGCATTATTTCGGCAAGCCGGCGCGGGATGTGACGCTGCCGCAAGCCGCCCTTCTCGCTGGCCTGCTCAAGGCGCCGTCAAAATATACGCCCACGCGGAGCGTGAAGCTGGCCGCTTCGCGCGTCGACGAGGTGCTCGACAACATGGTGGAGGCGGGGTTCCTCTCTGCCGACGCGGCGCGCAGCGCTAACGAGCAACCGCTTAACCTGTCCGCCAAGGGCGACGAGACCGGATATCCCTATGCCGTGGATTGGGTCGCCGAGCTGCTCCCGGAATATGTCGACGAGAAGAACAGCGACCTCATCGTCGAGACGACCATCGATGCCGGCCTGCAACGGGTCTCGCAGCAAGCGCTACGCCAAATGCTCGACGAGGAAGGATCAGCGCGCCACGCGAGCGAAGGCGCGGTGGTGGTGCTCGATCCTTCCGGTGGCGTGAAGTCACTGGTCGGTGGCCGCTCCTACTCAACGAGCCCGTTCGACCGCGCGGTGAAGGCGCTGCGCCAGCCAGGCTCAGCCTTCAAGCCCTTCGTCTATCTCACGGCGCTCGAAAGCGGCTACACGCCCGACTCGCTCGCCTATGACGGTCCGACCAACATTGCCGGGTGGTCGCCCAAGAACTACAGCGGCTCATATCAGGGCGAGGTGAGCTTGCGTGACAGCCTGGCTCACTCCATCAACACGGTGGCGGTCAGGCTCGCCACGGAAGTCGGACCTTCGGCCGTGGTACGGACGGCGCAGAGGCTCGGCATTCACTCCAAGCTGCAAGACAATCCTTCGATCGCGCTCGGCACATCAGAGGTGACGCTGCTCGAGCTCACCAGCGCCTATGCGCCCTTTGCCAATGGCGGCCAGGGTGTGCTGCCCCATGTCATCACCCGCGTGAAGAATGGCGACGGCAAGGTGCTTTACCAGCGACAGCACTCGACCTTCGGCCAAGTGGTGTCGGCCGCCGATGTTGGGGCCATGAACGACATGCTGACCGCGACAATCACAAGCGGCACCGGAAAACAGGCAGCGATCGAGGGACATATGGCCGCCGGCAAGACCGGAACCACCCAGAGCTTCCGCGATGCGTGGTTCATCGGCTACACCGGACACTATGTGGGTGGCGTCTGGATCGGCAATGACGACGGCACGCGCATGAAGAAGGTCACCGGCGGCACGCTTCCAGCCAAGCTCTGGCATGAGATCATGCTTTACGCGCACACCGACAAGACGCCGCTGCCGTTGCCGAACATACGCGGCCCGCGTCTCCAAGAGGCAATTGCCGGACTGCCCTGGCCGGCGAAGAGCGGCACGCCACTCTTCCAGCGCGTGCTCGGAGTCTTCTCCGGCCAGTAGCTATTCGATGCTGCGTTTCGGCGAGGTGCGCGACGAAGGGAAGCCACCCTCGGCGCCATAGCAGTGCAGGCTCGCGCCCTGTTTCCTGAGCCAGCTCCTCGCTTCTTCATGGCGCGGCATGGTGCGCTCGACCAGCGCCCAGAAACGCGGCCCATGATTCATGTGGCCCAGATGCGCGACCTCATGCGCAGCGAGGTAATCGAGCACAAAAGGGGGCGCGAGCACGAGGCGCCATGAGAAGGAGAGCGCGCCGCTGGTCGAGCACGATCCCCATCGCGTGGTCTGATCGCGCACGAAAATCCGTTTCGGCATGAGATCGAGGCGTTTCGCGTGCACCGCGACGCGCGTCTTGAGATCGAGATGAGCCTGCCGCTTCAGCCAATCGAGCAAACGACGCGGAGCGTGCCCATCTTCGCCTGCCACGTACAGCCGCGGCAATCTCCGCAATGAAACGCGCGCGCCCTCGGGCCAGGCCGGCCGCACTGACCCCGTAAAGCGAAGTACGTGAGCGAAACCGCGCAATGGCACGATGGCGCCATGCGTGAAAGGAACTGGCTCCGACAATCCCGCAACGCGTTCTTTCAGCCACCCAAGATGCCGCGACAGGAACTCATCTGCGTCGGCGAAACTCGAATAGCACGGCATGGTAAGCACGGCGCCGCGCCGCGCTTCGCTGACCTGCAAACTGAAGCGTCGCGCTCGCGCGCTTCGTTTCAGCACCATTGGAATGTTGAGACCGCGGATTTTGACTTCGATAGTCTCGCCGCGAGCGAGATTGAGCCTCTTAAGCATTTTTACGCTCCCTACTACCGCCCGGTCCCCCTCCCGATTCGGCGGGCGGTACACTAGCACAGGGTTTACGGGGAGCGCGCGCCTCTGCTTTAGGCAGTCAGTCCGAAGACCCGCGACAGGATCCCGACGCGACGCTGATGAGCCCTCACGAAATGCTGGATTTTCGGTGCTATTTCATAGCGGAAGCGCGATCCGTTAAAGACGCCGTAATGGCCCACTCCGGGCTGCAAATGGTGCTCACGCTTACTGTGTGGAAGATTCTTGCACAAAACATGTGCAGCATAGGTCTGGCCGCTTCCCGAGATGTCGTCCTTTTCCCCTTCCACTGTCATGAGGGCGACCCTGTGGATTTTAGCAGGGTCTACCAGTGTGTTGCGGTGCGTCATCACCCCGCGTGGAAGGCTATGCTCTAGGAACACCGTTTCGATGGTTTGCAGGTAATATTCGGCGGTTAAATCCATTACTGCCAGAAATTCATCGTAAAATTCACGGTGTTTATCGGCGGAATCACCATCTCCTCTAATCAGATTATGGAAAAGGTCGCGATGCGCCGTAACATGGCGATCGAAATTCATGCCCATGAATCCGCTAAGCTGCAGGAATCCGGGATAAACGTTGCGCATCACGCCCGGATAGGGCCACGGAACCTGGGTGATGACGTTGCGCCGGAACCACTCGATTGCGCGCGCCTCGGCAAAGCGGTTGACTGCGGTTGGGTTCTCCCGCGCATCGACCGGACCAGCCATGAGGATCATCGAGCGCGGCACTGCCGGGTCGCCATTTGTCTCCATCAAGGACACCGCGGCGAACACAGGCACGGTCGGTTGGCACACCGCGATGACATGCACATCGCCGCCAAAAAACTGCAGAAACTCAACGATGTAATCAATATAGTCGTCGAGATCGAAGGAGCCTTCGGCGCGCGGAACGAAGCGGGCGTCCTGCCACTCGGCCACGTAGATGTCGTGGTGCGGCAGGAGGTCGCGCACCGTGCCACGAAGCAGGGTGGAGAAATGGCCGGCCAGCGGCGCCACGATCAAAAGCTTGGGGTCCCGGCGGCGGCGCCATGCCGAAACGTTCCGCTCGAAATGAATGAGATTGCAGAAGGGCTTAGAGATGACGACCCGCTCGCGGACAGCGACACGTCGGCCCTTGATCTCCGTCTGATCGATATTCCAAGAGGGCCTCGGATAACGGCGCGTCGTCCGCTCGAACAGCTCGAGCGCAGCCGCCGCGCTCCGGCCGAGCGGGGTATAAGCAGCCGGATTCAAGGGGTTGCGGAAGAGGAGCCTGTAGGCGTCGGCTGCGGCCCGCGCAGGGCTGAGCGCCGCCCGGTTCAGCTCATATAGATGATAAAGCATGGACGGACCTCGCGCCTACCGATTTACGATATAGCTAAAATGCTGCATCGCGGAATCAGATGGTGATTCTATGTTGCGGCGCAACGGCAACTTGCCACGGGAGCGCATCGGTCGCGCGGCTAAAGGTAGCTGCGCATAGTCTCCGTCATTTTTGAGGCAGGAGTTCCGTAGGTGAAGTGGGTCAAATACTGACCATCCTTATCCATGAGGTAGACGAGTGCAGAATGATCGATGCTATACCCGTAATTTCCATCTTTACCCTTATATTCGAATTTTGAGTAGGTAACGCGATAAGCCTTTGCTGCATTGGCAATTGCCGTGGGCGAGCCAGTCAAGCCAACGAAGTTCTTGCCGAAAATCTTGACGTAGGTCCCCACGGCCTCCGGCGTGTCGCGCTCCGGGTCCAAGGTCACAAAAACGGGAACGACCTCGTCTGCCTTTGAGCCAAGCGCATCGAGCGCCGCCGACATGACCTGCAGCTCCGCCGGGCAGATGTCCGGGCAATGAGTGAAGCCGAAGAAGATCAGCATGTATTTGCCGCGGAAGTCGCGGTCGGTGACGGTCTTGCCATTTTGATCGACCAGCGTGAAGGGTCCACCGATCAGGGCCGTGCCTGTGGTTTCGACCTTGGGGCCTTGCGCGCTGCTCGTGACGATAAGCGCGGCCGCGCCTCCGAGCGCGCCAACGAGAAAGCCGGCAAGGATCACGATGAGGAGACGGCGGCGCATCTATTCTCCCAACTTCAACAGAGTGCCGTTGACCCGCGCGCTTGCGAGGAAGCGGCTGAAGGTAAGATAGCCAATGAAGAGGTACACGGCGTTCAATGAGAGCGCCCACCACAGCTCTTTTGCATCGAATGTGTGATGCAGCAGGATAGAACGCATGCCCTCGAACACGTGCGTGGGGGGCAGCGCGAGCGCGATCACCTGCAGCCAGCTCGGCAGCACCGAGACAGGGTAGTAAACGCAGCAGAGTGGGAGCAGCAGAAAGGCAAGCGACCAGGCGAGCTCCTCCGCGCCAAGCCCGTAGCGCAGGATGACGCCTGCCGAGATCAGGCCGAGCGACCAGCTCGTCAAAACCAGCACGGCGAAGAAGGCGACGAGCGGCAGGCCGAGATCGAGCAGATTGAAGCCGAACAGGAGATAAGCAGCCGTCGCCACCGGAATCATGCTCACGCTGAGGCGGATCACGCTCCAGACGCTCAACGCTATGATGAGTTCATAAGGACGGAGCGGGCTCGTCAGCAGATTGCCGAGATTGCGCGACCACATCTCCTCGATGAAGGTGGTGGCGAAACCGATATTCGAGCGGAACAAAATGTCCCACAGCAGGATCGAGCCGATGAGCACGCCGGCAGCCTGCGCCAGTGGGTTGGTGGTGCCCGAGAGATATTTCTGGAGGAAGCCCCAGGTCAGCATCTGGAGGAACGGCCAATAGATGAGCTCGACCAACCGCACGCCAGAGCTTCGCAAGAGATAGATGTAGCGCTGCACCAATGACCTGATGCGCCGGATCGAGGCGCTCAACCCTGTGGGCCGCAACAGGATGGGCTCTACACCCAGCGGCAATGTACGAGCGTCGCTCATGATGCTTTGCGTGCCGAGGATTCGTCGGCTTCCTCGCGAGTTCGCTTCGCGCGCCGGCGCACCACGTCGAGAAACACCTCTTCCAAAGTCTTCCGGCCGAAAGTCGCGATCAGCGTTTTGGGCGTCTCATCCTCGATGATGCGGCCTGCGTCGAGCAGGATGACGCGATCGGCGAGCCGCTCGACCTCGGTCATATTGTGGGAGGCGAGCAGCAACGTCGCGCCGCGCGACCGCGCATAATCTCGGAGCTTCCGCCTGATCCAATCCGCGGTGTCGGGATCAAGCGAAGCCGTGGGCTCATCCAGCAGGAGGAGCTCAGGGGCATTAAGAAGGGCCTTGGCGAGACCCACGCGGGTTTTCTGGCCCGCCGACAGCTTGCCGGTCTCGCGGTCGAGCAGAGGCTCGATCTGAAAATCCTCAGCGATATAGGCGATGCGCTCGGGAATATTGGCGATGCCGTAAAGCCCCGCATACACGGTCAGATTCTGCCTGACAGTCAGCCGCGCCGGCAGATCGACATAAGGACTCTGGAAATTGAGCTTGTGCGCCACGGTCCCGCGGTTCCGGCTGATATCGGCGCCGAACACCCTGACCTCGCCGGAGGTCGGCATGACAAGGCCGAGCAGCATGGCGATAGTCGTGGTCTTGCCAGCGCCATTGCCGCCGAGCAGCGCCACTGTCGTTCCCTGCGCCAGCTCGAAGCTGATATGATCGACAGCGGTAACAGGGCCATAGACCTTGGTGAGGTCGCGTACCGCCACTGGGACCCCCGCTGCCGCTACACTATCGTCAGCAGGCCCAGCGCCGGCCCCTTTGCCGAAACCTTCAACTCTCTCGTCCATAACCTTGCGCTGCTCGTCCGCTTTGTCGGAATTATGGCTCGATCCCACGTGTTAGACTTGAGCTATGGCCGCCATCGACAATAGTCAAATCAGCCGTCGCGCCCATGTCCCGGATTGGCTGCGGCAGGGCGAAAGCCGCTTGCGCCTCCAGACCATCGTGCGCCTGCGCTGGCTTGCCGTGCTCGGCCAGACCATCACCGTAGTCGGCGCCTATTGGGTGCTCGGCATCGACCTGCCGATCGGCGGCTGTCTCGCGGTGATCGCGCTCTCTGCCTGGATCAATGTCGCGCTCCGTATCCGCTACCCCGCGAGCCAGCGCCTGCGCAGTCATTATGCCTTTGTCATGCTTGCCTACGATGTTCTCCAGCTCGCCGCCCTTCTCTATTTGACTGGCGGCCTGGAAAACCCGTTCGCCTTCCTGCTGATTGCACCCGTCACGGTGTCGGCTTCGACGCTCCCAATCAGGGTCACCGCGTTGCTTGGCGCACTTGCCATCGGCGCGGCGACGCTGCTCACGAACTTCCATCATCCGCTCCCCTGGTTCCACCATTCCAACCTTCTGCTCCCATTCCCTTATGTGATGGGCGTATGGGCCGCGGTCGTTTCGGGCATCCTGTTCATCGGTTTCTATTCCTGGCGCACAGCAGAGGAGGCGCGGCGCATGGCGGAGGCGCTGGCCGCCGCCGAGATGGTGCTAGCCCGCGAGCAGAAACTCTCGGCGCTCGACGGGCTAGCCGCCGCTGCGGCGCACGGGCTCGGCACCCCGCTCGCGACCATCGCCGTTGTGACCAAAGAGCTGATGCGCGACGCCAAGCCCACCGACCCGCATTACGACGACGTGGTGTTGCTGCGGGCTCAGGCCGAGCGCTGCCGGGAGATTCTGGCCGAGCTCGCCGGTGGCGGTGAGCAGCACGACCTCATTGTGTCCCGGCTTACCTTGAGCCACCTGATCGAAGAGGTGGTGGCGCCGCACCGCCTCGTCGCCGTGCCCATCGAGGTCAGGACCGCTGCCGTCGAGGACGTGGCGCCACGCACTGCCGCGGCTCAGGAGCCGGTCGCCGAGCGCAATCCCGGCGTCATCTATGGGCTAGGGAATCTCGTGGAGAATGCGATCGATTTCGCCGCCACCAAGGTCGAGGTCGAGGCGCGCTGGTCCGACAAGGCGGTCGAGATCGTCATTGCCGACGACGGCGCGGGCTTCCCGCCCAACGTGCTCGAGCAGCTCGGCGAGCCATTCGTAACCACCCGGCCGGCGCAGGGCTGGCGGCAGGAAGCGCCCGACGAGCATATTGGTATGGGGCTTGGCTTCTTCATCGCCAAGACGCTGCTCGAGCGTTCAGGCGCCATGCTTGCGCTCGCCAACCGGCCGCAAGGCGGCGCGAAGGTGACGGTAACCTGGCCGCGCGCTAAATTCGAGCAACGTCCGGCGCGAGGTGAGCTGAATCCCGAGCCGGTTGTCTAGCGTGGCGCGCAAATCGCCACTTGGTCGGTGGACATCGCGAACAGCTGCCGAAGGTTACCGGCAGTTCATTTTCCAGCTACCCCCTACTTTGGTATTGTTGCCGAGTGCCGCGAAACCGCTTAGCTCACTAGCGAGCTGGGACAGGTTCATAGGAGAGGGCCATGGACGTTCAGCAGATCTCACCTACGCCCGCGCAGACAACCCGCGTGTCCGACAACACTCTTCTCATCGTTGATGACGACCGTGCCTTCCTCGCGAGGCTTGCGCGCGCCATGGAGACACGCGGCTTCGAAGTCGAGGCTGCCGCTTCGGTCGAGGATGGCTTGTCGTCTCTGCGGCGCAGACCTCCCGCGTTCGCGGTGGTGGACATGCGCCTCGAAGACGGCAACGGCATTGACGTCATCGCCGCGCTGAAAGACGTGCGGCCCGAGGCGCGTGCCGTGGTGCTTACCGGGTACGGCAATATCGCCACCGCTGTCACAGCGGTGAAGCTCGGCGCGGTCGATTACCTCGCCAAGCCTGCCGACGCCGACGATGTCTACAACGCGCTCGTGGCGTCCACGACCGCGGTGAAGGCGCCGCCGCCGGAGAACCCGATGTCGGCCGACAGGGTGCGGTGGGAGCACATCCAGAGAGTGTATGAGCTTTGCAATCGCAACGTCTCTGAGACCGCGCGGCGGCTCAACATGCATCGCCGCACATTGCAGCGCATCCTCGCCAAGCGCGCCCCGAAATAGATCAGATCTCGAAGCTGCAGCCGGGATCGAGGTGTTGCTGCAACCGAAGTGCTGCGGCGCGCGCGAGGGCGAGCATCATGGCTTTGCGGCGTGCGGCCGACAGCCGCTCCTCAATCCCTTCCCGCACGAGTTCCGCGCCATAGCGATCGGCGAGGATGAGCCCAGCCTCTTCCGGGATGACCTCGCAAGGGAAATCCGCCCGCACCGCGAAATAAAGCCGGTCGCAATACTCGAGATAATCCTGCCATTTCGCGTCGGTGCGATAGTCGAGGAGGCAGGATTTGACCTCGACGATCAAAATGTCGCCGCGTCCTGACATCGCCACAACGTCGGCGCGGCGGCCATTGGCGAGAGGCAGCTCCGTGACAACACAGTGGCCGAGCGCGCGAAGTGCCCGGCACACGCCTCGTTGCAGTTCGGCTGCGACCTCCGATTGCCTCCCGTCGAAGGAGACGATGGGATCCTCGGCCTTGGCACCATATTCCAGCATCAAGACTCCTAAGAAAATCAAATCGCGCTCACGGAGTCGTGCATGGTTATTCATTTCGCCTGTCGGAACAAGCTGCTAAATCTCGCGTTGGGTGCGATTGCCGGAAGGGAGCCAGTGATGAGTGCGTGGAACGCCGTCCTCGCCGAGCCAACGCCAAGCACCCAATCGAATACGTCCATCTTACGCGATCGTCTGTTTCGGACGAGAACGCTGTCGACGGAAATTGCGCGGCCCCTGAGCGATGAGGACCAGGTCGTCCAGGTGATGGACGACGCGAGCCCTACCAAGTGGCATCTTGCGCACACCACCTGGTTCTTCGAGGCCTTCCTGCTGAAGCGCTTCCTTCCCGGCTACCAGGTGTTCGACGAGCGCTTCGAATATTGCTTCAACTCCTACTACGAGAGCGTGGGGCCGCGGCAGCCGCGGCCTAAGCGCGGTCTGCTCACGCGTCCCTCGGCGGAAGAGGTGCGTGCCTATCGCGCTGCGATCGATGAGGCGCTCGAGCGCTTGCTTGACCAGGCGCTTCAGCCCGAGGCGGCAGAGCTTATTGAGCTCGGCATCAATCACGAGCAGCAACACCAGGAGCTGCTGCTCACCGACATCTTGAGCCTGTTCGCGACAGAGCCGCTCAAGCCTGCCTATCGTTCAGCTCCTGCCGGTGTCGCCACAAGCGAAGCGACGCCTTTGAGCTTCCTTTCCTTCGACGGTGGCATCTTCGAAGTCGGGCATGACGGCAATGGCTTTGCTTATGACAATGAGAGTCCCCGTCACGAGGAGCTGATCCGCCCATTCAAGCTCGCAACGCGGTGCGTGACCAACGGGGAATGGATCGAATTCATCGAGGGTGGCGGCTATGTGACCCCAACGCTTTGGCTCGCCGACGGCTGGAATACGGTGAACAGTCAGGATTGGCAGGGGCCGCTTTATTTCGAGAAGGCCGAAGGCGGCTATATGCAGATGAGCCTGCTCGGTTTCCGCCCTGTGGATCTCGCCGCGCCTGTCACGCATGTGAGCTATTACGAGGCTGACGCCTTCGCCCGCTGGGCCGGTCATCGGCTGCCGACGGAATTCGAGTGGGAAATTGCCGCGGCGAGTGTGCCCCCCCAGGGCCGCACGCTCGGCCAAAATCATTTGCGCGCCATGCCAGCCAAGGCTGGCGCCACGCTTCAGCAGATGTTCGGCGACGTGTGGGAATGGACGGCAAGCGCTTATCTCCCCTATCCGGGCTTCAAGGCGGCGGCAGGCGCCGTTGGCGAGTACAACGGCAAGTTCATGGTGAATCAGTTCGTGCTCAGGGGCGGCTCCTGCGTGACGCCAGAGGGCCACGTGCGGGCGACCTACCGCAATTTCTTCTATCCGCATCAGCGCTGGCAGTTCATGGGCCTGCGTCTCGCCTCCTCCGCGTGATGGAGAGCGACATCTCCCTTCACGTCCCCTCCGATATCCCGGCGCATGCGCTCGGGCTCCACATTCAGGCGGATTTCGCCGCGGCCGTGCTCGCAGGCCTTGCGCGGACGCCGCGGAGCATCCCCTGCCGCTTCTTCTACGATGCGGCGGGATGCGAGCTGTTCGAGGAGATCGTCAAGCTCGAGGAATATTACCCGACGCGGGTCGAAGCCGCTCTGCTCGAAGTTCATGGCGCCGAAATCGCGAAGCTTGCCGGCGAGGGCCGTGTGCTGGTCGAGTTTGGATCTGGGTCGAGCCGGAAGACGAGCCTCCTGATTGGCGCTCTCGGAAACCTTCCCGCTTACATCCCCATCGATATCGCGGGCGAGAGCCTGAGGGAGGCCGCCGAGTGGCTTTTAGCCCGGCATGAAGAGCTCACGATCCTGCCGCTCATTGCCGACTTCACCAAGACGCGCGCATTGCCCAAGGCCGCGCAAGGCTATCGCAAGCTTGGCTTCTTCTCAGGTTCGACCATCGGCAATCTGACCCCTATCGAAGCGCAAGCCTTCCTGGCCAATGCCGCGAAGCTGCTCGGCCCGGGCAGCGTCTTTCTGATCGGTGTCGACCTCAAGAAGCCGACGTCGATTCTGCTTCCCGCCTATAACGATGCGCGCGGCGTGACCGGGGCGTTCAACCTCAATCTGCTCGCCCGGATCAACCGCGAGCTCGACGGCGAGTTCGACCTTAGCCGCTTCGCGCATGACGCCGTCTACAACGAGGCCCAGGGCCGCATCGAGATGTATCTCGTCAGCCTCGCGCGGCAGGCTGTTCACATTCTCGGGCGCACCTTCACGTTTGCCGATGGCGAGCGCATCCACACCGAGAACTCGCATAAATACACCGTGCCGGAGTTCCACGCGCTTGCTCGTACTTCAGGCTGGCAGCCGGTGAAGGCTTGGACCGACTCCGACAATCTCTTCAGTCTGCACCTACTTCGCTTCGACTGACCTAGCTCGGGATCTCCGCCGGTGGGAGAAGTGGGACTTAAGAGCCAGGATAGTGTATAATAAGCGTCGAACGCGCTCGCCCTCGGCCGATTGGCGTCAAGCCCGGCCTGATCGGCCCCGGGCCCTCGAACCGACAGTTCGGGAGGAGCGAGCATGACAAGCCGAGAGCACATCCGAAACCCCGTCGAGTGGACGGCAGACCAGCTATGGCTTGCGTCCCAGACCGTCGGTTCGCTGGGTCACTCGATACGAGGGAGCCGGGATATCCCGTTGCCCGCCGTCCGCCGGATCAATGCCGCTGATCTCAAAGACGTCTTGACGAAGGGGCTTGAGGATTTTGGCGCCTATCGGTCGGACGTTATTTTCATCTGTCTGATCTACCCGCTTGTCGGGCTCGCGCTGGCCTGGCTGACCTTCGGCTATCAGCTTCTGCCGCTCCTGTTTCCGCTTGCCTCTGGGTTTGCGCTTGTAGGTCCAATCGCAGCGGTCGACCTCTATGAAATGAGCCGGCGCCGCGAGCAAGGCCATCGCATCAGCTGGATCGATGCCTTCGGTGTGGTCCGCTCGCCCGGATTCGGCGCGATCCTCGTGCTGGGATTGGTGCTGGTGGCGATCTTCCTGCTGTGGTTGCTTGCGGCCAGTGTGATCTACGGGCTCACCCTCGGCCCTGAGCCACCCGTCTCGATCGCCTCGTTTGTCCGCGACGTATTCACAACGAGCGCAGGCTGGACGATGATCGTAGTGGGAGTGGTAGTTGGATTCCTTTTCGCCTTGTTGGTGCTCGCGATCAGCGTGGTGTCGTTTCCGCTGCTGCTTGACCGCGACGTCGGTCTTTACAGCGCGGTATCGACCTCGGTTCGCGCAGTGGCGACCAACCCAGGCCCGATGGCGCTTTGGGGCCTGTTCGTGGCCGGTGGACTCGCCATCGGGATGCTACCCGCTTTTCTTGGTTTGATCGTCGTCCTGCCCGTGCTTGGCCACGCCACGTGGCACCTCTATCGAAAGGTGGTGCGCTGAAGCTGCACTAGGCCGTTCGCGGCTTGCCCGGCACGACGAGGTTGGCGACCTTAAATCGCCCTCTGCTCGTAGCGGTCAAGAAGGAATAGCCTCGCGTCTATGAGTACACGCTCGTCGTGGGCCAGTGATACACTTGGCGGGTAAAGTGTTCTCTGTGGGAGGCGCCAATGGCTATAGGCACGCACTTACTGCGACATAAACGAGCCCCGAGGACAGCCTTACTTTGGGCGATTGCGATCGCAGCGGTGGCGCTTGCTGCATTAGGCGGCAGGGCCATTTCCGCGCAGGACAAATACACTGTGCAAGTGCCGGGCGGTCTCGCGTTCTCTGAGTTCAGAGGATACGAGGACTGGCAAACTGTCGCGGTCAGTCAGACCGAAGGCGCGCTCGCAGTCATCCTCGCCAATCCTACGATGATTGACGCTTATCGGGCCGGCATTCCCGGCAACGGCAAGCCTTTCCCCGACGGCTCCAAGATGGCGAAGATCCACTGGAAGCCGGAAAAGAGCGCCGAGGCCCCCGATCCGACGACGAGGATTCCGGGTACCCTGCATGACGTTGACTTCATGGTGAGGGATAGCAAGAGATTCACGGACAGCGGCGGATGGGGGTGGGGGGCCTTCAACTATGACGCCACCACCGACACGTTCACGCCCGCAACCTTAGCTGACCAGCCGCCGCAGGGGAACGACGCCAAGTGCGGCTTCGCGTGCCATACGATCGTGGCGAAAAAAGATTATGTTTTCACCGCATATCCCAAGAGGTAGGCGGGAAAAGATGGCTCAGGCCCATCAACCAGGCCAAGCCGCTTTTAGATCGATCTTGCCCGAGGATATCGACTGGAAGCCGTTTCCGGCATTTCCGCCTTCGGTACGACTTGCCGTCGTCGTTGGTCACCCGTCGGAGCCCGGCCCTTATACGATAAGGGTCAAGGTGCCATCAGGTGTGAAACTGATGCCGCACAGACATCCCGAGGACCGCGTCTACACAGTCATATCTGGCGTTTTCTACATCGGTTTCGGGGATCAGTTTGATGGCGATAAGGTGAAGGCGTCTGGGCAAAGTCTGGTGAGTACGTCACGCAGGTCACGGCCATTGGTCCGCTTGGCATCGAATACGTGGATCTCGGCGATGATCCTCGTGAAACCTAGCTTCCCACCGCGCGCGGCTTGCCCGGCACGCCGATAGGACACTCGAGCGCCGCGCGGTCCCACTTTCCGAGCGACGCAGCGGCCTCGTAGGTGCTGGTCAGAAACTGCATCAATGCACGCTCCGGATCTTCGGCACGAGCGACGGCATCGTAAGGCAGGATAAATTCGCTGAGATCGTCGCTATAAAACGCCTCTGCCGGGCTGACCGGCGCCGACGCGAAACCCTCCGGCTCGGGATAGGCATAAGAGTAGAACGCGGGGTAAGGCACGAGATCGTTGCCAGGCCAGAAGCCCGCGCTGCTGACCTCGTGCGAATAGGCCTCTCGCGTAACGCGATCCGGCAGATAAGGCACGCCCCCAGGATGAAGGGGGGCCCGCCGGCCGGAAAAGCGAGTGACGGCAAGATCGAAGCTTCCCCAGAAGAAATGGACCGGGCTGCACTTGCCAAGGAAGGACGTGCGGAACTTGAAGAGCACCCGCTCGACTTCAGCCAGGATGCGCCAATGCCGTTCGGCAAAGTCGCGGTCGTAGGACGCGTGGGTATTGTCCTCGTTGAAGCGGATCGGATCGGGCAGCTCGTTAGGCATGTCATGAATGCGGACGTCGATGCCGAGCTCCTCCAAAGATTGGATGACCTCGGCATGGAGATCGGCGACAGACCGCGGATAAAGCCCGACCTTCCTGATCGAACCGTCGTCGGCCGTAGCGACCAGCGCGTGATTCAGAAAGTCAAACTTGAGCTCGAAGCTGCGGTCGCGATAAGGGATGGACGATGTGGTCAAGCCCCGGGGCGAGACATAGAGAACAACGTGCCAGGAATGATTGAGCCATGGCGTCTGCGCGAGCCGGATCTTGCCAACGATCTGGGTCCAGAGATGCAAGGTTGCGTAGGTGTCTTTCCAGGCCGCATAGGGCAAATTGGGCCACGCAGAACTCGCACGATTCATTGCTGTTGCCATCTGAGACTCCCGTTTATACCCCGCCAGGCGCTCGCTCCGACATAACGATTAAGGCGCACTATGTGGGCCAAACCTGGAACCTTCGTCGAAATCACGCACTAGAGTTGCCAGCGAATGAAGCCTTCGGCATTCTCCCGGCCTTCGCAACAGGGAAAGACACTCCATGGCCAACTTGACTACCGGCAATGCGGTGATCGGCCAATCCGGAGGCCCAACCGCCGTCATCAATCAGTCACTCGCGGGCGTGGTCGAAGGCCTGAATGCCGGGCTCGCAGCCTCGGGCAAGGTCAAGCGCATATTCGGCACGCGCCATGGCGTGCGCGGGCTTGTGAAGCCGGGCTCGGAAGGGCTGCTCGACCTGTCCTCCATCGGCAAGGCTAAGCTCGAAGCGATTGCGCGTGCGCCATCGGCGGCCCTCGGCTCGACCCGCGATAAGCCCGACGAGGCCTATTGCGAGAAGATCCTCGACGGTTGCCGCAGGAACGACATCCGCTATTTCTTCTATATCGGCGGCAACGACTCGGCCGACACCTGCCGCATCGTGAGCGAGAAAGCTGCCGCGGCCGGGTACGAGCTCCGCTGCTTCCACGTGCCGAAGACGATCGACAACGATCTCCTCGAGAACGACCACACGCCGGGCTTCCCATCCGCTGCGCGCTATGTGGCGCTCGCGCTGATGGGGGACGCGCTCGACAATGCGAGCCTCGGCGGCATCAAGATCAATGTCATCATGGGGCGAAACGCCGGCTTCCTCACCGCCGCGGCATCACTCGCCCGCGGAGAGGCGACCAATGGAGCCGCGCCGCAAGACCGGCCCGCGCCGCATCTCATCTATCTACCGGAGGTGCCGTTCTCAACCGACGCCTTCCTTGCCGATGTCGAGGCGGTCTACGCCAAGCTCGGCCGCTGCCAGATTGCGGTCAGCGAAGGCATTCGCGACGGATCCGGCGAGGAGATCGCGCCGAAGCTGATGCGCTCTGGCGAGGTCGATGCCCATGGCAATGTGCAGCTCTCAGGCTCAGGCGCACTCGGCGACGGGCTTGCCGACTTGGTCAAGACGGGACTGACGCCGAAGGGCGGCAAGCCTCCGCGTGTCCGTGCCGACACGTTCGGCTATATCCAGCGCTGCTGGCCCGAGCCGTCGCCGGTCGATACCGAGGAGGCGAGCGCGGTCGGTCGTTATGCGGCAGAGCTTGCCGCCAAGGGCGATGCAAGCGCCTCGGTAATCATCGTCCGCACGTCCAATGCGCCCGACGCCTATCGCAGCGAATGCGCCCGCGCCGAGCTCGCCAAGGTGGCGCGGCGGACCAAACATGTGCCCGCTGAATTCGTTGTCGGCAAGAACGACGTGAGCCCCGCCTTCGATGCCTATTGCCGCCCACTCGTCGGCGACCTGCCCAAATTCGAGCGGCTCTAGCTACGCTTCGACGATCTCACGCACATAGGTGGGAAGGGCGAAGGCGGCGACATGGACATCTGGCCGCCAGTGGCGGGTCGGGAAGCTGCCGGCCTTCTCGTAGCGCTTGGCGATCTTGCGCCGCTTGTGCTGCCTGAGCTTCGTGTTGTCGGTCGCCCAGCCATAGGACATCGGGCCGCCGAAATAGGTCGGCGTGGTGGCGAGATAGGCGAAGGCGTCATCGAACAGCTCGCGGAAATAACCCACGCTTTGCTTGAGCTCGGATGCCTGCAGGAAGGGCAAGCCATTCTGGGTCACGAGCAGCCCGCCGGGAGCAAGGCAACGCCGGCAGCCTTCATAGAACTCGCGGGTGAACAGCACCGCCCCCGGCCCGATAGGGTCGGTGGAATCGACCATGATCACGTCGAAGCGCTCGTCGGTCTCGGGCACAAACTTGGTGCCGTCGGCAATCACGATCCGGCTGCGCGGATCGT
>Ga0310810_10001695_pt1 | contig 23279 bp, 23 predicted proteins | sample NCmetagenome_FD_207641 | JGI IMG/M metagenome (GOLD analysis project Ga0310810, IMG submission 207641) | Soil microbial communities from experimental microcosm in Duke University, North Carolina, United States - NC | ecosystem: Engineered > Artificial ecosystem > Soil microcosm > Unclassified ... | reverse complement strand
AAGCTGGAGAACCGCGCTTACCAGACCAACCTTGAATCGCAGGTTATGGCGCGCACCGAACAGCTGCGCCGAGCCAACGGTCAGCTGAAAGAGGCCATGACCGACCTGGAGCGCTCCTATGACATTACGCTTGAGGCTCTGGGCGGCGCGCTCGATTTAAAAGATGCCGAGACGGAGGGTCATTCGCGGCGAGTGACCGCATTCACCATTGCGATTGCGAAGGCCATGGGATTGAATAAAGACCAGATTAAGGTGATTGCGCGCGGCGCATTTCTCCACGACATTGGAAAGATGGCTATCCCCGACCGGATTCTGCTTAAGCCGGACAAACTGACGCCGGAAGAAGTACAGGTGATGCGAGAGCACTGCTATCACGGATACCAGATGCTGAAGCGGATCCCGTTTCTGGCTGAGGCGGCCGAGATTGTTTATACCCACCAGGAACGGTTTGATGGCACCGGCTATCCGCGAATGCTGAAAGCCGAGCAGATACCGCTGGGAGCGCGTATATTCTCGGTGGCTGACACGCTGGATGCAATTACCTCCGACCGGCCGTATCGCCGCAAGCAGTCGATCGAGGCGGCCTGCAAAGAGATTCAGGATTGGTCAGGGAGGCAGTTCGATCCTGAAGTCGTCAAAACATTTCTTGAAATGCCCAAGTCCATTTGGGACGATCTCCGCAGGGAAGTGGCTTATTCCACCAGCGCCAAGTAATTGATACCCCTCAGTCCTTTCCAAAGTTTCCCTTTTATCCGAAACATTCAGGTGAGTTTCGGGTTTATCTGGCACGGGTTCCAATTTCATGTTTCGTGACGTAATCCACTCAGTTGTTCTTGCATCGCTGTTGTCGCTGCCGATGCCGTCGCAAGAGGCACCGCAGCCAGAACACGGGATTCCGGACGGTGCCAAATTTGTCATTCGTCTGGACGATAAGCTGGACACGCGCAAGATGCACTCCGGCAAGCGCTTTAAAGCCAAATTGTCGGAAGACCTGCTGGGGCCGGATGGATCAATAATTGAGCGCGGCAGCAAAATCAAAGGGCACGTGAGCGCAGTAGATAATGGTTTTCATGCGCGCATGCTGCTCAGCTTCGATGAGATCGAGACCCGCCACGGCTGGGTTCCGCTATTCGCTACCGTGACTGACGTCCCAGGCGAGCATGGATTGAAGCCTCCAGACGATGAAGGGGAACTGGAACGCGAAGGCACAAATAAACGGCATGAAATTGAACGTGCCGGTGTTGGGGCTGGCGTAGGGGCCGGCACCGGGGCGATCGCGGGCGGAGGTAAAGGAGCGGCGATCGGCGCAGGTATTGGTGCCGCCGCGGGAGCGCTGTCATCTCTGTTCACTGACCGAAGCCTGGTTCTGCAAAAAGGGACGATGTTGGAACTCAGGCTGGACCGGCCATTGCATATTTATTCTCGCTGAGCTGTCCACGCGTATAACATCTCTTCCGGGTAATTGGGGGAACAGATGAGATTTCTGGCTTTGCCAACCTGTTTGTTGGCCATGACGCTGCTGGTCACGGCTCAGGATCGTCCGACAGTTGCCGCTCAGCAAAATACGCTTTTCGCCGGCGCCGATGGCAAATTCGATGCTGAGCCCGACACCGCGTTAATCCAGTTCAATATCTCCGCTCAGGAAGAGACATCTCGGGCAGCTTATGACCGGGCATCCAAGTCTGCCGAGCAGGTCAGGCAGATTCTCCGCTCAAACGGCATCGATCCCAAAATGGCTGAGATCGGCTTCTTCTCCCTTGAGCCGGTATACGACTACAAGACTGCCAAGCGCAAGCTGGTGGGCTATCGTGTGAACACGAACGTTTCCCTGAAGTTGAAGGACTTTGCGAAGATCGCATCCATACTCCAGCAATTGGCAGACGCCGACATCAGCAGCAATCAAAACCTGAGCTACACCCTCGAGAACATCGATTCAGCCAAGACGAAAGCGATCGAAAATGCGTTCGAGCGCGCACGGCAGTATGCGCAGGCAGTAGCGCGGGCGGCTGGCAGGACGCTTGGCGAGCTCTCCTATGCGTCGGTAGATACCTTTGAGAACGTTCGCCCGATGCCTATGATGATGGCGAAGACCATGAGCATGCAGGCCGGCCCCCCCGCGCCCACGGAAGAGTTCACGCCGCAAACCGTTTCGGTTACGGCTCACGTGAATGCTTTGTTTTCCCTCAAGTAGAGATCACAATTATCTGGGTGACGCCGGAACGCGGCTGGCGTCCAGCTGAACCTCACGCTGGATGACCATTTCCAGGGTAGTGCCGGCCTCCATTTTTACTTCATTGTTGCGAGTAAGCATGGCAATGGCCGTGCCGGCGGCTCCGCCAATGCCGGCGCCAATCAACGCACCCGTGCCTCCCCTGCTTAGCCCTCCTACAACGGCGCCGGTAGCGGTAGTGCTGGCGAGAGTCCCGATTTTCTCGCCTTTCTGGCTATCGCCACGAACCGTACCCTCCGGGCCGCTCATGGAGGATTTTTCTGCGCCAGGCACATTTTCCAGCGCTCCCGGCAACACAAGCGTATAACCACTCGGGTAAATCAGAGTAGTGAAGTGCATAAGCACTTCCGCCCTGCCCTTAATTCGGCCGGCACGTTGAACGTGGCTGATTCGCCCCTGAACGTAGGTTCCCGGCGGAATCACGATTCGCTCATTGATGACCACGGGGAAAGTGGTCTCTGCGTAAACTGCATCACCCTCGCGGGCGTTCTTAGTCGAGATTGCCTGCTTCAGCGCAAGCGGAACCTTGGTTCCAGCAGGTATCGAAATCTGAACTGGAGTCTGTTGGTTGCGGGCGTGATCATCGGCCTGCAGCTTGACTGCGGTTTGGGCAGCAAGCGTGCCGCTCAGCGCGAAGTACAAGAATGCCGCTCGCATAGATATTCTCCCCAATCGAGTAGATGCGAGCACACAACGCAAAGGTTAGTCGCCGTTTGGGGCAACACTCTCGGCAGTGAGCCGTCGCATTTGGCTCTCCCGGATATTTCCCATGAACTGGCTTTGCAGCTTCTGGGCGCAAAGCTCGCCACATACGTGCAGGGTACCTTCCTCCTGCGCGATTTTCTCATCCCAGGCGCAAAGATAAAGCACCGGGCGATCGAATTGCGCGAACGAAGTCCACATCAGCCACCAGCGATCATTGTCGCGTTTGAGGATGCCGCAGTTTGGACCGGCACACCGATAGAGGATATTACCGGAAACCACCGAGTTGCCAGCGTTCATCGCATACCCCGAGAGTAACGCTATTCTAGCGGAGTCAGGCGAGGAAATCCCGGACCTTACTTGTAAATCAGATACTTCTGGCGGACTTGCTGGAAGCTTTCAAGAGCCCGGCGCCAGTCTTCCGCAATTCGTCGAGGATCCTGGCCGTGTACGATCGCGTCATAGACGGACTGGTTAGCAAGTATCTCCATCATGCGGTCGATGTGAAACTGCTGCGGGTAGAGTTTCAGTAAGGCCGAGGCCAATTCGACTCCCAGCTCAGGTCCGTCGAAGGCATTGCGATCAATCAGAACCAGATTAATTCCCTGGCAGCGCTGATTGGCGTAATTGCTGTCGGATGGAGTGAACGCCGCGGGCACGAACCTTACCCCCGATATGTTCCTGGCATTCAAGTACGACGCCAGCTCAGTACCCTTAATCCAGGGAGCGCCCAGTAGCTCGAAAGGAGTATCAGTTCCACGGCCCACCGACACATTGGTGCCCTCGACCAGTGCAACGCCGGGATAGAGCGTGGCCTGGGTGAGGCTGCGCAGATTGGGCGAAGGATTCACCCACGGTAACGACGTTGAATCGAACCAGTCTCCGCGGGTCCAGCCTTCCATGGGAACGACCGTCAGTTTCGCTCCTAGATTGCGCTCGCCGTTAAACATCTTGGCAAGCTCGCCCAGGGTCATGCCATGCCGGACAGGGATAATTCCGTAATTGGTGAAATTTTCTTTACCCGGATCTCCGATTGCACCCTGGACGAATGAGCCGGTGATCGGATTGGGGCGATCGAGCAAAACGACTTCCGTGCCAGTCTTAGCCGCAGCTTCCAGGAAGTAGCCCACCGTGGTCTCGTAAGTGTAGAAACGAACTCCAACGTCCTGAATGTCGATGACAACTGCGTCAAGCTGTTTAAGAATGTCGGCCGAGGGACGGCGGGCTGCATTTGTTCCACCGTAAACGCTGTACACCGCAATGCCGGTCGCCATGTCCCTGGAATTGTCGATGTGCAGAGTATCCAGAGTTCCGGCAACACCATGCTCAGGACTAAAAATGGCATCAAGCGAAATGCCCTCGGCGTGCGCTAGCACATCGATGGTTCTACGCCCTTGAGAGTCAGTGCCGGTCTGGTTAGTCAGGAGGCCGATACGGCGTTTCTGGGCGCTGCTTCCATTAAGAACGTCGAAATTGTGCCCTTCCAAAACGTCGATACCGGTCCGAACGGTCCCATTTCGTACTGCGAGCCGCCGGGCCGCGGTTTGCGCCTCGTTGTAGCCGGTGATGGTCTTCCATCGTAATTCCTGCTGTTCGCTGGGCTTCAGGTTCAGCGCCGCAGTAACCGCGGTTGCAACCTTGTTCCGCAGCGCGACGGCAGTTCCCCTTCCGCGGGGATGAACGGCATTGGTCAGCAGAACGATGTAAGTGCGGGTGGTGGGGTCAATCCACAAAGACGTTCCCGTGAAACCGGTGTGCCCATAGGAGCCGACCGGCAACAAGTCTCCACGATTGCTGGAAAATGGGCTGTCGATGTCCCATCCCAAACCGCGCAAATTCGAGGAAGTGGGCGGCTGCTGCGGGGTCGTCATCTTCTCGACCATCGAAACGGGCAGAACCGCTGAACCGGTGATCATTGCCCGGGCAAATTTGGAGAGATCGTCTGCCGTGGAAAAAACGCCGGCGTTACCAGCAACCCCGCCCATACGTCGGGCAGTCGGATCGTGGACGACACCTCGCAGCATGCGGTTCTGCTCGTCGTATTGGGTCGGCGCGATCCGTGGCAGCCAGGTCTTTGGAGGAGTAAACCGTGTGCGGGTCATCTTCAACGGCGTAAATATGTGCGTGTCGCAGTACTTGTCGAGCTGCTCTTTGGAGACACGCTCAACCAGCGCCGCGAGCACAATGAAATTGATGTCGCTATAAACAAACTTCGAGCCTGGAGGGCTGGAGGGCTTGGCCGCGAATGCCAGGGTGAAAGCTGCATCGCGACCGATCCAGGGCTGGGTCAGATCGAGATCAGGATCCAGGCCCGAATAGTGGGTGAGCAGATTGCGCACCGTAACGTCTTCTTTTCCATTCTGGGCGAATTCAGGGATATATTTTGCGACTGGATCATTCAACCGAACCTGTCCTCTTTCAACCAACTGCATGACCGCAATCGTGGTAGCGACGACCTTGGTCAAAGATGCAATGTCGAAGATCGTGTCGGCGGTCATGACCTCGCGTCGCGGTTCCAGAGCGCGAAAGCCTAAAGCTTTACGGTAAACGATCTGTCCGTCATGCCAGACCAGCAAGACAGCGCCGGGAATCTGGCCATCGCGAATGGCGTCTCGAAGTACAGTGTCAACTACTGAAAGGCGACTTGTTTTTACCGGCTGGGGAGCTTGCGCGGCAGCACAGTTAAGAAATGCAGCCAGCAGCAGCCACGCAAATCGGATTTTCGTCGATAACCGGATGTTCTGAATCTACACAAGTAAGGTCGAGGTCTCAATAAACCGAAGTGCAAGTGTGCCTATGCTGCCAACGGGGAAGCCTTTCGTCAGCTTTACCCCGCAACTGAAGTTTGTTATAAACCGGAAATCGAGCACATCGCCAACGCCGTTCACTTCCCTACCCTATCTTTCGCGCCGCAGGATGCGAAATTTGCGCGCGCATTTGAAATTTTGCGTGACGCCACAGCCCAAGGCTCTTTTCCGGGCGCTTCCATCGCGGTGCTCCACCGGGGAGCGCTTGTGGCTCTGAAGGCTTTCGGGACTTTCACTTCGGAGACAGGCGCACCCGCTGTGACTGAGTCCAGTATTTTTGATCTTGCCTCAGTGACAAAAGTTATCGCTACAACCACGGCCGCCATGCTTCTGTACGAGCGCGGGATGCTGGACCTTGAGGCTCCGGTTTCATCAATTCTGCCGGAGTTTGCCGGAGCAGATCTGCGCCGCAAAGCCGTTACTGTCCGTATGCTGCTGGCGCACTCGTCCGGCCTGCCCGCCTACGAAAAGCTGTTCTTGAAGTACCACACCAGCAAGGAACTGCTGGAGGCAGCGCTTTCGGTTCCCCTCGTAGCCGAACCCGGCATCCACGCCCAATACAGCGACATCGGATTCATCATTCTGAGCAAATTGCTGGAGCGGATCGCTGACCAACCGCTGGATCGATTTTGTCAGCGTGAAATCTTCGGACCACTCGGCATGGTCCGTACAACGTTCAATCCTCCTGCTTCCTGGAAACCTGGAATTGTGCCTACCGCAGATGATCGCATCTTTCGAAAGCGGATTATTCAGGGCGAAGTGCAGGACGAGAATGCCAGCGTGCTTGGCGGCGTGGCCGGTCATGCCGGATTATTCTCAACCGCGCAAGACCTCGCCATCTTCGCGAACGTAATGCTGCACCAGGGCCAGCCGCTAATTCTTCCCGCAACTCTTTCGTTATTTACACGACTTGAAACAACACCTGCCGGAACATCGCACGCACTCGGCTGGGACACACCGTCGCCTCCCTCACAATGGGGCAGATATTTTTCGCCGCATTCCTTCGGGCACCTCGGATACACCGGCGCCTCTTTGTGGATTGATGCGGAAAAGAAAATTGCGATCGTGCTATTGACGAATCGGACCTGGCCAGACTGCTCGAACCAGAAGATCAAGCAAGTGCGCCCTGCATTTCACGACGCGGTGATGGAGGCGATGAGCTCCTGGTAAACACCAAGCGCACAGCCAGAGAACTGGATCGCCTGCTCACCGAGCAATTGAACCCTGGTTCGCTTGAGCTGGACAAAAAATCCGCGCTCCAGATTGCACGCATTATCAACACCGAGGACGCGAAGGTTGCTGGCGCGGTGAAGCGCTGCCTTCCCCAGATTGCGCGCGCAATCGATGTAATTGCAGGGTGCCTGGGCAGGGGCGGACGGCTGATCTATGTGGGCACCGGTACCAGTGGCCGCATCGCCGCGCTGGACGCGGCGGAGTGTCCGCCGACCTTCGACACGGATCCCAGCATGGTCCAGTTCGTCATCGCGGGAGGGGAAAGGGCGCTCGCTGGCGCGGTCGAGGCCAGCGAGGACTCATCAGAATCAGGTGAACGTGAAATGGCAAAACGAAAATCCGCCCGAAAAGATGTTGTGGTCGGAGTCGCGGCCAGCGGGAGAACACCTTTCACAATTGCTGCCATCGCGTATGCCAGGAAGGCCGGCGCCAGGACGATTGCGGTGACGTGCAATCGCAACTCGCGATTGGGGCGAGCAGCTGAAATGGAAATCGTCACCGAGGTTGGGCCGGAGGTGATCAGCGGATCAACTCGAATGAAAGCGGGGACCGCTCAGAAGATGGTTCTGAACATGCTTTCGGCTGGAGCCATGACGCGGCTCGGCTACGTGTATGGAAATCTGATGGTGAACCTGCACCCCAAGAATGAGAAATTGCTGGAACGAGCAACTCGAATCCTACAGCTCGCAACCGGCTGTAGCCGGTCGGTCGCGAAAAAATACTTACAGCTCACGCAGGGACATACGCCGGTAGCGTTGATCATGTTGAAAACGGGCGCAGATAAATCCGCTGCAGAAATGGCGCTCGCTACTGCACATGATAATGTCCGGAGAGCGATTGAGCAGGCACTGCGCTCGAAGGCCGTCAGCGCGAAACATCTTCGACGGGTACAACGATAGCTCGATTAATCGCGCAAAACTCTCTTGCCGCGTTGACGTAAGCACGCAGAGTCGCCGGATCGAACAACACGAAGCGGACCAGCCTGACAGCCGCGCACTCCTTCAAAGCGCCAATACAAGCCGAAACCGCAACCGGCGCGGCCTCAGAAAGCGGATAGCCATAAGCTCCGGTTGAAATGGACGGAAAGGCAAGCGACTGCAAGCCTCTTTGCTCGGCCAACCAGATCGACTCCCGGTAACAACTGGCGAGGGTGGCGGATTCAGGCTGGTCACGATAGATCGGGCCGACAGTGTGGATCACGTGCTTGGCAGACATCCGGCCAGCGCACGTGATTACCGCCTGCCCGGCAGGTAAGCTCCCGATCTTTGACACGATCTGCCTGCACTCTGCAAGAATTTCCGGCCCGCCGGCGCGGTGGATAGCGCCATCTACTCCGCCGCCGCCGAGAAGAGACGAGTTGGCGGCGTTCACAATGGCGTCAGTCGTTTCCTTGGTGATATCCGCTGGGCCATCAAACTCCAGCGCCCGATCACCAGCAAGCAGAATTTGGAAAACCGGAGCCACAGATTATCGGTTTGAGAGTGCTTCGACACCTGGAAGCTTCTTCCCTTCCAGAAATTCCAGAGAAGCGCCGCCGCCGGTGGAGATGTGTTTAATTTTGTCAGCAACTCCGGCCGCGTGAACCGCGGCCACCGAATCACCTCCGCCTACAATCGAAGTTGCGGCGGCATTATCGGCGACCGCATGCGCGATCTTGAACGTGCCCTTTGCGAATGGCGCCAGCTCGAAAACCCCGAGTGGGCCGTTCCACACGATGGTTCGAGCGCGGAAAATTTCCTCTTCAAACTCTGCCGCTGAGCTGGGTCCAATGTCGAGCGCCATCATGTCAGCAGGAAAAGGTTGACCAGGCTCAATGGCGCGATTGGGGGCCTGGGCGTCAACCTTGGCCGCCACAATGTGATCGGTCGGCAACAGCAGCTTTACCTTTCGTTTCTGGGCCTGTTGCATCAATTGGCGCGCACGCTCCAGCTTGTCTTCTTCTACCAGTGACTTCCCTACCGGCTCGCCGCGTGCTTTCAGGAACGTGTAGGCCATGCCACCGCCTATGATCAGTGAGTCCACTTTCGTAAGAAGATTCTGGATGACTTCAATTTTGTCGCTAACCTTTGCGCCGCCGAGAATGGCAATGAACGGACGCGCAGGATTTTCAAGAGCTTTTCCGAGATACTCCAGTTCTTTTTCCATCAGCAGGCCGGCAGCAGCCTTCTTGGTGAATTTGGTAATGCCGACCGTAGAAGCGTGTGCGCGGTGCGCAGTTCCAAAGGCGTCGTTCACATAAAAGTCTGCGAGGTTGGCCAGCTGTTTCGCAAATTTTTCGTCGTTGGCTTCTTCTTCGGCGTGAAAACGAAGGTTTTCCAGCATCAGAGTCTGGCCTTTTTCCAGTTTTCCGGCCATCTCTTCCGCTTCCATTCCCACGCAGTCGGGACAAAAGCCCACATTCTCACTGCGTGAATACTCACTGTCGAGCAGGATACGAAGCCGCTCCGCCACCGGCTTCAGGCTCATCGCAGGATTCGGTTTACCCTTTGGTCTTCCGAGGTGCGAGGCCAGGATTACGCGTGCACCATGGCGCAATGCGTACTCAATGGTAGGCAGGGTTTCACGGATACGAGTGTCATCTGTGACTCTGCCGTTCTCGATCGGCACGTTGAAATCGACCCGCATCAAAATACGATGGTTATTGAGGGGAAGATCGCGAATAGAGAGCTTGGACATTTCTTTTTGACCCTTTGGCTGACAACACAGGCTTTTATTTTTTGAGGTAATACTGAACGGAAGTCACGACGCGCACAGTCCTCATGATACTGCTGCCGGCCTGAAAACCGCCTTTCCCTCCTTCGCTGCCGCCTGCCTGGTCAGCAGGCAAAATCGAGAACACACCCGCGGCTTGCCTGACGGATGCGTGGAAAACTCGCGCCCGCCTCACTACAATCCTTTGCTGCCGATGTAGTTGATCAGGTCGCGAACACGGCAGGAATATCCCCATTCGTTGTCATACCAGGAAATTACTTTTACGCAGTTCCCGGCGACCACGCGAGTCATGGGCGCGTCAACGACGGATGACCTGCTGTCTCCTTTGAAATCTGCCGAAACCAATTCGTTCTCCTCATACCCGAGATAACCCTTTAAAGGGCCGGATTCAGAGGCGCTCTTCATCGCCGCGTTCACTTCTTCAGCCGTCGTCTTCTTCTCAACAAACGCGACCAGGTCCACAACCGACACGTTGGGGGTCGGGACACGCATGGCGAAGCCGTCCAGTTTGCCTTTCAGTTCCGGAATCACCAGATGCAACGCTTTCGCCGCACCAGTGGAGGTCGGAATCATCGAAACCGCGGCCGCGCGCGCGCGCCGCAGATCTTTATGCGGAAAATCGAGAATTACCTGATCGTTGGTATAGGAGTGAATGGTGGTCATGGTACCGCTGACGATCTTGAACGAGTCGTTCACCACTTTCGAGATCGGCGCCAGGCAATTGGTGGTGCAAGACGCATTTGAAATGATGTGGTGTTTGGAAGGATCGTAAGTTTTTTCGTTCACGCCCAGGACCAAGGTAACGTCTTCGTTCTTGGCAGGCGCCGAAATGATGACTTTCTTTACCGGCCCGCGCATGTGCTTTTTGGCATCGTTCGCATCAGTAAAGCGTCCGGTCGACTCGAGCACAACCTGTGCGCCCACAGATTCCCAGGGCAACTTTGCCGGATCCTTCTCGGCAAACACTTTGAACTGCTTGTTATCAATGCTGATCGAATCAGTGCCGGCTGAAATGTTATGGCGGAGATTGCCAAGAATAGAGTCGTATTTCAACAGGTGGGCCAGGGTTTTCGGATCCGTCAGATCGTTGACCGCAACAAATTCAATATTGGGATCGTTAAGTGATGCGCGCAGAACATTGCGGCCGATACGTCCGAAGCCATTGATTCCGACCTTAATTGCCATTTCGCCTCCGTAATTTATGAAGCCGTACAGCTAATTTAAATGTACTGATGGAAACATTCGATGTTAGCAGGTGGCGCAGACAGCGTAAATGAGAGCAGCTGAGTCCGTTACGGAACTGAGATTTCGAGATAGGCGTTGGTCCTTCGCCAAATCAGCGGCAAGCGGGCAGCCCAATATTTTCGGTTGATACTGGCGCGCGCGGCGACAAAATCCGACTGCGGCAGAATGCGTGCGCTCGCCGGGAACTCCGGCCCAGTTACTTTTCCACGAATCGTACAAGGTGCCACGCGGACTTTTTGATTGTTGCGGATCCTCTTGAACTTCCCCAGGTCAGTTCGGGTCATTACATAGAGGAGGTCATTGGCCTCGCCAAACCAGACGGGAGTCGGCACCGCTGCCCCGCTCTTTCGGAATGTAGTTAAACAAATGTATTTCTGACCGCTGATCTCTTTTGGTAGTGCCATACCGATATTGTACGGCTTAAAACGTAAGCAACAGTTCAGGCCTGCTTCACGTCATAGTCGTCCGGAGTTTCAATGGCGGCGAAAACATCTTCATCAGGTGAACCCAGCCCAATTGAGCCGGGTACTCCGACCAACAGCACCGAAGTGGCCGCGATTCCCATGGCGGCGGAAGAGGTGGAAGTTCTTCATTCCTCCATTCGCATCGGATCGCTGGCGCAGATTGTGGTCGCCGTCATCGCTTTCCTGGGCCTGATTTACATCCTCAAGCTGGTAATGGTCACAATTCTTGTTTCCATGCTGCTGGCTTTTGTGCTTGAACCACTGGTGGTCCAATTACACCGGCTCAGGCTTCCTCGCAGCGTGGCTGCCCTGATTGCGGTGATGCTGCTGCTGGTACTTTCTGCGGGGCTGACCTATTTCTTTTACAGTCGGGCGGTTGATTTTGCGACCCAGTTGCCGAAGTATTCTGGCCGTATAAGGGAATCGTTCAGCAAGCTGAGGAAACAAACCAGCACGCTCGAAGAAAGTACCCGAACAGTGATGGGTACGCCCAACGATGGAAAAAAACCGGTAGCGGTTGAGATCCAGGAACCTCCAGGCATCAAGAACATGATTGCGACCGGCAGTGGGGCTCTGGGCGACCTTTTGCTCGGGTTTACTTTCGCGCCATTCTTAATCTACTTCATGCTCACCTGGAAGGACCACGCTCATGCAGCCACCGTCCGCCTGTTCCCCAAAGAGCACCGGCTAGCCGCCCACCGCACCATCGGCAAGATATCCGAGATGATTCGCAGTTATATCGCCAGCAATGTTGTGGTCGGTCTGGTGAACGCGCTGATCAGCGGGTTGGTCTTCTGGTATCTGAAAATTCCTTACTTTTATTTTCTTGGCGTACTAAGCGGGTTTGTCAGCCTTATACCGTACCTGGGGGTATTCCTTGCTCTGTTTCCGCCTGTGGCCGCCGGCGTCGGAGTACTGAACAAAACCGGCCTGCTGATCATTTTTGTGACCGTCATTGGACTGCATGTGCTCAGTATGAATGTGCTGTTCCCAAAAATTGTAGGCAGAAGACTGCGGCTTAACCCACTCGCGGTCACACTTTCGCTGCTCTTCTGGGCGTGGATATGGGGGAGCATGGGATTGATCCTGGCGGTACCCATCGTCGGAGCAACCAAAATCGTTTGCGACCACATGGAAGCTCTGCAGGGGTTAGGGGCCTGGCTCGGCGAGTAGTTCGAGCTTTCGTTTGCGGTGACGTCGTTTGGTATGCTACAAGCCAGACATGCGTAAATGGATGCGCGATCGGCTTAAGCGCAAAAAGACCACTTCACCTGCTGACCCCGAAAAAGCACAGGCGCCACTGCAACCCGCCTATTTCGAGGCACAAGCTGAACCTCCCTCCGGAGTGATCGAGCCGCCGTCCGAAGCGCCCGGCTCTGAAGCGCCCCGGCCCGAAGAAGATCATGATAACCAGGCAGCTCAAGACGCGGGGCCAGGCAGCCTTCCTGAACCAGCAGTGCGCCCCACGCGCTCTACCAGTCGCGGCCAGCAGCCCCGGCGTCGCAGGCGGGGAAGAGGCAAACGACGTAGTGCAACCGGTCGTTCCTCGCCTCCGGCCCAAGCGGGTGTTGCAGCAACCAGCGCCGAAGCAGTCGCGGGCCAGAATGTGTCTGCGGAGAAAACAACCAAAGGCGCGGTCGTGCTGGCGATTGGCCTCCCAGGTTCCGGCAAAAGCTCATGGTTCAAGCGGCACAACATAACCCCCCTCTCCAGTGATATGCTGCGCGCGATTTTGTTCGATGATGCCAGCGAACAGCGTTTTCAGGACCTGGTATTTTCCAACCTTCGCTCCATGCTAAAGGCGCGCCTGATTGCTCGCCGTCCGCTCAGCTATCTCGACGCCACCAATCTCACCCCCCACGAACGTCATGGCTGGATCAAGCTGGCGAAAGATTTCGGCTATGAGGCGCACGCTGTGTTTTTCGATGTTCCGGTTGAGGTCTGCATGGAACGAAACGCGCGGCGCCAACGGAGTGTTCCGGAAGATGTGATGCGGCGCAAGGCCGAGCAATTGCGCCCGCCCACATTTGAGGAAGGCTTTACAAAATTAACCGTGGTGCGCGTCAAACAAAAAGACTGAGCGGCTCTATAGCGCTCAGCGGACATTTTTTGATTCTACGAATGCGGTATCTAAGGGCCCTACCCGGTATTTCGCTTCTGCTGAGCACTCTGCTTTTGCTTCCCGGCTGCGGTGGCAGCAGTAACAGCTCGCCACCCCCCGCGCCTGGCCCTGCTTCGGTTTCATTAGCACCTTTTGTCAGCGGCTTGCAATCACCGCTCGATCTACAAACGCCAGATGACGGCAGTGGCCGGATGTTCGTCGTCGAACAAGGCGGCACTATCCGCATCATCTCAGCAGGCGCCGTGGTCAGCCCTGCATTTTTGGATATTTCCAGCAAGGTGAATTTCGATGGAGCGGAGCAAGGTCTTCTCGGCGTCACCTTTCACCCTGACTTTGCTCAGTCTGGCCGCTTTTACGTGAACTACGACCGACTCTCATCGGGCCAGATGCAAACCGTAATTGCCGAATACCAGGTTTCAGCCAATTCCAACCAGGCTGACCCGGCCAGTGAGCGCATACTCCTGACCGTCAATCAGCCTTTTCCAAACCACAAGGCCGGTCAACTGGCATTCGGAGCAGATGGCTTTCTGTATTTTGGCTTAGGCGACGGCGGAGGTGGCGGCGATCCGCTGGACAATGGCCAGAATACGCAAACCTTGCTCGGCAAAATGCTGCGCATTGATGTTGATCACACCAGCGGCTCTCTGCCATATGCAATTCCTTCTGATAACCCTTTTGTGAGCGGCGGCGGATCGCCCGAGATCTGGGCGTTTGGATTCCGCAATCCATGGCGCTTTTCCTTTGACCGGCCTACCGGCCGTCTGTTCTGTGCCGATGTCGGCCAGGAGAAGTTCGAAGAGATCGACCTTGTGACCAGGGGCGGCAATTATGGTTGGAACATCATGGAAGGCGGCCACTGCTTCAACTCCGCCAGTTGCAACATGAACGGATTGACATTACCGATCACCGAGTATGACCACACTGAAGGGATTGCCATTATCGGCGGCTACGTTTATCACGGTTCGGCAATTCCGGCGTTACAGGGGAAGTACGTGTTTGGAGACTTCGGGAGCGGCACCGTGTGGACACTGACCGAATCGCCGCCCGGCGCCTGGACGCGTGACAAGCTGCTTTCAACTTCTCACAGCATCAGCTCTTTTGGTCAGGACGCGGCGGGCGAACTTTATCTGGTGGACCTGGGCGGGACGATCTTCAAGTTTTCGCAATAGTTGGCGTCTGTAATCAGACCAATTCCTCTCTGCCAGTGAAGTTTAGTTCACGTTGCCAACAGCCTCGTTTGCCGTTGACCCCACCGAACTGAGCCCCTAAAATCAAAATGCAGTAATCGTTGTCTAACACTCGCTGCCCCCTCGTTCAATGGTAGGACAGCTGACTCTGGATCAGCATATCGGGGTTCGAATCCCTGGGGGGCAGCCAAACTCCTAGCGCCAATCCCTTGAAAAGCGGCGATTATTGTTGATCTCCCGCGGTCATGAGCGGACACTGGTGTGCCGCAAGAAGACATGCAGTGGTGACACTGTGGTGACACGGCGGCAGAGCACAAGAAAGATGAAGCAGGTCACTCAGCGACTCGTGAACAGGTTGAAAGCCCCGGCTACTGGCCACCAGATCGTCTACGACGGTCAGATTTCAGGATACGGTGTACGGATCACCGCTGCGGGCGTAGTTGCATTGCTGCTTGATTATCGCTTCGTCGGCTTGAAGCGGAGGATCACAATTGGCCGATCGCCGGAGTGGAGCGCAGATGCCGCTCGCGACGAGGCCATTGAGTTGCGTAAGTTGATACGCAACGGCAGACCCGCTCGAAACACTGAAGCAGGAGCGTGAGCGGCTTAGATCCGAACACACTGCCGAAAGTTGAAAGAGATTGGGCTGGTCAACAGTGATGCATATAATGAGCCCACAAGATCGAGCACCTTTCGTGAGGATCACATGAGAAACTGGCTGATCATTTTTGTGCTGGCGTTCGGATCCCTCTCCGGCAGGTCGTTCGCTCAGGGTTGAATGCCTGTTCGCTTCACTTCGCCCAGTTTGGGTGAAAACACCAGCCCACAGCTCAAGAAGCATCAGTGGCAAGTCGATGTCGCATATCGGCATCTTCATGCAAGCCAGTGGTTCGTCGGCACGGAGGTGAGAGAGAGCGCCGCACCATTTCAGCAGCCCTTGTATCTCAATATTGACTCCTTTGACATCACCGCCAACTACGGAATCAGCGATAGAATCGCTCTCGCGTTTACACTTCCTTTCTCACGCGGCACGCACTCGCGCTTCTATCAGGACGGAACCCGACACGTTGTCGAATCAACCGGTCTCGGGGACATGAGCGTAATAAGTACCTTCTGGCTGCGAAATCCTGCTCGGCATTCGAACGGGAATCTCGGCTTCGGATTGGGTGTAAAAATGCCGACAGGAGACAACGACGTGAGCGGTGCAGTGACGCTCGCGAACGGAACGCTATTCAACATACCAGCAGACCAGTCTATTCAACTCGGCGACGGCGGCTGGGGCGTCATCTTCCAGGCCCAGGGCTATCGCAGCCTCTTCCAGCGGACTTCCGGGTACTTCAACAGCTGGTATCTGCTGAGTCCTCGTGACCTGACCGGTGTTAACGCTCCATATCCCGGAACCTTCTTGTCAGTACCGGACGTGTATTCCACGCGGTTCGGAATGGCGTATGGCCTGAGCCCGAAGCATGGCGTATCTGTCAGCTTGGGCACCCGGATTGACGGAATTCCTGTCCGCGACCTGATCGGCGGCAGTAATGGCTTCCGGAGGCCAGGATACAGTCTGTATTTGGAGCCGGGAATGATTATGAATCACGGTCGCGGGACTTATACGTTGAGCGTGCCGCTGCGGGTGCATCAAAATTTTAAACCTAGCCTCGTTGACCTGCGGCTTGGAAAGTCAGGTGGTGGAGACTTGGCCGATAGCCTGATTCTTGCCCAATACAGCTGGCGATTCTGAACTTACGGTAGTCCAACGCGCTTTTTAAGATCTTCAAATCGCGCATCGGAGCGGATCCGATCCCAGCGTGGATCGCGGTTCAGCCACACCAACCAATGACTGCGCCCTGCTACGGCTTTGTTGAGCCAGACAAATGCCTGGTCTTTGTCCCCTAGGCCTGCGTACACGAGAGCGACCCCGTAGGGAGTGACGTATTTCTCACGAGCCATCTGGTTTAGGCGGATCAGCACCACTTTTGCGTCGGCCTGATGTCCCCATTCGCCGTAGGCGTTCCCCATCCCGGCAATCGTTACCACCCATCCCGGCAAGGCAGCATCGGTCTTATTGAATTCGTCAATCGCCTCCGAGTACATCTTTTTCTGCTGATATGCGCGGCCAAGCCAGAGATGCGCCAGAGGGAATTTGGGGCTGACGGCCAGAGTAGAGCGCAACTGGTTAATCGCTTCGTCGTAGTTGTGCCGGTAATAATAGTTGAAGCCTATATCGGTGGAGATGGTGACCGACAGAGGATCCAATTCGTGCGCCCGATTCGCTTCTGTCCAAGCCTCGTCGAATCGGCCCATGGCCATCAGGTAGTAGCTGTACCAGTCGTGAGCGGTCGCGTAGTTTGGATTGAGTTCAATCGCTTTCTTGAATTCGTTCTCGGCTTCCGTCCAGTTCCAGGCGTGGTAGAGATTGTAGTAAGCAAGCGACGTATGCGCCTCAGCCAGGCTCGGATCGAGTTCAAGCGCCTTCGTGGCAGCGTCGCGGGCGTGAGGGAAGGCATCGAGCGGGTCGAGGTAGCTCAAATAGCCGAGCGTCGTATAGCAGTCGGCCAGGCCCGAGTAGGCGGGTGCGTACCCTGCGTCCATCTCAATTGCTTTGTTGAATTGGTCGATTGCTTTGAGCAAGCTGGCTTCGCTGCGCTGGTTCCAAAACGAGCGCCCGCGAAGGTAGCTCTCATAAGCCGCGGGATCCACCACATCCGCCGTGGCCAAACGCTTTTGTTCGTTAGGCGTGAGAGTGACTCGAACCTGTTCAGCAATGTCGTGCGCAACTTCACGTTGCAGATAAAGTACGTCGCGAACATAGCGCTGATACTCTTCCGCCCAAAGGTGCTGATCGCGGGATGCGTAGATCAATTGCGCGGTGATGCGGACTTGGTCGCCGGAGCGCAGTACCGAGCCTTCGACTATTCCATCGACTTGCAATTCCTGCGCAACCTGCGGCAAAGGCTTGGAAGTCGTTTTGTATTTCGACACCGAGGTATAGGAAGTGACCCGCAATGCCGAAATCTTGGCAAGGTTCGTGATCAACTCGTCTGTCATTCCATCCGCGAAATACTCATCGGCAGGATTGCCTGAGAGATTCTTAAGCGGCAACACCGCAATAGAATGCACCGACCGACGCGGAAACCAGCGAATCCAGTCAAAGTACCTGAATGCAACGACCACCGCGCCAGCCAACAGGAAGACAGCGGCAAAGGCGACCAGTTTCCACCGAAGCGCGGTCTTTGGCCGACTAGGTTGCGTTTCCTCATCAGTCGCGGGAACCGGGGCACGAGCCGCCGCGGCTGCTGGCGTAGCGTTAACGACAGTAATTGGTCCTACGAAGCGGTAGCCCTTACCGACAATGGTCTGCAGAAACCGCGGATCATTTGGGTCATCGCCCAAGGTCAACCGAATTTTGCGAATTGCGGTGTTGATGCCTTGTTCGGTGTCGAGAAAGACGTCCTTCCCCCATAGTCGAGCGATGATTTCTTCGCGGCCAACCAGCTGGTCTCTTCGTTCAACCAGGAGGATCAGAAGCTCCATCGGAATCTTTTCCAGCTTGAGCACACTGCTCCCGCGGCGCAACTCATAGCGGCGCAAGTCGAGCTCTAGAAAGTCAGTCTGGACCGGAGCTTCAGACAACTCGAATTACCTCTCTACGGACTCGCGACATTTTAACCCAGCATTCCAGTTCCATGAGCACCTTCCTTTGTTTACAGCCATTTACGATTCTCTATCAAAACTTAATTCAAAATTGACGAAGGCTCCATTGCTGTGATCCGCCAGGCTGCGCTACACGAGTGTCTCGGGCGTTCTGAACAAAGAAAAGCCCAACACAAGGAGAATCACCATGCGAGGGACTCGGAGGGTCAGTCTTTGTTTGGCTGCAGTCTTGGTTCTGATTACGGCAGGGACTGCATCGGCGCAGAACACTATACCGATTGCCGAAGAACAGGTTTTGTATGAGGCGATCGGCGAATTCAACAACAGCGGTCCAGCTAGCCAGCAGTACGGGTATCTATCGAGCATAACCGGGCTGGATAACGTCTTCAGCAGCACGACTACTAAGAATGAAACCACTGCGCTTTTCACGTTTGTGACAAACGCGACAACGTTCCAGGTGGTCAATCACGGGCCATTTAGGATTGTTGATCGCACCGGAACCACAACCATTTATCTCAACAATGGGCCGTCGGACTTTAGCAATCCTGCCAGCTTCAGCCAAGGTATGCCCATTCAGGTGTCAAATTACCGCCAGCAGGTGATTCTCAACACACTCACCAACACCTTCGTGACCGTGCATACAAACACCGTCACGGACGTGGAAACATTCACTTTGAATGGCGTAGCCTACCGCTTGGGACAATTGGGAAAGTCCTTCCGCACGAACTACTCGGGCCAGGCAAACACGCCAGGAGCCGTACCGTCCGGCTGGTTTGCGGGAACATCAACGGGCAGCAAGAACTAGCGGATGCGGGCCGATTGGCCGCTTTTTGAGCAGCAGGTAATCGACCTGTACTTTCGGCATCGCTCCCGGGAGTCGGTCAAATGCGATCACGGATTTCGGATGAGACTTCGCTGTTTTCGTGCCAATCATGCACTACTCGGGGACGGACACTCGATTGACACGAGCCAATCACGAGTTCACCCTTTGTTTCCTTTGTGAACTGTGAGCGGCCGACTTAGTGAGCAGGTTCCTCTTGGCAAGATCGGACCTGCTCGTAATTCCTTTTAGGTGCTCGGGAGTCGGGCCCTGATCGATGCGGATCTTACGACACCTGCAGGTTGCTGCATGACGGGCAATCCGAAAGTAATGCTCACGGGAGCAAACCGCCGAGGAAGCATTTATGAGTCAGGATCTAGTCTCGCTGTCCTGCAATTGTAGTTCATGGAGAACAACTAAGACATGTCTCGAATCCAATTTTTCGTTAGAGCAATAGGGCGTGGCTCTGTTATCCAAGTATACTATTGACCTTTCACAGTTTTAGAACAGACGCTGCACTGCACACGGTTAGAAGACCTGCGTGGAAGCCAACATTGTCATGAAATGAATTTCATCAGCTACGATTCTCGCAGCAACTTTCGCAACAACCGCCGCCCTGAACGGCCCATCCGGTACCTGTTTCGCCGAGAGCCCGCCAGCAGACTCAACAGTTTAAGCAGCTTGTCCTTGGCCGCACCCGCATATCGGGGTTCGAATCCCTGGGGGGCGGCCAAATGCTGTCTGCAGCGCCACGTATACCAACCAAGTACGCTTACGCGGGCGCGGTCGCTGGATGGCGGACTCTCTGCACCAGCCACACAATCAAAGCGCCGAACCCCGCCAGCACTAAGAAGGGCAACAAAAGAATCACAACCGCCCAGCTCCGGTTGCCCATGGCGGTTACATCCCCGCCGACGGTGGCGGCTCCATTACGATGAACGGCGCCCCCAATGGCAGCGATGTCTCCGCCCACTTGGGTGCCGCTCTCCAGTCGAACGTCGCCTCCCAGGGTGGCAAGGTCGCCACCAATCTGCGCTTCTGGCTCGACGACTATGTTTCCATTGAGCGTGAAGATATCACCCGCGACATGGCCGCGCACGTAGACCGAGCAGTTTATGCAGGTGACGTCTCCCGGATTGTCGTCCGGGCCGATGCGGATGTCGTGATTCAGCTGAAATCTTTCAGGGTTGGGGCCAGCGAATGCATAGGCTGAAGCGGTGATTGTAAGAGACAGAACGATAAGGGGGATGGTTCTGAACCACATGAGGCCTCCGGATCTAGCATCGGCCGGATTTCCGCGAACGCACGGAAATCAGATATCAACAGTATAAGCCGAACAGAGGGACTCGTCAGGCCTTCGAAATCAGCGCCCGACTACCGGGTCGGGAAAGTAAGGGAGGGCCTGGGCGGCCAGGATGGCGCCCGGATTGTGCTGCACCAATGCATCTGCGATGTCGTCACCATACACCGCCGCGACTTCTTCCCGTGCGTCGGAGAGTACAGGCTTGCGGCGTTCCAGGTCATGGGCGTCGGTCGCCAGCACATGGACCGCCTCCCGCTTCATCAGCCAGTCGGCTGCGTTCGAAACCCGCTCGCCCCAGGCTCCGGTCAGCGCTGACGCGGTTAACTGGACCACACATCCGATCTCCACCCAGCGCAGAACCCGCGTGGGCGTCTGCTGCAAAATAGGATTTCGTTCGGGATGGGTGATGATGGGAATGATTCCCAGGTCCACCATTTGCGAGAAGGTAGCTTCCACCTGTGCCGGGATACCGAAGTTGCTTAACTCCACCAGAAGATATTGGCTGCCATCGATGGAATAATACTCAGGACGAATCAGCGCATCCTGCACGTTTTCATACGAGAGGTGAAAATCAGATCCCAGACTCAAACTCGGCGCAGCTTCGGCACACCGCAGTTGATCGAGTTTTCTGGCTAAGAACCTGCGGTCGTAATTGTAGCGATCATTTGCATGGGGCGTGGCAACGATGTGCTCAATGCCGTCTGCCGCTGCCATGCGGCACATTTTTACGGCAATATCCCAAGATTTCGCTCCATCATCCACCTCGGGCAAGATGTGGCAATGAATATCAATCATCTTCTGTTCGATTTAAGCAGATTTGTAAATAGATGGCCATGCAACCAAGGTGGGGGGAACAGGCGTAACTACAGATTGGATGCTGGCTTTGGTCCCACAGCGCAGATTATTTCTCTCGCCAGCGCTTGGCAAAACCCCATAGCCCGGACTCGTGCTCCAGTTGTGGAGCGCCCTCAGTACCAGTGCCCTGCGACTCAAGAATCCGCGGGGAAACATTCTCCGGCGGTTTCCTCTCCGCTGATTGGGTGGCCTCCGGAACGGATCCTGCGGTCGAAGCATCTTCAGCCAGCAAAGGAAGGATCATCTGAAGCGAGTGGATCTCCTTCTGAAGGCGTGCCATTTCGGTTTCTTTTTCTGCAAGCAGTTGCTGAACGTCTTTCATTTTCCCCTCTCGCGCGAAGGTGGAAGCCCCCGGATCCGGAAAAGGCTATCAGGACGCCCGATTCGCTGCAAGGCATGTGTACGAGGACCCCGTTAAAAGCTCGAATCTCGAATAATGAAAGCTTGCTATAAACTGCTTACTGCGGCAGCCTTTTGTAGCAGAATAAACCTATCGCTTGGGGAGAGATGGACTCGCGGCACCAAAAGCACCATCTGGAGGCGCTTCGAGCCATCGCGCTTGTTGAGTTCAGCAAAGGCGTGCTGGTTCTGCTGCTTGGATTCGGGGTGATCTCGGTTATCCACCACGGAGATCTTTGGGACCTCGTCGAAAACATTCTCGATTTTCTGCACGTTAATCTGGATAGCCGCCCCGCCAGGTTCTTTCTGGACCTGGCCGATCGCCTGAGTGACGTGAAGCTCTGGACGCTGGCTACCGTGGCGTCGGTCTATTCCACCATACGCTTCGTAGAAGCCTACGGCCTCTGGTATGCGCGACCGTGGGCAGAATGGCTGGCGGCAATTTCTGGCATGATTTACTTGCCCTTCGAGCTCTATCAGGTTTTTCGAAGACCCACCTGGCTGCACCTTGTGATTCTTCTGGTCAATGTGGCTATCGTGATCTACATGCTCTACTTGCGTTTATCGCGCAAGAAAATCAGCATGATCTGACTTCATTTCCCCCCCGCCTGCTCCTCTTTCATTTTCTGGCAGATGATTTCCGTATGCCCGGTCTTGGAATCGATCTTGGTCTTCACCGGCAGGCAACTGCAGGTCACAGTGTTTGCGTTCTCCTGCTTGGTGACCACGCAGTGCTGAATGATTTCTGCATTCGGGGGCGGCATCTGGCTGCGCGCAGGCGGAGGTGTGGGAGTCGGCGCATGCGGCTTTTTGGCGGCGCATCCGCTGAGCAGAAGACACGTGAAGAGCAACAAACCCTTCATATCCTTAGTTTTCGCCCAACCAGAGGCGCCCTGTCTATGTCAATTTTGGTTACATCAGAGCATCTTGCCATCGGCACTTGCTGCTTGACGGAACGCTGCTTTCGCGCTTACATAAAGGCTCCTCCCCCGCAGTTCCCATGAAATCCAAAGTCATCTGCATCATGCTTCTTGTCGTTGCCTGCGTTATCAGCCTGCGGGCGGATGTGATTTATCTGAAAAACGGCATGTACCTCAAGGTCCACGGGGCCAGGGAAAAAGATGGCCAGGTCGAATACTGGATAGGTGGAACGAGATACACCATTGCCAGGGAAGCGGTAGACAGGATTGAAGCGGGCAGCGGGCCCGCGTCCTCGGGGAGTGGTGGATCGAGTGCGGTTCAGGATCTTACCCGTCGCCCACAGCCATCCGGCAATACGCCGCCGCATGACAAATTGAGCATGCCCCGACTTGCCGGACCGAACCAGGCGGATCGCTACTGGAACAGCCTGCGCGAGCGCTTTGTGGTGAACGATAGCATCGACGAGATGCGCCTGGCCGAAATTGAGCGTGATCCCGATTCCCGCGCCTCCACCAACTCGTATTACCTTGCCGGAGTAATGGAGTTGCAGCGCGGAAATCCGGAGAGGGCCAGCAAATATTTCGCAGAGGCGATTCAAATTTCGCCCGATCGACTGGATCTGCTGGAA
>Ga0310810_10001694_pt1 | contig 23292 bp, 35 predicted proteins | sample NCmetagenome_FD_207641 | JGI IMG/M metagenome (GOLD analysis project Ga0310810, IMG submission 207641) | Soil microbial communities from experimental microcosm in Duke University, North Carolina, United States - NC | ecosystem: Engineered > Artificial ecosystem > Soil microcosm > Unclassified ... | reverse complement strand
CGTGGGATTTGGGGCACCGGGATGGAACGTTGGAGTTGGCGGGTCCGGAGCATCGGCGGTGTAACAGGTCGGCTGGTGCGCGGTCTGTGCGGCGGAGGGTTTCGTTGTGTCTGTGATGGAGGTGGCGGCGCCGCGGTTTGAGTGGGTGCCGCCGATCGCGGATGAGTCGTGGTTTGTGGAGGCGACCGAGCTTTGTGCTGCGGGTGGGCTGGTGTTGGACGGGTGGCAGTCGAGGATTTTGCGGGCTTTGTTGGGTCGGAAGGATGATGGGCGGTGGGCGTGTTTTGAGGTGGCGGGTGCGGTGCCCAGGCAGAACGGGAAGGGCGCGGTGTTCGAGGCCAGGTTGGCGGCGGGGTTGTTTATCACGGACGAGCGGTTTCTGATGCACAGCGCGCACCGGACGGACACGTCGTTGGACGCGATGCGTCGTTTGCTGGATTTGATCGAGGCGGCTGATTTGACGGGGAAGATCCGTCGGGTGCGGAACACGAACGGGCAGGAGGGCATCGAGCTTTTGGATGGCCGGCGGCTGAGGTTCCGTACCAGGAACAAGGGTGGTGGCCGTGGGTTCTCCGCTGATTTTCTTGGGGCGGATGAGTGCATGGATTACCCGGAGTTCGCGCATGCGGCGTTGTTGCCGACGTTGAGCGCGAGGCCGAATCCGCAGGTGCTGTACATGGGGTCGGCGGTGGATCAGGAAACTCATGACAACGGCCTGGTGTTTTCGCGGTTGAGGCGTCGTGGGATCGCGGGTGATGATCCGTCGTTGGCGTGGTTTGAGTGGGCTGCGCCGTTTGATCACCCGGACGAGCTCGACAGCGAGGCGGCGGTGTCCGCGGCGGTTTGGCGGCAGGCGAACCCGGCGTTGGGCATTCGGATCACGGAGGAGTATGTGGCGAATGAGCAGCGGTCGTTGGATGCGCGCTCGTTCGCGGTGGAGCGTCTGGGGGTGGGTGACTGGCCCGACCCGGATCTGGTGGTGGACAGGCCGTTCACGGTGGAGGCGTGGGACGAGCTCCGTGACGACAAGTCGGTGCTCGAGCCCCCGGTGATGGTGGCGTTCGATGTGTCGCCGGAGCGGCGGACGGCGATCGCTGCTGCGGGCATGAACCAGAACGGCGATTGGCATGTGGAGGTGCACTATCACCGGCAGGGCACCGGCTGGGTGGCGGGTGTGTTGGAGCGGATGTGGGAGGGCGGCCAGGTCGACGCGATCTTCTGTGACTCGGTGGGGCCGGCGTCGTCGTTGATCGCGACGTTGCAGGAGGCCGGGGTCAGGGTGGAGACGGTGAACACGACCGAGCTCGGGCAGGCGTGCGGCCGTCTGGTCGACATGGTGAACGACAAGACGCTGAGGCATTTGGGGTCGGAGGAGCTGCGGAACGCGGTGATCGGGGCGCGCATCAGGCCGATCGGTGATGGGGCGTGGGCGTGGGGTCGGAAGCATTCGACGGTGGACATTTCGCCGTTGGTGGCGTCGACGATCGCGGTGGGTGTCGCGGTGGGTGTGGCCGGGTCGGAAGTAGCGATCTTCTGATGGGGTTCTTGCGGCGCACGTTGGGGTCCGGGTGGCCCTGGCAGCAGCCTGCGCTCGAGCGTGACGTGCAGCCGCTTGAGGGCACGAACATGTCGTTGTGGAACTCGATCATCCCGAACTTCTGGACGGAGAACGGGCTGAACGGGCTCGGCCCATTGTTCGGCACACCGGATTTGGCGAACAGGGTTTGGGTGGCGAACCGGTGCCAGCAGTTGAACGCGCAGCAGATCGCGTCGATGCCTTTGCGGTTCAACGGTTCGGGGGAGCCTGCGTGGGTGTCGTCACCGGATCCGAACGTGTTTCCGAACGGGATCGGGGACGCGTTGTTCGCGATCGTCGACCAGTTGTACGGGTACGGATGGTCGCTCCAGTATGTGCTTGACACGTACGCGAACGGTTTTCCGCGGCGGTGGACGGTGATCCCGTCCGCGTCATGTGAGCCGGCGTGGGGCGAGAACGGCCAGCGTGTGTACAAGCTGGGCGACACGTTTTTGGATCCGCGGCGGGTGGTGCAGATCGACCGGAACCCGACGACGGCGGCGCATGGCACGAGCGCGCTTCGGGCGTATGCGCAGAACGCGTGGGGTTTGTTGGCGGCGTCGAACCAGTCGATGACGGTGAACCAGGGCGGGATTCCGCAGGCGGTGCTCAAGTCTCAGCGGAAGTTGACGAAGGAGCAGGCGGAGACGTTGCAGTCGCAGTGGATGACCGCGACGTCCGCGAGGAACGGGGCTCCGCCTGTGTTGCCGCCCGAGCTCGACTTTCAGGTGTTGTCGATCAACCCGTCCGACCTGGCTTTGCTCGACACGCAACAGTGGAACGCGATGGTGCTCGCGACCGCCTATGGGGTGCCTGGCCCGATCCTGAACATGGCGTTGACGGGTGGCCTGACGTATCAGAACCCGACGGCGCTGATGCAGATGTGGTGGCTCACCGAGCTGCGCACGACGTCTAAGCGGGTGATGGACGCGTTCACGGCTCAGATGCTGCCTGCGGGTCAGTGGGTGTGGCAGGACGCGACGGACATCACGATCGAGGGGGCGATCGACGCTGGTGATGATCCGCAGGCTTCGAATGTGGCGAAGGCTTCGCCGGCCCAACAGACGACGTTGACCGCGATCGGAGGTGGTGCCGGATGAGCACCCTGGAACGGACAGACCAGCAGGATCCCGAGACGGCCGCGAGGCCGTTTCTCGTTAGGACGTTCGAGGCGGTCGCGATCGAGGTTGAGGGCCGCACCGTCGACGTTCGTGTTGTGCCGTTCGGTGAGGTCGCACGGGTCGCTGACCCACCCGATTTCTCTCCGTATGACGAGGAGTGGATGCCCGGTGTGTTCGACCACCAGTTGAACGCGGCGAACCGGTTGCACGCGAACTACGAGCACGAGCGTGGGATCACGAACGTGGTCGGGCACGGGCTCGCGCTCCGGTCCGAGGACGACGGGTATCACGCGTCGTTCAAGATCCACGAAACCAACGCGGGCGCGACCGCGCTCGAGCTGATCCGTGACGGCGCGCTACCGGGTGTGTCGTTGGAGGCGCATCCGGCGAAGTCCGTGAGGACGGCGGCGGGTGTGGTGCAACGCGTGAAGGCGCATCTGCGTGGCATCGCGTTCTGCCGGCAGGGCGCGTTCGCTGGCGCACAGGTTTTGGCGGTCAGGACGCCGCCCGAGATTGTCGACGCGGGGCTTTTGCCGGTCGACATGAACCCCGAGCTGGTGGAACGCTGCCGCCGGCTCGGGATCGAACTGCCGCAGCGATATCAGGCGCACCCCGGCGTTACGGACACCCCGGACGAGTCCGGCACCTCCGAGAACGGCACCCGCCAGACCAACGCAAACGACGTTTCGGAGGACTGAGGACGATGGCAACACAGACCGAAACTCGTCTGGCGCTTCGCGTGAAGGCACGCGATCAGGTGCAGGACGAGCACGAGCTTCTGTTGAAGGAGGCCGGTGACGGCGACCTTTCGGCGGAGCAGCAGAAGACGGCGCTCGCGTTGCGTGAGCGGGCCGCCGAGCTCGACGAGGAGATCGCGAGCCTGAGCGAGTCGGTCGAGGCTGACCGGGTCGCGGAGGAGCGGTCGAAGGCGATCCGGCGTGGCATGTCCGGTCGTGTCGACGGTGTCGACGCGGACGATGACGGGATCGTCTACCGGACGATGGCCGCCTATGCCCGGGACATCATTCTGACGGGGCAGGGTCGCGAGGTGTCGAAGATCGCGGCGAACGTGCCGAACGAGGAGCGGGTCGCGGCAGCGCAGCGGCTCGAGCTGATGAAGCGCACCCCGGCCAACACCCTGTCAAGCGACGTCGCGGGCCTGATGCCTGCGCAGCACATCGCGCAGATCTTCCAGGTCATCGACACGTCCCGGCCGATCGTGCAGTCCGCGCAGCGTGCTTCGCTCGAGCGGGGCACCCTCACGTATCCGCAGGTCGACGCGTCGCCGGTCGTGGCGGTGCAGGGCACGGAGAAGACCGAGGCCGGGAACACCGGCATGGACATCTCGATGGTCACGGCGACCGCCAGCACGTATCTCGGTGGCGGGGATCTGTCGTGGCAGGCGATCAACTGGTCGACGCCGAACGCGCTCGACCTGTGGTTCCGGCTCGTCGCCGCGGACTACGCGCTCAAGACGGAGCAGGACGCCGCACAGGTGCTCCAGCACTCCGCGTTCTCGAACAACATCGGTTCCCCGATCGCGGGGACGGCGACGTTCGCGGAGTTCATGACCGCGATCGGTGCCGGCTACTCCGAGGTGTTCGCGAACTCGGGTCGTGTCGCCAACACGGTGTACATGGCTCCGGACCGGTTCGGGTATCTGCTCGGGCTGACGTCTTCGGCGTTCACGCAGTTCACGAGCGTGTCGGGTGACACGGTCGGGCCGCTGAACGTCGTCGTGTCCCGCGGCATGGACTCCGGCGTGATCGTCGTCGGGGACAACTCGGGTCTGCTGGTCGCGGAGACGGCCGGTGCCCCGGTTGAGCTCCGTGTCGTCGAGCCGGCGATCGGTGGTGTCGAGGTCGGTCTGATCGGTGCGTTCGAGGCCGTCGTGGTTGACGACGGTTCGTTCGCGATGATCACGACCGCGTCGTAAGTGAGGGGCTGATCAGCTATGGCATACACGAAGCTGATCTCGAAGCACGACCGGATCTCCATCGACGGAACCGACGTGAGCAATGCATTCCGGGAGTTCGGGATGACGTCGTCGAAGTCGCAGGAGGACGCGTCGGGTTTCAGCGTCTCAGGTGTCGACGAGACGTTGCCGGGTGCGACCACGCAGGCGTTCACCGGCACGTTCTTCATGACCGAGGAGATCATCGCGTTCCTGTATCCGCTGCACGTCAACGACACCGTCGTTGAGATCCAGTGGCAGCCGAACGGGCTCGTGAACTCCTCGGCCACGGTGTTCTACGGGAACTGCACCATCGGCGACTTTTCGCCGACAGACACCCGTGGGTCCGTGTCGACGTCGACGTTCAACGCGCCGACCGCCGACGAGAACGGCATCACGGCGGCAACAGGCACGTAAGGCGAAGGGAGGACGCATGAGGGTTAAGCCGGGAACAACCCACGATCTGTTTGAGGAGTGGGGCGTCACTGGCGCGACCCTCGGCGTCCGCCTGGACGACAACCAAGGCGCAACAACGGTCGCCCGTGTCACCGGTTTCGTGGAATCCCCCGCCGGGTCCGGCATCTACTACCTCTCCGCGTTCACGTTCCCCGATGACGCGGGCGACTATGTCCTGATCTTCAACGACGACGGCACCACGTACGCCCCGGATCATGTGTCAACCAGGGCGGTGACCGTCACGTCGAGCGCACCCGACGGTGATTTCGACGGCACCACCTACGCGACGACGGATGAGCTGTTGGCGATCCTGAACGTGAGGAGCGCGACGGCCGCGCAGATCGCGAAAGCCGAAAGGGTCATGCTGGCCGCCGCCGGCGAGGTGAACCGTGAGCTCGACCTGTCCGCCGATCAGGCGTTGGACGGGTACGGGGTCGCGATGGCCGCGCAGGTGAACCTCGCGCGGGCGGCGGAGCTTTGGAAAGAGGAGGAGATCCAGTTCGGCATTTTGGGGATCGGCTCCGAGGTCGGAACCACCTACATCGCGCGCGACACGTGGGACAAGTTTGCGATCCAGTTGGCGACGTTGAAGGGCCAGTGGGGCGTTGCTTAGCAACATCCTCGACGAGCTCGCGAACGTGCTTCGCGACGACATCGGCGGCGCGCTTGCGGCCGACGGGATCGACATCGAAGTCGAGCCCCGGCTGGTGCTGTCACCGTCCGAGGCGATCATCCTGGACGTGTATCCCGGCGCGCCGTCGCGTGACGGCCAGTCCGCCGCGTACGGTGACATCTCCGGGTTCTACGTCATCACGGTGCGCGCCCGCGTGAACGTCAACGACTCCAACGAAGCGCAAGACATTCTGCTGGACATGATCGACGACGAGCACACGTTGTCGGTCGCGGCGTGCGTGGAGTCCGACCCGACGTTGAACGGGTACGCGACACAGGTCGCCGTCGACGCCGACGCGTTCTCCGGGCTGCTGGAGTTCACGGGGCCGCTGGTCGGGTGCACCTGGCGGGTGCTTGTCGGGGCGGCCGTTTCGTGATCGCCACCGCGACCAGCATTTCGCTCGAGGCCGGCTGCGACTACGAATCATGCGCGAAACTCGCGGCACCGCTGCTGCACAAGCTAGGCGGCGGCGACTACGACGTGTGCTCGGTGATGGAGATCCCGTCGTCGATCGCGGAGTGGCGGGCGGAACACAAGACCGCGGGGAAGCGGTCGCAACGCGCGTATGCGCGCGGCTACCTCGGCGCCCCGTTGCGCCGCGAGCTCCGCGCCGACGACATTCATGCGATCAACACGTCGAAGCGGCACCGTCAGGGCCGCCCGATGAACCACACGTATATGCAGCGGCAGGAGTTCTCGCCGCTGCCCGACTATCCGTGCGACAGGCACGCGGTCCGATCGAGCGGCGTCTACCTCGAAAACACTCTGGTCGGGTACCTCGTGATGTACCGGGTGGGTGAGCTGGCGTTGGTGTCGCAGATCCTCGGTCACGGTGACCACGAGCGCCACGAGATCATGTACCGGCTGTTTGAGTTCGCGTTGGGCCGGGAGATCGCGGCGGGGTCGGGGTTCGTGGTTTACAACCGGCATGACTCCGGCACCGATGGGCTCAGGTGGTTCAAGGAGCGGTTGGGGTTCGGGCCGGTGGAGGTCGAGTGGAAGCCCTAGCCCCCGTCGAGAACTACGATCTGTGGCGGCCGCCGCCCGCGTCGTTCGAGGGTATCGCTGACCCGTTCGACAAGTCCTACCCAATGGGCGTGCTGCGCCACCAGCGGTCCGCTCTCGTGCTGTTCGCCGCCGCCTGGTACGGGAGACAGGACGCGTGTTTCGTCGCGCGAGCGGGCCTTACAGCGACGTGCGTGGACATCCGTTCGCAGAACTTCGGGGCGATGCGAAACCTCTACCCGGCCGGCTGGGAGTTCGTCCGCGCCGACGCGTACCAGTTCGTCCAGGAAACAACTGGACGTTGGGACGTGGTGAGCGTCGACTGTCCGTCGGGGCATTTCCAGAAGTGCGCCGACATCGCCTCCGTGTTCTGCGGGCTGGCGAACCACGCGGTGATCCTCGGGACAGGCGTCGACACCACGCTCGACGTGCCGGCCGGTTGGACGCTCATGACGCGCAACCGCCGATCGCTCATGTACGGAGGCGTGTTCTGGACGGTGCTGACCCGTGATTGACGCCTCCAAGGTGTCGGCGGTGCTGATCACCCGCGGCGACGTCGACCTCGACCCGATCTTCGCGTCGCTGCCGTACGACAACGTTGTGATCTGGGACGGCCGTGAACGAGACGAGCAGCCCGGCACGTACGGCCGGTATCTCGCCATGTACGAGGCGAAGAACGACACGGTGTATCTCCAGGACGACGACTGCGTGTTCACCCACCATGCCGCTCTCCTCGCCGCCTACGAGCCGGGTGTGCTGACCGCCGTGTACGGGCACGGCGACAACCCGGACGGGCTCGAGGACGTGGCGTTGGTGCACGGCGGAGCGATCGTTGACCGGTCGTGTTCGTTGCGTGCGTTCGACAAGTACCTCGCCTCATGGCCCGTGGACGAGGGGTTCTACCGTGAGGCCGACATGATCCACGGGACCCTGTGCCCCAGCCGCCAGATCCCGCTCGAGTATGAGATTCGCATGGAGGTTGCGCAGCGGCCGTCACGGATGTGTAACCAGCCGTGGCAGCGCGACTTGAAGCATGAGATCACGAACCGCGCCCGTGCGGTCAGGGACTCGGGTTGAACGAGCGGGCCCCGTTCTTTGCCTCCGACCTGGAGGAGCTACACGAACGCCTCTACCAGCAGGCCGACCGTGTTGTGCCGATGCGGGACATCTGGAAAGGCGACATCGGCCAACGGGTGATCGGGCTCCGGCACGACGTGGACGACAACCCCGGCTCGCTCGACACGGCGTTGCGGATGGCGGAATGGGAGTTCGACCACGGATACAGCTCCACGTACTTTCTGCTTCACACCGCCCCGTACTGGAACGAAGACATGCTGTGTCGCGCCCCGTTGTTCGAGGAGCTCGGGCATGAGGTCGGGATCCATGTGAACGCGGTCGCGGAAGCGCTCCGGTCGCACCGCCAGCCAGCCCACATTTTGCGGGACGCGCTCGACGAGCTCCGGTCCTGTGGTGTGCGTGTCGAGGGGTGTGTCGCTCATGGTGAGCGGGAGTGTTACGACTCGCGCGGCCAGGTGAGGTTCGTGAACGACGAGATGTTCGTGGAGTCGCCGCGTCCGTCGTTGGGGAAGCCCGACCGGAAGATCGTGGGGTCCGACTGGGTGATTGATTTGCGGCCGGTGCCTAGGTCTGAGTTCGGGTTGGGCTATGACTCGAACTGGTTGCGTCGCGACCAGTACCTGTCGGATTCGGGTGGGCGTTGGTCACGGGTGTTCGACGAGGTCGTCGACGGGTTCGGACAGGGGCAGTTGCACATGCTGGTTCATCCTGATTGGTGGGCCAGGGCATTCGTGGAGGTGCCGGTGTGAGGATCTTCCGTAAGCTCGCTCAACTGCTTGACGTTGACCTGACGTCCACACCGCCGGCTGACGGTGACGCGCTCACGTTCGACACGGCCTCGTCGAAGTGGGTGCCCGGCGCTGGCGGCGGTGGCGGTGGCGGCGCACCGACGACCGCGGACTATCTGGTGGGCACGGCGAACGCGGGTCTGTCCGCAGAGATCGTGGTTGGCACATCGCCCGGCGGTGAGCTCGGCGGCACATGGGCGTCCCCGACCGTGGACACGGTGCACTCGGGTTCGTCGCATGCGACGGTGCAGGCGGCGGCGGAAGCAACAGCAGCGTCCGCATTGTCGACCCATGCGAGCGACACGACGGGCGTGCATGGGATCGCGGACACGTCGGCGCTGCTGGACACCGGGGATATCGGATCGACTGTTCAGGCGAGGGACGCGACGCTCGACACCTATGCAAGCATCGACCCGTCCGCGAACGTCCAAAGCGTACTCAGCGCCGCTGACTATGCGGCGATCAGGACGCTGCTCGGGCTCGTCATCGGAACGAACGTCCAGGCGTTCGACGCAGACCTGTCAACGTGGGCTGGACTGACACCGTCAGCGTTCTTCCAAACCCTTGTGGACGACACCGACGCGGCGACCGCGCGCGCGACGTTGGGTGTGATCGCCTCGCTGTTCCAGTCTGGTGGGGCGCAGGCGATCAAGCTCGACGACCTCGCGGCCCCAGACGACAACACCGACCTGAACGTCTCAACCACGAAGCACGGTTTGACCCCGAAGCTCCCGAACGACGCGACGAAGTACCTGGACGGGACAGGGGCGTACACCGTTCCTGCGGGCGGTAGCGGTGCCGCTGTTGCGGCGGCCGCCACCGAAACGGGCGACCAGACCATCACAACCGGCGCTGTTACCGCGGTCACGTTCTCAACCGAGGAGTATGACACCGACGGCATCCACTCGACCTCGTCGAACACGGGTCGTCTAATAGCACCAACGGGTCTTGGCGGGAAATATTCTGTCGTGGGAAACGTGAGGTGGGATAACAGCGGCGTTGGTAGTTACCGTCGCGTTCGCATCAGGGTGAACGGAACCGCGATCGTTTCTGAGGAGATCCTTCCCGTCACGGGGGGGTTTATCCTGTATTCGCATTGTATTAGCGCGCAAGTTCAACTTGCTGCCGGTGATTATGTCGAGCTGGTTGTGGATCACGATAAAGGGTCGGATCTTGCTATCAAAGGAAGTTTCGCCCCGTCCAGGTTCTCAATGACTCGCGACGGCTCATAGGCTCGGCAGGAGAGGGATGCAATCACTGTGGTTCGTTGTCCCGGCGCACGGGAGGGTCGAGCTCGCCCGAATCTGTTTGCGTCAGTTGCGCCGAACATGTGACGCGCTCACACAGAACGGCGTCGAAGCCACCGCCGTCGTGGTCGCGGACGACGAAAACCTCGAAACCGCCAAGGATCTCGGGTTCGGATGGGTGCGACGCGACAACCGGTTCGTGTCCCGCAAGTTCAACGACGGGATCCAGTTGGCCTGCGACCGGAAGTTCAACCGTCGTCCCGCCGACTACGTCGTGCCGTGCGGCTCCGACGACTGGGTTGACTGGCGGTTGTTCACGGATCTGCCTGACAACCGGACGATGGTGGCGTTCCAACGCATGTCGTTCGTTCGTGAGGACGGGCTCGAGCTCACTGTCCGCCATGTCAACAACGAGGGCGGATGCGGCATCCGCATCTACCCGAGGTTCCTGATGCAGCGCGCCGGATACAGGCCCGCGGACGAGGACCGGTTGCGCGCCTGCGACACCAGCATCCTGATGAACGTCAAACAGACCGGGGCGCTCCGCCGCATCGAACACCGCGACATCGACCCGTTGTCGATCGTCGACTGGAAAACCAGCGGTGTGCAGTTGAACAGCTACGCGGAAGTGTCGTCCAGGCACCGCGCCGAGCTCGAGCGCGACCCGTTCGACATCCTCGCCGGCCGGTATCCCGACGACGCGTTGGACGAGATGCGGGGCCACTACGCGCGGAGGGCACGGACATCACTCGTGATCGCGTGATACACGGGCTGTGGCAGACCGCCGGCCGCCGAGTTTATCGCGGCCATGCGCCCGGTGAGCCGCCGTGGGAGGCGTCGCTGCCCGAGACCGTTGCGGCCAGGGCGATCAACCGTGGCGACCTGGTGTTGTTGGAGGAGTTCGTGCCGTCGCTGCCCGCTGAGTTCTCTTTACCGGAAGGCTGGTTGGAATGACCGACAAGGTGCCTGTGTTCGAGATCGACGGTCGCGAGTACGAGTGGCCGGGGCTGATGGGGCTGACTACCAGGGAGTGCCGGATCTTCTATGAGGAGACCGGGATCGTGTGGGAGTCGCTGTGGTTGGACAACATGACGGTCGCTGATCTGTTCGGCCGTGAGGGGTTCATGTCGGCTATGGCCCGTATCGCGTATGTGCGTGAGCACCCCGACGCGCTCGACGACCAGGTGAAGACGATCATCGGGAACCAGCCTCGGGCCGCGTTGTTCTCCACCGCGTTGCAAGCACTCACGGATCAGAACGAGCGGAGCGAAGACCCAAAAGCCCCGCTCCCCGAAAGCGAGTCAACGCCCTCATCAGCGACGAGGAACGAGCCCGACTCGACGCCGAATGGGGAGACCTCGACGCCCGAGACTTCTGGGACAGGTTCCACGACGAGTTCGGACCAACCGGCAGACGAGAACGATCCTATTGGGACCACCGAATCGGATGGGCCCTCCATGTCCCTCCCTCTGAGACGGGTGATCTGACCCCGATGGATCTGATGGCCGCCGTCAGCATTTGGGAAGCGCAGCACCAGCCCGCATGACCGTAGTTATCAAAGGACATAGGGAGATCGCGCGAGCCTTTGCGAAGCTCAACAAGGACTTCCCGAAAGACCTCCGTAAGCATCTGAAAGAAGCTGCCGAGCCTGTCCGTGCCGACGCTGAAACTCTCGCGGGTCAGTCCATTAGGAATCTCGGCTCAGGGGACCCGTGGACGCAAATGAGAGTAGGTGGAGGCGTGAAGCTCGTGTATATCGCGCCCAAGCAGAAGGGACGAGCGTCCAAGAACAACCCGCGCAAGAGGCGCCCGAACCTCCGTCCGCTTGTTCTGAAGCAGATGAAGGCGGCCCTTGAGCGCAACCGCTCCCAAGTGGTTTCCAAGGCTCAGGACGCGCTTCGCAAAGCTGTCGAGGATTGGGGTCGTCGTGGCTGAGCAAACGATGATCGTCCGCGTGATCGGCGACGACCGAGACCTGCAACGCGCAATGAAGCGAGACGAGAAAGCAGTCAAGGACTTCGGTGACGCGTCATCGTCCCATCTACAGAAGTTCGACAGCGCGTTCACGCGCTCGCAGAAGATCCTTGCTGGAGGTTTTCTAGCTGGTGCTGCTGTCACAGGTGCCGTTTCTTTCCTCAAAGGAAGCGTGGACGCAGCTAGTGACCTGAATGAGCAGATCACGAAATCGGAGGCGGTGTTCGGGGACAGCGCAGACGCCGTGCTGGCGTGGTCGCAGACAACCGCTAAATCGCTAGGTATCTCGGAGCGAGCCGCGCTTGAGGCATCCGGTACCTTCGGGAACCTCTTTAAGTCGATCGGGATCAACGGTCCCGAGGCGGCAAAAACATCCGAGCAGCTTGTCCAGCTTGCTTCTGACCTGGCGTCTTTCAACAATGCGAATCCCGAGGACGTGCTTGACGCGCTCCGGTCAGGGTTAATTGGTGAAGCGGAGCCGCTTCGCAAGTTCGGTGTTTTGCTCTCCGAGGCTCGTGTGCAGCAGCTTGCGATGGCGGAGACTGGCAAGACCAGCGCGAAAGAGCTAACGAATCAGGAGAAGGCGCTCGCGCGCTTGTCCATCATCTTCAAGGACACAGGAGCGGCGCAGGGTGACTTCGGCAGAACCTCCGGTGGTTTGGCGAACCAGCAGCGGATCTTGTCGGCCGCGTTCGAGAACCTGAGGGCCAATATCGGAACATCGTTCCTTCCGATCATGAAGGCTGTAACCGGAGATCTCGTGAAGGCGTCAGAACAGACCACAGCGTTTGTTAATGCACTTCAGGATCTCTCCGACGTACGAATCCCGCCGATCCGCATTCCCTTTGTTATCGAGCAACAGAAGGGCACGACACTTGGGTCTCTGGCGAGCAAGGCGCTGTTTACCTTCCCAGAGTTCGTTGACCTCACGGCTAATCAGATCCGTGCTCTGATCGACGACTTCAAAGAAGGAGCCGAGGGGCAAACTCCCAAGCTGGCTGCTGAGTTCGAAAGTTCGTTGAACTCGATGTTCACGAACGCTCTCTCGCAGGCTAGTAGCAACGCCAAGCCAGACACCAGCAAGGTCAAGGGGTTCGGAACTGGACTTACTCCAGAGGATCTGTTTGGCCCAATCATAAAGGATCTTCCTGACAAGCTAGAGCTGGCAATAAACGAGGCAGACATCCTTACGCCTAAGAACAAATCAGACGATCTATCCATCCTCAAGCGCGCGAGAGACGTGATGCTAGGTCAGTTCACGCGACCTGATATCGAGCCGTCGCAGAAGAACAAGATCGCGAAAGTGGTGAAGTCTCTTCAGGGCGACATCGACTCAATCACGTCCTCTATCGCAGCGAACGCTAAGAAGTCTGCTGATATCGCAACCAAGAGCGCCAAAGATGCGAAAGACAAACAGCGCAAGGGATTCGAGAACACCTTTGATCTCCTATCGCTTGACCTTGATCGCGACAAGCTGACAGCCCGATTCTCCGACGACCTCAAAGACATTCACGCTCTACAGAAGGTCGTGCAAGAACAGATAAAGGTCGAGGGGAAGACACCTGACCTTCTCGGGAAGCTGTTTGATTTGCGTGACAAGCAAAAGGAGATCCTTTCCGACAGGACCCAGGGCCGACAGTTCAAAGCGTTGGGGCTCACGGCAACGGGTGAGGAGATCATCCCTGGCGCTGAGAATCTGAACAAGCAGCTCAAGCAGCTCCAAGACCGTCTAGGCAAGACAGGGCAGGACTTGCCAGCGAAGCTCGCACAAAGGTTGGCAGGCGCGCGGAAACTGCTGTCTGGAGAGTTCGGGAAGCTCGACAAGGACGTCCGCGACAAGATCAACCAGTTGTTCAAGACGATCCGGGACACGTTCGACCAGGAATCGAAGCGAGCGATCCCGCAGGACCTCCACGTGCAGTTGTCCGACAAGATCCTGAAAGCGCTCGGGTTCGACCAGAACATCGACGCGACCAAGCTGACCAAGCTGCGACCGGCACCGTTCAGGGCACCGACATTCGCGACAGCAGCGGCAGGCGCGGCCGCGACAGGCACCGCAGGCGTCACGATCACCGGGCCGGTAACGGTGGTTGCGGACAACCCCGACGCGTTCCTGCGTGAACTCCAAAAGAAGGCGGGGCGGACGAGCGGGATGGCTAGAGGCCGGTTCCCCGGACGTTCGCTCGGTCTCGGCTAAATGTCCGAGCTTGGTGGGCAGCAGATCGCGTTCGGGGACGCGCTCGATTCGTTCCCTTCATGGCAGTCGCTCGAGCGTGAACTCGGTGTGCGCGTGTCAGGGTGGCGGATCAACCGTGGCCGCGTCGACGAAACCCAACGCACCGGCACAGGCACCGCCAGCATCTTCGTCAACGACCTCTCCGGCTACCTCGGGGCAGGATCCGACTTCCCCACCCACGCGCGCCTACTGTTGCGCGGCTCCCCGAGGTATCGCGGCCACGTTGACGAGATCAACGTCGACGAAGACCCCACACCAGCCGGGATCAGCCGCGTCACGATCGAGTGTGTTGACCTGTTCGACCACCTGTCCACCTGCGAGCTGATCCCCGGCGTCCATGGCCACTTCCCGGTTCCGGCAGGGCAGGAACAGTACGTGTACTACGCGGCCCAACAGGTCGACGACCGGATCATCGACATTCTGTTCAGCGTGGGTGTGCTGTCGGGGCAACGCGAGATTTTCAGCGGCAACGTTGCCGTGATCGCCAACACCTACCAGGCCGGCAGCACCGCGATGCAAGCGTTGGACGAGGCATGCGACGCGGAATGGCCTGGTGTGAGCAACCGGTTCATCACGTCGGAGGGCAAGTACGCGTTCCGCGGCAGGTTCTCCAGGTTCAACCCGGAGGCGTACCCGCAGATCAGCTTCTGGGAGGCGGAGACACGGTCGACGACGGCGACAGGGCGGGCGGCGATCCGCGCGTTGCAGTGGACGCGCGGCCGAAAGATGATCGTGAACAGCGCGACAGCGTGGGTGGCCGGCGCGAACGAGGCGGACATACCGCTCGTCACGATCGAGGACGCCACTTCGCTGGGCACGTTTGGGCGGCGCTCATGGTCCGCGGAGAACCTGTTGACGAAGCGGCATCTGTCGAACGGAAACACGGGTGCGGACGAGGCCGTCCTGTTCGCCACCTACCAGGTCGCGAACTACAAAAGCGCGCAGCCCCGTGTGCAACGCGTCAGGTTCAAGTCTTTGCGTGACGACCACCCCGCCGGGGCCGCCACATGGGCGCTGATGGAAGGCGTCGAGATCAGCGACGTGATCGACCTTTACACCGGGTCGATCAGCGGCCGGTATTTCGTGGAGGGAATCACGATGGAGGCCCGCGAGCTCGACGGCGACATGCCCTACGTGACCTGTGACCTTGACCTGTCCCCCGCCGCGTGGTGGACAACCGACCCGTTCTAGGAGCCCATCATGCCCAGAGTCCAGATTCCCGTCACCGACATCGCGAGGGACGGAACCACACAGCCTGCCGTCACGAACGGGGACGCCACCAACGACCATTACGTGACCGGGGGCGCCGACGGCCTCACGGTTTTGGAGATCGTTTCGTCCGACGGTGGCGCGCAAACGGTGGAGATCGAGCCGAACCCGAACCTGACCGTTGACGGCCTCACGGTCGGGAACCTCTCGATCTCTGTCGCGGCTGGCGCCACCGTGTTCGCTGGCCCGTTCCGCACAAACACGTTCAAGCAGGACGCCGACAACACCCTGTGGGTGAACCCGTCGGTTTCCAGCACCCTTGATTTTCGTGCGTACAGGATCACGCTTCCGCAGTGAGGGCGGTACTTCCAGCGCACGGGAAGGACGGCCACCGCGCCAACGGCCCAGACCCGATCCCTGTGCTGGTGCATCTCAAGGTGTTCAGCGACACGGACGCGGCGGCTGCCGGCAACGACGCCAAACGGTTCACGGTGACCGATGATCTGGGCGGCACGTTCCTTCGGTCCGCGCACGCGACGCTGACGACCGACGCGTCGAGCGCCACCGAGATCCAGGTGCACAACATCACGACCGGCGACGACCTGCTCGCCACCACCACCACCATCGACACGGGGTCAACGACGTCGTATGACTCCGCCACCCCGCACGTCGTTGACAGGACGGGCGACCCGCAAGTCAACTTCATAACGCGCGGCGACGTGCTTCGCGTCGACGTTGCGGACGGCAGCGACGGGATGGGCCTCGAGGTGCTGCTCGAGTTTGGCCCGGACAGGATCCCGGTGACCCCGTGATTCACCGGTTCGTTGACCGTCTTGGTGTCCCGCCTGTGTGTTCCCCGCCGCTGGGTGCGATCGAGGACACGGGCGCACCGACGTGGGGTGACGGCCAGGTGTACCGGGCGTGCGTGGGGAACTCGCCCGGAACCATGACGCAGTTGACGGACTTCGATGACGGCGGAGCAACGATCCAGCAGTGCAGCAATCCCGTCATTTCCCCGGACGGATCCAAGGTGCTGTTCCAGGCGCTCAGCGCCACCACTGGTTTCTACGAAATCTGGATGGTCGCCAGCTCGCCTCTTAGCACAGCCGTCCAGTTGATCGCGGACGGCAGCAACCACGTCATTCACCCGTCCTGGGCGCCTGACTCCGACACGTTCGTGTATGTGCACTGCGCGGGCGGAGCGATCGTCAACGGCACGATCTACAAGGACACGGTGAGCGCGATCGGCAGCCCGGTGTCGCTCAAAGCAGCAGCGGGGGCAACGTCGCCGTGGCGCCCACAGTTCAACTTCGACGGCACACGGGTCGCGTACATCTTCGACAAGAACGTCCTGTCCGGCGCAGACCTCCGCGTCATGGACGCCGACGGCACCAACGACGCGAGCCTCGACAACAACATTTTCGGGTTGAACACCGACAAGCCACCCCAGTTGTCGTGGGCTAACGCCGTGAACAAGATCGCGTACACGGACGGGTTCAGCGGCTCGAACGGCGGCTACGTGATCAACGACGACGGTACCGGCAAAACACAGATCAACGCGAACGGTGTCGCGGCCGGTGCGAACTGCGCGATCTCCGGGAGGGCGTGGCCGGCGGACGACTCGTTCGTGGTGTTCGGGTCGAACCTCGGGAACGGCTACTTCGACGTGATCCACGCCGAGCTCGACGGGTCCAACACCACGTCGCTGTCGTCGACGTCGGGGCACGGAGCGACCACACAGACACGGATGATGATGCCGCTCGTCTACCAGAACCGCATCTGGTTCATCGAGAAGGGGAGCGCCCTCGCTGCCGGGTGGGTGTCGTCGTTCGCGATGGATGGGTCGGACTACGTCAATCACTTCGACTCCGAGGCCGGTGCTGGAGATGTGATTGGGCCGTTCGGAGGCGGCGACGGCTGGTACTTCACCTGATGAACGACCAGCAGCGACACGCGAAACTCCAGCAGGCCGAGAAGCTGCTCAAGCAAACCAGGGACGGCTATCCGGGTCCGAACAAGGGGACGTTCTGGCGGCCCGCCCTCGAGCTGATCGACGAGGTCGAAGCCGACCTGAAACCCGTGGTGCGCAGGCTGGTGTTCCCGATCGCCGGCCCCGACAGCAACGTGTTCGTCGGAGGTTTGCACGAAACGTCCGGGCTGTCCGGTAACTGGGCGTTGGACTTCATTTGCAAAGCAGGGTTGGGGATCGTCGCGCCCGAGGCCGGGATCATCACGCGGTTCTCCGGCCATGACCCCGCCGACGACGAGGCAGATCGCACCGGGGTGTACGGCTGGACGACCTACCTCGAGACACCCGCCGGTTACACGTATTTCATCACGCATCAGGGTCGCCGCTACCCGACGCTGCGGGTCGGTCAGCACGTCCAGCCCGGTGACCTACTGGGGTTCGTGGGCGACCAGCGGTTCCGTCCCGACCACGCCCACATCGGCGTCACGTCGCCGAAGGGTGAGGCGGACGCGAAAGCCCGGATCACTGCGGTGTCGAAGGCACCGAAGGTCACATGAGCGAACCGGTCGACCGTGGCTCGATCGTCGTGCAGTTGGTGAAACGCGGGTGGCGTCCGCCGCCACTCACTGCCGCTCAGGCCGACAGGCTCCTGGACGACATGGCGCGCGTCCACGCGTCATCCACGATCACCCTGACAAACAAGGAACTCGGTTGTCTCGCGTTGATCGCGCAGGGGTTGACGGCCAGGACGGCCGCGGACGAGATCGGCATCACCGCCGAAACCGTCACCGATCATTTGGAGCGGATCCGGTTGAAGCTGGGTGCGAGGAACACGACGCACGCGGTGGTGCTGGCGATCCGTGACGGCCTGATCGACGTGCGGGAAGCGGCATGAGAACGGTTCTCGAGGACGTCGACCGGGTGCTCGCGTCGAAGTGGTACTCGGCCTGGGCGCTGCTCCACGGCGCGGACGACAGGAAGATCAAGCTCGAGCGTGGCGGGAAGCGGCGCACGTTGTCCGATGATCCTTGGGCCAGGACGTTTATCGAGGCGATCCGGGTCGGCATCACCGTCGAACCACCCCCAACGGTTCCGCTGCCTCCACTCGCGGAGCTCGCACGCAACGTCATGTTCACCGCGTGGAACCCCGACGCGGCGTTGCGCTGCCCCCAGCACTGGCGGGTCGCGTTGTCAGCAGACCCGGCTTACGACACCGCCGCGAGGTTCGCCGCACCCAAGATCCGTGCGCACGGAAACCTCCTCGCCGTGTGGGGTGTGCAAACACAGATCGGTGTGAACCGCATATGTGAGTTCGGGCAGGCGGTCGGGGCGGACTTCCTGATCTTCCAGGCCGAAACCGTCCAGGAGTTCAACACCGCAGTCCAGGCCGGCGCCCAACTCATCGTCGGGAACCCCAACGCATGGACGGACACGCAACGGTCGTATGCGATCGCCAGGGCCGACACGCTGGCGACGCTGTTCGAGGTGTACGCGAACGCCGGCTCGCCGTGGCCCGACACCGCGTCCGCGCAAGGGGTGCCGGTCACGACGGAAGTGCTTGGTGTCGGATGGGGCGACAAGCCCTACCAGTTGAAGGACTACCAGCCTCGCACCCCGCCGGCCGTGTGGGCGAACATGAGCGTTTACCTTGCGGAGAACATGAACGAAGAGTCGTGGGCTCTACTGCCATGAAAGCGGCGGGGATCGCCTACCTCGCCGGACTCATGGGAATCACCGTCGACGGACGCTGGAGCACAGCCGTCCTGTTCCTGGCAAGCGCGGTAGTTGCGGCAGTCGTCAGGCATCTAGCCGGGAGGGGTCGTCGATGCCGTCACCGAAGGGGGACGCGCGAGACAAGGTACTTCGCGGGATCGCGGTGACAGTGACAGCAGTGTGGGTGCTCTCCACATTGGTGCAGGTCATCGACCCGGCCCGCCAGGTTCCGAACACCGTGAACGTCGTGATGGGAATGGTCGTGTCCGCGTTGTTCGGCGCTGCCGCGGTGCGCACGACACGCAAAAACGGGGACGGTGACAGAGATGCCTAAACGGCTGGTCCGCGCGCCGCTCAACTGGCTTGACCGTCACGCCAACGTCGTGCTGTTCGGCCTGTCGGTGCTGATGGTGCTGGCCGCGATCTTCGCGGCGATCGGATGGAACAAAGCCAGGGACGCGCAACGGCGCCTGACGACGGTGGAGTCGAGCCTCGCTGCCGAGAAGCTGGGGAAGCAGATCGCGGATGTCACAACGTGTTTCAACCAGGCGAAAAGCCGGCCCAGGCTGATCGTGATCCTGCGGGGGATCTCGGTGGAGCTCGAGCCCGACCCGCGGCAGGCGTTGAACAACCTGATCGACGACTACGAGAGAGGCACGCCGTCGGTCGTGGAGTGCGTGGTGTTGGCCCGGAAGAACGGGATTGACCCGAAGCCCTACCTCAACAATCCGCCTTCGGAGGCGGGGAACGGAGAGAACAGATGAACCTCGGACAGTTCGGCAAAGCGGCGTTCTCGGGTGTGTTGGCGTTCCTCGGGTCGCTCGCCGTGGTGATGGTGGGTGACGTGGGGTTCGGTGATGTGACGGACGGCCAGTGGGTCGCGTCGGTCGTGTTGGCGTTGGGCTCGGCTGGTGGTGTGTACGGGATCCCGTACAAGCCGTCGCAGTAGCGTCACCCTTTCCGGTCTTGACACCGTCCGACGGGTGTGGCATCGTGCCCACCCGTGACCACTGAAACAGGTAAGAGGCAACGCCCGCATAGCGTCCGTCTGCGTGTGAGCGACGAGGAACTGGAGTGGCTTCGCCGTGTTGCACAAGAGGACGAGCGCACGATCGCGAACGTGCTGAGGTTGGCGTTGCGTTCGTATGTGGAGTCCCGGGACGGGGCGTCATGACCCCGCTCGAGGCTCTGCATAGGTGCCAGCGCGCGTGGGAAGCGACGCAGCCGCAACTGTTTTTCGACCTGTGGCCGGACGGGTTGGACGAACCGCAGACGAGTGCCCTGCGGTTCGTCGAGCCCGCCGCCTGCCCCCCAGAACCTCCCCCCGGCGGCGGGCTCGCCGCTGGCGCCGAACCGGGCCGCGACCACAGGGAACTGACGGCCGGGATCCCGTCACCGCCGGATCCCGACAGTTCCTTCGCGGCGGCATCCCCTGTGGATGCCTCGGCGCCTCCTATCAATCAGACCGCCCCTGGTCGCACGAGTCCCGAAGACGTGCGCGACCAGGGGCAGGAGGTGACACTCTAATGCAGACCGTCATGTTCTTCTCCGGAACGGTCGTCGGGCTGTTCCTCGGCGCGATCCTGTGGGAAGTCCTCGTCGCCGGCCCGCAGTACCTCAAGTCGACTGAGCGGGAATGGCGGATGTCGGAGCGTGTGCGGGCGTGGCAGCGGATGGCATTGGTGGAGTACGCGCAGGCGTCTCGTGTAGCGACGTCGCGGGCGATGTACCTGGCGTTGCACGACAACGACCAGCACAGCGTCAAGGCGCCCGACCTCAAGGCCGTCCGATGACCCGCCGTCAGGCCGGGATCCTCGCCCTGTTGGCACGCGGACCCATGACCACCTTCACGCTCGCCCAAGCACTCGACGAACGAATGATGGACATCGCGACCGACCTCAACAAGCTGACCGCAGCCGGCGTCGTGGTTCACACGGAGGACGGATGGGCGCTCAGCAGCAAGGTCGCCGCGTGACCGTCCTCGACGTCACCGAATACGCCTACCACCAAGACCAGGTCGCGGACGAACCGACCATCTCACGGTCGTTCATCCACACCATGATCCAGCGGTCCCCGTGGCATGCGTGGGCGCAGCACCCGAGGCTGAACCCGGAGTACGTGACACCGGAGGGTGAAGCGAAGTTCGATTTGGGGACGGCCGCGCACGCACTGTTCCTCGAGGGACGAGACCTCGTCGAGGTCATCTTCGCGGACGACTGGAAGACCAAGGCCGCGAAGGAAGCGCGGGATCTGGCACGGGCGCACGGGAGGATTCCTCTACTCGAGGATCAGTACATCCGCGTCCTGGAAATGCTGACCGCCCTCGACGCGCAGATGCCGGACGGGTTCTTCCAGGGCGAAAAGGAAGTAACCGTGGTGTGGCGGGACCGAGACGTCCTGTGCCGCGCCCGCCCTGATTCGTATGACTCCGACCTCGGGATCATCGACGACTACAAGACGACGTCCAAGAGCGCCGAGCCGGCGGCGTGGTCGAAGTCGATGCTGTCGGGCGGCTTCGATCTTCAGGCAGCGTTCTACATGCGGGCAACCGGCGCTACCCCGTTCCGGTTTCTGGTGCAGGAAACCTTCGAGCCGTACGCCGTCCAGACGTTCGAGCTCGCCCCCGACGCGTTGGCGTTGGCGAACCGAAAGATCGACTGGGCATTGGACACCTGGAAGGCGTGTGTGGAGGCCGACCACTGGCCGGGGTATCCGTCGCGCACCGCCTTTGTGACGTTGCCGCCGTGGGCTGAACAACAGTGGTTCGACAGGGAAGCGAGGGACGCGGCATGACCGAAATGGTTGACATGTCGCGTGCGATTCGCTTGGAAATCGAAGCGAAAAGCACGGACGGAACTTTGAAAGGACTTTCCGATTCCATCCTCGCTGACTACGTCACCATCGTCGGTGCATTCTACGCCGATCTTCGCGATGAACTCGCGAGACGTCATCCGGAGGTCAAACCATGACCTTCGAGTTCCGTCCGGCTGTCCGCGAGAACGTCCCGCTCCTCATCGGACTCGCAGGGGGCACGGGGAGCGGCAAGACGTTCAGCGCGATGACGCTCGCGAAGGGCATGGCCGGCGCGAAGAAGTTCGCTGTGATCGACACCGAAAACGGCCGCGCCAAGCATTACGCCGAGCTGTTCCAGTTCGACCACGCGAACATCACGGCGCCGTTCCGCCCGTCGAAGTACGCCGAGGCGATCGAGGCAGCGGACGCCGCCGGCTACCCGGTCGTCGTCGTCGACTCCGCAAGCCACGAGTGGTACGGCGACGGCGGCTGCCTCGACTGGCACGACGAGCTCATGGCAGGCGACCAGAAGAAAAACCTGTCCGCGTGGATCGAGCCGAAGAAGGACCACAAGCGAATGGTCACCCGTCTGCTCCAGGTGAAGGCCCATGTGATCTTGTGCTTCCGGGCGGAGCCGAAGGTTGAGGCGGTCAGGAAAGACGGAAAGCTCGAGATCGTCCCCAAGCAGTCCCTTGTCGGGTTGGACGGGTGGATCCCGATCAGCGAGAAGAACCTCCCGTATGAGCTGACCGCGTCGTTCCTGCTGACCGCTGATGCGCCGGGTGTGCCGAAGCCGATCAAGCTCCAGGAACAGCACAAGGACCTGGTGCGGTTGGACGGCCCGTTGGGTGAGGGCGCGGGGAAGCGACTGGCGGACTGGGCGTCTGGCAAGACGACGGCGAAGGCGGCTGCGTGATGTTCACGCCCGAGCACGAGATCGACGAGCTCCACCGCGAACTCGGCCGCACCCGCCGGCTGTTGTTCTACAAGGAGCGCGCCGGGTTCGACCACCGCGTGTGCGACTACATCCAGTGGTCGGATTCGTTGGCTGCGACGAGGGCGCGTGTGCGGGTGTTGGAACACGATCTTGCGGTGGCGCAGGCGGCGGTGTTGGCGGAATGAGCCCTGTCGCGGTCTGCTTGTGGTCGATCGACACGCTAGAGGGCCTCATCCACGCCTCGTCCGGTGACTGGATCATCCGGGGCGTCCAGGGCGAGTTCTACCCGTGCAAGCCGGACATCTTCGAGTCGACCTATGAGGCGGTGGAGTCGTGACCCTCCCGGCCGAGAACCAGACCGTGGAGGCGCTGGCCGAGCGAGTACGGGCCGAGGGCGTGTTCATGCACTCGATCTCCGAGACGTGGGACGAGGGCGCGCAGGAGTACCTCATCGACATGAACGAGGACGGCACCCATAGGTGTCCTCCCGACTGCGAAGGATGCGCCTCGCGGGCACGCAGGGACGCTGCTCTCCGTGATCTCGTCGCGCAAGCCGAACTCGCG
>Ga0310810_10001693_pt1 | contig 23329 bp, 20 predicted proteins | sample NCmetagenome_FD_207641 | JGI IMG/M metagenome (GOLD analysis project Ga0310810, IMG submission 207641) | Soil microbial communities from experimental microcosm in Duke University, North Carolina, United States - NC | ecosystem: Engineered > Artificial ecosystem > Soil microcosm > Unclassified ... | reverse complement strand
GGTTCTCCTCGCTGAGGAAGGTGTCCTTGTCGGGGCGGATCAGGTCCTGGTTGGGTTTTGTCGCCATGGTCATAGAAGCGGGTCCGAGAAGCTCCGGTATGAGTTACAGCCGTTCGACGGGGGTCACCACAGCATCCAGCGCGGCGACGATCCGCTCGCCGCCGTCCTCCCAGGTGAGGTCCAGCGTCGCCACCAGCGGCTCGGGGACGGAGTTGGGCCAGCGATCCCGCAGCTTGACGGCGTCCTTCTGGGTGATCACCACGTGGTCCGCGCGGCGCGCCGCGTGAGCCAGCCAGGCCACGTCCTCATCGCGGTAGTCGTGGTGGTCCTTCCAGGTGGCCACCTGCACCGCCGCGCCGGCACCCTTCACCTGGGCCACGAAGGCATCCGGATCGGCGATGCCGGACGCCGCCACCACCCGCTTCCCGCGGAGCAGGTCCGCCGGCTGCCGGTTGCCACTCACCAGGCCCTCGAGCGTGCCCAACCCGAGATGGGCCACGGCGACCGGCCCCGGCATCCGGCGGCGCACCTCGTCCGCCATCGTCCGGGCGGCCTCCGCCGTCGCCCGCTTCCGGGTCACGATCACGGCGTCGGCCCGGGTGATCGCCTCCCACGGCTCGCGCCACGGTCCGGCCGGCAGCGACCAGCGCACCGCCCGGGACGTCTCGGCGCTGACGACGGCCAGGTTGAGGTCACGGCGGACATCGAGCCGCTGGTAGGCGTCGTCGAGCACCAGCACCTGGGCGCCATTGGCCAGCGCCCGTTCCGCGCCGGCCACCCGGTCGGGATCGGGAATCACCACCGCGCCGGGCACCGCGTGCTCGTGTACCAGAGTCTCGTCGCCGCCGTACCCGCGCAGCAGGATGCCGGGCCGGAGGCCGCGCGCCTGGTAGTGGCGGGCGACCCAGATCGCGATCGGCGTCTTGCCCGAACCGCCGACCGTGAGGTTGCCCACCGCCACCGTGGGCAGCGGAAGGTCGTGCACCGGGAACCAGCCCCGCCGGTAGGCCAGGCCGCGTCCCGCCATGACGGCCCGCCAGAGACCCGACACGGGGAGCAGCGCCAATCGCGCCAGCCGGGCGTCCGGTCGTCGGCTGGTCCACAGCCAGCGCACCATCCGGTGGGTATCGCCCCGCCGCCTCATGGGAGCACGCCCGCGATCTCCTCCAGCCGCCGTTCAGCCTCCGCCATGCCCTCGGCCAGTCCCGACTCCCCGGGCGCCACCTCGAAGGGACGCCCGTAGCGGACGATCACCCGGGCGGCGGGCTTGGGGATCATGAACCGGTCCCACGAATGTAACCGCCAGGCCCGGCTGGCCTCGGCGTGGACGGGGATGATCGTCGCGCCGCCGCGCTGCGCCGCGGCCACCACGCCGGGCTTGAGTTCCCGGCGCGGCCCCCGGGGGCCGTCGGGCGTGAACGCGACCGAATGTCCCTCGCGGAGCTCGCGCACCGCGCCGAGCAGGGCGCGGGAGGCGCCTCGCGTGCTGGAGCCGCGGACCAGGCGATACCCCAGCATGCTGCCCAGGTCCGCCAGGTACTGGCCCTCGCGCGCCTCGCTCACCACGATCACGACGTGCTGTCCGCGGTGATGCCAGAGCAGTGGCAGCAGCGCCTCGTGCCAGAGCAGGAAGACGTGGGTTCGCCCCGCGGCGAGCAGCGCGCGCCATCGTTCCTCGTGCTCGGTCCGGATGCGCCAGGTCCGGGCGAGGAGCCGAATGGCGGGAATGGCGTAGGCACGGACCGCACGCGGCGAGACCCTCAGCCGCACGCCGTCAACAGCTCGTCGGCCAGGGCCACCACCCGGTCGGTCGCGCCGGGGTCGCCCAGGCGGGCGCGGACCAGGGCGAGCCCTTCCCGCTGCCGAACGGTCCGGGGGTCGCGAGGATCGAGCAGCGGCCGGAGGGCCTCGACCAGTGCCGGCGTCTCGGCCCGATCCTGCAACAGCTCGGGCACGACTTCCTGCTCCGCCACCAGGTTCACCAGGCTGACCCAGTGCACGGTGCGAAGCCGCTGGAACAGGTGATAGGTGAGAGGGTGGACCTTGTAGGCGACGACCATGGGCGTGTCGGCCAGCGCCGCCTCCAGGGTCGTCGTTCCCGACTTGGCCAGCGCCGCGTCGGCCGCCGCGAAGAGGCTGGCGGGATCTTCGCGGACGATCTGCGCCGGCCCCGGGTCCGGATAGCTCCCGTCGGCGGTGCCCGCCACCACGACGCGGTCGCAGCGGCCTTCGCGCAGCAGCTGGAGTGCCGCGTCGCGGAAGGGGACCCAGAGGCGGCGGATTTCCTGCGCCCGGCTGCCCGGGAAGATCCCCAGCACCCTGGCGTCCTGCGGAAGGCCGAGCCGCGCGCGGGCGGCCGCGCGACCCGGGGAGGGACCGCGATCGACCAGCGGGTGACCCACGTAGTCGCTCCGGAGACCCAGCCGCCCGAAGAACGGCTGCTCGAACGGCAGCACCACCGCCAGCCGATCCACCGCCGCCGCGAGCCGCCGGGCCCGCTCCGGCCGCCAGGCCCAGAGCTGGGGTGCGATGTAGTAGAGCACCTTCGTGCCGGCCTGACGGGCCGCCTCGGCCACGCGGAGATGGAACCCCGGATAGTCGATCAGGATCACCAGGTCGTAGCGCCCGGCGCGGAAATCCTGCCGCAGCGCCTTCAGCAGGCGCCAGTGGGCGCCGAGCTTGGTCGCGACTTCCACGATCCCGAAGGCGGCGAGCCCCTCCATCGGGTAGCGCACCACCGCGCCGGCCTCCGCCATGCGCGGCCCGCCGAGGGCCTCGATCACCGCGTGCGGGTACCGCTCTCTGAGGCCCCGCACCACCCGGGCGCCGTGCAGGTCGCCCGAAGGCTCCCCGGCCGATACGAAGATCCGGGGCGACGCGCCGGCGATCATTTGCCCGCGGGGACGTTGAGCGGCGAGGTGCGTACGGCGTCCGCGACCCGGAAGGCGAGCGCGAGGGCGGCGCGGCCTTCCGCCCCGCCGACGACCACCTCGCGGTCGCCCTGGACCGCGTGCACGAAACTCTGCAGCTCCAGCCGGAGCGCGTCCGCCTCCGGCGCCTCGAGCGCGATCCGCTCGACCACGTCCGACAGCTGCGACCCGACGCCCGGCCGCCATCCCTGCCGCAGCCGCATGAACTCGCCCCCGCCCGCGGCGAGGTCGAGCGAGAAGTAGCCGTTGGGCTGGAAGAGCCGGAGCCGGCGGATCCGCTCGCGCGAGACCCGCGAGGCGGTGGCGAGGGCCACGGTGCCGTTGGCGAACTCGACCCGCGCGTTGGCGATGTCGAGATGATTGGAGAGCACCGACAGACCGGACGCCCGCACTTCGGTCGCGTCCGCGCCCCCGGTCAAGTGCAACACCAGGTCGAGGTCGTGGATCATCAGGTCGAGCACCACGGCCACGTCGGTGCCCCGGGGCTGGAACGGCGCCAGGCGCTGGCTCTCGATGTAGCGCGGCCCGTCCAGATAGGGCTCCGCGGCCCGGAGCGCGCGGTTGTAGCGCTCGATGTGCCCGACCTGGAGCTGCACCCCCGCCCTGCCCGCTGCCGCCAGCAGCTCGTCCGCTTCGGCCAGCGACGCGGCGAGCGGCTTCTCCATCAGCACCGGTACGCCGCGCCGGAGCGCTTCGAGCCCGACCTCGGCGTGCACGGCGGTCGGGACCGCGATCGTCACCGCCGCCGCTTCGGCGAGGAGCCGGTCGAGATCGAGGGCGCGGGTGCCCAGCTCCCCCGCCACCGCGCGCGCCCGTTCGTCGTCGAGGTCGGTGACGCCCACGAGGCGGGCGCCGGGCAGGTCGGCCAGATGCCGGGCGTGGTGGCGGCCCAGCGCGCCCACGCCGATCACGCCGACCGGCAGCGCGGCGGTCACGCCGGCACGCCCCGCTCGGACGACTCCACGAAGGCCAGGAAGCGCTCAACCTCCGGCAGCGGCGGGAGGTCGCTGCGGGCCCGGTCGAGCGCCTGCGAGAGGTTCAGGTCGGAATTGAAGAAGAGCCGGTAGGCCCGCTTGAGCGCGGCGATGGTCTCGCCCGGGAAGCCCGCCCGCTGCAGGCCGATCGAGTTGAGCCCGTACAGCTCCATCGGGTTGCCCACCGCCTTCACGTACGGCGGGATGTCCTGGTTGACCCGCGAGCCGCCGCCGACGAAGGCGTAGCTTCCGATGGTGACGAACTGATGCACCGCGTTGAGCCCGCTCAGCACCGCCCGGTCGTGGATGGTGACGTGCCCGGCGAGCTGGGTCCCGTTGGCGATCACCACCTCGTCGCCGATGTGGCAATCGTGGGCGAGGTGAACGTACGTCATGATGAAGCAGCGCTCCCCGACGACGGTGCGGAAGCTCGCCCCGGTCCCGCGGTTGATCGTGGTGTACTCGCGGATGATGGTGCCCGCGCCGATCTCAACCCAGGTCTCCTCACCCTGGAACTTGAGATCCTGCGGGTCCCCGCCCAGGATCGAGCCGTCGCCCACCCGGACTTCGGCGCCCAGCCTGACGTTCTGCTGCAACCGGGCGCGGGGTCCGATCCGGCAGCGGTCTCCCACCGTCACGCCCGGGCCGATCATGGCCCAGGGGCCGACCTCGACCCCGACGCCCAGCTCGGCGCCGGGGTCGATGATCGCGGTGGGATGGACCGCCGGTGTCACCGATCCACCACCCGCGCCATCATCTCGGCTTCGGCCACGACGTTGCCGTCCACCAGGGCGACGCCCTTCATCCGGCAGGTGCGCCCGCGGTTCTGCAGCATCTCGAGCTCGCAGCGCAGCTGGTCGCCGGGGAGCACGGGGCGGCGGAACTTCACGTTGTCGAGGGACATGAAGTAGACCACCTTCTGGTCGGGGTCCTCGATCGTGCCCAGGAGCAGCATCCCCCCCACCTGGGCCATGGCCTCGATGATGAGGACGCCCGGCATGATCGGATGCCCCGGAAAGTGGCCCTGGAAGAACGGCTCGTTGATCGTGACGTTCTTGATCCCCACGATCCGGTGGTTCCCCTCGACCTCGATGATCCGGTCGACCAGGAGAAAGGGGTATCGGTGCGGGATCACGTCCAGGATCCGGCCGATGTCCATCGCCACGCCTCCGCCGCGCTGTCCGGTGCGGTAAAGCCAGCGGGCCAGCGCGATGTTGCCCTGATGGCTCGGCCTGGTCGCGACCACGTGCGCCTGCACGCGGCCGCCCACCAGGGCCAGGTCGCCGAGGATGTCGCCGGCCTTGTGCCGGACGAACTCGTCCGGCCAGCGGAGCGCGCCGCCGACCAAACCGTCCTCGGACAGGATGAGCGTCGAATCCACCGACGCGCCGAGCGCCAGACCCCGGGCCCGGAGCATCTCCGCCTCGCGAAGAAAGCCGAAGGTCCGCGCCCCCGCCAGTTCCCGGGCGAAGCCGTCCGGGGTGATGTCGTAGCACCCCGACTGCCGCCCGATCAGCGGATGGGCCCACTCGATCGTGGTGGTGAGCCGGAGCGACGGCGCCGGAGCCACCACGTAGGTGGAGTCGCCTTCCACCAGATGAAAGGGCGCCGTGACGCGGTAGACCACGGGCTCCCCCGCCTGATCGGCCACGCCCGCGGCCTGAAGCGCCGTGAGGTACGGCTGGAACGACCCGTCGCCGATCGGCGGCTCGGGGCCGTCGAGCTCGACCAGCAGATCGTCCAGGCAGAGCGCCGCGGCCGCGGCCAGCAGGTGCTCCACCGTCTGCACCGAGACGGGATCATCGCCCAGCGCGGTCCGGCGCTCGGTGCTGCGAACCTCCGAGAGACGGGCCGCGATCGGGGGCGTGCCTGGAAGATCGGTCCGACGGAACCGGATTCCCTCGCCCGGCGCCGACGGGAGACACCGGGCCGTGGTGCGCGCGCCCGTATGCAGGCCGATGCCCTCGACGGTGGCCGGTCCGGCCAGCGTCCGCCTACCCATCCAGAGGCTCGGCGAGCCGCTCCAGCCTGGTGAGCAGGGGCGTGAGGCGATAGAGCGCCGCCTGCGCCCGGAGGAACTGCCGGTTGGCGCGCGCGGGGTGACCGCTGATCACCGCACCGGCCTCCACGTCGCCGAAGACGGCGCTCTTCGCCGCGACCCGCGCTCCGTCCCCGATCCGGAGATGGTCGGTGACCCCGACGTGTCCCGCCAGGATCACGTCGTTCCCGACCCGTGTGCTCCCCGCGACCCCGACCCCGGCCATGAGCAGGCAACGCTCCCCGATGCGGACGTTGTGCGCCACGTGCACCAGATTGTCCAGCTTGGTCCCCCGGCCCACGACCGTGTCGTCGAGGCTTCCTCGATCCACACAGGAGTTGGAGCCCACCTCCACGTCGTCCTCCAGGATACACCCCCCGATGTGCGGGATCCGGGCGTGCCCGGCGGCGCCGGAAAGATACCCGAACCCGTCGCCCCCGATCACCGCCCCGGCCTTGAGCACCACCCGGTTCCCGATCCGGGTCCCGGCGTAGCAGACCACGCGGGGGCCAAGCACGCTGTCGTCGCCGACGGAGACCCCGTCGCCGATGGAGACGCCCTCGGCCACCCGGACCCGATCGCCCAGGCGCACGTCGCGGCCCAGCAGGGCGAACGGGCCGATGCTGACTTCCGCCCCGAGCGAGGAGCCGGGGCCGATCCGCGCCGTGGGATCGACCCCCGGGGCGGGGGCAGGCTGGGGGAAGAGCTGCTCGACCACCCGCACCAGACACCGGTACGGGGCCGCCACGATGATGCGCGCCCGCCCAGGCCCCGGGTCCTCCGCGAGACTCTGGGGGACCAGTACCGTGCCGGCCCGGGAGTCGCGGAGGGCGTCGGCGTAGCGGGCCGAGATCGCGAGCGACAGTGCCTCGGGCCCGGCCCGCTCCAGCGTGGCCACCGCGCGCACCGGGACCGTCCCATCGCCAAGCAGGCGGCCACCGACGAGGTCGGCGACCGCCTGCGCGGTGAGATGGCCCGCGGTCACGCGCTCAGGTACCGGTCTTGAGCTGCTGGATGACCCGCGCGGTCAGATCGAGCGATTTGTCGGCCGTCACGATCCCGCTGTTGGGGGCGCTCACGTCGAAGATCATGGCGTAATTCCCCGAGGCCCGCAACCCTTCGATCACCGTGTTGACCTTGGTCTGGATCGGCTCCAGCAGCTCCCGCTCGCGCGCCGATGCCCGCTGCTGCAGCTCCTGGGTGCGCTGCTGCAGCTTGTCCTGCTGGCCCTCCAGCTCCTTGCGCTTGGCCTGGCGCTGGGTGGGGCTCAGCATCACCGACTGCTGCTCGAAATCCGAGGCCGAGGAGTCGAGGCTGGCCTGCAGCTTCTGCACCTCGCCCCGGTAGGACTCGAGCTCCTTGGCGAAGGTCGACTCGGCCTGGGCGTATCCTGGGGTCTGCTTGAGGATGGCCTGGGAGTTCACGTACGCGATCTTAACGCCGGCCTGCTGCTGGCCGGCCGCCGGCGCCACACCCAGCATCGTCAAAATCACGAGACAGGCTCCCACGACGGACAGCTTCATGCTCAACTCCCGATGAAAGGTGCGCACTAGAAGAAGTTCCCCAGTTTGAAATGCAGCTGCCAGCCGGGGTCCGGGCGGCCCGCGCCGTCCGTCCGGTCGAAGCCGTAGCCCAGGTCGATCCCGATGGGGCCCAGCGGCGAGATCACCGCGGCCCCGAAGCCCGCGCCGCGGAAGAGTCGCGTGGGATTCCACTGCCGGGCATCCCGATAGACGTTGCCCGCGTCGAAGAAGGTGCTCAGGTACATGGACTGGCTGATCCGCGCGCCCGCTTCGACCGTGAACGACGCGAACGACTTTCCGAAGGCGTCCGGGCTCGCCGTGTTCCCTGTGGCGCTCGGGTCGTAGCCGTTGGGGGTGATGGAGAACTCGTCGTAGCCCCGGAGCGGAATGCCGTACTGGACCCCGCCCAGGGTGTACATCTCGGTGAAGAACGGGCCCGGGTCCCCGAAGATGAACCCGGACCGGGCCGAGATCCCGAGCACGAACTGTACCCCGCCGCCGAACTCGGTCCCTTGCCCGCCCAGTGAGCCCAGCGGCGCGTACCAGCGGCCTTCGAGGTCGATCTTCTGGTAGTTGCCCGTGCCGCCCAGCGCCCCGCCGTTCAACTCTCCACTCACCTGGGTGAGCGAGCCGCCGGTGGCGAACGGGAGTCCGAACCGGGTGTCCCGGAGGATGCTGCTGCCCAGCGTCGAGCGGACGCAGCTCGTGCAGCTGTACCGGGCGCGCAGGTCGGCCGAGCCCTCGCTGTAGCTCACCCGCTGATAGGAGTACGAGGTGAAGAGCCGGGTGTAGCGCGAGCCCAGGAAGGGGAAGCCGAGCTGCAGCGACCCGCCGGTCTGCTTCCGACGGCCTAGGTCACCCACCACGTACCGGGCCCGCGAGTCGAACAGCGACATCGTGCCCGAGACCCGGCTCTCCTTGATGTTGGGATCGGTGTAACTGAGCGTGAAATCGTTGATGTTCTTCCCGAACTGCCATTGCAGGCGCCCCCGCTTGCCCCGACCGAACAGGTTGGGCTCCTCCAGACCGAGGAACCCGCCGACGCCCGTTCCCTGCCCCAGCGACGCGCCGAAGTTGATGTTCCCGGTCCGCTTCTCCTCTACCCGGAACACGATGTCCACATCCACCCCGTTGGCCGCGGGCTTCACATCGGGCGACGGCATCGGCTGCTGGAAGAAGCCCAGGTTGGAGACGTTCTGGTACGAGCGGATCAGCCGGTCGCGGCTGAAGAGATCGCCCGGGAGCAGCACGATCGCTTCGCGGATTACGCGCTCGTGGGTGACGTCGTTCCCCACGATCTCGATCTTGTTGATCGTCGCGGGCGAGCCTTCCCGGATGGTCCACCGCAGGTCCACCATCGGGGTCCCGTCGGGCCCGGTCCGCCGGCTCTCCTCGGGCACCACCTGGGCGTAGATGTAGCCGTTGTTGGCGTAGAGGTTCTGGACCTTCTCCGTTGCGGCGTCCCAGTCGCTCTGGCTGAACGGCCGCTTGCCGAACGGCGCGCCGGCCGGTGACAGGGGACCGAAGGGGTAGTAGATCAGCAGGTCCTCGCGAGAGAACCGCCGGTTCCCCTCCATGTCGAAGGTGCCGACGTGATAGGCCTGGCCCTCGTCCACGGTCACGTGGAGCGTGGCCTTCCCGCCCGCGCTGTCGGCGTGGAGGCTGTCGTTGGTCACCTGGAAGTCGACGAAGCCGCGGTCGGCGTACCACCGGGGGAGGCGCTCGCGCTCATCCTGCTCCAGCTTGTCCTCGTCGTACTCCCCCTTCTGGTACCAGAAGAAGCCCTCGGGTTTGGTGGCCATGTGATTGACGACCGACTTGTCGCTGTAGTGCTTGTTGCCGTCGATGACCACCTGGCTGATCGCGACCCGCTCGCCTTCCGTGACGTCGAACACCACCCGGATCTTGCCGTTCTGCTGGGGCAGCTCCAGGGCCTTGACCTCGGCGGCGTAGTAGCCGGCGTTCTTGTAGAGCGAGTCGATGGAGGCGCGTGACTGCTGGACCGCGTTGCGGTCGAGCGGGCGGCCCTCGGTCAGCTTGACCCGGCCTTTGACGGAGCCCTCGCCCAGGCGCTGTACTCCCCGCACCGCCCAGCGCTCCAGCACCGGCCGCTCCTTGACCTTGAAGATCAGGATGAGCCGGTTTCCGGCGGTGCGCTGCTCCACCAGCACATCGTCGAACTGGCCGGTGCGGAACAGGTTGCCGATGGCACGCTGGACGTCCCGGTAGTTGATCGGCTGGTGCGCCACGAGCCCCGCGGTCCCGACGATCTGGCTCTGGGTGAGGCGGGCGTTCCCCTCGACCAGGATGGAGTCCACGACCGGCGTCGCGGTCGCGGTATCCTGACCAAGAAGCGCCGCCGGGCCCACCACGAGGAGGGCGACGGCGGCGAGCAACGGGCCGAAACGCAGCATCTGCACCGGGCGAAGGGTGTGGTGCGCCGGCCCCGGACGGGGCCGGCGGGCGGGTCAGGCCTGGGTCCCGGTGAGGGCCTTGAACACCAGGCGGTCGCGGTCGGGCGCGACATCCACCTCGATCTCGTCTCCCCGGCCGAACTCCCCCATCAGGATCTTCTCGCTGAGCGGATCCTCCACGAACTTCTGGATCGCCCGCTTGAGCGGACGCGCCCCGTAGTTCTCGTCGTATCCCTTCTCCACCAGGAAGTCGAGCGCGCCCTGGGTGAGCTTGACCTCGTCGCCCAATCGCCGCTGCACCTCCTTGAGGAGGATGGTGACGATCTGGGCGATGTGCTCCCTGGAGAGCGGGTGGAAGACGATGACGTCGTCCAGCCGGTTCAGGAACTCGGGGTTGAAGACCTTCTGCATTTCGTCCTTGATCCGCTCCTGCATCTTCTCGAAGTTCGACTTGGTGTCGGCCGTGTGGAAGCCGAGCGACTTGCCGGACATGATGTCGCGCGCGCCCACGTTCGAGGTCATGATCACGACCGTGTTCTTGAAGTCGATGACCCGGCCGTAGTTGTCGGTCAGGTGCCCCTCGTCGAGCACCTGCAGCAGGATGTTGAAGACGTCCGGGTGCGCCTTTTCGATCTCATCCAGAAGGACGACCGAATAGGGCTTCCGGCGCACAGCCTTGGTCAGGGTCCCCGAGTCCTCGTAGCCGACGTATCCGGGGGGCGCCCCGATCAGCCGGCTGACCGAGAACTTCTCCATGTACTCCGACATGTCCACCCGGATCAGCGCCTGCGCGTCGGCGAAGAGGAACTTGGCCAGCGCGCGGGCCAGCTCGGTCTTGCCGACGCCGGTCGGGCCGGAGAAGACGAACGAGCCGATCGGCCGGTTCGGGTCCTTGAGCCCGGCGCGCGACCGCCGGATCGCCCGGGAGACGGCCTTGATGGCCTCGTCCTGACCCACCACCGAGGCGTGGAGCTCGTCCTCCATGCGCAGGAGCCGCGCGGTCTCGGCCTCCTGGAGGCGGGTGACCGGAATGCCGGTCCAGCGGGAGACGATGAAGGCGATGTTCTCCTCGTCGATCACCGGCCGGCGGGTCTGCCGGTCCCGCTCCCACTCCTCGTTCTTGAGCCGGATCTGGTTCTGCAGGTCGCGCTCCTGGTCCCGCAGCGCGGCCGCCCGCTCGAAGTTCTGGTCCCGGACCGCGTCTTCCTTCTGCAGGTTGACCTTCTCCAGCGCCGTCTTGAGCTCGGCCACCTCGGCCGGCGGGACCTGGGAGGCGAGCCGGGCGCGGGCGCCCGCTTCGTCGATCACGTCGATCGCCTTGTCGGGCAGGAACCGGTCGGTGATGTAGCGCTCGGACAGCTCGGCCGCCGCCGTCAGGGTGGCGTCGGGAATGCTGATCCGGTGATGGTCCTCGTACTTCTTGCGCAGCCCCTTGAGGATCTCGACCGTCTCCTGCACCGTGGGCGGCTCGACCACCACGGTCTGGAACCGCCGCTCGAGCGCGCCGTCCTTCTCGATGTACTTGCGGTACTCGTTGAGCGTGGACGCGCCGACGCACTGCAGCTCGCCCCGGGCGAGCGCCGGCTTGAGCATGTTGCTCGCGTCGATGGCGCCTTCGGCGGCGCCGGCGCCGACCAGCGTGTGCAGCTCGTCGATGAACAGGATGATCTGCTTGTTCTGGGCGATCTCGTTCATCACCGCCTTGAGCCGCTCCTCGAACTGGCCGCGGTACTTGGTGCCGGCGATGACCGCCGCCATGTCGAGTGAGAGCACCCGGTGGTCACGCAGCACGTCGGGGCAGAGCCCGTTGGCGATGAGGAGCGCGAGCCCCTCGACGATCGCCGTCTTGCCCACACCGGGCTCGCCGATCAGCACCGGATTGTTCTTCTTCCGCCGGGCCAGGATCTCCATGACCCGCTCGATTTCCTTGGCCCGCCCGATCGTCGGATCGAGCTGTCCCTCCGCGCCCAGCTGGGTGAGATCGCGGCAGAAGTGGTCGAGGGCCGGCGTCTTGGACTTCTTCTCGCTCTTGGGCGCGGCGCTCGGCTGGCTGCCGCCGCCGCCCGCCGAGGCCTGGGGCATGTCGCTCCCCAGCAGGCGCAGCGTCTCCGCCCGGGACTGCTCCAGGTTGACCCCGGCGTCGGTCAGCACCTGCGCGGCGATCCCCTTCTCCTCCCGCAGCAGGCCGAGCAGGAGGTGCTCGGTGCCGACGTAGGAGTGGTTCAGCTCGCGGGCCTCGGTCATGGCCAGCTCGAGCACCTTCTTGGCGCGCGACGTGTACGGCAGGTCGGGGCCGGCCGCCGCGGCGGCTTTCCCCTTCTTGACCGTCTCCTCGATCTTCTGCTGGATGTCCTCGAGGTCGACATTGAGGTTGGTGAGCACGGCGGCCGCGACACCCTCGCCCTCGCGAATGAGTCCGAGCAGGATGTGCTCGGTGCCGACGTATTCGTGATGCAGGCGGGCCGCCTCCTCGCGGGCCATCTGCAGGACCTTCCGAACCCGGTCAGTGAAGTTGTAGCCGTTCATCGCGGTACCCTACGTAGCTCCGAAGGCCGTCGCTGCGGCTTATCCGCGGCGCCCTACTTCGGATTCCAACACTTTGCGCACGAAGCGTGCCCGCCGGACCGGCAGGTCGGCATCGGTGGGCGTGAGGCCCTCCGCCACGGCCAGGTGGGCGGGCTGGGTGTACACCAGCAGCTTGTTCAGCGTATACATCCCGACGTCGGGAATCAGTCCGACTCCGACGCCCAGCCGGACGGGACTCAACAGGTTCATCGCTTCTTCGAACGAGAGCGCGCGGGCATAGCGCAGCAGCCCGTACGCCCGCCAGACCTTGTCCTCGATGATCGCCTGCGCATCGCGCAGCAACACCTGCCGCGCCTGCTCTTCGTAGTCCATCACCTGACGCACCATCTTGCCCAGATGGTCGAGCAGCTCGTGCTCGCTGCTGCCCAGGGTGGTCTGGTTGGACAACTGGAAGAAGTTGCCGACGACCTCGCTGCCCTCCCCATAGAGCCCGCGGAAGGTGAGTCCCACCTGCGCCAGGCCCTGGAGCACCTTGGAGATTTCCTTGGTGAGCACGAGCCCGGGCAGGTGGATCAGCACCGAGGCGCGAAGCCCGGTGCCGACGTTGGTCGGACACGAGGTAAGATAACCGAACTCCGGGTGAAATGCGAATGCAAGTCGTTGTCCCAATTCGGCGTCCAGCCGGTCCACCTCGGCGTACGCGGCGTCCAGCGCGAAGCCCGAATGGAGCCCCTGAATCCGGAGGTGATCCTCCTCGTTCAGCATCACCCCGATCCGGTCCTGGACCAGCAGCGACGCCCCCGAACGGACCCGCCCGTCGGCATCGAGACCCGCCAGCTCCTTCGACACCAGATGGCGCTCGTGCAGCAGCTGCCGGTCGGTCCGCTCCAGCCGGTCGAGCCGGAACCGGGTGGCCCGTTGCAGCAGCGGCGACTCCCGGGCCGCCCGCTCCACCACGGCGAGGATCTCCTCCCGCTCGCTCTCCGAGTTCCGGTTCTGGAAGACGTGCCCATCGAGGTTCCGGGCCAGCCGGATGCGGGTCGAGAGCACCAGGTGGCTGGATGGCCCGCTGGCGTCCAGCCAGCCTACCCCGCCGTCGGTGAGCAGGCTCAGGTCGATCATTCCAGCACCCGGAGGCGGTCGCGCAGCTCGGCCGCCAGCTCGAAGTTCTCGCTCTCCACCGCGACGCGAAGCCGCTCCCGCAGGTCGGCCACCTCGACCTGCGGCTCGCCGGCGGCGCCATGCCGGTCGGCGTAGCGCTCACCCACGTGAAGGGTGGACCCGTGGAGCCTGCGGAGCAGGTCCCGCAGCGGCGTCTCGAAGGCGCGCCAGCACTCGGGGCATCCCAGGCGCCCGCTCTCCCGGAAGTCCTGGAGGGATCCACCGCAGCGGGAGCAGGTATCGGCGGTCTTCGGTGCCGGTGTCTCGGCTTCCTTGCCCATGGCCGCGAGGAAGCTGCCCAGCGGTGTCTTGGTGACCGACGCCGGGCTCTCCACCCCCTTTTCCGCCGCGCACCGCTCGCACAGGTGCAGCGTGGTGACCTGATCGTTCACGATCTGGGTCAGGTGGATGACTGCCTCCCGCTCCCGGCACTGATCGCACGACATCAGGGCATCGACTCCACGCCGGAGAGCGGGATCAGGTGGCCGCCCTCCAGCGACAGCACGCGGTCGGCCCGGCCGGCGAGACTCCGGTTGTGGGTGACGACGATCAGCGCGGTCTCGAACTCCCGCGCCAGCCGCCCGAAGAGGCCGTGCAGCCGCTCGCTGTTCGCGTTGTCCAGGTTGCCGCTCGGCTCGTCGGCCAGGATGACCAGCGGATCCGCCGCGAGCGCGCGGGCGACGGCCGTCCGCTGCTGCTCCCCGCCCGAGAGCGCGGACGGACGGTGGGTCATCCGCCCGGCCAGCCCGACGGAGGCGAGCAGCTCCTCGGCCCGCGAGCGGGCCCGGCTCTCGCCCTCGCCGGCGATCAGGAGCGGCAGCATGACGTTCTCCAACGCGGTGAACTCCCGGAGCAGGTGGTGAAACTGAAACACGAATCCGAGCTTCCGGTTCCGCACCGCCGCGAGGGACTCCGGATCGAACTCGGCGTAGGGTCGTCCGTCGAGGCGGACCACCCCGGACGACGGCGCATCGAGGGCGCCGAGCAGGTGGAGGAGCGTGCTCTTGCCGGAGCCGCTCGACCCGACGATCGCGACGAACTCGCCCCGGCCCACCTCGAGATCGACCCCGGAAAGGACCTCGATCGGGTTGCCGTCACCCCCCTCGTACACCTTCCGGAGGCCCTGCGCCTGGAGGATCGCGCTCATTCGTGCCGGATCGCCTCGACCGGCGTCAGGTTCGCCGCCGTTCGCGAGGGGTACACCGTAGCCAGCACGGCGATGGCCAGGCTGGCGCCGACCACGACCAGGACGTCCCTCAGCTCGACATGGACCGGGAGGTGATCGATGAAGTAGACCGCCGGATTGATCCGGATCCAGCCCGACTCGTCTACCACGTACGAGGTGGCGAGGCCCAGGATCAGCCCGATGGTGGTGCCGACGATGCCGATCACCGCGCCCTGGATGAGAAACACCCGGGCCACGGCCGGGGAGGTGAGCCCCATCGCCCGAAGGATGCCGATCTCCTTCGTCTTGTCGGTGACCACCATCGTCAGTGTGCCGACGATGTTGAACGCGGCCACCACCATGATGAAGAAAATAATCAGTCCCATGGCGAGTTTCTCCAGCTGGAGCGCGCTGAAGAGGCTCACGTTCTGGGTCTGCCAGTCGAGCGCCCGGTACGGGTACCCCAGCCGCTTCTCCAGCCTTTCGCCCACCGCGGGCGCCTGGTCCGGATCGGCCACCCGCACGGCGATCCCGCTCACCGCGTCGCCCAGGCCGGTGAAGCGCTGGGCCGTTTCCCGGGACAGCACCACGAACTGGTTGTCGTACTGGAACATCCCGGTATTGAACAGACCGGTCACCTCGAACTTCCAGAACCGGGGGACCGCGACCCCGAGGGCGGGGTTCATCTTGGCCTGCGTGACCGGCACCAGCGTGATCACGTCGCCGCTGTCCACCGACAAGCGGTTGGCGAGGCGGGAGCCGAGCAGGATTGCCCCGTCTACGCCGGGCTTGTTGGTCTTGAAGCTCAGGTTGCCGCGCACGACCGAGGACGGGAGCGAGGTGACCGGGGCGGAGCCGGTGTCGGTGTCCCAGCCGAGCAGGTTGACCCCTTCCCCGTAGTCCTGGCCGGCGCTGATCCCCGCCTGGCTGATCACCTCGGGGGCCGCGGCCACGACGCCGGGCTGCTTCCGGATGATCTCCAGGGCGTGGCGCCAGTCGTCGATCCGGAGCCCCGCGCCGTAGGTGAGCACGCGCAGGTGCGGATTGGCGACCAGGATCCGCTCCCGGAGATCGTCCCGCAGGCCGTTCATCACGCCGAGCACGACGATCAGCGCCAGGACCCCGACCGCCACGCCGCCGGTGGAGATCACCGTGTTGAGCGACGCGGTGCGCGAGCCCCGCCGGCTCCGCAGGTAGCGCCGGGCGATCCGCCACTCCAGGCGGGAGGGCAGCAGCTGGCGCCACCATCTGGTCCAGGCCATCAGCCCTCCGGCCGCATGGCGGGAAAGAGGATCACGTCGCGGATGGAGGGCTGGTCGGCCACGATCATCAACAGCCGGTCGATGCCGATACCCACACCGCCGGCCGGCGGCATGCCGTACTCCAGCGCCCGGATGTAATCGGCGTCGAACGTGTGGGCCTCCTGGTCGCCCGCGGCGCGCTGGCGCACCTGGTCCTCGAAGCGCCGCCGCTGGTCGTCGGGATCGTTGAGCTCGCTGAACGCGTTGGCCAGCTCCTTGCCGCCGATGAAGAGCTCGAACCGCTCGGTGAGGGCGGGGTCGCCGCGGTGCTCCTTGGCGAGCGGCGAGAGCGGCTTGGGGTAGTCGAGCACGAAGGTGGGTTGCACCAGCTCCGGCTCGAGGAAGACCCGGAAGACCTCGTCCTGCAGGCGGCCGCCCGTCAGCGGCTCGACCGCCTCGGCCGGCTCACCCCGCCGGAGCAGCACCCGCCGCATCTCCTCGTCCGACGCCGTCCGCAGGTCCAAGCCGGCCCGCTCCTGAATCCCCTCGATGAACGACACCCGGCGGAACGGCGGCGTGAAGTCGAGGGTCGTGCCGTAGCGCTCGATCCGCCGGGTCCCCAGGATATGCTCGACCAGGCCGCCCACCAGCCCTTCCACCAGCTCCACCATGTCGCCGTAGTCGGCGTAGGCCTGATAGGCCTCCAGCATGGTGAACTCGGGGTTGTGGGTGCGATCCATCCCCTCGTTCCGGAAGTCGTGGCCGATCTCGTAGACCCGTTCCAGTCCGCCCACCAGGAGCCGCTTGAGGTACAGCTCGTCGGCGATGCGGAGGTAGAGCGGCATGTCCAGCGCGTTATGGTGGGTGACGAACGGCCGGGCCGCCGCGCCGCCGTAGAGCGGCTGCAGCACCGGGGTCTCCACCTCGAGGAATCCCCGGTCGTCGAGATAGCGCCGCATCCAGGCGATGGCCCGGGCGCGGAGGCGAAAGACGTCGCGCACCTCGGGGTGCACGGCCAGGTCGGCGTACCGCTGGCGGTAGCGGACCTCGGGATCCTGCAGGCCGCCGTACACCGTCGTCTCCTCGCCCTCGATCCGGGTCTTGCCCCGGGGGAGCGGGCGCAGGGACTTGGCCAGCATCACGACGGGCGCCGCCGGCCCGTGGAGCGATCCCTCGGGCGTGGGTCCTTCGGCCCGGACGGTGACCTCGCCCTTGCGGGTCCGGAACAGGCGCCCGCGCACGCCGACATGGTCGTCCAGATCGAGCAGCTCGACCAGCTCCCAGGCCGGCCCCAGCCGGTCTCGTCGGAAGTAGATCTGGATTCGGCCGGTCCCGTCCTCGAGGTGGGCGAAGGCGGTCTTCCCCTGGTGCCTGAGCGACTCGATCCGTCCCGCGATGACGACCGGAGGACCGTCCTCGCCCTGCTCGTCGCGGTAGAGCGCGAGCGCGTCTCGCGCCGTGTGCGAGCGCTCGAAGCGGTAGGCGAAGGCGGGCACGCCCAGCGCCTCCAGCGCCGCGCGCTTGTCGCGACGGGAGGTCTCGACGTAGGTCCGCTCGTCGACGCCGCTCACGCCGCCTTCCCCCCGAACCGCTTGAGGTAGGCCTGGATGAACTCGTCGAGGTCGCCGTCCATCACCCGCTGCACATCGCCCACCTTCATCTCGGTCCGGTGGTCGTTCACCATGGTGTACGGCTGGAAGACGTACGACCGGATCTGGTTGCCCCAGGAGTTGTCCGTCTTGGTCGCCTCGATGGCCGCGCGGGCCGCCTCCTGCTCCTCCAACTTTCGCTGGTACAGAGCGGCCCGCAACATCTTCATGGCCGTCGCCCGGTTCTTGGTCTGGCTCCTCTCCTGCTGGCAGGAGACCACCACGCCGGTGGGGATGTGGGTGAGCCGGACCGCCGACGAGGTCTTGTTGACGTGCTGCCCGCCCGCGCCCGAGGCGCGGAACACATCCATCTTGATGTCCTCATCCCGGATATCGATCTCGATGGTGTCGTCCACGTCGGGATAGACGAAGACCGACGCGAACGAGGTGTGCCGGCGAGCCTGGGAGTCGTACGGTGAGATTCGTACCAGGCGATGCACCCCCTTCTCCGCCTTCAGGTACCCGTAGGCGTACTCCCCCTTGATCTGGATCGAGACCGACTTGATGCCGGCCTCCTCGCCTGGCAGCAGGTCCAGGATCGCCACCGTGAACCCGTGCCGCTCCGCCCAGCGGACGTACATCCGCATGAGCATCTCGGCCCAGTCCTGCGACTCGGTGCCGCCGGCCCCCGGATGGATGGTGAGCAGCGCGTCGCGCGCGTCGTCGGGGCCCTGAAGCATCGCCTGGAGCTCGAACGCCGCCACCCCCGCGGTCAGCTCCTCGGCCTCGTGGTGCAGCTCCGTCGCCATGCCGGCATCGGGCTCGGCCTCGAGCAGCTGCGCCATCTCCACGGCGCCGGCGATCCGCTGCGACAGCGCCTGGTACGGCGTGACCCATCCTTTGAGCGTCTTGATTTCCTGCACCGAGGCGCGCGCCGTGTCGGCGTTGGCCCAGAAGGTGGCATCCGCCTGGCGGGCCTCGAGGTCTTTCAGCCGCTCCGACTTGGCGGGAAGGTCAAAGAAAGTCTCGCAGCTCGGAGACCCGGTCCTGCAGCTCGGTCAGACGATCGACCAGTTCGGACATGTGCTCGTGCTCCTCGCGTCGGTTCCCGTATGATAGTCGGACGAACGCCCGGGCGGGCCGGCGGACGCTGCACTCAGCGCGCCGGCCCGCCCGGACGTTGGTGGGTCAGAACAGCTGGCGCCCGCCGGCCAGAATCTCGTTCAGCGCTTCCCGGAAGTAGCCAGTGGACTCGGCCAGGTCGCGTCCGACCTGCTCGGTGTATTCCTCATAGCTCTTCCGGATCTCGTCCTCGAAGAGCTCCTTGAGGGTCCCGTCCCGGAGCCCCTCCTGCCGCTTGGCGGGGTGATAGACCACGATGTCCGAGACCAGGGCGCGGGCCAGCCGCCGGGCCTTCTGGGCCGGGTCCTGGGACAGGAACGGATTCACCGGGCGGCCGGCGACCGGGCCGGCCGGCCGAGTCGGAGCCGGCGCCGGGTGCGCCGGGATCGGGCTCGGGGACGGCGGCGCCGGCGCGGCGGGGGGAGCGGTGACCGCAACGCTGCCGGGCATCGCCGGTCCTCCAGGGACCGCCGGCGGCCGCGGGGCGCCCCCGGGAGCGGCGGGCCGAGGCGGCTCTGACCGAGGCGGCTCCGCCCGGGGCGCCACGCTCGGCGCGGCAGCGGGCGGCGCGGGACGCGGGCTGGGCGACGCGGCCGGCCGGGAGGCCGGGCTGGGAGCCGCCGGAGCGTGCGCGGCCGGCGGGGGCGGCGTCGGCGCGGATCGAGGCGCCGCCGGGGGGGCGCTCGGAGCCGACAGGGCGGCGGGGGCGGCTGACACCGCGGCCGGGGCGGCGCTGGCCGGCTGGGCATCCCTGCCCTCTCGGTGCACCCCGAACACCGCACTGCAGACCGAGCAGCGCGCCCGCACCCCCGCCTCGGGCACCTTGGCCGGATCCACCCGGAACACGGTGGCGCAATTGGGGCAGGTCACATTCATCGCGTTGTCCTCATGAGGGCTCGCGGGACCCTGGCCCCGGCCGCTCCTCGCCGTTCGTGCCTTGCCGCCGGTCGACCACGAAGACCGACCCCGGCAGCGTCTTGGCGTAGCTCTTCATCTCGGTGGCCAGCTCGCTCACCTGCGCGGGATGGGTGAACCGGCGGTGCCGGTTGGTCACGATCCCCACCGACAGGGTCATGAGCGGCACCCGGTGCAGCTGACCCCGCCGGTCCTTGCCGAAAAAGTAACCGGCGCGCCGGTCCTGGTCGTTGTACTGCAGCGGAATCAGGGTGTCGAAGACGTCCAGGATTTCGCCGCACACGGCGCCGATCTCGCCCAGGGGTATGATGAAGATGAAATCGTCGCCCCCGATGTGCCCCACGAACCCCCGGGCACCGAGCAGCCCTTTCACCACATCGTGCAGGATGCGGGACAGCAGGTAGATGACGCGGTCGCCGTCGTAGTAGCTGTAGCGGTCGTTGAATTCCTTGAAATGGTCGAGGTCGGCGTAGCAGACCGCGAACTCCTGCCCCGAATCCAGCCGCCGCCGGATCTCCCGCTCGATCTCGGTGGTGCCGGGAAGGCGGGTGGAGGGGTGGACCGACACGTCCCGCTCGGTCCGCACCAGCATGGCGTCGAGGCGGGCCCGCTGCTCGGCCGGGGAGAAGATCCCGCTGATGACCTCGTCCGCGCCGGCCGCGAACCAGGCCTCGACCTGCTCCGCCTGGTGCTCGTTGGTGAGCGCCATGACCGGGACGATGCCGGTGAACGGGTCGCTCTTGAGCCGGCGAACCAGGGCGATCCCGTCGCCCTGCCGCTCCCCGCCGTCCACGAACAGGAGCGAGGGATGTCCTCGCAGGATGATGGCCTCCACCTCATCGGGACGGCTGAAGACCAGGAGAGGAAAGGCGTTGGCCGCGGCCCACTGGCGTACGAGGGCCGGGACCGGGCAGGCGTCCGGCGAGTAGAAGAGAATCGTCGGGCGAGTCCGCACCCATTGCCTCTCGTAAGAAATTATAGCTAGCTAACTTAGGAACCCTTTCCCCACAAGTCAAATCAGAGAAAGAAGGCCCCCACGGCCACCATCGCGTACACCGCCAGTAGCTGGACCCCCTCGAACCAGTGCGACTCGCCATCGAGGGTGATGATGGCGGTCACGATGGTGGCCATGCCGAGGGCGAGGACTTCGAAGGGCTGGAAGACCAGGTTCATCTCCCGGCCCATGAAGATGCCGGCGAAGACCAGGATCGGCGCCACCAGCAGGGCGACCTGGGTGCTGGACCCGAGCGCGATCTGGAGACCGAGCTCGATCTGCCCCTTCCGGGCCAGCACCACCGCGGCGGCATGCTCCGCGGCATTGCCGATGATCGGGATGACGATGAGCCCGAGGAACATGGTGGACAGCCCCAGCGCCTCGGTGGACGCGGTTGCCGCGTGCACCAGCAGCTCCGATTCCACCGCCACCCCCACGGTGGCCGCGCCGAGCACGAGCAGCGCCCGGCCCACGCTCCAGACCGGTCCGTCCATGGGATGGGCCTCGGCGCCGAACATGCGGCGGTGGGTCTTGAGGGTGAACAGCAGCGAGCAGCCGTAGGTGATCAGGAGGACGACGGCAACGGCCTCCGACATCCTGAGCTCGGAGATCCGGGCGGTGGCTTCGGTGTGGAGCCCATGGAACAGGGCCGGAAAAACCAGTGCCACGACCGAGAGCGCGAGCATCCCCGAGCTCATCCCCGCGCTGGTGCGGTTGAAGCGCAGCGCCTTCCGGTCGATCCCGCCGGCGATGATGGCCAGCCCGAGGATGAGGAGGAGGTTGCCGAGAATGCTGCCGGTGATGGACGCCTTCACCAGGTCGACCAGTCCCGCGCGCAGCGCCACGATCGCGATGATCAGCTCGGCTGCGTTGCCGAAGGTGGCATTGAGCAGCCCGCCGATCGTCGGGCTGGTCCTGTGGGCGAGGTGCTCGGTCGCCTCCCCCATGTACCCGGCCAGCGGCAGCACCCCGAGGCAGGCAGTGAGGAAGACCCAGACCGGCGGGGCGTGCACCACGTACCCCAGCACGATGCTGACCGGGAGCATGACCAGCATCACGAGCCGCCAGGAAAATGTCCGCCGCCGCTCGAGATGCCTGGGGAGACGGGGTGGGGACGGGGCCTGGGCCTCTGCCGTCGGCGCGGCGCGGCTCTGTCCCTCGGGCGAGGTACGCTGCGTGCCTCGTCGGGTCCGCTCGGAGGGGCCTGGAGCGGTGCCCGGCCCTTTGCCCAGGACGCTCCGAACCCGCTCCGGACCGATCCCGGCATCGCTCAGGATCCTCGCCATGGGGCCGCGAGGCTCGTGTAGCGCCGCCAGCAGCAGATGGTCGGGCCCCATGACCGCCCCCGCCTCACGCGCCTCCTTCGAGGCCTCGTCGAGCAGCCGCTTCGCGTGGGAAGTGTAGGCCAGCCCCTCCCCGCCGCGCGCCCGGCCTCGGCGTCCGCCGGCCTCGAGCCGCTCGCGCACCCGCGCGGCGTCGAGGCCGAGCCGAGACAGCACCGGCTCCGAGGGTCCACCCGGCTGGAGCAGGGCCAGCAGGATGTGCTCGGCGCCGATGGCGTCGTGACCCAGGCGCTGGGCTTGCGCCCGAGCGTCCTCGAGCGTGCGCTGGACCGCCGGACTCAGTGCGCTCGGGTTGAGACGGGGAACGGGATCGGGAGTCAGAGCGGCTTGGCTTCGTCGATGAGCATGATGGGAATGCCGTCTTCGACCGCGTAGACGAGGCGGCAGGCGTGGCAGACCAGTGATTCCGGCTGGGTCCGATACTCGAGGCTGCCCTTACACTTGGGACAGACCAGGATCTCCAGCAGCTCGGGCGCTAGGGTCACGCGGTCTCCTTGCCGGATCGGCGGCCGGCGGTCGACGGTTCGGGAAAGCCGAAGCGGGTCAGGGCGGCGGGCTGCTTGCGCCATTGCGGCAGGACCTTGACCCAGGCGTCGAGGTAGACGGGCACGCCCATCAGGGCTTCCAGCCGCTCCCGGGCGTGGACCCCGAGGGCGCGGATGGTACGGCCCCCCTGGCCGATCACGATGCCCTTCTGGGACTCCCGCTCGACGAACAAAGTGACCCGAATGTACACGGGCCGTTCGGCTTCGCGAAACTCCTCCACCTCGGCGGTAAAGGCGTAGGGCAGCTCGTCGCCGAGGAGCTGGAAGGCCGCCTCGCGCAGGTACTCCACCACGAAGAACCGAAGTGGCTGGGTCCCGACGTCCTCGGGATCGTAGGCGAACTCTCCTTCGGGGAGCTCCTCGCGCAGGCGCGCCAGGAGGTCGGGCAGGCCCATCCCGCCCGACCCGGTGACGAGCGCCGTCCGGGCGAGCTCCTCTCGGCGCGCCGCACTCACCAGGTCGCCTTTGGTGTAGACGGTAAGGAGGGTGCCGGGGGGTGGCGCGTCCAGCCGCGTGAGGGCAAGAAATGGCGGCGCCGGGGCCTCAGGCGCCGGGTGCAGGTGGAGGACGACGTCCATCCGCTGGATCGTCTCCAGCGCGAGCTCGCGCATTCGCTCCTGCATCAGGTAGTCGGGATCGAGGAGCCCGGGGAGATCGTGGAAGACGTACTGGGTGTCCCCGTCGGTCCTGAGCCCGGTGACGGGCAGGCGGGTGGCCTGCGCCTTGGGGCTCACGATGGCGAGGTGAGTGCCGACCAGGGCGTTGAGGAGGGAGGACTTCCCTACGTTGGGGGCGCCGGCGAGGGCGATGTGGCCGGTGCGGGGCATGGCAGAAGCTAGGAGGTTAGGG
>Ga0310810_10001692_pt1 | contig 23329 bp, 22 predicted proteins | sample NCmetagenome_FD_207641 | JGI IMG/M metagenome (GOLD analysis project Ga0310810, IMG submission 207641) | Soil microbial communities from experimental microcosm in Duke University, North Carolina, United States - NC | ecosystem: Engineered > Artificial ecosystem > Soil microcosm > Unclassified ... | reverse complement strand
CCCTCGCCGCGACGGGCGCCGGGCTCGCCGCCGGTGCCACGCTCGCGCAGTGCCGCGACGCGCTCGCGCGCGCGAAGCCGGTCCGCGGCCGGATGGATCGCATCGACGCGGGCCAGCCGTTCACGGTGATCGTGGACTACGCGCACACCCCGGAATCGCTCGAGAAGGTGCTCGCCCTGCTCCGACCATTGACCGCGGGACGGCTCATCGCCGTTTTCGGCAGCGCCGGCGAGCGCGACCGCACGAAGCGGCCGAAGCTCGCGCTCGCGGCGGCGAAGTACGCGGACCGCTTCTTCATCACGCAGGAGGATCCCCGGCTCGAGGACCCGGCGGTGATCCTGTCGGAGATCGAGGCCGGCGCGCTCGAGGCAGGGAAGCAGCCCGACCGCGACTATCGCGTGATCGACGACCGGACCGAGGCCATCAACGCGGCCATCGCCGGCGCGGCGGAGGGAGACACCGTGTTGCTGGCCGGAAAAGGACACGAAGGCTCGATCATCGTCGGCGAGGAGAAGCGTCCCTGGGATGAGGCCGGTGCCGCGCGCGCGGCGCTCCGGGCTCGGGGCTTCGCCGCGTGAGCCCGATCCGCTCGTCCGGCGCGGCCACCAAGGCCCAGACCCGCGCGTACCGGGAACGGGCCGACGTGCTCGTCGCGCAGCTCCGCGATGAGATCGGCGCACCGGCCGTGCCGGCCGCGACGGCGGCGCTCGTCGTGCTCATGGGCTACCCCGGTGTCGGCAAGTCGCATTGCGCGCGGCTCCTCGCGGCGCGCCTCGGCGCGGCGCAGGTCGCCAGCGATCAGCTCCGTACCCGCCTGTTCATCGCGCCGACGTACTCCGAAGAGGAGAACGGCGCGGTCTTCCGCTGTGTCGACGGGCTGGTCGATGGCCTGCTCGCCGACGGCCATCGGGTCATCGTCGACGCGACCAATCTGCTGGCCCGCTATCGCGGCGCGAGCGTCGGCGCGGCGAAGCGGCATCACGTCCCGGTCGTCTTCGTACGCATCACGGCCGACGACCGCGCGATCCGTGATCGGCTGGCCCGGCGGCGCGACGCGAGGGCACACGACGATCACTCGGATGCCGACGAGGGCGTGTACGACCGCATGCGCGAGCGGCCGTTCGAGCCACCCGCCGAGGGGTATCTGGAGCTCGCCAACGGACCGGACCTCGTTGCCGAGATCGACCGGGTCGCCGCGGAAGTGGAGCGCGTGTGCGCGTCCGCGATCTGACCTTCGGCGCCCTGGCGGTCGTGCTCCTGGTCGGCTACATCGTCGTCGGGCAGCGGGTCGCGCCGTTGCTGCTGCCGAGCGCCGCGGCGACGCCGACGCCGGCCCGGCCGACCGGCAACGTTGCGGCGCCAACGATCGGCGGGACGATCGCCTTCGTGCTGCGCGGCGACCTCTTCGTATTGACCGGCGGCCAGTACGCGTCACGGACCGAGGACGGACGAGCGGAGACCCCGGCGCTGAGCCCGGATGGCCGGACGGTGTACTTCGCCCGGGTCGAGGAGATCGACGGCAAGAGCACCGTGGACGGCGCCGTCGTGAACGCGCGCCTCGGGTACAGCGACATCATCGCCAAGCCGGCCGGCGGGGGGAGCGAGGACATCCTGCTCACCGGCCTGACGAAGGTGGCGAGCGGATTCCACCAGGTGCGGTGGTACGTCGCGCCCGCTCCGTCGCCGGATGGCAAGCAGCTCGCGGTGCTCGAGCAGGGCGCGGGCGGGTCGTCGGATCTCGTCCTGTTCGACCTCGCGACGAAGAAGGCGCCGACGCGGCTATCGAACGGCGCGGACTGGGCGGATCCCGCGTGGTCGCCGGACGGGAAGACCCTCGTCGTGACCGCGTACGACAGCGGGACGCCCGAGCTGCTCCTGAAGCCGGCCGACGGGATCGCGCGCTCGACCCCGCTGAAGGGTCTGCCGGACGGCGAGCCGTACCGGCCGATGTTCACGCCCGATGGCAAGTGGATCGTCTACACGCTGCGCCACGACGGCAAGAACGATCTGCACGCGTTCCAGATCGAGACCTCTCGCGACATCGCCCTCACCACCGACGGTCAAAGCTGGAACCCGGCCGTGTCGCCGGATGGGACGCAGGTCGCGTTCCTCCGGTCGACGAGCTTCACGATCGATCTCTGGGTGCTCGATCTCGGCGGCGCGTTGGGCTCGGGCGGAGCGCCGACGGGCGCGCAGAAGATCACGAAGGGCGAGGGCGTCGACGGCGCGAACCGCCCGAGCTGGGGCCGCTAGCTACACGAGGCGCTTGCGGACTTGGGCCGAAATGAAGTCCATCGCCGCGACCGTGACCACGATCAGCAGGATGAACGTGCCGGCGGTGTGATAGCGCAGCAGCTGGATGTTCTGGAAGAGGGCCACGCCGATGCCGCCGCCGCCGACCAATCCAATGACGTTCGCGAGCCGGACGTTCGTATCGAGGCGGTAGATCGTGAACGAGATGAACGGGTTCACGAGCTGCGGGACGATGGCCGCCCAGATCACCTGGAACCGGTTCGCCCCGGTCGCGGTCATCGCCTCGGCGGGTCCGGCGTCGATCCCCTCGATCGCCTCGGAGTAGAGCTTTCCCATGACGCCGACGTTGTGGAACGCGAGCGCGAAGACGCCGGAGGCATTCCCAAGTCCGAACAACGGCAGGACGATGAGGACGACGATCAGGACGTCGATCGACCGGATGACCGTGAAGAGGAGCCGCACGGCGACGTAGATGCCGTTCGTGATCGGGTTGCCCGCCATGATGTTCCGCGCGCCGAGGAACGACATCGGGACGGCGACGATGAGCGCGAATGCGGTTCCCATGATGCCGAGGAAGATCGTGACGATCATCAATCCGCCGGCGGTGTCCCAGAACGTCTCGAAGTCGTTCTGCGGCGTCATGACGCTCCAGTCGAACTGCACGAGCTGGAGCAGGACCTGACCCATGTACTCGGGGTTCGACCGCGACAGGTCGATGTCCAGGATCTTGAAGCCGATCGCCAGCACGGCGATCGTGAGGATGACGGTGACGTTCCTCCGCCAGTCGGAGAGCGGACTCCGGGTCAGCTCTCGCGGGACGGGCATGCCGCGAGCGGTGAAGTAGTCGGCCACTCAGAGTTCCATGTGTTCGGCATCGGCCGCGAGCGATTCCAGTTCGGCCTGCTGAGCCGTCATGCCCTGCGCTTGTGACCCGAGACCGATCTCGACCTCGACCGCGTCTTCGCCGTAGATCTCCTTGAACCGCCGGTCGTCGATGTCCGCCGGCTTGCCGTCGAACGCGACCTTGCCGGCCTTCAGCGCGATGACCCGCGTCCCGTAGCGCCGGGCGAGCGACAGGAAGTGCAGCGAGCAGACGACCGTGATGCCGTCCTTCTTGTTGATCTCCTCGAGGTACTTCATGACCGAGTGGCTCGTGGCGGGGTCGAGGCTCGCGACCGGCTCGTCGGCGAGCATGAGCTCCGGCCGCTGCATGAGCGCGCGGGCGATGCCGACCCGCTGCTGCTGGCCACCGGAGAGCGCGTCGGCGCGGCCGAAGGCCTTCTCAACGATGCCGACGCGACCGAGGTTCTCGAACGCGAGGGCCACGTCATCGCGGCTGGGCCGGCCCACGATCGTCCGCCAGGTGGTGCGGTACCCGAGCCGTCCGGCGAGGACATTGGTGAAGACCGAGCTGCGCTTCACGAGGTTGAATTGCTGGAAGATCATCCCGATCCGTCGGCGGATCCGGCGAAGCTCCATCCCCTTCGCGCGAGTGACGTCCATGCCGTCGAACGTGACCGTGCCTGACGTCGGATCGACCAGCCGGTTGATGCAGCGAAGGAGCGTCGACTTGCCGGATCCGGAAAGGCCGATGAGCACGACGAACTCGCCCTTGTGGAAGTCGAGGGAGATGCCGTCGAGCGCGCGGGTGCCGGTCGGATACGTCTTTGTGAGATCCCTGATCGAGACGAGCGCCGCCACCGCGGCGACTCTAAATGAACACGCCCGCCGGATCGCTCCGGCGGGCGTGTTCGAGCGTACCTGCGAGCGCTAGGGAGCCTTGGTCGGGCTCGGGCTCGGGGTCGGCGGCGGCGGGGCCGGGGTCTTCGCGGCCTCGGCGGCCACGTCGATGCCCGCGAGCTTCGCGGCGTCGCGCACCGGGTTGTAGAAGTCGGGCGTGACCTTCTGCAGTCCGTTCCAGTTGAACAGCGACAGGCACGTCGCCTGGCCCGGAGCCGCACCGCAGTAGGCGATGAGCGCTGTGGTGATCTGGTCGACGATGTCCTGCGGGATCGTCTTGGCGACGGCGACGCCATCGTTCGGGATCGGGCCGGCGGTGTCGATGACCTTGGTCTTGGTCATGATGTCAGCCGGCATTCCGGCGCTGGTGCGGACGTCGATGAACGATGCCGCGCCGTCGACGGTGCCCTGGTAGACGGCGAGCGCGGCCTTGTCGTGGCCGCCGGCGAAGATCGTCGACCCGAAGAACGTCTTCGGGTCCTGACCGGTCTTGTTCTTGATGAGCAACGTCGGGAAAAGGTAGCCCGACGCCGAGATCGGGTCGACGAACGCGAACTTCTTGCCCTTCAGGCCGTTGAGGTCGGTGATCCCGCTGTCGGAGCGGACGAGGATCTGCGACTTGTAGGTCGTCGCGAGCGCGCCGGTGTCGTCCTTGCGCAGCGCGCCCAGGATCGGCGTGCCACAGCTCTTGTCGAGCAGCAGCGTCATCTGCAGCGGCGCGATCGCCGCGAGGTCGGCCTGGCCGGCGCACATCGCCTCGATCTGCGCGGCGTAGCTCGTCGGGATCGTGACCTTGAACTTCAGTCCGGTCGCCGAGGCGAGCGCGGAGGCCATCGCGTTGCCGCTCGCGGTGATCCGAGCGACGTCCTGCGATGGCGTGAACGCGAAGATGATCGGCCGGTCGAACGAGCCGATGCGGGCCGTCTTGGACGCACCGGGTGTGCTCGTCGCACCGCCGGGCGTGGCCGTGCCGCTGCACGCGGAGATGAGAACGATCGTGGCCAGCACCCACCCGAGCCGGCCGGCAGTCCTGCGGAGCATGCCTTCCTCCTTGTTTGTGGAAGCGTCCGTATCATAGTGACTGTTCATGCTGTTTTTGACCAAGCTCGCCGCAGCTTCGCGCGCGCGAGACAGCGTGATCTGTGTCGGCCTCGACCCCGAGCCGGACAGGATCCCCGAGCATCTCGGACGTGGCGCACAGGCGGCGGTCCGATTCCTCCGCGGGATCGTGAACGCGACCAGTGACCAGGTCTGCTGCTACAAGCCGAACATGGGCTTCTACGAGCGCTACGGCTCCGCGGGCCTCGACATCCTCACGCTGACGTTACAAGCGATCCCGGACGACATCCCGGTGATCCTCGACGCGAAGCGCGGCGACGTGCCGAACACCGCGGCCGCGTACGCGGAGGCGCTGTTCGACCGGTATCGTGCCGACGCCGCGACCGTCGCGCCGTACATCGGGATGGACTCGATCGCGCCCTTCGCCGAGAAGGGCTATGCATTCGTGCTCGCGCGAACGAGCAATCCGGGCGCGGGCGACGTTCAGGATCTCCTCGTTGACGGTCGGCCGATCTACGAACGCGTCGTCGAGCAGTGCGTCGCGGCGTTCGGGGCGGACCGCTGCGGCTTCGTGGTCGGCTCGACCTATCCAGCCGAGGCCGCGCGGCTCCGGTCACTTGCGCCGGATCGGATGTTCCTCATGCCGGGCGTCGGCGCGCAGGGCGGTGAGATCGGGGCGATCCGCGCGGCCCTCGACGCGCACGGTGGCGGCGTGCTGCCGTCGGCGTCGCGATCGGTCCTGTACGCGGGTAATGGCGACGGGTACGAGAAGGCGGCCGCGCAGGCCGCAGTGGCCCTCAGGCAGCAGGCGAATGACGCGCGCGCCCTTTCGGCGGGCCGCTGATGTTCGGCATCGGCACCGGCGAGCTCCTCCTGCTGCTGGTGATCGCGCTCATCGTGCTCGGCCCGGAGCGGATGCCGAAGCTCGCGCGCGACCTCGGGAGGGCGATGGCCGAGTTCCGCAAGACCAGCGACGAGCTGCGCAGCGAGTTCCTCAATGCCGACAAGTACCTCGATGCGGCGGCGACCGCCGGACCGCCCGAGCCGCCCGCGATCGTCGCGCCGCAGGGCGCACCGGAGCCTCCCCTGACGGAGGCGGCGGTGGCGACCGGTGTCCCGGCAGAGCCCGTGGAGCCAGCCGAGACGCTGTTCGACAAGGAGGCTCGCGAGGCGCGCGAACGCCTGCGCGATCCCGAGCGGCTCGAGCGCGCGAAGGCCGAGGGCTGGACGACACCGACCGACGAGGCGGGTACCTCGGACCGATGGGGCTAACGACGGTCCGGCGACCTATACTTGGCTCATCCGAGCGCAACCCGATCGAACGGGTCGCGCTTTTTCTTCGCCCCACGTCAGCACGTCGCCTCGTCAGGCAGTCCGGAGGACGCTTCCCTAGATGAATCGCAGCTGGGCCTGGATCATTGCCGTCATCGCGATCTTGGCGATCTGGGTCGACATCCCGAAGCACCAGATCGGCTTCCCGTTCGATTGCCCGGGCATCTGCTACCGGCTCGGCGGCCAGTCGACCTTCGTCGAGATCAAGACCCACCTCGGCCTCGACCTCCAGGGTGGCACCCAGCTCATCCTCCAGCTCCACCCGGAGCGGATCCCGGGCGGCACCACGACCTCGATCGACGATCTCAACACCCAGACCCGCGTCGTCATCGACCGGCGGATCAACGGCCTCGGCGTGAGCGAGCCGGTGATCGAATCGCTCGGCTCGGACAAGGTCCTGGTCCAGCTGCCGGGCGTGTCCGATCTCAAACAGGCCCAGGATCTCGTGACCCAGCAGGCGTTCCTCGAGATCAAGGTCCCCGACGTCGATCCGAGCAGCGGCAGCGCGAGCGGCACGTATCACTCGCTCACGCCTCCGCTCACGGGCGCGAACCTGAAGCCGACGTTCGTCGAGTTCCAGGGGACCAACAACGCACCCGTCGTGCACTTCGAGTTCGGCTCGCCCGATGACGCGCGGTGGATCCAGCTCTCGAAGGACTTCCTGAACAAGCCGGTGCAGATCCTTCTCGACGGGAAGGAGATCTCGGCGCCGGTCATCCAGCAGGTCTTCACCAGCGGCACGGGCGTCATCCAGGGCAACTTCACGCCGCAGAGCGCGAAGGATCTGAGCACGCTCCTGAACTCAGGTGCCCTGCCCGTCCCGCTCGAGGTCGTGCAGTCGAGCCGGGTCGAGCCCACGCTCGGCCAGGACTCGGTGAAGCGCAGCCTCGTCGCGGGCGCGATCGGCCTGCTCCTCGTCGCCCTGTTCATGATCCTGTACTACCGGCTGCCGGGCGTGATCGCGGTCATGGCGCTGTTCTTCTACACGGCGCTCACGTACGCGGTCTTCCGGCTCATCCCGGTCACGCTGACGCTCGCGGGCGTCGCCGGCTTCATCCTGTCGATCGGCATGGCGGTCGACGCGAACGTGCTCACGTTCGAGCGGATCAAGGAAGAGCTGCGCAACGGCAAGACCCTCCGCGTGTCCCTCGACGAGGGTCGCCGCCGGGCGTTCCCCTCGATCCTGTACTCGAACCTCGCGACGATCCTCACCGCGCTGATCCTGTTCAACTTCGGCACAGGCACCGTGAAGGGGTTCGCGCTCACGCTCATCGTCGGTGTCGTGGTCTCCTTCTTCACCGCCGTGTTCGTCACGCAGCTGCTGCTCCACGCGGCCATCGAGTACTCGTCGCTCCGCCGCCGGCGTCTTTGGGGCGTCGAGGAGAAGCCGGCCGACGGGCGCGGACCCACCGACGGCCGTGACGGCCGAGCGACGGCCCGGGTGACGGCCTGATGCTGTTCCGCTTCGTCGAGCGCAAGTTCTGGTACTTCGCGCTCTCCGCGCTGCTCATCGTGCCTGGCGTGTTCTTCCTCTCCATCGGCGGGCTCAAGCCGGGCATCGAGTTCAAGGGCGGCACGCTGCTTGACCTCCGATTCACCGTGCCGCCCCCTGCGGCCGAGCTGCACGATGCGCTCGCGTCGCTCGGTCATCCCGAGGCGGTCGTCCAGGGTGCCGAGGGCGGCCGGATGGAGGTCCGCACGCTCACGCTCACCTCCGACCAGACCGTGGCCGTCGAGAAAGCGCTCAAGGCGAAGTACCCGGGCGAGTACATCGACGACAACGCCTCGAGCGTGAGCCCGTCGTTCAGCGCGGAGCTCGTGACGAACGCGGTGCGCTCGATCGTGTTCGCCTCGATCCTCATCGTGCTGCTCATCGCCTTCGCGTTCAAGGAGTTCGGCTGGTCGGCGTTCCGCTATGGGCTCGCCGCGATCATCGCACTCCTCCACGACGCGCTGGTCGTCCTCGGGTTGTTCGCGATCCTCGGCTACTTCTTCAACGTCGAGGTGGATAGCCTGTTCGTGACGGCGGTCCTCACGATCATCGGCTTCTCGGTCCACGACACGATCGTCGTGTTCGACCGGATCCGCGAGAACCTGCATCTCAACCGCGGCGAGGCCCTCAACCCGGTGATCAACTACTCGATCATGCAGACCCTGGCCCGGAGCGTCATCACGTCGCTCACCGTGGTGCTGACGCTGCTCGCGCTGTACCTCTTCGGCGGCTACTCGATGCGGACGTTCGCCCTCGCGCTCGTGGTCGGCATCATCTCAGGGACCTACTCATCGATCTTCAATGCGAGCCAGATCATCTCGCTCTGGCAGGAGATCGAGGATCGCATCCGCCATCGCGGCGGGCGTGGCCCGGCCGGAGCGCGCGCGGCCGCCTAGTCGCGACCGGGCGCCAGATCAGCGAAGGAGGCTGCTGGCGGTGGCGGAACGCCTTGACGCCATAGCCATTGGAAGCCACGCTCGACCCATGCCCGAGAAGCCGAAGCGCCGAGCCTTTTACGAGGCCGAGAGCTTGCACACCGAGATCTATGACGCCCTGGGCGCGAGCCTCGTCGCGGGCAGCACCGTAGAGGGCGATACCGAGTTCTACCGGCGACTGGCCAGCGAGACAGGCGGACCGATCCTTGAGGTCGGGTGCGGCACCGGTCGGGTGGCCGCGGCCTTCGCGGCGGATGGTCACGAGGTCGTGGGCATCGACCTCTCTGCGCCAATGCTGCGGCTCGCAGCACAGCGGCGAGCGGCGTTGTCCGCCGACGCAGCGGCCCGCCTCTCGTTCCGGCGAGCGGACATGAGGACCCTCAAGCTCGGGCGCGACTTCGCGCTCATCGTGGCACCCGCCCGGGTCTTCCAGTTCATGCTCACGTCCGCCGCCCAGCGGGAGGCGCTGACGGCGCTTCGAGCCCATCTCCGCCCGAACGGTCGGCTCGTCCTCGACCTGTTCGATCCACGGCTCGACCTCGTCATCCCGAGCGCCGAGGTCCGCACGCGAGGCGGCGAGCTCATTCATCCGACGACCGGACACCCAATCACGTGGGAGATCACGGGGCACAGGCCCGATCCGGCCCGCCAGCTCATCGTCGAAGACTGGACATTCAGCGAGATCGACGCATCTGGCGAGGTGCTTCGGACCGCCACGGAGCAGCTCACCCTGCGCTGGTCCCTGCGCAGCGAGATGCGGTTCCTCTTCGAGCTGGTCGGCTTCGAAGTGATCGCCGACTACGGCGACTTCAGGGGCGGGCCACCGGCCTACGGCCGCGAGCAGGTCTGGGTTCTCGGCCACGCGCAGATTCGCCGGTCATCAAACGGGGCGGTGCGCTCAACGTGAGGTCATCCGCGCGGTACTCCGCGTGTTCCATCCGCTGCATGGCCGCCAGACACGAGATCGCAGAATTCTCCCCTCGTCACGTCGGCAAACCATGCGTCAGGACAAGCGACACGTATTGACGACTCCGCGTTCACGGACGACGGGCGAATGTACCCGCCGCTACTGCGCGTAGGCCTTCGCCAGCTGGGCGAGGGTGACGAAGCGCACCGGACCGCTGTCCGCGTCGTAGCGCAGCCCGGCGAACGCCCCGAGCAGGGCCTCGATGGCCGCCCGCTCCGACGGGACGATCGTCCCTGGATGGCTCACGACCGTGATCGCCTTCCGCTCGGTGGCTGCGGCGCCGGCCGGCGCGAACAGCCCGAGGTTCGCGCGGATCTGCGGCTGGATCGTCTGGGTCGTGAAGCCGAAGGTGTTGCCGCCGATCGTGGGCGCCTCGAGGAGGGCGAGATCGCCGGCCGCGTTCGCGTCGGTCGACGACGGACGGTACGGCTGCGCGCCCGCTGGCAGCGTCCACGGGTAGGGGATCCGGCCGATCGGTGGGTAATCCTTCGCGACCGCTGTGCAGTCCGCGTTGAAGCCCGACGCCGCGACGGCGCGAAGGGTGGCGGCATCGGCAAAATCCCCGCCGGCGCGGAATGACGTCGGCGTGGGCAGGCCGTGCTGGACCATCAGCTTCACGCCGTAGCCGATCATCGCCTGCTGTTCGTTCTCCGGATACGCGGTGATCGGGACGTCGTACCCGTCACCGCGGCCGGCCCAGCTCGGCGCGGTCCGCGGGACCAGGCCGACGGCCCGCACATAGTCGGTCCACATGTGCAGGTGGAGCGCCACCTCGTCGCCCTTGGTCATCCGGTCCTTCGTCCAGGCGAGCATCGCCTCCTGCCGCTCCGCGGAGACCTGGCTGGTGGTCCAGACCCGCGGGTTCCAGAACACGCTCATCGGGATCTTGAGGCCGTCGGCGATCGCCGATGTGTTCGTGAGCTCCGCGTCGCCGGAGGCGTCACCCTCGAAGTCGAGTGTCCAGACGACGTACTCGGGCCGCGTGAGGAGGAACGTCGCGGTCGCGACCCGATAGAGGCTGACCGGGGCGATGTGCTCGAAGATGCCGATCGTGTGCTCACCGGCGGCGAAGCCGTCGAGCGGCACGCTCCCGGTCCAGATCGCTCCATTCCGGCGGAGCGGCGTCTCCGCCTGGCCCTCGATCGAGGCGAACGGCTGACCGCGTGACGGGTCATCCTCGAATGTCGCGTTGATCTGGACCTGTGGCTGCTCGAGCCCGTCCGGCATCGCGTACCAGCGCCGGTCGATGGCCAGCCGGCCCTGGACCGGCGCCGCGAGCCCCGGCTCGACGGTGGGCGGAGCCGTCGTTGGCGATTGGCTCGCGCTCGAGATCGGGTTGGGAACGATCGCCTGAGGCACGCAGGCGGCCAGAACGACCACGAGCGCGCACACCCATGACCGATACTTAGAGGTCATGACCCTCATTCCGCAGCGTCGCTGGATCATCCCCAGGTCGGTCGGCGCGTCGGATGGCGATGCGCCCGATGGTATCCCGGGCCTCGTCGTCCAGATCCTGCGCACCCGCGGCCTGGCCGATGTCGACATGCCCGCGTACCTCGCGCCGAAGCTCGCGAACGACGGCCCGCCGATGCTCGACCAGGGTCGTGCCGTTGAGCGGATCCGCCGTGCGCTCGCCGCCCGCGAGCGCATCGTCGTCTACGGGGACTACGACGTCGACGGCATCGCCGGCTCGGCCATCCTCGTGCGCGCGTTCCGGCACTTTGGCGTTGCGGTCGGCGCGTACATCCCGAACCGCTACGAGGAGGGCTACGGCCTCAACTCGTCCGCGCTGCGCGAGCTCGCGGCCGACGGCACGAAGGTCGTGGTCTCCGTGGACTGCGGCGTCACCGCGGTCGCCGAGGCGAAGCTCGCGAAGGAGCTCGGCATCGACCTGATCATCACCGACCACCATCACCCTCCGCCCGTCCTTCCGGAGGCGTACGCCCTGGTGAACCCGCGCCGGCCCGGTGACGTCTCCGACGACAAGGAGCTCGCCGGCGCGGGCGTCGCGCTGCGGCTCGCGCAGGCGCTGCTCGGCGATCTCGCGTACGCGGTGAAGGAGGACGAGCTCCTGCAGCTCTGCGCGCTCGCGACCGTGGCTGACGTGGTGCCGCTCCGCGGAGAGAACCGAGCCATCGTCGCCGCGGGTCTGGCCGCGCTCAATCGCGCGCCGATCACCGGCGTGCGCGCCCTCGCGGATCGCGCCGGGCTGAAGCTCGGGAGGATCGGCGCGTCGGACATCGGGTTCGGCCTCGGCCCGCGACTGAACGCGGCCGGCCGGATCACCGATGCGTCCGACGCGCTGCGGCTCCTGCTCACCGAGGAAGCCGAGGAAGCGAAGGCCCTCGCCGACAAGCTCGAGGAGCGCAACCTCGAGCGGCAACGGCTCACGAACGATGTCGTGCGCGGCGCCAGGGAGGCGGCGTCCGCCTATCCCGACGCGTGGGCGACCGTCGTCGCCGATCCGTCGTGGCAGGCCGGCATCGTCGGGCTCGCCGCGTCGCGGCTGGTGGAGGATCACAGCCGGCCGGCCTGCGTCATCGCGCTCGACGGTGACGAGGGCAAGGGCTCCTGCCGCAGCATCCCGGGCGTGCACATCGCCGAGGCGCTGGCCCGGTGCGGCGACCTGCTGCCGAAACATGGGGGTCACGCGATGGCCGCGGGTTTCTCGATCAAGGCGAAGGACGTCGACGCCTTCCGCGACCGGCTCGACGTGATCGTCCGCGAAATGCTCGGCGGTGTGCGGCCGATCCCGACCCTTCACGTCGACGCGGCGATCGATCCCGCGGCGCTGACGCCGCGGCTCGCGCTCGAGCTCGCGATGCTCGAGCCGTGCGGTGCCCTGAACCCGCGACCGCACCTCCTGCTGCGCGATGTGCGCGTGTACGGCATCCGTCAGGTCGGCGTCGACTCGGACCATCTGCGCTGCAAGATCACCGTCGGCAAGTTCACGTTCGACGCGATGGCCTTCCGCCGGGGTGACCGCGCCGACGCGATGACCGACGCCGGACGGGTCGACGCGGTCGTCACCGTCGGCTCCGGTCGCAGTGGCTTCGTGGAGCTCGAGCTGCGCGACTTCGGCCCGGTCGGCACCGCTGGCCAATTCGCGGACGAGCTGGTCACGGCGTAATGGCGCAGCCTGCCGCGTCAGACCACGCCGGCTTTGCCGCGCGGATCGTCGGCGTCGCCGACAAGCTCCGGCCGAATCGGAGACAGATCGACGGAGAAGCGGCAATCGAAGAGATGCTCCGGCACTATCCGGACGGCGACGCGGAGCTGGTGCGCCGCGCGTATTCGTACGCGGCCGAGGCGCACGAGGGCCAGCGCCGCGTCTCCGGCGGGCCGTACATCGAGCACCCGGCCGCTGTCGCGCTGCTGATCGCCCAGCTCGGGATGGACCCCGCGACCATCGCGGCGGCGATGCTCCACGACGTTCCCGAGGACACCGCGAAGACGAACGACGACATCCGGCGTGAGTTCGGCGACGAGATCGCTCGGCTCGTCGAGGGCGTGACCAAGCTCTCGCAGTTCTCCGGAAAGTCGTCCGATGAGCACCAGGCCGAGAACATCCGGAAGATGTTCCTCGCGATGGCCGACGACCTGCGGGTCGTCGTCATCAAGCTCGCCGACCGGCTGCACAACATGCGGACCCTGGGCGCGCTCCCGCCGGAGAAGCAGACGCGGATCGCGAAGCAGACGATGGAGATCTACGCGCCGCTCGCGCACCGGCTCGGGATCTGGCAGATCAAGTGGGAGCTCGAGGACCTCGCGTTCAAGTATCTCGACCCGGAGCAGTACCGGGAGCTCGCCGAGCTCCTCGCGTCACGGCGCGCGGTCCGCGAGAAGTTCATCGACCGCACGATGAAGATCCTGACGAGCGAGCTCGAGAAGGCCGGCATCAAGGCCGACATGTCCGGGCGGCCAAAGCACCTCTGGTCCATCGCCCAGAAGATGCGGCGCAAGAACGTGAGCGTGGACCAGGTGTACGACCTGCTCGCGATCCGGGTCATCGTGAACGACGTGCCGGCGTGCTACGCGGTGCTCGGCGTCGTGCACACACTGTGGCCGCCGATCCCCGGCCAGTTCGATGACTACATCGCCGTCCCCAAGAACAACATGTACCAGTCGCTCCACACGGCGGTCATGGGTCCCGATGGGCAGCCGATCGAGATCCAGGTCCGCACCCACGACATGCACACGCTCTCCGAGTACGGCATCGCGGCGCACTGGCGGTACAAGGAGGGCGGGAAGGGCGACCCGAACTACGAGTCGAAGCTCGCCTGGGTGCGCCAGCTCATGGAGTGGCAGCACGACGTCGCGGACGCGACCGAGTTCGTCGAGTCGCTCAAGGTCGACGTGTTCCAGGACCAGGTCTTCGTGTTCACGCCGAAGGGCGAGGTGAAGGACCTCCCGACCGGCGCGACGCCGATCGACTTCGCGTACCGGATCCACACCGACATCGGCCACCGGACCATCGGCGCGAAGGTCAACGGCCGGATCGTCCCGCTCGACCACAAGCTGCAGTCAGGGGACATCGTCGAGATCGTCACGAGCAAAGCCGGCCGTGGCCCGTCGCGGGACTGGATCACGATGGTCCGTACTCCGGGCGCGCGCGAGAAGATCCGGCAATGGTTCAAGCGCCAGCAGCGCGAGGAGAACGTGACCCACGGCCGCGAGCTGCTCGATCGCGAGCTGAAGCGCATCGCTCAGCGGGCGCTCTCCGACATCAGCGAGGCGGATCTCCAGAAGGCGACGGAGTTCCTCAACCTGCACGACATCGACACGATGTACGCGTCGCTCGGCTACGGCGCTCTGACGGCGGCGCAGGTCGTGACCCGGCTCGGCATCGTCGACGACAAGCAGCTCGCGATCCCGGAGGTCGCGCCGCAGCCGCCGCCGACGTCACGCGGCGGCGTCCGGGTGAAGGGCGTCGGCGACCTGCTCATCCGGTTCGGCGTGTGCTGCAGCCCGGTGCCGGGCGATCCGATCACCGGATACATCACCCGCGGCCGCGGCGTCACGGTGCACCGATCGGACTGCCCGAACGTGCGCGGCAGCGCCGAGCCTGAGCGCACGGTCGAGGTCGAGTGGGAGAACCGTGCCGCGGCGACCTACCCGGTCGCGATCCGGATCGAGGGCTGGGACCGCGATGGCTTCCTGCGCGACGTCGCAGCGGTGATCAGCGAGAACCAGGTCCAGATGGTCAGCCTGTCGGCGAACGCGAATCCGGACAAGACCGCGACCGTCAACGCGACGCTGCAGGTGACCAGCGTCGAGCAGCTGTCGCGCGTGCTCGCGAAGCTCGAGGGCGTCCGCGACGTGTTCACCGTCTCCCGCGACGGCCGGTGAGGTCCGAGCGACTCGAAGCGGCCAGCGCGGACCGCACCTTCACCGCGAAGCTCTCCCTTCCGCAGGGTGCCGGTCCGTTCCCGGCGATCGTCGGGGTGCATCCGGCCGACGACGGATCGCGCGATCACTACCTGTTCCGGCATCTCGAATCGATCCTGCCGCCGGTGGGCATCGCGGTGGCCCGGTTCGACCGCCGCGGTGACGACGTGCCGCTGCTCGACCAGGCACGCGACGTCGAGGCAGTCGTCGACACGCTCGTCGCCCGGCCAGACATCGATCGCCGTCGCATCGGACTCTGGGGCTTCAGCCAGGGTGCGTGGGTCGCACCCCTCGTCGCGAGCCGGTCGGATCGGATCGCGTTCCTTGTGCTCGTCGCGTCGACCGGCGTGAGTCCCGCCGCGCAGATGCGGTACGGCACCGCGAAGCAGGCCCGCGCGTTCGGGCACACCGAGCCGCAGGTGCAGGCCCTCCTGGGGCTGCGGGCCGCGTTCGAGGAGTACGCGCGCGGCCGCCGGCCGCGGGCCGAGGTCCAGTCGGTCGTCGATGCGGCGCGCAACGAGCCGTGGTTCCCGCGCGCGTGGGTCCGTGCCGAGCTACCCGCGAATCCGGGCTTCTGGCCGGACATGGATTTCGAGCCCGCGCCGGTGTTCGCGCGCGTCAAGGTCCCGGTGCTCCTGTTCTACGGGGAGGACGACGAATGGCAGCCGATCGAGGCGAGCATCGCCGCCTGGAAGGGCCCCGGACGCACGATCAACCGGCTGCGCGGGACCGCGCATGCTCCCACCCTGCGGGGCGAGCGTGACCTCGCGAGCGTGTCGCCCGACTACACCGATAGTCTGGTCGCGTGGCTGCGCAAGGTGACCGCTCGCTGACCGAGCCGGCCTGGAAGAAGCGATTCCGCGCGCCGCGCTTCGGCTTCCCGCAGTGGGCTCGCGAGCGGCCGGAGCGGATCATCTACGGCGCGAATCACGAGGGCACCTTCGAGGTCTACGCGCTCGATCTTTTGACCGGCACCGAACGCCGGCTGACGTCCCGAAAGGAAGGGACGGGCTACCGCGTCGCGCCGCGGATCGACCCCCAGGGCAACGAGGTCTGGTGGTGGGACGACGAGGGCGGCAGCGAGCTCGGCGTCTGGCGGGCCCAGCCGTTCGAGGGCGGGGCGGCGCGGGTCGCGACCGACCTTCGGCCGGCGTACTCCGCGAACACCGCGCTCGGGACCGGGTTCGGGCTCGTGGGCCGGTCCGGTGACGAAGGAACGACGATCGACCTCGTGGCCGAGGGCGGCTCGCGACGTCTCTACGCGCATCGCGAGTCCGCGCAGGTCGGGATGCTGTCGACGGACGAGGAGCTGTTCGTGCTATCGCATAGCGAGCACGGTGACGCGCGCAACCGCGCGATCCGGATCCTCGATCGGCGCGGGACCACCGTCGCCGAGCTCTGGGACGGCCCAGGCTGCGGGCTGCGGGCGACGCGCTGGAGCCCGGTCTCGGGCGACCAACGCGTGCTCATCGGCCACGAGCGCGATGGCAGCTGGAAGCCGCTGATCTTCGACGTTCGCGCGAAGGCGGAGCAACGCGTCGAGGTCGACCTGCCCGGCGAGATCGAGCCATCGTGGTACCCCGACGCGCGAGCGCTGCTGCTCCGCCACGAGCACCGCGGCCGGGGCGAGCTGTACCGCTACGACCTCGACCGCAAGCGCGTCACCCGGCTGGACACGCCGCCGGGCAGCATCGACTGGGCTGCGGTCCGCCCCGACGGCGCGGTCTGGTCCGCGCTCAGCACCTCGGACTCGCCGCGCGCGCTCCTCACGCTCGACGGCGCGCGGATCCTGCCGCGCGTCGCGGCCGACGTTCCAGGCGGCCGCCGGTATCGCGACGTCGTCGCCGGCGAGGTGCACGGCTTCGTCGCGACGCCGGACGGGCCAGGCCCGCACCCGATCCTGTTCAACATCCATGGCGGGCCGGAGGCGCACGACGAGGACACGTTCTCGGCGACGGTGCAGGCGTGGGTGGACCACGGCTGGGCCGTCGCGATGGTCAACTACCGCGGATCCACGGGTTACGGGCGCGCGTGGCGCGACGCGATCGCGGGCAAGCCCGGCCTCACCGAGCTCGCCGATATCGCGGCGATCCATGACCGGCTCATCGCCGACGGGACCGCGGATCCGAAGCGCTCGATCCTCTCAGGCGCGTCGTGGGGCGGCTACCTCACGCTGCTCGGGCTCGGCACCCAGCCGGAGCGCTGGTCGGCGGGCATCGGCATCGTGCCGATCGGCGACTACGTCGCGGCGTTCGAGGATGAGATGGAGCCGCTCAAGCGGTACGACGCGGCGCTCTTTGGCGGCACTCCGGCCGAGATCCCCGAGGCGTATCGCGTCGCGAACCCGATCACATACATCGAGCGGGTCCGTGCTCCGCTGCTCATCACGGTCGGCCAGAACGACCCGCGCTGCCCGGCGCGCAGCGTCGACATCTACACGGCGCGGCTGCGCGAGCTCGGGATCCCATTCTCGGAATACCGCTACGACGCCGGCCACGGGTCCGTGGTCGTCGCCGAGCAGATCAAGCAGCTCGCGCTGCAGCTCGACTTCGCGGCCTCGCGCTTCGGGACGACCCCTGCGCTCGCCTGAGCCGGGCACGCCGCTCGAACGGGTCGACACGCCGGCGCTGATCGTCGATCTGGACGCACTCGAGCGGAACCTCGACCGCATGGCCGCGTTCACCACCCGCACGGGCAAGCGCGTGCGCCCGCACGCGAAGACCCACAAGTCGCCGCTGATCGCGAAGATGCAGCTCGACCGCGGCGCGATCGGCCTCTGCTGCGCGAAGCTCGGGGAAGCCGAGGTCATGGCCGACGCCGGGATCGGTCCGCTCCTCATCACCACCGAGATCGCGGGTGAGCCGAAGGTCGCTCGGCTCGTCGCGCTGCGCAAGCGCGCGGAGGTGATGGCCGCGGTCGACGACATGGATGTGGCCCGCGCCCTGTCCGACGCGATGCGCGCGGCGGGTATCGTGCTCGACGTGCTCGTCGACGTGAACGTCGGGCAGGACCGCACCGGCGTGGCGCCCGACGACGCCGGCGAGCTCGCCGCCTGTGTCGCCACGCTCGCGGGCCTGCGGCTGCGCGGGATCCAGGCCTACGAAGGCCACCTGCAGCACGTGTACCTCGAGGCCGAGCGCCGCCTGAAATGGCGGCAGTGCGCGGATCGGATGCTCGCCGGTCGGGAGCAGATCGCGAAGCGCGGCCTGCCGGTCGACATCGTGAGCACCGCCGGGACCGGAACCTGCGCGTTCGCGGCCGAGCTGCCCGAGGTGACCGAGGTGCAGGCCGGCTCGTACCCGTTCATGGACTGCGACTACGCGCAGGTCAAGGGGCTGCCCTACGAGTCGTCGCTCACCGTGCTCGCATCGGTGGTGAGCCGGCAGCGCGGCGACACCGCGGTCATCGACGCGGGCTGGAAGGCGATCAGCACCGATGCCGGCATGCCCGTGGTGAAGGGCCGGCCCGAGCTCGAGTACACGACCAAGGGCGACGAGCACGGTGGCGTGCGCGGCGGGCGAATGACGCCGGGCGAGCGGATCGAGCTCATCCCAAGCCATTGCGACACGACCGTGAATCTCCACGACCAGTACGTGTGCGTGCGAAACGGCGTCGTCGAGGCCGTCTGGCCGATCGCGGCGCGGGGGAGGATCCAGTGAGCAAGCGTCAGGTGATCACGAGCTCGAAGGTCGCGACGACCGGACTGCCGTATGCGCCCGCGGTCCGCGTGGGAGATCTCGTCTTCGTCTCGGGTCAGGTCGCTCTCGGTCCGGATGGCACGGCGATGGACGGTGACATCACCGCGCAGACCGAGTTCGTGATCGCGCGGATCGCAGGACTGCTCGAGGCGGCCGGTACATCGCTCGCGAACGCGGTCGAGAACATCTGCTTCCTCTCGGACGTGCGCCGTGACTTCGCGGCCTTCAATGCCGTGTACGGGAAGCACTTCGACACGAATGGCCCGACCCGCACCACCGTGCAGGCCGTGCTCCCGCGCGACGGCCTGCTCGTGGAGATCCGGACGATCGCCGCGATGCCGTAAGCGGGCCGCGCGGCTAGGGCGCGCCCGCCACCATCTTCGAGCCCTCGGTGACCTCGCCCTTGTGCGCGGCGAACGCGCCGAGGACCTCGTTCTTCTCCGTCGGTGGGACCTTGAAGAAGTCGAGCGTCCGTCCGAGCTCGGCCGCGACCTCGTCGAACTCCGCGGGGGTGATGCGGAGCTCGCGGTGCGCTTCTTCCAAGCCGACGGCCGTCTTACCTGGCTTCGTGGCCGAGTACTCGAAGGGGCCGCCGGCGACGTTGCAGACCCAGAGGGTCCGCATGAACTTCAGGCCGGGCAGCCGGCCGAGCTGCTTGGTGTGCCATTCGCGGAGGGTCGGGTTGTTGGAGCCCTGACCGACGATCGGGTTCTTCACGATCGCATCACTGAAGTGGTCGATGACCGCCGCGATGGCGAATACGCCACCGAGTCTGTCGTACAAGGTCTTCTCGCTCATGTGTGTCCTCCCGTAATTGGCTGATATACGAATGTCGCGCCAACTCGGGATCATCGATAGTGTCGTTCGACCCGGACCTTCGCGAAATCGCACCTCTCTCGGTGCGAGTGAGCGAGGGAACTAGCGCGAGCCGTGTGCCTCGAGGATGCGTCGCGCCTCGGCGGCGCGGTCCTCCGGCACCAGGATGTCGAACGCCGACGACATCCCGTATCCGCCGTACGGTGCGCCGGCGTCGGCCTGCACGATCTGGGCGGGGATCCCCTCCGCGCGCAGCCGGCCGGCCATCACCTCGGCCGAGGTCTGGTCGTTTGCCTGGTGGATCCTGACCGCCACGGGCCCGTTCTAGCAGGGAACCGGCCGGCGGCGATCGTTGTAGGGGTGCTGACACGGCCAGTTACGGCCGGGAGGTGCACCAGTGCTTCGGATCGGGCTCGCGCTCCTGTTGATCCTGTCCTCCATCGGACTCACGGCGACGGCCGCGCTCGCCGACTGCGTCAACTGCGTCGACAACGTCTCCCTCCAGACCCGCGACGGCCTGGCCTGGACCGCGGGGAAGCCGGTCACGCTCGTCGTGCACGTGACCCGTCAGGCCGCCGGGCCGGTCCCGCCGAGCGCCGTCGCCGTGGTCATGCAGACCGACGGCGATCGGACGAAGTGCCTGGACGTGCCGTTGAAGCTCGTTTCGAGCAGCGGCTCGACGGGCCTCTACGCCGGGCTGTTCTTTCCGTTCCGCGCGGCGCGCTATGACGGCAAGCTGTCCGTCGGCGACGACGTCTCGGACGTCACGTTCGACGTGAACAAGGTCGCCGCGGGCACAGCACCGGCGGGCGATCTTCCCGCCGCCGAGCCGATCGACACATCGGCCGCCCCGCTCACGTTCGTGAGCTCGGCCCAGCTCCCCCTGGTCGCCGGTGCCGCGATCGCCTTCTGGACCATCGTCGGGCTCCTGTTCCTTGGCCGGCAGCGCCGCGCCGACCCGGCCCGGCTGATCTGATGCGCGCCCTCCTCGCCGCTGCCGTCGCGATCGCCCTGGTCGCGTGCGGCAGCGGCGCCGATACCAGCCGCCTCGGACCGGCCGCGCCCGCTGCCTCGCGAGCCGCGTCCCCGAGCGCGACGCAACCGATCAACCTCGACGACATGATGGGTCTCTACGCCCAGCAGACCGTGTTCGTCGCGGACGTCGAGAAGATCAGCGCGATCACCTTGCTGAATCACTTCACCCGCTACACGATCCCGACCCGCGGCAAGGCACAGGCAGCCGCGGACGCCTATGGGGCCTACACGGCCACCGGCATCAACGCAGGAGGCTGGCTCTACGTCCTCGACGGCATCGTCGACGCTCCAGGTCCGCTTCGGCTGCGCACGTTCGACATCAACGGCGTGGAGCGCGCGAGCCGGAGCGACATCGGTACGGTCGCCTCGACCCACCGCGCGCTCGCCGTCACGGTAGACGGCCGGGTGCTCGTACTGAAGGCCAACGCGCAGCACTCCTGGGTGGATGCGTATGAGTCGCTCACCCTCAAGCCGGAGGGCGCGCTATTCGAGAAGGCCGGCTGTGGCGACCGCCTCCTCGCGAGCGGCACGCGGATCGCGATCGTCTGTCTCGCCACCGGCCAGATCGCCGTCGAAGATCTCCACGGCGGCGGCGCGTTCGTCGTCGATGGCGCGCTGCCGCATCTCGCCGGCGCGGCGATGGCGGAAGACGGGACGATCTGGATCGCGACGGGCGACCGGCAGCTCGCAGCGGTGCCGTTCGATGCCGTCGCCCTGCGGACGCTTCAATGGCCAACTGCCTGGAGCGGGACCGTGCTCCCGGATGGCGTCGCCGTGGCGAACGGTGCCGATAGCGTCGTGTTCGCCCAGACCGACACCGACGGCTCGTGGCTCAGGGTGCTCGCGAGCAATGTCATCGCGCCTCGGATGTCCCTCCGCCTCGCCGGCCGGACCGACGGCGCGCCGCAGTTCGGCGTCGTCGCCCTCGCGCCGTTCGCGTACTTCGCGACGGGCGGCGACGTGCGCCATGTGGAGCTGTCGACCGGGATGCTCGAGACGATGACGACGGTGGGCCAGGGCGCGACGGTGGTCGCGGTGGTGGACCGCTAGCGCATCGCGTCGAGGAGCGAGCTCACGTCGCGATGGAACGTATCGATGTCCACGAGCGGCTTCTCCGCGAGCGCCGGGATCCGCGCGTTCACGCCGTCCTCGTACGTCGGCAGCTCGGCCTGGTAGTAGATGCCGATCGGGATCGGCTCCGTCTCGTAGCTCTTCGCCACGGCCGCGGCCTTCTTCTTGATGATGTCGGCGGTATCGGTGACGTCGGTGACCTTGCCGTCGAAGCCCTGCTCCTCGAGCTTGTAGAGCCGTGACTTCTTCTCCGGCAGATCCGCGCCCTCGTACCACTCCTTCGTGTAGAGGTCGTTGTACGTCGGGCAGGTCTGGAGCACATCGACGAGCGCCGAGCCCTTGTGCTGGATCGCCTTCGCGATGATCCCGGCGAGGTACTTCGGCTCGAGCGCGTACGCGCGGGCGATGAACGTGTAGCCCGCGGCGACCGCCATGGCGATCGGGTTGATCCCGTCCTGGATCGCCGACTCGGGCATCGATTTCGTCTTCTTGCCGCGCGAGAGCGTCGGCGAGGCCTGGCCCTTGGTGAGTCCGTACACGTTGTTGTTGTGGACGATGTAGGTGAAGTTCAGATTGCGCCGGCCGGAGTTCACGAAGTACCCGGCGCCGATGCCGTAGCCGTCGCCGTCGCCGCCCATCGCGAGCACCGTGACCGCGCTGTTCACGAGCCGTCCGCCGGTCGCGACCGGGAGCACTCGGCCGTGCAGCGTGTGGAACCCGTAGGCCTTCACGTAGTGCGGCGTCTTGCCGGAGCAGCCGATGCCCGAGAAGCACGCGACCTTGTCCGGGTCGAGGTTCAGCTGCGCGAGGGCCATCTGCACGCCGGTGAGGATCCCGAAATCACCGCAGTTGTGGAGCGTCGCACCGACGGTGAGGTACGAGTTCGATTCTGCGACCTCGAGGTTGTGGACCCCCGCGTCGTATCGGATCTCCTCGTTGGCCACGATCGTCCGGAACGCGTATTCGGCCGACGAGCCCACGCGGCCCGCGGGGACCAACGCAGGTCGCGGATACGCCACGTAGTCGCCGACCGCGACCTCGCCCGCCGGGATCCATTCCGCGCGCTCCGCGGAATTGAGCTCGAGGGCAGCTGACCGGCGGACGATGAACATCGGATGATCGCGAGTGATGGTCAACTCGCCGTGGCCACTGATCGTGATGCGACGCATCGTGTCGGTATGCCGGTGCGAGGTCGCTGCGAGCACTACGTGCGACTCACCATCGTGGCCGAGCACGCGATCGCCGGCGATGACATCGGCGATCCGACGGCTTGAGCCGTCGGCCATGACGATGCGGCTGTCGGGCGCGATACAGCCCGGACACCAGTCGTTGTGCAGGTCGGACTTGTAGTCCTTGATCGTGAGCTTCACCGGAGCGGCCGGCTTCGCCTCAACGGACATGCGTCACCACCGGCTCGGCGGTCCCGCCCGCGAGCACGTTCGAGAGCTCGCGAACGAGCTCGTCCTCGCTGAACGGCCGGCCGTCGAACTTCAAGATGCGCTGCTCGATCTTCACGCCCGTCTGCTCGCGAATGAGCGAGCCG
>Ga0310810_10001691_pt1 | contig 23334 bp, 21 predicted proteins | sample NCmetagenome_FD_207641 | JGI IMG/M metagenome (GOLD analysis project Ga0310810, IMG submission 207641) | Soil microbial communities from experimental microcosm in Duke University, North Carolina, United States - NC | ecosystem: Engineered > Artificial ecosystem > Soil microcosm > Unclassified ... | reverse complement strand
TTGCCTGAAGACGGGCGGCATCAAGGCGGCCGACCTGAACCTCGTGGTCTTCTATGACAAGCCGCTGGTCAAGTTCGAGCGCCTTCTCCAGACTTACATGCAGTACGCGCCGCTCGGCCTGCCTTCTTTTATAAAGGCCATGACCACGTGGATGAAACAAAAGCTTTGGATCAAGGACGCCATCCAGAAAGAGCTCGAAGACTTTAAAGGCAAAATCCTGTTCACGGAACACCATGAATCGCACGCGGCTTCGGCCTTTTTTGCGTCGCCTTATCAGGAAGCGGCGGTCCTGACTATGGACGGCGTGGGCGAGTGGGCGACCGCGAGCTACGGCGTGGGCGAAGGCAACAAAATCAAGCTGCTGGAAGAAATCAATTTCCCGCATTCGCTGGGCCTCTTGTATTCCGCGTTTACCTATTACACCGGCTTCAAGGTCAATTCCGGCGAATACAAGCTGATGGGTCTGGCCCCGTACGGCGAGCCGAAATACAAAGACCTCATCCTCCGCGAATTGCTGGACTTGCGGGAGGACGGCTCGTTCAAGCTCAACATGAAGTATTTCGATTATCCCGCGGGCCTCAAAATGACCAACAAGGCGTTTGACGCGCTTTTCGGCGGACCGCCGCGCGCCCGCGAATCCAAGCTTACGCAAAAGGACATGGACATCGCGCGCTCGATTCAGGAGGTGACGGAGGAAATCGTCCTTCGCATCGTGCGCCACGTGCACCGCAAGACCGGCAAAAAAAATCTCTGCCTCGCGGGCGGCGTCGCGCTCAACTGCGTGGCCAACGGCAAAATCCTGAAGAACGGACCTTTCGAAAATGTCTGGGTGCAGCCGGCGGCGGGAGATGCGGGCGGAGCCCTCGGCGCGGCCCTGTTCGCGTGGTATCAATACCAGAACAACCCGCGCCAGGCTCAGGGCATCGATTTCATGCAGGGCGCACTTCTCGGGCCCGGTTTTTCGAACGGGGAAATCGAAGCCTTCCTCAAAGCCGAAAACATCCCGCACGTTTTCGTGCCGGACGCGGAGCTTGCCGGCTGCGTCTCGGACCTGATCGCGAACGAAAAAGTCATCGGCTGGTTCCAGGGCCGCATGGAATTCGGCCCGCGGGCTCTGGGCGCGCGCTCGATCCTGGGCGATGCCCGCTCGGAAAAAATGCAGGAGGTCATGAACCTCAAGATCAAATTTCGGGAAAGCTTCCGTCCGTTCGCGCCGGCGGTCCTGCGCGAAAGAGTTTCGGATTATTTTGAGATGAACGCGGACAGCCCGTACATGCTCATGGTCGCGCCGGTCGCGAAAAAAATCTGCCGTGAGATGACCGAAGAAGAACAGAAGCTTTTCGGCATCCACAAGCTCCTGCGCAAGCGCTCGGATCTGCCGGCCATCACGCACGTGGACTACTCCGCGAGAATCCAGACGGTCACGCCGCGGGAAAACCCGCGCTTCCACGCCCTGCTGAAAGCCATGGACGACAAATACGGCTGCCCGGTCGTGATCAACACCTCGTTCAACGTGAGAGGGGAGCCGGTCGTGTGCACGCCCCAGGACGCATACCGCTGCTTCATGCGGACCAACATGGACTATCTCGTGCTCGGCAACTACATCCTCGAAAAGAAAGACCAGAAACCGCTCGGCAAAGACGTGGACTGGCTCAAAGAATTCGAACTGGACTGATCATGACACTTCTCGAAGAAATCAAAAAAATCGATACATCTCCCAAGAAGCTGAAAGAATTCGGCCGGCTCGTCGGCGGTATTTTCGCCGTGCTTGGCGCCTTTGTGGTCTGGCGAGGGCATCATCCGGAAACAGGCAAGGTCTTCCTGGCCGTGTCCGTCCTGCTCCTGGTCCCGGGCTTTGCGTTTCCTTCGGTCCTGAAAATCCCTTACCGGCTTTGGATGGGGCTGGCGCTGGTGATCGGCGCGGTCATGTCGCGCGTCATCCTGACACTTGTTTTTTTCCTGGTCCTGACGCCGCTGAGCCTGCTGGCCAAGCTCAGGAAAGAGCACCTTCTCGACCTGGTCTACTCCAAGGACAAGGAAACCTACTGGGAAAAGAAGGAAAACGCCGAAAATCCCCAGAGCTACGAGAGACAGTACTAGAGGTCATTTCGCAAGGAGTGGCTGCGTGTCGAAACGCCATAGACTTCGGCTGACTTCGTTGCGTTGTATCGACGATGCGTTTCGGCATCGTCTGCTTCACGCGCCTTGTCATCCTCGTCTCTGACGTTTCTTGGACTTGACCACCCCTTACGAAACGACCTCTAACCTTTTTACCATTTATTTCAGGCCGTTTTTTTGCTATCTTGGTGCCACTTTTCACCATCCGGAACAAAGAAAGAGAGAGGGCCATGTCCAGGTTTGAACTGCTGAACGAGTTCTGGCAATTCCTGAAAGTCCGCAAAAAATGGTGGCTGGCGCCCATCCTGATCACGCTGGTCCTGCTCGGCGCGCTCATCATTTTCACCCAGAGCTCGGCCGTGGCCCCTTTCATCTACACCCTGTTCTAACCGGCACTCCGTGCTGCGAAACCGCTATCTGTTCAAAGCCTGGCCCAAACGACTGGCGGCATTGCTTTTCGATGCGGCCGGAGCCCTCGTGTTTTTTTCCGTCCGCGCCAGGGCGGCTTCTTACGATCCGGCCCGTGTCAAAAAAATCCTGCTCGTTCGCCTTGATCATGTGGGCGACCTTGTCATGACCTTGCCTGCCGCCGCGCGCGTCCGGGGGTTTTTCCCGAATGCAGAAATTCACTGGCTGATTCCCACGTCTTATGAACCGCTGCTCCGGCCTTTCGCGCAAAAATGGAATTTGAAACTCATTTCTTACCAGCACAATTGGTTTGCACGGGAGCAGAAGTCCGGTGAATCCTGCCGCGAGGCGAAAACCCTTATCCGCCAATTCCAAAAAGAAAACTACGATCTCGGCATTGATTTCCGCGGCGACTTGCGGAACATCCTTCTTCTCTGGCGCTCCCGCATTCGGTTCCGTGCGGGCTACGGCGCAACCGGCGGCGGATTCCTGCTCACGCATCAGCCTGAACATGACCGCGGCGCGCACCCTTCGATGCTGTCGCGGCGATTGCTTGAATCGCTGGGCATCCCGGGCGAACTCCATCCGGTGCCGCTTGTCCGGGATCCGCAGATGCCGGAGGGGCTGCGGGAATGCAAAAGCCTCGGGCATAAAATACTGGCCGTTCATCCCGGCGCGGCGCATGTTGAGAAGCGCTGGCCGCAGGAACGTTTCGACGCGCTGATCGCCGGCGTCCGGGAAAAAGACTGGGCCTGGGTCGTCATCGTGGGGGATGCTCGCGACAAAGAAGAAATCGCATTGCCCCGGGCTTTGAAAAGCGAGGGCGTGCTGGACATGCGCGGGAAAATCCCGCTTCACGAATTGCCCGCGCTTTTGTCGGGCGCGGACCTTTTCGTCGGGAATGATTCCGGCCCGGGCCACATCGCGGCCGCCCAGGGCGTGCCTCTCATTTCCATTTTCTCCACCGTGAACAATCCCGAAGCCTGGAAACCCTGGAGCGAGAAACTGCGTCTGATCGCGCGGCCGCTTCAGGAAATCACGGTGGGTGAGGTCCTCGAGGCGGTGCAGAGCCTGCTCGGGGCCGGGAGCAGGACATGAACCCGCGCCGTCTGGCCCTTGATGCCCGCATGGTGCGCCATACCGGCATCGGCACTTACCTCCGCGGGATCCTGGGCAGCCTTCGCCGCAATGGCAAATTAAAAAAAATCGACATCGCGCTCCACGGGCCGGCCGAAGCGCTCGAGGCTTTCCGCGAAGCCGAGATCCTGGATTTCCGCGCTCCGATTTACTCCCTGAAGGAACAGGCGGAATACCCGCGGCGCCTCGCGGGCTGCCGGCTCTGGCATGCGCCGCATTACAACGTGCCGCTCTGGAAAGGCGAGACGCGGCTGGTGGTCACGGTTCATGATTTGATCCACTGGATTTTCCGCAAAGATTATTTCTCACCGCTCCAGGCTGCGTATGCCGGGATGATGATGTCCCGTGCCGTGAACGGTTCGGACCATATCATCGCGGTTTCGGAAAATACAAAAGAAGACCTGATCCGGCATTTCAAGGCGCCGGCGAAAAAGATCACGGTCATCCACGAGGCCGTGGACCCGGACTTTTGCGTTCCGGGAGACCCGGCCGGCACTTTGAAAATCCGCCAAGGCCTGCACGTGCCGCCGGAATATTTCCTGTACGTGGGCTCGCTGAAGCCGCATAAGAACGTGCTCTGGCTGATCCGGCTCTTCCGCAAGCTTCATCAAGAGAAGAAATTAAAGTCCCCGCTGGTCATCGTGGGGCGCAAGGACAAAAAATACCCGCCCGAGTTCCGCGAGCTGCAGGATCTGGTTTCGGATCCCGTGGTCCTTCATCTGACCGGCGTGGGCGACGAGGCGTTGCCCGCGCTTTATGCGGGCGCACTCGCCTTGGTTCATCCTTCGCGCTACGAGGGCTTCGGCCTGACCCTTTTGGAAGCCATGGCCTGCGGCACCCCGGTCCTTGCCGTCCGGACGTCGTCGATTCCGGAGGTGGTGGGCGAGGCCGCCTGCCTGGTTGATTCCTTTCAGGATCATGATATGATGCAGGCACTGTGCCGGATGGAGCAGGAACCGGCGATGCGCAATGAGCTTACGCTCAAGGGGAGGCAGAGGCTGGAAAACTTTTCCTGGGATCAGGCGGCCGCCAAAACTCTTGAAGTCTACGAAAGGGTCTTGTCCAAGCCATGAAAGTTGTCCTGGTCCATGACTGGCTGATTCACATGCGGGGAGGGGAAAGGGTGCTGGAAAGCCTTGCGGAGCTTTATCCGGACGCGCCGATTTACACGTTGTTCCACGACCGGGCGAAGCTCAGCCCCTCGCTCCGGGACCGGGTCATCCATTCGTCTTTCCTTCACCATCTTCCCGGCATCAAGCGCTACTACCGCTGGCTGCTGCCGTTTCTGCCCCAGATCATCAAGACCCTTGGCGCCAAAGAAGCGGATCTGGTCCTGTCGACTTCCCATTGCGTGGCCAAAGGCGTGCCCGTGCCCCAAGGCGCTCTCCATGTTTGCTACTGTCATACGCCCATGCGCTACCTCTGGGGCTTTGGCGAGGATTATTTCGGGAACATGCCGTTTTTCCTGAAGCCGGTCATTTCCTGGATCCTGTCCTGCCTGCGGGGCTGGGACGTGAACGTCAACAAAGGCGTGGATTATTTCATCAGCAACTCGCACAACGTGGCCGAACGCATCCGCCGTTACTACGGACGCGAATCCGAAGTCATTCATCCGCCCGTCGACACCCGTTTTTTTCATCCGGTAGCTTCCGGCGAAGATTTTTATCTCGTGGTCTCGGCTTTCGTCCCTTATAAAAAAGTCGATGTCGTGATCCAGGCTTTCAATGAGCTCGACCGGCCGCTCAAGATCGTCGGCGCCGGCCCCCTGGAGCAGGCCTACAAAAGCCTGGCGAGCGCCCCCCAAATCGAATTCCTCGGCTCGGTGTCCGACGAAAAGCTACGGGAGCTGCATTCACGCGCGCGCGCGCTGATTTTTCCGACCGAAGAAGATTTCGGGATCGTCCCGCTCGAGGCGCAGGCCTGCGGCACGCCGGTTATCGCGCTCAAAAAAGGCGGCGCGCTGGAAAGCGTCAAGACCGGCCTTTTTTTCGAAGAGCAGACGGCGGAATGCCTGCGGGAAGCGGTTAGGCGATTCGAGACGATGCGTTTTGACCGCGGGGAAGCCGTGCGCCGCATGGCGGATTTCGACAAGCAGCGGTTCAAGGAAAAAATCGCCGGTTTCGTAAACGGCGTCATGGAAAAGGCGGGGCATGGTATCGCGAAAGCATGATTCTCATCTTGTGCTCCTGAATGTCCTGGGCGACATCATCGGAATCTCCCTTGGCCTGCTCGTGGCCTATCTCTTCCGATTTCATTCCTTTCTTCCTTACGACATCGTTCACAAGCCGGATTTCCACGCGTACGAAAAGACGCTGTTCCTCGTGACGCCCGTCTACCTGATCTGCTTCCGCGTTTACGGGCTCTATCAGACCGCGCGCCACATCCGGAGAATCGAAGAAATTTTCCTGGCGACCAAGGCCATTACGCTGGCCATCGTCATCCTGACGGCCATGACGTTTTTCTACCGCGGATTCAGTTACTCCCGCCTTGTCCTGATGTTCCTGTGGGCGTTCTCGTTCCTTTTCATCGGGGCGATACGCTACCTGCTCATCCAGTTCGAATACGCGCGCAAGCGGCGGCAGAAGCAGCTGACGCGCATCCTGGTCGTCGGCGCCAACCGCAACGCGCGCAACATCATCCGCTGGGCCCGCAGCAACCCGCATTACGGCGTCGTCGTGACCGGCGTTCTGTCGCGGCAGCCTTCGTCGATCGCTCAGCATTTCGTAGGCGTTCCGATCCTGGGGACCGTGGACCAATGCGAGGACTTTATCCAGCGGGGGATGGCCGACCAGATCGTCCTGCTGGACACGGATTTCAGCCGCGAGCGCATCACGGACCTCGTCATCGCCTGCGAAGACAAGATGCTGGATTTCAAAATCGGCGCCGACTTTTTCGGGCTGCTGTCCCGGAACGTCAACGTGGAATACATCAGCACGGTCCCGCTCCTGGGATTCCGCGCGCTGCCGCTCGACGATCCGTGGAACCGGTTCATGAAGCGTCTGTTCGATCTCGCGGTTTCTTTTCTGATCGTATTCCTGACGTTTCCTATCTGGGGGCTGGTTTCGCTGCTCGTTAAAATGGAGGACGGCGGGCCGGTGTTTTACGCGCAGGAAAGGATGGGCCGCGACCAGAAGCTGTTCAAGGTCCTCAAATTCAGGACCATGCAGGTCAATGCCGAAAAAGAAACCGGGCCGGTGTGGGCCAAGCAGAACGACGCGCGGAGGACCCGGCTCGGGCAATTCCTGCGCCGCTGGAACATCGACGAGCTGCCGCAGCTTTTCAACGTGCTTCGCGGCGACATGACGCTCGTGGGCCCGCGTCCCGAGCGCCCGCATTTCATCGAGCAGTTCCGCGGCGCCATCCCGCGCTATATGACGCGCCACAAGATGAAGGCCGGGCTCACGGGATGGGCGCAGGTCAACGGCTTCCGCGGCAACACGTCGATCGTGGAACGCACCAAGTACGACCTTTATTACATGGAAAACTGGTCGCTGCTTTTCGACATCGAGATTCTCATCATGACTTTTTTTGCCTTCAAGAACGCTTATTAAAGGAAACGCTATCATGGAAAAAACGCCTTTATCCGTCGTGATCATCGCCAAGAACGAAGAAAAACGCCTGGAGGATTGCCTGCAAAGCGTTTCCTGGGCCGCGGAAATCGTGGTCGTGGACGACAACAGCACGGACAAGACCGTGGAAATCGCCCGGCGCCACGGCGCGAAAGTCTTCACGCGCGCCATGGATTACGAGGGCCTGCACCGGAATTTTGCGTACAATCAGGCCACGCAGCCGTGGGTGCTCAGCCTGGACGCGGACGAACGGGTGACGCCGGAGCTCGCCGAAGAAATCGGCCGCGTGGTGCCTAAGAACGAAGGCGGACACACGTGCTATGCCATGCCGATGCGTATTTTCCTGGGTGACGAATGGATCCGCGGCGCGGGGTATTATCCTTCCGCGCGCTCGAAAATTTTCAAGAAAGGCGAATTCCGCTACGAAGATCATGCCCGCGTACACCCGCGCGCCTTTTATAAGGGCACATGCGGCCATCTGAAAGGCGAGCTGCTCCATTATTCTTTCCGGGACATGGAGGATTTCCTGCGGAAGTTTAACCGCGAAACCACCTTCGAGGCGGAGAAATGGATGCGCGACGGCCGCAAGGTCAGCCTGCCGAACATCCTGCGCAAGACCGTGGACCGCTTCTGGAAAAATTACCTGATCAAGGGCGGATGGCGCTGCGGCTTCCTCGGCTATCTGATGAGCGTGTTTCACAGCTTGTACCAAATCGTCAGCTACGCCAAATACCGCGAGCTCAAGGCCAAGGGGAACGGTCATGGCTGAGAAAATCATTTTCATCGACCGCGACGGCGTGATCAACGTGGACATGATGGGCGACTACGTGAAATCCTGGGAGGAGTTCCGTTTCGAAAAGGGCGCGGTGGAAGGCCTCAAGAAACTCTGCGATGCCGGCTACCAGATCGTCCTGATCTCCAACCAGGCGGGCATCGGCGACGGCGCTTTCCCCGAATCGGCGCTGTGGGACATCCAGAAAAAAATGCTGGCCGAACTCGCCAAAGGCGGGGTGGCCATCAAGGCTTCTTATTATTGCCTGCACGGCAAGGAAGCCGGCTGCGCCTGCCGCAAGCCGCAGATCGGGTTGTTCGAACAGGCGGCGCGCGAACATGTGTTTGACCGCGGCGCGACCTACTTCATCGGCGACAAAGCGACAGACGTCGAAGCCGGCAAGCGGTTCGGGCTGAAAACCTTTTTCGTGCGCACCGGGCACGGGCGCGCGGACGAACCCAAGCTGCGCGGTAATCTCAAGCCCGACCAATCCGCCGACAATCTCCTGGAAGCCGCGAAGGCGCTCACCGCATGAAAAAAATCGCCCTCTTTCACGCTAACGCAGGTTATGGTCATCGCAAGGTGGCGGAAATCATCGAAAAAGAAATCCGGGGCCGCGGCCGCGCGGACGTGCAGGTCGCGCTGGAAGATGCGCTGGATTCCACGCCGGGTTATTTCAAGGCGAGCTATCCCGCGGTTTATTTTAATTCCGTCAAATACACACCCGGCGCTTGGGGATGGAGTTATGAGACCCTGGACCTCCCGCTCGGCTACAAATGTATTCATCCGCTCCGCACGTTCGCCAATCGTTTCATGGGGCAGGCACTGCTGGACCGTGTGATCCGTGAAGCGCCGGACGTCATCGTGTGCACGCACTTTTTTTCCGCCGAACTTTTCAGCCGCGCGCGCCGCGAAGGAAAACTCCGCTCGAAGATCGTGGTGGTGATCACGGATTTTTACCCGCATTCCTTCTGGGTGGCCGAAGGCACGGACCTTTACTGGGTCATGAGCCCCGAAGGGGTGGAAGATTTAAAAATGCGCGGCGTCCCTGAAAACAAGATCAAGGCAGGGGGCATTCCCGTGGACAAAGCGTTCCTGCCCACGGGCCAGAAAAAAGCCCTGCTGGCCGGATGGGGCCTGAATCCTGAGACCTTTACGCTGCTCCTAACGAGCGGCAGCTTCGGCCTCGGGCCTACCGCGGAAATTCTGGAGGAACTCAAGGCCTTTTCTGATAAAATACAGGCCGTCGTGGTCTGCGGGAACAATAAGCAGCTCGAGGCCCAGCTCAAGGCCCGCGCGTATCCTTATCCGGCCCGAATTCACGGGTTCGTTAATTTTATGCCGGATCTGATGGAAGCCAGCGACCTGATGATCGCCAAGTCCGGAGGGTCCACCACCTGCGAAAGCCTTGTGAAGGGTCTGCCCATGGTGGTTTTGAAGCCGATCCCCGGACAGGAAACCCGGAACGCGGCGCTCCTCAAAAAACGCAACGCGGCTTTTTTCATGGAGCAGCCCGCCGAGATCAAGGTCATTCTGGAATCCGTCTTCAAGTATCCTCACGTGCTCACGGACAAGCGGCGGGCAATCCAAGAACTCGCCAGGCCCGATGCCGCCCGAGACCTAGTAGATTACGTTTTGAATTTAGCCGCGGATTAGCGGCCCTTTTCCCATGAACCTAAAAGACGCTCAGCTTTTCTTGAAATCACTGAAAGAAGACGGCATTCAAGATATCTACGTGCCGCGCAGGAAGGCTGCGCCTGTCCAGGCGCCGGCGGCGCCCGCAGTCAAAACAGCGGCCGCTCCCGCTTCGGTTCCCGCGGACGCGGCAGGGGACGCCTTTTTCGAGCTGCGCGCCAAGGCGCTGCAATGCACGCTTTGCCCCGAGCTTTGCGCATCACGCTCAAGCGTCGTGTTCGGCTCGGGGAATCCCTCGGCGGATCTCGTGTTCGTGGGCGAGGCGCCGGGCCGCGACGAAGACGAGCAGGGCCTGCCGTTTGTCGGCGCCGCCGGGCAGCTGCTCACCAAAATCGTTCAGGCCATCGGACGCACGCGTGAGGACGTTTACATCTGCAACGTGCTGAAATGCCGTCCGCCGGGCAACCGCCCGCCCAAGCCGGAAGAAATCCAGAACTGCCGGCCTTATCTGGAGCAGCAGCTCGACATCCTCAAACCGAAAATGATCTGCGCGCTCGGCAACTTCGCGGCGCAGACGCTTCTCGGCACCCAGCAGCCCATGGCCGCGCTTCGCGGGAAAATCCACGATTACCGGGGCATCAAGACCGTCTGCACGTATCATCCGGCGTATCTTCTGCGCAATCCCGAGGACAAGCGTAAGGTCTGGGATGACATGAAGATGATGATGCGCGAAATGTCCTCGCCCGTGTCATGAGCAGCGTGGCCGCTCCGGTCCTCATGAAGGTCGGTATCGCCCTGCCTGTTCCGCTTCCCGAAATCTATACCTACACCGTGCCTCCTGAGCTGGAGGCGCGCGTCAAGGCCGGTGTCCGCGTGCGCGTTTCATTCCGCAACCGCGAAGCCGTCGGCTACCTTGTCAAAACCGAAATGGCGGAGACGGACAAGAAATTAAAACCTATCCTCGAAATCCTGGACGACGACCCCGTGCTTTCCCCCGCGATCCTGAAACTCACGGACCAGATCAGCCGCTATTATGGCTCCAGCTGGGGCGACGCCATCGAAAACGCGCTCCCGCAATGGGTCAAATACGGCAAGAAGGCGGACAAGGCCCTGAAAGCGCTGGAAGAATCCGCCGGGGCCGAATGCCGCGAGCCTTCCGGTCCGGTTTACGAGCTGACGCCGGAGCAAAAGCATGCCTGGGAGCTCATTCAGGCCGCGTTTTCCATGCAGCACCGTAAGCCTCTGCTGCTCCACGGCGTCACGGGCAGCGGCAAAAGTGAGCTCTACATCCGCGCGCTTCGGCACGTGCTGGGCCAGGGAAAATCCGCCATCTGCCTGGTGCCAGAAATTGCGCTGACGGAACAGCTCAAACGATTTTTCGCGGACCAATTCGGAGAAAAACTGGAAATCCTCCACAGCAAGCTGAGCAACGGCGAGCGTTTTCTTGCGTGGAAGCGGCTGGAAAAGGGCATGACGCGCCTCGTGCTCGGGCCCCGTTCAGCCGTATTCGCGCCGGTGCCGAATCTCGGCCTCATCATCATGGACGAAGAGCACGAGCATTCCTACAAGCAGGAAACCGTGCCGCGCTATCACGCGCGAGAGATCGCAGCCTGGCGCGCGGAAAACGAAAAAGCGCTTTTCATCATGGGCACGGCCACGCCGTCGCTCGAGGCCATGCAGCGCGCCGAAACCGGCGTTTTTTCCCGCATCGTGATGGCCAAGCGCGTGGACGACAAAAAGCTGCCCGATGTCCTTGTCGTGGACCTGAAAGAAGAAATGGCCACGATGAAGCGCAACGTCATCCTGTCGCATCATCTCGAACGGGAAATCGAAAAAAATCTGAAGGCAGGGGAGGGCACGCTGCTGCTCCTCAACCGCCGGGGCTTTTCCACGCACGTGCAATGCCCGGGCTGCGGCAACGCGGAAACCTGTCCCTCCTGCCAGGTGGCGCTCACGCACCACCAGGAAAAAGACGTCCTTCTCTGCCATTACTGTAATTATCAGCGCGCCGCGGACCGGCCCTGCTCGCAATGCGGCCAGCCCGTTCTTCAGTTCCGGGGTTTCGGCACGGAAAAAGTCGAAAGCGAAGTGGCGCGCCGGTTTCCCACGGCACGGCTTTTGCGCCTGGATGCCGACACGGTGCAGAAAAAAGGATCACACGAAGTGATTCTCAAAGATTTCCGCGATCAAAAAGCGGACATCCTCATCGGCACCCAGATGATCGCCAAAGGCTTTGATTTCCCGCATGTCACGCTTGTGGGCGTGATCCTGGCCGACGTGGGACTCATGCTGCCGGATTTTCGTTCCGCGGAAAAAACGTTCCAGCTCCTGACGCAGGTGGCCGGACGCGCGGGCCGCGGCCGCAAGCCCGGCCGCGTTATCATTCAGACTTTTTCTCCGAAGCATCCCAGCGTCGATTTTTCGCGTACCCATGATTATCTGTCGTTCTTCCAGCATGAGGCCAAGGAACGCCAGTCGCTCAGCTATCCGCCTTTCTGCAAACTGGTCAATGTCATCGTGCGCGGGAAAGATGAAAAGAAGACGGCGCAGTTCGCCCGTGACCTGAAAGAGACGCTCTGCGCCGCCCATCCCGGCTTGAGCCGTGCGATCCTGGGTCCGGCGCCGCTTCCGTTTTACAAACTGCGCGGCCATTTTCGGTGGCATGTCATGATGAAATGCGGCCTGGGCGAGGACCTCGTGCCTACGGTGCTGCAGGCGCTGTCTAAAATCAAAAAACCGTCCGCGGTGGCCGTGGCCGTCGACGTTGATCCTTTGAACATCCTCTGAGATGAAAATAAACCGCGTTTCCATATTCGTATTGAATTACAACGGTATCGCGCTTATGCGGGAATGCCTTCCATCGCTCGTCGAAGCCGGCCGCCGCTCGCCGGTGCCGGTGCGGCTCGTGGTGATCGACAACCGCAGCACGGACGCAAGCGTTTCCTTTGTCCGCGAAAACTTTCCCACGTTTGAAATTTCCGTGGCCGAGGCCAACGATTTCCTGTGCTCGTTCAATGCCTACGTTGCGGCCGACACGGGTGACGTTGCGCTCCTCCTGAACAACGACATCAAGGTGGATCCCGATTTCCTCGCGCCGCTCATCACGCTCTTCGAAAAAAACGAGGACGCCTTTTTCGCCAGCCCGCTTTGCTGGGATTTCTCGGGCCAACATTACGAAGGCGGGCTTTCGCGGCTTATGAACCGCGCGGGGATCATGGGCACGCGGTCCGTGATGCCGCCCTTGCCCGCGGACGGGACACCGCTCCTTACTGCAAGCATCGGGGCCGCCATCGCCGTACGCCGCGATCGGTTTCTCGCGCTCGGAGGTTTCGACCGCCTTTTTCTCCCCGGTATTCTCGAAGACCTGGACCTTTGTTACCGCGGATGGAAGCGGGGATGGAGAGGCTATCTGGTGCGCGAAAGCATGGCGTATCACAAAGGTCAGGCCAGTTTCCAGCCGGCGTTCGGCGCGTACCGCGTCCGGAAAATGGCCTGCTGTCATACGTTTCTTTTCATGTGGAAGAACCTTTCGGACTTCACGCTCCTGGCCGAACACGCGCTTCTGCTTCTTCCGCGCCTCGCATGGTCGCTTGTGCGCGGCGACCTGGCTTTCGGGGCCGGCCTCATGGAGGCGCTGGGCCGTTTGAGCGAAGCGATGGAAAGGCGCCGCGGCGCGCAGGAGGGCGCGGTGCTCAGCGACCGCGAGATCTTGAAATTAACCGGAGCGCCTTCATGAAACTCAGCCTGGTGCTCATCGCGAGAAACGAAGAAGCGCGGCTGCCGGAGTGCCTGAAGTCCGCGCCTTTTGCCGACGAGATCATCATTGTGGATTCCGGAAGCACGGACAAGACCCCGCAGATCGCGGCTTCGTTCAAGGCGCGGTTTGTCACGCGTCCTTTGACGAATTTCGCGGACCAGAAAAATTACGCCATGAGCTTCGCTCAGGGGGATTGGATATTGCAGATGGACGCAGACGAACGGGTAAGTCCCGAGCTCGCCGCGGCCGTGCAGCAAAAAATCAAGGCGCCGGGCAGCGACGTGGCTTTCGCGATCAAGCGGGAGAACGTGATTTTCGGCAAACTGCTGCGCCATGGCTCCAACGCGGACGATTATCAGGTCCGCCTGATCCGCCGGGGGCACGGCCAATTTCAAGGAAGCGTCCATGAGCGGATCCTGCCGGACGGCCCCTGCGGCAGAATCCAGGCGCCGCTCCTGCACCACTCCACCCGCGACACGCAGGCTTATTTTGCAAAGTTTGATCTCTACACGGATTTGGACGCCGCGGAATACCGGAAAAAAAAAGGCCGCCCGCCGCTTTGGAAAATCGCGCTTTGGCCCGGACTCCGGTTTATTTTCTTCACCTTTCTCAAAAGGGGATTTCTCGACGGCTGGGCCGGCCTCAAGTTCGAGGCGCTTTCCGCATATTACCTTCACGTGAAGCTCTGGAAGGCGCGGACCATGGCCTCACCGCGGTAAAAAATGACTAACTTCACACCCTGCCTCATGTTACAATATCTTTGAGGTTCTCATGGCCCTGCTCAAAGTGCTGATCTACCCAAATCCCGTTCTCACCCAACAGGCCCTTCCTCTGGAAAGTTTTGGCCCCCGGGAGCAGAAGCTCTTCGATGACCTGGTCGATACGATGTATCATGAAGATGGCGTTGGGCTTGCGGCTCCTCAAGTCGGGATCTCCCAGCGGATTCTCATCGTCTCCCCGCGCGCCAAGAGGGGAGAGGAGGAAGTGGTGGTCAATCCGGTCATTTATGAATCCCGCGGCCAGGAAATCGGCCCCGAGGGATGCCTGAGCTTTCCGGGCCTTACCGCGGAAGTGATGCGCGCGACGCGCATCCGCGTCCGTTACCAGGACCGCGAGGGCAAGCCCGTGGACCGCGAGCTCAAAGACTTCTTTGCCCGTGTCATCCAGCACGAGATGGACCATCTGGACGGTATCACGCTTATCGACCGCGTTGATTTCAACCAGCGCATGAAACTTCTTTCCCAATACCAGCAGCAAGCGCAAGATTAATGAGTCTTGTCTTCTTCGGTTCCGACGAATTTTCCCTGGCGGCCTTGAACGCATGCCTTGAAAGCCCGCATCCGGTCGCGCTGGTGGTCACGACCCCGCCGCAGAAAAAAGGCAGGGGGCTCGTGCTTTCGCCTTCTCCGGTCGAAATTTTTGCGCGCTCAAAAAACATCCCGGTCATCGCGCCTCCCGATCTGAAAGATTCCGCGGTGCTGGAGCAGATCAAGCAGCTCGATCCGGAACTCTTCGTAGTCTCATCCTACGGCAAATACATTCCCTCGGCTTATTTATCAGTTCCGAAAATCGCGCCGCTCAACATTCATCCGTCGCTTGTGCCGCGCTATCGCGGCAGCGGCCCGATTCAGTGGGCGCTTCTCAACGGCGACACGGAAACAGGCGTTTCGATCATCGAAGTGGCCAAGAAGCTCGACGGCGGCGACATCTTTGCGCAGGTCAGGATCCCGATCGACCCGCGCGAGGACCATCTGTCACTCGAAAAAAAACTCTCGGACCTCTCACGGCAGATGCTGCGTTCGATGCTGAAAAACATCGACAAGGAACCGCTGCAGCGCTGCGTTCAGAAGGAAAGCGAAGCGGTCTACGCGCGAAAACTGACGCGGGAAGACGGCCTGCTGCGCTTTGATGAGAGCGCGGAAGTCCTGGACCGCAAAGTGCGCGCGCTGAAGCCCTGGCCGGGAACTTACGTCATGATCGAAGGCGGCCGGCTGGGAATCCTCGAAACCGACGTTGAGCCGGCAGGGGAAGCCGCGGCTCCCGGAACGCTGGTTAAAATCGAATCCGACCGTTCGCTCTGCGTGGCCACCGAAAGCGGCCGCCTGAAACTCCGCCAGGTCCAGCCGGAAGGAAAAAAGCCCATGAGCGGCGCAGATTACGCCAACGGCAGGCGCCTGAAGCCGGGCCACGTTTTTCACTCCTGACCATGAAAAAGGCCCTGCACCTCACGACCCATCTGAATTCCGGCGGCATCACGATTTACATCCTCAGGCTGGTCGAGGCCCTGCGCAAAAACGGATGGGACACCGCGCTCGCGTCCAGCGGCGGAGAATATGTCCCGCTGTTTCTCGAAAAAAAATGCGTCTTTCATGAACTGAACATCAAGACCAAGAGCGAGCTCAGTCCCAAGCTCGTCTTCGCGCTGCCGCGCCTCGTCAAAATTTTACGCGAGGAAAAATACGATCTCATTCACGCTCACACGCGTGTCGCTCAGGTGCTCGCGGCCTGCGCCTCGGTCCTCAGCGGAGTTCCGGTAGTCACGACCTGCCATGGATTTTACAAAAGACGCCTCGGCCGCATCCTGTTTCCCGCATGGGGATCTCGCGCCATTGCCATCAGCGAACCCGTGGGGAAAAGCCTTGCTCAGGGATTTGGGGTACCGCGCGAAAAAATCCGCATCGTCAACAACGGGGTCGACGTCGAACTGCTCGACGAGCAGTACCAAAAATTAAATGCTGCCGAAGCCAAAAAGAGTTTCGGCCTGGATCCCCGCGATAAGGTCGTGGGCATCGTGGCGCGCCTGGTAAACGACAAAGGACACGAATACCTGATTCGCGCGGCGCAGTCGCTGCTCGGACGCATTCCCGACGTGCGGCTCTTGATCGTCGGGGACGGGCGCGAGCGGATGCCCCTGGAGCGCCTTGCCGTGAGCCTCGATCTCCAAAAAAACGTGCATTTCACGGGCAATTTGACGGACGTGCCGCGGGCGCTTGCCGCCATGGATATTTTCGCGTTTCCGGCCACGTGGCGGGAAGGCTTCGGGCTGAGCATCGTCGAAGCCATGGCCTGCGCCAAGCCCGTCATCGTGACCAACATCTGGGCGCTGAATTCGCTGATCGAAGACCGCAAAACCGGCATCCTGGTCGAGCCCAAGCGTGTGGACGTCCTCGCTGGAGCCATCGAGATGCTCTTTCATGACAATGACTTGAGAAAAGCGATCGGCGAGGCCGCCCGGCGGATCGTCATCGAAAATTTCAACATCCCGCGCATGGCCCGGGAGATCTCGGACGTCTATAACGAGGTCTTGACAGAGAGGCGAAAGTCTCTATAATTTTAGACTCTATTTAAATAGTTCCGGCATCATCATTTACCCCTCACAACAGGACCCTTGAGCCTCTCACTTACCCGGTCTCACCGAGGGAAGTAGATCACCAAGACCAAAGGAGAATGATCATGGCAGTAAAGATTGGGATTAACGGTTTCGGCCGCATCGGCCGTCTTGTTTTCCGCGCCGCGGCAGGCCGGAAGGATGTCCAGGTGGTGGCGATCAACGACCTCGTGGACGTGGATTACCTCGCTTACATGCTCAAATACGATTCCACGCACGGCAAATTCGAAGGTGAAGTGAAAGTGGAAAACGGCGCGCTCGTCGTGAATGGCCAGAAGATCCGCGTTACGGCCGAAAAAGTCCCTGCTAACCTCAAGTGGGGCGAAGCCGGCGTGGAATATGTCATCGAATCGACGGGTTTCTTCCTCACAAAGGAAGCGGCCCAGGGCCATCTTGATGCCGGCGCCAAGCGCGTCGTGATCACGGCTCCCGTGAAAGACGATACGCCGATGTTCGTCATGGGCGTGAACCACAAGTCGTATAAGCCCGAAATGAAAGTCATTTCCAATGCTTCCTGCACGACGAACTGTCTGGCCCCCGTCGCCAAGGTGCTGAACGATAAGTTCGGTATCGTCGAAGGCCTGATGACCACCGTGCACGCTACGACGGCCACTCAGAAAACCGTGGACGGTCCTTCCGCGAAAGACTGGCGCGGCGGACGCGGCGCGGCGCAGAACATTATCCCGTCGTCGACGGGCGCGGCCAAAGCAGTCGGCAAGGTGATTCCGGCCCTCAATGGCAAGCTCACAGGCATGGCGTTCCGCGTTCCCACGCCGGACGTTTCTGTCGTCGACCTGACCTGCCGTCTCGAAAAGCCGGCCAGCTACGACGAGATCAAGAAGGCCATGAAAGAAGCGTCGGAAGGGGAGCTGAAAGGCATCCTTGGCTACACCGAAGACCAGGTCGTTTCCAACGATTTCCTGGGGGATTCCCGCACGTCGATCTTTGATGCCGACGCAGGCATTTCGCTCAACAACAACTTCGTCAAGGTTGTTTCCTGGTATGACAACGAATGGGGCTACTCCAACAAAGTCGTCGACCTCGTTGCGTATACGGCCGCGGTAAAGTAAGAAATTTTCAGGCTTTTCCGATAGAGCAGGGCGTGCATGCGCCCTGCTCTTTTTTTTTGCCTCGGGGAAACCACGATAAAAAAACCTGGGTTTTCCCGATTATCTCTCCGGCACGAATCCGCTAATTTAGCCCCTTGTTTTAATGCATCATCACCGCAGGGGGGCCTCATGAAATTAGACCGCGAATCCATCCAGTCGATCATCCTGTTCCGCGCTTTGCCGCTTGGGGACCTGCTTTGTGCGGTCCCGGCCATGAGGGCCTTACGGCACGGCTTTCCCCATGCTTCGATCACGCTGGCAGGGCTTCCCGGCGCAAGGGAATTCGCGGAACGGTTCAGCGACTACATCGACGACTTCGTCGAATTTCCAGGGTTTCCGGGGCGCAATTCCAAGCTGAGTGCCGCGGCGCTCGTTTCTTTTTTGAACGCGGTCCAAGGCCGGCGTTTTGATCTGGCAATCCAGATGCACGGCAGCGTTTCTTCCGCGAACGCGCTCGTGTCGGAGTTTGGCGCGGCTCTTACGGCAGGCTTTTTCCGCTCAGGAGATTCCAGCCCTGGAAAACTCTTCATCCCGTTTCCCGAAAAAGATCCGGAGATCTGGAAACTTTTGAGGCTTGTCGAGCTCCTCGAACTGCCCTTATACGGTGACGGCCTCGAATTCCCGATTACGCTCGAAGACGGCGAAGCCTTCGCCAGGCTTGTCGAATCTGAGGCGGATTTAGCGGAAGAATACGTCTGCATCCATCCGGGAGCCCGGTTGCCCTCGCGGCGCTGGCCTGGGGATAAATTCGCGTTTGTGGCGGATAAAATAGGGGATTTGGGCTGCAAAGTCGTGTTCACGGGAATCGCCGAAGAAAAACCGCTTATTGAGGCCATTCAGACCAAGATGCGCAGCCCCTCACGGAATCTCGCGGGAAAGACATCCCTGGGGATCCTGGCCATGCTGCTGAAAAACGCCCAGCTCCTGGTCTGCAACGACACCGGGGTGTCACATCTGGCTTCGGCCCTGCAAGTGCCCAGCATTGTCGTCATGCTTGGGTCCGATGCCAACCGCTGGGCGCCGCTCAATGCGCGCCTGCATCCCGCGCTTTATCATCCGTTTGATTGCAATCCCTGCATTCATGCGGAAGCGGTAGTGGGCCTGGCCGAAGAAGCCTTGCAGCGCAGCACCGGCACACTTCAGCCGCGTTAAAACCCAACTCAGCCAGCTTTGCAATCCGTCAAATCGCGCCCCAGAATCCTTTCTTCGCGCGCACTTTTAACGTCCTATAATGTATGTTATGTAAAGTTTATCTTGGGAAGAATAGGCTCGGAAATGAGGAGCAAAAAGATCAGCTAAGAAGGCTGGAAACGATCTCGTTCACGCGCTTGCCGTCGGCCTTACCTTTTACAGCGGGCATCAATTCTTTCATCAAACGACCTGTGTCGGCTTTGGTCTTGGCGCCGGTCGAAGCCATGGCCTTCTGGACCAAAGCCTTGATTTCCTCGTCTGACAGCTGAGCCGGCAGATAAGTCTTGAGGATGGCGTATTCTTTTTCTTCTTTGGCGAAAAGGTCCTGGCGGCCGGCGCTTTTATAGCTATCCATGCTTTCCTGGCGCTGCTTGGCCTGTTTCTGGATGACCTCCAGGATTTCGTTTTCGTCGAGATCTTCTTTTTTCTTCTGGATTTTGCTGTTCATGATCGCGGTCTTGAGCATGCGCAAAACCATGAGCTTGTCCGCGTCTTTGGCTTTCATGGCGCTGATCAAATCCTGCTCAATCGTTGTTTCCAGGCCCATAGCATCTCCTTTGCAATCGGTTTTTTACCAGTCTTTGAGAACCGGCGCATCTTTGCGCTCGGACGGCGGCCGCCGCAAATCCTGCATTTCTTTTTCGCCTTCTTTCAAGGCATCGAGAATTTGAAGCGCGTTTTCCATCTTCATCTGGCCCTGCAGCGGCGCTTTTTGCTGGCCGCCTTGCTCCTGGGCCTGGGCCGGCTGCTGCTGGTCCTGGCCGCCTTGAGGCATTTCCTGGGGCTCTTCGCCGGGCTGAGGCTGGGGCTGCTGCTGGTCTTGCTGGTCTTGTTCACCCGGCTTGGGCTGATCTTGATTCTGGTCGCCTTCGCCTTCCTTGGGCTTGGCCGGCTGCTGCTCGCCCTGATCCTGAGGCTCCTGCTTCTGGTCCTGCTGGTCCTGGGGCTGTTCCTGGTTCTTCTGATCTTCTTTTTCCTGGCCGCCTTTGCCTTGTTGGTCCTGCTGGTCTTTCTTGTCCTGCTGCTGATCGCCTTCTTTTTGGTCCTGGTCCTGGCTTTGCTGGTCGCCTTGCTGCTGCTGAGGCTTTTGCTGTTGCTGCTGTTGCTGGTCTTGCTTTTGCTGCTGCTGTTGTTGCTGTTGCTGCTGTTGTTGTTGCTGCTGTTGTTGTTGCTGCTGTTGTTGCTGCTGGTCCTGCTTCTTGCTGTCTTTCTGTTTGTCCTGGTCCTGCTTTTCGAAGGCGTTTTTCTGCTTTTGAAGGAATTCCAGATTGTACTTCGAGTCCTGGTCGTTGGGATTGAGCTCGAGCGCCTGCTTGTAGGATTCGATGGCCTTGTCGAAATCTCCCAGGCGGTAAAGCGTGTTCCCGTAATTATACAGGCTCTTTTGCTTCAGCTCTTTGTCCGGTGTCTTTTGGATCGCCTGTTCCAGGGCACTCTTGGCTTCCTTATAAGATTGCAGCTGGTACAGCGTGGCTGCCAGATTATAAAGGATGCTGGGATCATCGGGCGCCTTGACCTGCGCCTTGCGGTAATATTCCAGCGCGCTTTGGTATTTCTTTTCCTTGAAGAGCTCGTTTCCCTTTTCGTTCAGACTGCCCGGGCTTTCCAGGAATCCGCAGAACAGGAAAAAGGCCAAAAGAACGACCAGGCCGCTCGCGGAAGGCGGCCTTTTCCGCGTCACCGAGACGAGCATTTCGCAGATGAGAAAGAAAAGCGCCAGCCAGAGAAATAGCTGGAAATGATCTTCCCTTTCAGCGACGAGTTTCTCCTTGAACTGCCTTTCCCCCAGCGTTTCCATGTGCTTCAGCATGAGCTCGATCTCGTCTTCCGCGGGCGTTGCCGGCAGGTAAATGCCTCCGGTTTCAGAACTGATCTTTTCCAAGAGCGGCCGGTTCAGCTTCGTGATGACGACCTGGCCGGCGCGGTCTTTTTTGTACCCGCTTTTCTTGCCGGTTTCGTCCTTGAGCGGAATGGGTTCTCCGTCTTCGGTCCCGAGCCCGATGGAATAGATACGGACGCCTTTTTCTTTGGCCGTCTTGATGGCCTCGTCGATCCCGCCTTCATGATCTTCGCCGTCGGTCAGCAGCACGATGGCTTTGTGCTTGCTTTGCTGCTCCGGAAATGACTGGACGGCGACCATGATGGCGCGGTCCAGCGAGGTGCCCGGATCCGGAATGTAGCCCACGTCCAAAGCGTCCAGGAAGAGAAAAAAAGCGCCGTAGTCGAGCGTGAGCGGCGCCTGCAGGAAGCCCGAACCCGCGAAGGCCACCATGCCGATGCGGTCGCCTTTGAGCGTGTGCACGAGCGTTTTGATCTCCATCTTCGCCTTCTGAAACCGGCTGGGTTTGACGTCTTCGGCCAGCATGCTGAGCGACGTATCCAGGAGAAAGATCATGTCGACGCCTTTCCGTTGGACCTTCTTCTGCTCCTCTCCCCATTGCGGACGGGCCAGTGCGGCAATCGAAAACATAAACACGAGCACCATGTAAAAAGCGCGGACGCCCCAGTGGTTCGCGCGGTAAGACGGAATCAGCTTTTTCCGCACGGTTTCCGCGTCCCCGATCTTTTTCATCCGGCTGATCCACAGGGACTTCGAAAAGTGGAAAAGCGCGAACAAGACCGGCACGACCCAGAGCAAAAGAAGGGCTTTTGGATTATAGAATTGCATCACGGCACCTTCAAAAGGATGGTGTTCGAAAAGAACAGCTCTGCCAGCAGCAGCGTCAGCGCGGGGAAAAGAAAATAATGAAAGAATTCGTCGTAGCTCCGGTACTCTTTGACTTTGACCTCGGTTTTTTCCAGCGAGTCGATCTTCTGATAGATGCTGTGGAGAGACTCAGGATCGCGGGCGCGGAAAAATTGCCCTCCGGTAATGTCGGCGATGCGCTTCAGGCTCATTTCGTCCACCTCGACGTTGGCCTGGACATACCTTTTTCCAAACAACGGATCGTTGACGGGAAAGGGAACCAGCCCCCCCCTGCCGATGCAGATCGTGTAAACGCGGATCCCGAACGTCTTGGCTAATTCCGCCGCGGTAATGGGATCGATGTTTCCGGCATTGTTCTCGCCGTCGGTGATGAGAATGATGACCTTGCTTTTGGCTTCGCTGCCGCGCAGCCGGTTGACTGCCGTGGCGAGCCCCATGCCGACCGCCGTGCCGTCCGGAATCATGCCGACATGCACCTGCTCGATCAGGTTGATCAGGACGTCGTAGTCCAGGGTCAGCGGGCACTGGGTGAAAGCCTTGCGCGCAAAAACAACGAAGCCGATGCGGTCATTCTCCCGGCCTTTGATGAATTTAATAGCCTCTTCCTTCCCGACGCCCATGCGGTTTTCGGGTTTAAAATCCTCGGCAAGCATGGAACCGGAAATGTCCATGGAGATCATGATGTCCACGCCGCTCGTCTGATACTCCCGCTCGGCGCTGACCCGCTGGGGCCTTGCCAGGGCCGCGATGAAAAGCAGCAGGACCAGGGCGCGGACCCAAGGCATCAGGCGGTACAAAACGATCCCCGTCGTGAGCGGACGGCCAGGAAAAAAGTGGACATTCGAAAACGGCAGGCGCGACCGCCTCTTCCCCTTCGCGAAGAAGAAAACGAGAGGAATCAGAAGCGCGAGGATAAAAACAAAAGGATGCCTAAACTCCATGAGATGGCTTGGGCTCCACAGGGGTAGATTCTTCGATGATTTCCTTGGATCGTTTATTGAATGTAATCACTTCCGCGGGCTCGGGGCGCCATTTGGCGAATTTGGCCAGGTCCGCGAATTCCAGAACTTCCTTGATCTTATTCCTCAGCTGGCCGGAAATGTCCTTCTGCTTCAGCAGCTGCAGGATTTCGAACGTGGTCGACTCGATTGCCGTGATGTTGTGGCGCTTTTCCAGATAAATCCTCAGGATTTCCGAAAGGCGGAAATAATAATCTTTGATCTTGCCCAGCCGCAGCAAATCGGAATCAAAAAGTTTGTTGAGCTCCACCAAAGCCGCCTCTTCCGCGCTCAGGATGCGCTCCGGCGCCTTGGGCTGAAGCGCCCGCTTCCGCAGCCAGCGCCGGATCACGGGAATCAAAAGCAGCGCCAGGACCAAAAGCCCAACTAGAATCAGCCCCAGAACTTGCTTCGGGATGGAAACAATCGACTTGATCCCCCGAATGTCGGTCTTCACTTTGTCGCCCGCCACGCTCTTCACGGTCAGAAAAATGCGCGCGGTCTGGATTTTCTGGACCTCGGCCCCCTTAGCCCTGTATTCAATG
>Ga0310810_10001690_pt1 | contig 23334 bp, 27 predicted proteins | sample NCmetagenome_FD_207641 | JGI IMG/M metagenome (GOLD analysis project Ga0310810, IMG submission 207641) | Soil microbial communities from experimental microcosm in Duke University, North Carolina, United States - NC | ecosystem: Engineered > Artificial ecosystem > Soil microcosm > Unclassified ... | reverse complement strand
CCGGAAGCAAGATCGGGCTGCCGATCGGCGCGGGCACCGACGCTCATCGCGTCTCCACCTACAATCCATTCACCGTCCTGCAGTGGTTCCTCGACGGGAAGAATGCCAGCGGGACCCCACTGCGCGGCGTCGCCGAAACTCCGAGCCGAGCCGACGCGCTTCGCTTCTACACATCCGGGAGCGCATGGGTGTCGCACGACGAGCGCGTGCGTGGTTCGCTCGAGGTCGGCAAACTGGCTGATTTGGCGGTCCTGTCGAAGGACTACATGACCGTGCCCGTCGATCAGATCGGCAGCATCGAGTCGATGCTGACGATGGTCGGTGGGAAGGTCGTGTACGCCGCCGGACCTTTCATCTCGCTGGAACCGAGACCAGGACCAGCGACGAAGTAACGTCAGGAGGACTCATGAGCGTTCGCACATCCTTCAGAGCCGCGCTGACAACGGGTCTCTTGCTCGCGGCCCTCCCGCTTCATGCCGAGTTGTTGGACAAGACGAAGAAAGTGGCGGGAACCACCGTGACGTACAAGGTGGTGTTGCCGAACGGCTACGACCCGGCGAAGGCGTATCCGGCAATTCTCGCGTTTGGCGGCGGTCCGCAGACGATGAACACCGTCGACGCCGTCCTCACGCGCAACTTCCGCACGGAAGCGGAAAAGCGCGGCTACATCGTCATCGCGCCCGCCGCGCCGGGCGGCGAACTGTTTTTCGAGGAGGGGGCGCGGATCTTTCCTGAGTTCCTGAAGATGATCCTCGCCGACTACAAGATCGAGGGAGGCAAGTTTCACATTGCCGGGCCCTCGAACGGTGGGATTGCCTCGTTCCATGTCGCCGCCGCCAATCCGCAATACTTCATGTCGGTGACCGCGTTCCCGGGGTACATGTGGCAGCCCAGCACCGCGAAGCTGCAGGCGATCTCCAATATGTGCGTCTTCATGTACGTCGGTGAGCTCGATGAATACATGTGGCACGGCGAGATGAAGCAGGAGGCGGAGTACCTTCGCTCCAAAGGTACGGTGGCGCGTTACAGCGTCGAAAAAGGACAACCGCATCGTCTCGATACGCTCGCCGGCGTGAATGCCAGCCGACTCTTCGACGGTTTCGAGGAGGCGAAGAAGGGCTGCAAGGCCGAATCAACCGCTCGGCGATAGAACGGAAATCTCTTCCTATAAGGCCGAAGGCCGGCAGATGGGGACGCTCGATTTTCCGCAACCGGAATTCAAGGTGTTGGGCCGGGAAGCCGTGTTGGCCCGGGGACAGTGGCGATTGAAGATGCCGGACGGCAAAGAATCCACCGGGATGACGTCGGTCACCTTTCAAAAGCTGCCCGAGGGATGGCGCATCGTCCACGATCATTCGTCCTCATGACGAGACGCACATCGAAAGCGACGGTATGGATTGTTGCGATCCCACTCGGACTATTTGCGATCGCGATGAGCGTTGACTCACACGCGCAGTCTCGTGACCAGCAGGAACTGCTCGGCAGGATCGATCATCTGGTCTATGCGACGCCCGACTTGACTGCCGGGGTCAAGCAGATCGAGTCACTGCTCGGCGTGCACGCAACACCCGGCGGGCAGCATCCAGGCGAAGGCACGCGCAACGCGCTGGTCACACTTGGTCCGACGTCTTACCTCGAGATCATCGGTCCAGATCCAGGCCAACCCAAGCCCGCTGTCCCTCGGAAATTCCTCATCGACGATGTGAAGGAGCCGCGGCTCGTCACGTGGGCTGCCAAGGGAACGAATCTGACGGAGCTCGTCGCCGAGGCGCATCGCCACGGGGTACCGATTGGCGATGTGACACCAGGAAGCCGGCGCACACCAACGGGTGTGCTGTTGTCCTGGCACATCACCAGCCAGCGGCCGCTTGTCGCTGACGGGCTGGTGCCATTCTTCATCGACTGGGGAGAGACACCGCATCCCGCAGCCAGTGCCGCCGCTGGTGCAACGTTGATCGCACTTCGCGCCGAGCATCCTGAGCCGGAGAAGGTGCAGCGCATGCTGGCCGCGTTGGGCCTCCAATTGCCGGTCGTGAAAGCCGGCAAACCTTCGCTGATCGCGACCATCGCTGGTCCTCGTGGTCGTGTAGATCTTCGATGACCTTTTTGCGCTAAGCTTCGCCATCATTCAGTGGGCAGTGGGCAGTGGGCAGTTCGCAGTGGGCAGAAAAATCGCTGCCGACTGGCCCCTGCCGACTGCCCACTCACCGGATTGGAGGCGCAGATGAAACGGGCTCTGAATCCGCGAGTGGGGGCCGTCATCGTGGCCATGGCCCTGGTGCTGTCGTTCAAGGTCGCCGCGCAGCAGGGAGGCAGCGCGACAGTCGCGATTGACGGGGACGACATCGGCGGCGTTGTCACGAGCGCGAAGGGTGCGGAGGCCGGCGTCTGGGTCATTGCGGAAACCACGGAGCTGCCGACCAAATTCGCGAAGATGGTTGTCACCGACGACCAGGGGCGATACGTCCTCCCCGATCTTCCTCAAGCGAACTATCAGGTGTTCGTCCGCGGGTACGGGTTGGTCGATTCAGCGCGCGTTGCAGCAAAGCCGGGGCAGCGCCTCGATCTCAAAGGCGTGGTCGCGCCGGATGGGCGCGCGGCCGCGCAGGTGTATCCCGCGAATTACTGGCTGAGTCTCCTCGAAATCCCGAAGGGCTCGCATTCCCCCGAGGAGTTCGCCCTCGAAACCAAAGCGTGCTTCTCCTGCCATCAGGTCGGCACGAAGGCGACTCGCGAGATCCCGAAGGGCTCGCTGGCATCCATGCTGGAGGCCTGGGACCGTCACACAGCGATGGGGCCCAATGGCGCGAACATGAGCAACGTGTTCAAAGGTCTCGGCGAGCAGCGCAAGGCGTTCGCGGACTGGACCGATCGAATCGCCGCCGGCGCCTATCCGGAAGCGCCGCCGCGCCCCGTCGGCGTCGAACGCAACCTCGTGATCTCGATGTGGGACTGGGGGCTGCCAACCAGCCGCCGCAGCGATGCGGCCGCCACGGACGAGCGCACTCCGACGTACAACGCGAACGGTCTGGTGTACGGGCCGTACCAGAGCTCCGACATCCTGGCGGTGCTCGATCCGCGTACGAACGCCACGAGCGAGATCAAGCTTCCCTCGAACGCGCCCGTACTCGATGCGAATACGCCAGCGTCTCCGTACTGGGGGACCGAGAAGATCTGGCAGCGGCAGGCCGACCCACGCAGCGTCGCGATGGATGTCAAAGGACATGTCTGGGTGACGGCGCGCATCCGCGCGCCGAAGGATCAGCCGGCGTACTGCAAGGACCCGTCGAACAAGTTTGCGAAGTACTTCCCGATGGACGGCCCCAGCGCGCGGCAGATCGAACTGCTCGATCCGAAGACGAAGAAGATCACGATGGTCGACAGCTGCTTCGCTGCGGATCACAACATGTTCGACGACCGCGACAACCTGGTCTTCGGCCAGGACGACGCCGTCGGTTGGCTGGACACCGTTGCGTTCGACAAGACGCATGACGCCGGTGCATCGCAGGGATGGTGCCCGGGCGTCGTCGATACGAACGGCGACGGCAAGATCTCCGCTGGCTGGACCGAACCGAATCAGCCGGTCGATCCAAAAAAGGATCACCGCATCGAATTTGGATGCTACGCGATCGGAATCAGTCCGACCGACGGAAGCATCTGGTGCTCGGGCATCGGTCACGATGACCAGACGCTGGTCCGGCTCGAACGGGGCGCCAACCCGCCGATGTCGTGCAAGGCCGAGGTCTATATCCCGCCGCCTTCGAAGGCATCGCTGAAGTATTCGGGAGGCGTGGCGATCGACAGCAACGGCGTCGTCTATCAGAACTGGCGCGGGGTGCACGAGATCCTCAGCTTCGACCGGCGTAAGTGCAAGGTGCTCAATGGTCCGACCGCCACCGGACAGCAGTGCCCTGAAGGGTGGTCCGTTTACACCAAGCCGGGGCCATCGTTCAAAGGCGCGTCGGCGTCACGCGAGGTGAGCACCGACATGCTCTACCTCACGAACATCGATCACCACGACGCACTCGGTCTCGGGAAGGATGTCCTGCTGGCCGGCGACGTGAACGCGGACTCGTTCTTCGTCCTGAGGCCGCAGAACGGACAGATGCAGACCTTGACGCTGCGCGTGCCGTATCCGCTCGGGTTCCACGCGCGCCACATCGATGGACGCATCGACGATCCCAACGCCGGATGGAAAGGCCGCGGCATGTGGACGAGCTATTCGATGTACACGCCGTGGCACCAGGAAGGCGGCAAGGGATCGCGGCCGAAAGTCGTGAAGCTCCAGATGCGGCCGAATCCCCTGGCGAAATAAATGTCGACCGTCGTGGGCCCGCGCCGCACGTGCCGGCTGCTCCCTGTCCTGCTGCTTCTGGCCGGTTGCACCGCGCGTACGGCCGCGCTGCCCGCACTCACCACGACCGGTGCGGCCGCGATCGACCGTATGTTTCAGAACGCGGTTGACAGCAAAGAAATTCCCGGTGTCGTGGCGGCCGTGGTGAACAGGGACCGCGTGCTCTACCTCAAGGCGTTCGGACAGCAGGATGTCGCCAGGGCCATCCCGATGTCGACGGACACGGTGTTTCGAATCGCGTCGATGACGAAACCTGTGACCTCCGCCGGCATCATGATGCTGTACGAGCAGGGCAAGCTGGGGCTCGACGACCCTGTCGGCAATTATCTGCCCGCCTACAAAGGGCGGGAGGTCATTGCCACGTTCAACGAGCACGACGCGACCTATACGACGCGCCCGGCGAAGAGCGAGATCACGATTCGACACCTGCTCACACACACGTCGGGGTTGGGCTACGACTTCACGAGCCCAGTTGTTGCCGCCCTTCTCACCAAAACCAGCAAGGAGCCGCAGGATCTGCCGCTCCTCTTCGATCCGGGCACCAGATGGACGTACTCGGCCGCGACACGCGTTCTGGGCAGCGTCATCGAGAAGCTGTCCGGCGAGTCGCTGGAGACGTGGGATCAGACGAAGATTTTCGGACCGCTCGGGATGAAGGACACCACGTATTCGCCAGGGCCGGACGCCGTCAAGCGCCTCGCCACGATCCATCAACGAGACACGAGCGGGCTCACAGAGACTCCGAATCCCGAGCCGTTCACGCCGACCGTGCGGGGCGATGGCGGACTGGTCTCGACCGCGGCCGACTACGCGGCATTCGTGCAGTTATTCCTCAATGAGGGCCGCTGGCGCGGTCAACAGTTGGTCAAACCGGAAACCGTTCGTCAGATGACGACGAACCAGATCGGAACGGTTGTCGTGGAGACCATGCCCGCCGTGCTGCCGCGCCGATCGGCCACGTTTCCGTTTGGTGCCGGCGTCGACAAGTTCGGCCTCGGATTCCAAATTACGATGACGGACGGTACATCGAGGCACGAGCGCGGCGTTGGAAGCTACACGTGGGCGGGCATCGACAACACACAGTTCTGGGTGGATCCTCGTAACGGCATCGGCGTGGTCATCCTCACCCAGGTGCTGCCGTTTTACAACGACGTCAGCATGGCCGTTCTCAAGCGATTCGAGCGGCTGATCTACGAAAACCTCAGTTCGTGAACGTTCTGAAGCGACGCGTCCGTTCGGCGGGTTTCAGACATGGAAGGCACATGAGAAGCGCACTGCGTTTCACCGTCGTCGTTCTCTTCATCGCGCTGTTGTTCGTACCCCGGTTTGCCGGCGGCCAGGCAGCGCCGAAGGTGCACGAACTGAAGGCGTCGCCGTCCACCGTGCATCGCAACTTCTTCGACGCGTCGCTGAAGCCGGTCCTCACCATCGACTCGGGTGACATCGTTCGGCTCGAGACGGCAACAGGCAACCCGCGATATTTCGAGAAGCTTGGCGTCCCGAAGGCGAAGATTCCGGCCGAGCTCTACACTATCTACGAAGGCGTCGACAACGACGGGCGCGGCGACCACACGCTGAATGGTCCGATTGCGGTTCGGGGCGCCGAACCCGGCGATTCGCTCGAGATCCGCATTCGATCCGTCGACGTACGTCTTCCGATTGCGGGGCAGGGGTTCGTGCCCAACCGCGGCCAGCTGCCGGAAGACTTCCCGTACGAGAAGAACCACGTCGTCTGGATCGATGTCGCTCGTAAGATGGTCCTCTTTGCGCCGGGCATCGAGATTCCGGCCAAACCCTTCTGGGGTGTGATGGCCGTTGCGCCGCCGGCGAGCATGGGACGCGTGCCGAGTGGTCCGCCTGGCTTGTTCGGTGGAAATCTGGACAATCCGGATCTTGGTGCAGGCAGCACGCTGTATCTCCCGGTGTTCGTCGCCGGCGGGTTGCTGTCGATTGGCGATGGCCACGCCGTGCAGGGACATGGCGAAGTCAGTCTGTCGGCCATCGAGACGTCGCTCAAGGGCGAGGTGCAGGTGGTCCTGCACAAACAGCAGCACTTGAAAGGACCAAGGGCCGAAACGGCGACGCATTACATCACCATCGGCCTTGACGCCGATCTCGACCAAGCCGCGAAGATGGCGACGCGCGAGATGCTCGATTGGGTCGTTCAGATGAAGGGTCTGTCGCGTGACGACGCGTACTTGCTGGCGAGCGCCGCGATGGATCTATCCGTCACGCAGGTGGTGGACGGCACCAAAGGTGTGCATGCGATGCTGCCAAAGGCCATTTTCAAGAAATAGCCGCTGGAGGTCGTCATCGTGAGGAATCGATCGCGAACCGTCGTGACTCGCCGCCAATTCATGTCAACGGCGGGTGCAACCGCCGCGGTGATCGTAGGGACGTCGGCGCTCGGTGCGGCGCAGACGAGGCGCTACGACCTGGTGATCAGGGGCGGTCGCGTCATCGATCCGTCAGTCGGTCTCGACGCAGTTCGCGATGTCGCGATCGCAGGCGGACGGATTGCGGCGGTGGCTGCCAACGTTGCCGGAGACGCGTCTGACGCGCTCGATGCGCGCGGCAAGCTCGTCGTCCCCGGTCTGCTCGATATTCACACGCACGTGGCACGATCCGCTGACGGACCGCCGCTCGTCCTGCAGGACGGCGTGACCGGATGGATCGATGCGGGCAGCCAGGGCGCCGACCACATCGCAGACACGATCGCGGTCGCCCGCTCGTCACCGCAGCAGGGCCGCGTTCTCGTCAACATCGGACGTGCCGGCATTCTGCCCGAGGGCGACACGATGGACCTCGCCCGTGCCGACGTCAACGCAGCGCGCGAGGCGATCGGCAAAAACCGCGACTTCGTCGTTGGTGTAAAGGCGCGGCTGTCGCGCGACGTGGCGGGCCCGAACGATTACGAGGTGCTGCGACGTGCCCAGGAGGTGGCATCCTCGTTCGGTCTTCCGGTCATGATCCACATGGGCCAGACGATCTCGCCGCTGGCGAAACTCTTCCCCATCCTGAAACGTGGCGACATCGTCACCCATATGTTCGCGCCGCCGCCGAACAGCATCATCGACGACAGCGGTAGGATTCTGCCGGAAGTTGCCGCGGCGCGGCAGCGTGGCGTCTGGTTCGATGTCGGCAATGGACAGACCGGTCACATGCGGTGGGACACCGTCGAAGCGATCGTCAAAGCGCGCTTCTGGCCCGACACTTTCTCCACCGACTGGAATACGAACGCCCATCAGACCGGCGTTGTCGATCTGCCGAACTGCATGTCGAAGCTGCTCGGCTACGGCATGACTGTTCCGCAAGCGGTGGCGCGAGTCACGGTCAACGCGGCGAAGACATTTCCCGTGTTCAAGGATCGAGGCACGCTCAAGGTTGGTGCGCCTGCCGACGTCGCGGTGCTCGAACTTCGCGAAGGGAGCTTCGAGTTCCAGGACAACTTCAAGGGCACGATTACGGGCCGCCAGCGGTTCTTTCCAATAGCCACCGTGCTCGCGGGAAAGCGCGTCACACGAACCTAGGTGGTCGTCATTGGTGACGCCCTGGGGAAAGGCATGACACCAATGCATTCACATCAGGAGGCAAGCGTGCGCCTTGCAACAGTGATCGTCGGTGTCGTACTCGCTGGGTTGGGCTCCGCGCTGGCGGCTCAGAAGACAGCAACCGCGCCATCTGCGCCCGCGATGGAATACATCGGGACGATGCAGGCGCAGACCGGCACGCGCACGGTCGTCGAAAACGGACCGCAGGGGACGCGAACAATCGTCCAGATCGTCAGTGGCCGCTTCGAGGGCCCGCGTGTGAAGGCAACCGTGCAGATACCCGCGGGCGACTGGATTACCAATCGCGCCGACGGCAGCTATCGGCTCGACGTGCGGCTCACGTTGAAAACGGACGACGGCGCGCTGATTCTGGTGACGTACAACGGCATCGGTCAGACGACACCGACCGGCGCGTCGCTCAGAGCGGCTCCGCTGTTCGAGACCGGCGACCAGCGGTACGCCTGGCTCACGAAATTGCAGGCCATAGCCGTCGGCGAGCGTGTCGGGACCGACGTGAAGTACAACGTGTATGCGCTGAAGTAAACGCCCGGATTAAGTGGAAAAGTGGAACAAGTTGAAAAGTGGAAAGTAAGTCTTAAGTAGGCTGGCGAACTTTTCAACTTACTTTTCCACTTCTCCACTTTTAAACTGTTCCACTTCGTTATGGGTATTCAGTACCTGCCTCCGGTAGCGATCGACGGCCACCACTCATCCAGCAGCGGCACCCCGGATCATCCGATGCGGATTGCGACGCGGCGAGCGGCGGGACTCGACCCCGGCGGCTGGACCGCCGAGTTGCGCGAGGAAGTTGCGCGGTTCTTCGACACGCTCTCAGGCGAATGGCATACGCGCACCTCGCCGCAACGGACCGCGATTGTCATCGATGCGCTCGAGCGCGGACTCGGACCGCGTGACGCTCGAACGGGTGTCGTCGTCGAGGTTGGCAGCGGCATCGGCACGTATTCGGGTCTGCTCGCGCAGCGGTTTGCTACCGTGCTCGCCATCGATTTGTCGCTGGCCATGCTGCGTCTGGCGCCGGCCGGTGTGGCGTGGCGAATACAGGGCGACGGCGCGAGGCTGCCCGTACGCGACTCCTGCGCGGACGCCATCGTCCTCATCAACGCATTCCTTTTTCCAGCTGAGGTTGGGCGGGTTCTGTCGCCGCACGGCGCACTGGTGTGGGTGAACAGCAGCGGCCCGCAGACGCCGATATTCCTGCCGGCGGAAGATCTGGTGGCGGCACTGCCGGGCACGTGGACAGCGACGGCGAGCCAGGCTGGCGAGGGTACCTGGTGCGTGCTTCGACGAGCGTGACCAGCCGCGGGGAGGGCGGGTATGCAGGTTACTGACGAGGCGCTTCAACGCGATCGCGATCGGGTACATGAAGAGATCGAGCGCGCGATTCAGCAGGTGCGTCGTTCGGGGCGCCGCTACCGGCGCGCGAGCATGGTGCTGATGCTTGCCGGACTGATCTGCGGCACGGTGTCTACCGCGCTGGCCAGTGATGCGTTCCGCGGGGGCCGTCTGGCAGCACGGACCGCCGAAGCGACGACCGGCAGGACGCCCTCGGATCTGCCGCGCGGGTGGCGAAATGTGTGCGGCATCATCGCGGTGCTCACGCTGGCGGGAACGCTGGCCACTGGAACGAACTCGGCGTTGAAGTTGTCGGATCATCAGGCTCGCACGACGGCCTGTCTTGGCGCGCTCGCCACGCTGCAGGCGGGGCTGTTCGAAGAGGGCGCCGTGCGGCACAGCGTGCTGGAGAAAACGCAGGCGACTCTGGCGACCATTCGTCTCACGTACGACGAGTACTTTCCGTAGCCCGCATCTCGCCCGGAAGTTCACCTCCACTCGCTGGTGATGAGGCAGGTGTAGAATCCGCGCCATCAGGAGGTATTGATGGCCGAAGCGGCTCAAAACTACAAGAATCACGCCCGGCTCTTCCCGCCGTTTCATTTCTTCGTCCTGCCCGTCTTCATGATCAACGTCGTCGTGTCCGCATGGCTTCTCTACCGGACTCCGTCGGGACTCGGCGTCTGGCAGCTGGTGGTCGCCGTCGCGCTTTTCCTGGCAGCCCTGACCGCGCGAATCATGGCGCTGGCGGTCCAGGACCGTGTGATCCGGCTCGAGATGCGGCTGCGCATGCGCGAAGTACTGCCCGTGGAACTGCAGGCGCGTATACCGGACGTCACGCGTGAGCAGTACGTCGCGCTGCGGTTTGCCAGCGATGCGGAGCTGCCTGGTTTGCTGCGCCGGATCCTTGCTGGCGAACTGAATACTCAGGCGGATATCAAGAAAGCCATTACGCATTGGCAGGGTGATTACCTTCGCGCCTGACGGCGCTCTCGATCGGACTCTCGGCATCCTTGCGACAGTCGTTGTCGCGTGCAGCCTGAGCTGCGGCTGCGCGGCACACCCGTCTCAGCCCAGCCGTCCGCTCGGACAGCCGTTCGAATTGCGCCCCGGGACTTCGGCCGTGCTCGCCGACGGCCTGCGGGTGACGTTCGACGCCGTGAAATCCGATTCGCGATGTCCGTTGGATGCGCTCTGCGTGCAGGCCGGCGAGGCGGTCGTCGGCCTGACGCTGACGCAATCGTCGGGCGGGGAGGCGGCGCGCGAAGTGCGCACGACGCCTTCGCTCTCCGAAGTCTCATACCTCTCCTACATCGTGAAGCTGGTGGCACTCGCCCCGTTTCCACGATCGACGCAACAGATCCGGCCCGAAGACTACGTGGCGACACTCACCGTCGACCGGCGATGACCCGCGGTACATGCAGGGCTCGCCGCGACGTCCGCGTGCTACGCGTCCTGTCGGCGATGTGTTAGCATCCCGCCGCCTCAGCGTGGATCAGTGTTGAGAGGAGCGACATCCATGACACCAATCCAGAAATGGCCCGTTGCGCTCGTCGTCGGTGCACTCTGTTTCGTGGCAGGCCTGGAGACGGGCCGTGATGTCGCCTCGGCGCAGGGGCGTAAGGGTGTGTACGTCACACGGATGTTCACCGGTCCGGACAATCAGACGCACATCGAGGAAGTGGAAGCCAGGTTCGCGTTGACCGGAACACGTGACGTGGCGCAGTTGATGAAGATCACGGGGGCGGAGCTGCATCGCACGAAAGCGGGAACCGTGAACGACTGGCATCCGGCGCCGCAGCGGCAGTACGTGATCACGCTCAGTGGCCGCGGCGAAATCGAAATTGCGGGGGGCAAAAAGATTGCCCTCGAACCCGGACACATCGAGCTTGCCGAGGACCTGACAGGGAAAGGTCACATCACACGTGCGATCGGTTCAGAAGATCGCATCACGTTGTGGCTTCCGCTCGCCGATCAGCCGGCGAAGAAGTGACGCTCGTACGGGGCCTCCGGAAGTGGGATCTGGTGGCCCTGGTCATCAACTCGGTGGTCGGCGCCGGCATCTTCGGCCTGCCGTCGCAGGTCTACGCGCTCGCCGGCACCTACAGTCTGGCGGCGTATGCCGTGGCAGCGGTGGCCATCGCGTTCTTCGTACTGTGCTTCGCGGAAGTCGGCAGCCGCTTTGGCGCGACCGGCGGTCCATATCTCTACACCCGCGTCGCCTTCGGACCTTTGATTGGTTTTCAGGTCGGTTGGCTGATGTGGGTCGCGCGTCTCGCCGGCTTTGCGTCCGTCGTGAACCTGTTCGCGGCATACCTGGCGTTGTTCGTTCCTGTCGCGCATGGCGAGGCGTTTCGCGCCACCGTGATCATGGTCGTCGTGATTCTGCTGACGGGCGCCAACATCGCCGGCCTTCGGACGAGCACGGCGATCACGAACCTGTTGACGGCGGGCAAACTGCTTCCACTGTTCGTGCTCACGCTGATCGGCTTCTTTTTTGTGGACCCGCAGCGTTACTCGTTCGCGGCCGCGCCGTCATACGGGGCCTTCTCCACGGCGACACTGCTGACCATGTTTGCGTATGCCGGCTTTGAAAGCGCACTGATTCCCACGGGCGAAATGCGCGACCCGCAGCGGCACGTCCCGTTTTCGTTGTTCGTGGGCATGAGCGTCGTCGCGGCGTTGTATATCGGCGTTCAGGCCGTGTGCATAGGAGTGGTGGCTGATCTCGCTCACGCCAACCGGCCCTTGTCCGACGCCGCCTCCGGCATCATCGGTCGTGTCGGCGCGTCACTGGTTGCGGCCGCGGCGTTGATTTCGACCGCCGGCGTCATGAACAGCATTATCTTTTCGACGCCGCGAATTCTCTTTGCGATGGGTGAAAACCGCGACCTTCCGGGTGTGTTCTCGGCAACGCACCCGCGCTTTCGGACGCCGGTTGCTGCCATCGTCGCGACAGCCACGGTGGCAGGACTCATCGCGGTGTTCAGTACGTTCATCTCCGCCCTGACGATCAGCACGATCGTGCGGCTGGTGGCGTACATGGCCACGTGCGCGGCGTTGCCCGTCATGCGACGGAGAACGGATCTGCCACACCCTTCCTTCTCCGCTCCGGCAGCCCCGGTGGTTGCCGGCGGTGCGATCGCGCTCGGCCTGTGGCTGCTGTCGAACAGTCCGTTGGCCGAGGTTCGCGTGGCATTGATCTTCGCCGTCGTCGGTGTGGCACTGTATTTCACACGCTCTCGAGACCCACGCGAGGTCACAACGGCGGCGTTATCCTCGCGCACTTCGAATTGACGTGGAGTGGCTCTGATGAAACGGATTCTTGCATTCGCAGCGGCGATCACCATCCTTGCGGCGAGCGCCGCTTCGGCGCAGGTCCAGCCGCCGCCCGCGCCCTGGCGCGGCGCCGGCCCGACGCCGTGCGTCGGCAGCGACGGCGGCGTGTTCAAGTGCCCTGCGGCTCCGCGCACGATCGCGGTTCGCGCTGGACGTCTGTTCGACAGCAAGAGCGGCCAGATGCTGACCCGGCGCGTTGTTCTCATCACCGGCGATCGCATCACCGACGTGGCCGCGGACGGAGCGGTGAAAATTCCTGCCGGGGTGCAGGTGATCGATCTGAGCCAGGCCACCGTGCTGCCGGGTCTTATCGACGCGCACACGCACATGTTCAATACGCGCGGCGCGAAAGGCACGACCGAAGCCTCGATGCTCATTGCGGTGCAGAACGCGCAGGCCGATCTCCGCGCCGGTTTCACGTCGGCACGCGACATGAGCTCGCACGGCAACGGCTACGGCGACGTGCAGATCCGGAACGCGATCAACGAAGGACGATTCGACGGGCCGCGCTACCAGGTGTCCACGCTTGGCATCGTGTGGGGCGCGACGCCGCCGGATCCGAAGAAGCCCGACAACCCGCTTGCCAGCACGGTGGTACGGTCCGTCGACCAGGCCCGGGCCGCAGTGCGCGAACAGATCGCGCACGGCGCCGACTGGATCAAGTTGTTTCCGACAGGCGCCTACTCGTTCGACGCGGCAGGCAAGGCACACTATCAGTTGACGTATCCGATGCCCGTTCTGCAGGCGCTGATCGACGAAACGCATCGCCTCGGCAAAAAGGCCGGGTGCCACGTCCTCGGCGGCGAAGGGCAGCGCAACGCCATCGTGGCGGGATGCGACACCATCGAGCACGCCTTCGATCTCGATCAGGAGCAGGCCAACATGATGGTGGCCAAAGGTCTGTACTACGACCCCACACTGCAGCGGTACATCGAGCCGTATATGGACGACAACGACACGAAAAGCACCGGCGGCAAGTACCGGATGATTCCTATTTTCGAGAAGGCGGTGTCACTGGCGTCGGCCACCAAGGGTCTCAAGATCATGATGGGCAGCGGCGCGGACGGGTCGACATACCCGCACGGCGCGCAGGCGCTCGACTTCGAGATGCTCGTGCGTCACGGGGGCCTGACGCCGGTGCGGGCCATTCAGAGCGGGACGGTCATCAACGCCGAAGTGTTGGGATGGCAGAACCAGGTCGGATCGATTGACAAGGGGAAATACGCCGATCTGATCGCGGTGTCCGGTGACCCGCTGGCCGACATCACGGAACTGCAGCGCGTTCGTTTCGTCATGAAGGGCGGAAGGATTATTCGTAACGACCTTGACGCTCGATAACGAACGGCGCGGCGGCACAAGAGCTGAATGCGGTACGATCGGAGTGACGGCAGGAGTACCTATGAGTCAAGTTCCCAGAACCTCTGTCGGCGATCCCCTCTCCGAGCTCGAGCGGGCCTTCATGGCTGAGTTCCTCCAGGACCGCGGCCACACATTAGAGAGCGTCCAGACGCTGCCGCCAGCGCAGGCACACGCGCTTCTGCAAGAGGCGTCCGTGTACGCATCTTGCCGGTTGACCGAGGTCGAGTCGCGCGCGCACTACGTGAACGACATGCACCGGTCGTAGACAGATTGACGAGTTGGCGACTTGTGATCGGTGATTCGCGTTCGCTGATGTTGTGATCGATCACCATCATTGGTGACTGAAACGACTGCAGCGCACAACCGCAGGTCGCAGAGACTCCTCACGCCTTGCCCATCACGTTCCGGCTCTTGACGCCGGGCGATTTGCCTGTGCTGCACGTGTGGCTACGCCGGCCGCACGTCGCTGAATGGTGGTCGCCGACGCCGACGTTCGACCAGGTCGTCGAGGAGTTCACGCCCTTGACACGGCCCGGCCATCGGGACCAGGGTTACATTGCCCGCGATGGTTCCCGCGAGGTGGGCTACATCCAATCCTACATCGTGAAGGACTGCGGCGACGGGTGGTGGGAAGACGAGCGGGATCCCGGCGCGCGCGGCATCGATCAGTTTCTCGCCGATGGAACCGCGTTGGGCCGTGGGACCGGCACCAGGATGGTGCGTGCGTTTGTAGCCCGTTTGTTCGACGACCCCGAGGTGACACGTATCCAGGTGGACCCGGATCCGCGCAATGCGGCGGCGATCAGGTGTTACGAAAAAGCGGGATTTCATGCGGTGCGGCACGTCGATACCCCTGACGGCCGCGCGTTGCTTATGATCTGCACTCGAGAAAGAGGAGGAGGCGTCCGATGAAGCTGGCAGCAATCGTGACTCTCGCCGTTGCCACCATGGTGGTGACCCTTGCCGCCGCGCGCGGCGTCCCAAGCACGGTCACCTACATTCCGCACGACAAAGTGAACGCGACGATGGCGAAGGGCGGACAGATCATCGGCGAGAATGGATTGATCGTGCTCGCGCAGCGTCGCGCTGCAGGCGAGGTCGAAGTGCACGAGAACACCAATCATGTTTTCATCATCGTCGAGGGCGAGGCGACGTTCATCACCGGTGGGACGATGGTCGAGCCGAAGAATACGGCGCCGGGGCAGATTCGCGCCAAAAGCGTGCAGGGCGGGCAGACGTACCATCTCACCAAAGGGGACGTGATTACGATCCCGGCGAAGACCCCGCACTGGTTCAAGGAAGTACCGACACAGACAATTGCCTATTACGCGGTCAATCTCGAACCGTAAAGGCCAACTCCGCATGAACCGAACCGACGGACGGTGGACGCGGCGCCGCGTGATTGGCAGCGGCGCCGGGCTCGTCGCTGCTGCTGCCGTGCCGCTGCGGGCACAATCGGCCGCACGACGCGACGAACCACCGACGGCAACCGATTTGACCGGACGCGTGGCCCGATACATGGCGGCGGCGCGCGAGCAGTCGCTGTCGGCAGATGTCGTGCGCGAGGCGAAGCATCGCATCCTGGATACGCTCGCCGCGATGATTTCCGGCGCGCGGCTGAAACCGGGGGAGATGGCGATCCGGTTCGCGCGCGCGCAAGGCGGTACGCCGGAAGCATCGATAGCCACGACCGACATCCGTACATCGGCCATCACCGCGGCGCTCGTCAACGCGATGTTCGCGCACGCGGACGAAACCGACGATTTCGAGCCGGTCACGAAAGCGCATCCCGGCTGCTCCGCCGTGCCGGCGGCGCTCGCCGTGGGCGAGCGCGAAAACGGCTCCGGCCAGGAATTGATTCGCGCGGTGGTGCTCGGCTACGACCTTGGCTGCCGATGGCTGCAGGCGCTCGGGCCGAATCATGTTCGGGCCACGCACCGCAGCGCCGAAGGCGTCAGCGCCACGATGGGTGCGGCCGCGGCCGCCGCGTCGATGGCGCGGCTCGACGAGAAAGGGATGCGCTACGCGCTTTCATATGCGGTCCAGCAGGTGTCCGGCGTGTGGAGCTGGGAGCGCGACCTGGAGCACGTCGAAAAAGCCTTTGACTTTGCCGGGATGGGGGCGCGCAACGGCGTGACGGCCGCGCTGATGGCGCAGGCCGGGTTCAGCGGGGTTCCCGACGTCCTCGAGGGCGAGCACAACGCTCTGGAGGCGCATTCCACGCAGCCGCGTCCCGAAGAAATGGCCGCAGAGCTCGGGCGGCGATTCTACGTTACCGAAACGGCCATCAAAACGTTTTCCGTCGGCTATCCGATCCAGTCGGCGCTCGATGCGCTGATCACGCTTCGTCGGGAGCACAATCTCACACCGGCGCTCGTCGAACGCGTCGTGGTGCGCCTGCCCGAGGATGGCGCCGGCATCGTCAACGACAGCGCGATGCCGGACGTCAACCTGCAGTATCTGATTGCCGTGGCGCTCATCGACGGAACCGTCTCGTTCGACGCCAGCCACTCGTTCGATCGGATGAAGGAGCAGCAGGTCCTCGCGGTGAAGCAGCGCGTCGAGCTCGTCGGCGATCGATCGTTGATGGATCCGGCCGCACCGCGCAGCGCGAATGTGGACGTGCGGCTGCGCGACGGGCGAACGGTGACGCATTTCACGCGCTTCCCGCCCGGGACCAAGGAGAACCCGCTGGACACCACCGCCGTCGCGGCCAAGGCGCGAAGTCTCATGGCGCCCGTTCTCGGCCCGCAGCGATGCGAGCAGGTGATCGAGCGCGTCAACACGCTCGAGAGTCTCTCGAGCGTCCGCGCGTTGATGCCGCTTCTCGTTGCGTAACGCCGATCTCACTTTCTGGCGCGAATCCTGTGGGTTCGCGAAGCGAGCCTGGACGGGGTCGCTCGACGTGTGAAGTCGATATATCGGGAGCTGAAACGGCGTTCCGATCCGGCACGCGCCGCCCTGCTCCAGCGGTTCTTCAAGACCGGGCGAGGAGAATACGGCGAAGGCGACCGTTTTCTCGGCCTCACTGTTCCTGCTGTGCGAGCCGTCGCCGCCCAACATTGGACGCTCCCGCTCGGCGACCTGGAAGCGCTGCTGCGATCCCGCTGGCACGAAGCGCGACTGCTCGCGCTCGTCATTCTGATGCACCAGTACGAGCGTGCGACGCCGAGCGTTCGTGACGCGATTTACCGTCTGTACCGGACCAATACCGACCGCATCAACAACTGGGACCTCGTGGACTGCTCCGCGGCTCGGATCGTCGGGGCGCATCTCTCCGGCAGCGGCCGCGCAGCGCTGCGACGCCTGGCGCGATCCAGCTCGGTGTGGGAGCGCCGAGTCGCGATTATGGCGACCGGTTTCTACATTCGACGTGGTGAGTTCGGCGACACGCTCCGCATCGCGCAGCTGCTCCTCGACGATCCGCACGATCTCGTTCACAAAGCGGTCGGATGGATGCTGCGGGAGGTCGGGAAACGCGACCGAGCCGTCGAAGAACAATTTCTGCGGCGATATGCGCACCGAATGCCGCGGACAATGCTTCGTTACGCGATCGAGCGCTTTCCGGAGCGTCTGCGCCGGCGATATCTTCTGCTACCATCCGCGACATGACCGCAATCAATCCGAGGCTCGTGACCACCGCATTCGACCTTCCCGGCTGCCGCATCGTGCGCAACATCGGACTGGTTCGCGGCATCGTCGTCCGTTCGCGCAGCATCGTGGGAACCATTGGCGCGTCTCTGCAGACGCTCGTTGGCGGCAACATCACGCTCTATACGCAGCTGTGTGAGAAGGCGCGTGAGGATGCGTTCCGGCTGATGCTCGAGCACGCCGCGGAACATGGCGCCAACGCGGTCGTGGGCGTTCGCTACGACGCCAACGAAGTCGCGCAGGGCGTGACTGAAGTGCTCGCCTACGGCACCGCCGTCATCATCGAATCGACCGAGCCGCAGCGGTGACAACCTTCCTGGTGACGATATGAATCCTCGCGTAACCGAATTCCGGCGGCTGCACGAACGCGGATGTTTCGTGCTGCCGAATCCCTGGGACATCGGCAGTGCCCGTGTGCTCGTCGGCCTTGGCTTCCAGGCGGTCGCGACGACGAGCGCCGGCGCGGCGTGGTCGCTCGGGCGCCGCGACAACGAGATATCGCTGGAACTCTCGCTCGCGCATTTGCGTACGATTGCCGGGGCCGTCGACGTTCCGGTGAATGCGGATTTCGAAGACGGTTTCGCCAGGGACCCGAATGGTGTCGCCGCCAACGTCCGGGCCGCCGTTGACACCGGCATTGCGGGTGTGTCGATTGAAGATTCGACCGGGCAGCCCGCCGAGCCGTTGTACGAGTTCACCCTCGCCGTCGAGCGAATCAAGGCGGCGCGGCGGGCGATCGACGACAGCGCAACCGGCGTGCTGCTGACGGGACGATCCGAAGGATTTATCGCGGGACGTCCGGATCTGGCGGAGACGATCCGACGGCTGACGGCATACGCCGATGCAGGCGCCGATTGTCTCTACGCACCAGGCGTGCGGACCCTGAGCGACATCTCCGCCATTGTCAGCGCTGTCGCGCCGAAACCGGTGAACGTGCTGGTCAGCACCGATTTCGCCACCGTGTCACAGCTCGCGGATCTCGGGGTGCGCCGCATCAGCGTTGGCGGCGCGCTCGCGCGTGCGGCGTGGACCGGATTTCTGAACGCGGCGAAGGAGATCGCGAGCAACGGCACGTTTTCGGCGCTGGCGCGCAGCATCGCGGTTCCCGAGATGAATAAGCTGTTCGACCCGATCCATCGTCACGACGCGTGCTAGTATCGCCCCGCATTCAGGAGGGCTGCGTGTCGCATACGACCATTCTCGCGATCGGTGTTGCCGTCCTCGCATCGACTGCGGCAGGCCACGCCTTCTCGCTGACGGCCGTCGGGGCATCAGGGCCCGCGCTCGCGCGCTTCGGCGTGCCAGGGCAAGGGGTCGTGATGCAGCGCAACCTCTCGCTCGATCTGGCGAAGACCATCGCCGAAGCTGCGCAGGCGGAATGCAGGGCGAAGGGGTTTCACACCTCGGTAGCTGTCGTCGATCGTGCTGCCCAGGTGCTCGTCATTTTGAGGGACGAGCAGGCGACGGCACAGACCGCGGACATGGCACGCCGCAAGGCCTACACTGCGCGCATGTTCCGCATCTCGACCATGGATTTCCAGAAGCGGACCGCTGAGAACCCGGGTTCCGCGGCACAGCGCGATCTCGCGGACATCCTTGCCTTGAGCGGCGGCGTCCCGATCCAGATCGGCAACGACACGATCGGCGCCGTCGGAAGCGCCGGTTCAAACCTGGAAACGGACGACGCGTGCGCGAAAGCTGGCATCGCGAAGGTCAAGGACCAACTCAAATAGGGGGACCATGAGGATGAAGCGATACTGGGCGGCGGCAGTGACTATCGCCGCTGTGGTGGCGATTACGGTCGCACTGGCGGGGCAGACGGCCAAGCCAGCAGCGACGCCGGCTGGCAATGGCACGTTGCTCGACGATCTCGTCGTCGCGAACCGGATTCTGGCGAATGAGGACATTCTCGATGGTCTCGGCCACGTCAGCGTGCGGAGCCTGCAGCGTCCGGATCACTTTTTCCTGGCGCGCGATATCGCGCCGGGGCTCGTCACGGCGGCGGATCTCGTGGAGTACGACCTCGACGGCAATGCCGTCAACCCGAAGGCGCCGCAAGGATACAGAGAGCGTTTTCTGCACGCCGCCATTTTCAAAGCGCGGCCCGATGTGAACGCAATCGTGCACTCGCACATGCCGTCGGTGCTGCCGTTCACCGACGTCACCACACCGCTGCGGCCGATGTACCACATGTCGTCGTTCCTCCTGCAGGGTGCGCCGGTGTTCGAGGTCAGAAGCGTGCAAGGGCAGGTCGGCATGTTGATCGACAACAACAAGGTGGGTGCGGCGTTCGCGCAGGCGCTTGGCAAGAAGACGGTGGCGCTCATTCGAGGCCATGGCGCGGCGATCGTCGGCACCACGATTCCCGATGCGGTGCAGAACGCGATTTTCACCGACGTCAACGCGCGAGTGCAGGCGCAGGCGATTGCACTTGGCGGCAATATTTCGTACCTGACCACCGCCGACGTCGCGGGCGGCGATCCGAATCCGCAGCCGTCGGCGCCGCCAGGATCACCCGGTTACTACACGCGCAGCTGGTTGGTCTGGAAGGCCAAAGCGATGGGCAAATAGCCGCTGTCAGGTATCAGGTATCAGGTATCAGGTATCAGGTTTCAGGCGTGACTCAGGGGAGAGGTGAAAGGTAGGAGGTATGAGGTACGCAATGGCGTTGATTGCGCTTCTGGTTGCGACGGCGACGATGTCCGGTCAATCGGCCGCAGGCAACCCGCTCATAGGCGCATGGAAGGTCGAAAGCGCGCAGCCGGGCCTGTACATATTCACGAAGCAGCATTACAGCTTCGCGCGCATTCAGGGCGACAAGCCGCTGCCCGATTACCCGTCGAACGACAAAGCCACCGAAGCGGACAAGGCCAATGTGTTCAACGCGCTCTACCTGAACACCGGCACGTACACGGTCACGGGGAACACACTTGCGACCAGAGCGATGGTGGCCAAGAGCAAGTTCGCGATTGGCGGTGCCGGCAATCAGTATGAATTCGCGATCAGCGGCAATTCGCTGACGCTGACGCAGAAGCCATCTGGTGCGGTGCTCAAGCTGACGCGTCTCGAATAGACCGAGGTCTTCCATGAGCGCGGATGCATCGCAGCTCTCGAGGCGCGAGATGCTCATCACGCCCGTGGCGATGATGGTCGCCCGCACGGCGTCGGCTGCCGGCAAAATGTCGCTCGCGATTCATCAGAACACATCCGCCGCGGCAGGCTATCGCGCGTCGCTCGAAGGGTGGGCGCGCGCCGGCATCAAAAACGTCGAGATCACGGCCGCGCTCCTCGACGGCTTTCTCAAAACGGAGACGCTCGCTGCCGCCAAGCGTGTGCTCACCGACAACGGTCTGACGCCCGTTTCGGCGGCGTGCGGCGTTGGCGGCCTGTGGGAGCCCAACCCCAATCACGCCGCGTCGCTCGACAATCTCAGGCGCCGCTGCGAGCAGCTCACCGAGCTTGGGCTGACGCACATCTACGCACCCGTTGGCGGCACGCAGAAATTCGTGGAAGACGACTACAAGACCGGCATCGATCAGATGCGTACAGTGGGCGAGGTGGCGCAGCAGTTCCGCGTGACGATGATGGCCGAGTTCACGCGCGGCTCGTCGTTCATCTCCACGCTGACGACGGCGCTGCGAGTGGCACGAGCAGCAGCGCATCCGAACGTCAAACCGCTGTTCGACTGTTACCACTTCTGGTCTGGCAACAACAAACTCGAAGACCTCGATCTGCTCAAGCCGGGCGAGATCGGCCACGTGCATTTCCAGGACGTCCCCGACATCCCGCGCGAGCTGCTGGATCAGACGACGCGCCTGATTCCCGGTGAGGGTGTCAGTCCGCTCACCGCCATTCTCAAGAAGCTTTCGGACAAGGGCAGTTACAGCGGTCCGTTGTCTGTCGAATTGTTCCTGCCGAAATATCAGCAGGGGGATCCGTACGAGGTGGCGCGCGACATCCGGCAGAAGGCAGAAGGCGTCATGCGGCGAGCCGGCGTGCTCTGACATGATTTCGCGGATCCCGGATTTCGGGGCCCGCGCGCTCGAATACCTTGCTGTACTCGTCCTGGCATTCGCGTGCTCCTCCGGCGGAGCGGCGACCGAACCTGCGCGTGTGGCGCAGCCGATTGGGCCGGGACGAAGTCCAGCGCGCGTGCTGATGCTGACCGCGACCGCCGCATTCCGCCACGACTCGATTCCCGCGGCGCGCCAGGTGATGACGACCCTCGCAGTCACCACCGGCCAGTTCGCGGTCACCGCGACCGAAGATCTCTCGCTCATCACCGCCGACACGCTGCGCGGCTACGACGTCGTCATGTTCGCGTTGACCAGCGGCGAACTGCCGTTGTCCGCGTCGCAGAAGAGCGCGCTCGTCGACTTCGTGTCGAGCGGCCACGGCTTCGTCGGCGTTCACAGCGCGACGGATACGCTGTACGAATGGCCTGACTACGGTCGTCTCGTCGGGGCGTATTTCAAGGAGCATCCCTGGACGCAACGGGGAACGGTCGTCATCGACGATCCGTCACATCCGGCGAACGCGGGCGTGATCGATCGGCTGTCGATCACGGAGGAGTTCTACACCTTTCAGGAGAACCCGCGCCCGCACGTCGCCGTGCTGCTGCATCTCGACCCCCTATCGGTCGGTGCACCAGCAGGCGATTACCCGCTGGCGTGGGCGCAGTCGTTTGGTTCGGGGCGTTCCTACTACAACGCCCTTGGACACTTTCCCGAGACGTGGAACGACGACCGCTTCCAGCGCATGCTGACGGCCGCCATCGTCTGGGCGTCAGGAAGATGAAAACAGCCCTTCTCACACCGCGGCCGATGTCATCGCTTCCCGCCGTTCTGTGCCGGGGACGAGCTGGAGGTACTCGTGGATCACGTGGACGGCAACGGTACCTTCGCCCACGGCGGACGCCAGACGTTTGATCGATCCGGCGCGCACGTCGCCAGCCGCGAACACACCGGGCAGGCTGGTCTCGAGACTCATAGGCTCGCGGTCGCGGAACTGCTGACGGGCGCGCGGTCCGAGATCGTTGCCGGTCACAATGAAGCTGGTGCGGTCGCGCTCGACGATGCCTTCGACCCAGTCGGTGTGTGGATGCGCGCCGATCATCACAAAGAGCGCTGTCGTCTGAATGACTTCCGTGGCGGCCCGACGACGTTGGATGGTGATCTGTTGGAGGCCGCGCGAACCGTCGGCGTCGACGATCTCGGTCTCGAACTCGAGCTGCACGTTCGGCAGCCTACGAATCTCGTCGATCAGGTATGCGGACATCGTGTTGGAAAGCGTGCTGCCACGCACCACCTGCACGACGCGCCGTGCCGTCTTTGCGAGGTGAACGACGGCCTGGCCGGCGGAGTTGCCACCCCCACACACGACGACGTCCTGGCCCTTGAGCGCGATGGCGATGTCGGTCCCTGCGTTGTAGAGGACGCCGACTCCTTCGAAGCGTTCGACACGGGGTAGACCGAGCCGCCGGTAATCGGCGCCGGTCGCGATGAGCACGGCACGCGCGGCGAGCTCGCGTCCGTCGTCGAGCGTGACGATGCGCCATGCGCCGTCGCGGCGCAGTCCAGTGGCGCGGCGTGCGAGGACGTAATGTGCACCGAACAGCCAGGCTTGCTGGTACGCGCGCTGGGCGAAGTCGGCTCCGCTGATGCCGCGCGGGAAGCCGAGGAAGTTGCGGATGAGGGAGCTGGTGCCCGCCTGGCCACCGACTGCCTC
>Ga0310810_10001685_pt1 | contig 23383 bp, 20 predicted proteins | sample NCmetagenome_FD_207641 | JGI IMG/M metagenome (GOLD analysis project Ga0310810, IMG submission 207641) | Soil microbial communities from experimental microcosm in Duke University, North Carolina, United States - NC | ecosystem: Engineered > Artificial ecosystem > Soil microcosm > Unclassified ... | reverse complement strand
GTCTGCCGTTCTGGATAATCGCGGCGGGCGCCGGCGCGGCCGCCTTCGCGGCCGTGATGTTTGCGCCGCGCTTCTTCTCCAGTCACAGCACGGGCGTGGTCTATGTCGAGGCGCCGCGCGCGCCGGTCGCTGCGCCGGTGGCAGCCGCACCCGATCGCTATGCGGGCAAGAGCCCCGACGAGGTCGCGACCATCGCGGAGGCGATTTGCTCGCCGCGCGCGGGCAGTGTGCTGCTCGCGCCGATCAACGGCGAAGATCAGTCGCCCAAGGCGAAGGCGGAGCTCGATCTCGCCAAGCAGACCGTCGCGGGCGGCAAGAACGTGCCCGATCAGAACGATCGGCTGGCCTGCCAGTTGACGGAAGCGCCGGCGCGCTATTGCTCGCGCAGCCTGCGGCAGAAAATCACCGCGAGTGTCATCGATTATGTCCGGGGCATCGAAAACACCAACATGTCGCTGCGCATGTATTTTCAGGCGCAAGCCGTGATCAGCCTCGATCACTCGCGCGGCAGGATCAATCCCGACGCGCTCGGAGCCTTCACGCCCGACCCGCGCGTAATCGAAGGGGTCGAGGGACTGATCCGCGCCGGATATCTCATGAAACCCCAGCGCGACGACATCGGCACCAGCGTGCCGCGGCCGATCAAGGAACGGCTCGATCGCGTCGTCGGCAACAAAGTGCACTGTCCGGAAACGCCGTGGTGGGCGTTCTGGCGCTAGCTCCGCGCCTTCGCCGCCTCGATCAGCTTGACGGCGTCCTCGCTTGCCCATTCGGCCGGGCCGGCGAGCGTGCCGAGTTCGCAACCTTGCGGGTCGACGAGCAGCGTGGTGGGCATGCCGATCGCCTTGCCGGCGGCCTTGAGCTCCTGGAAAACCTTGGCGCTCGGGTCGGCGAAATAGCCGAGGCGCTTGATGCCGATCTCCTCAAGCCAGGCCTTCGGCTTGTCGACGTTGCGCGTATCGATGTTTACCGCCACGACCTGGAATTTGTCGTCGCCGAGCTTGCCCTGCAGCGCATCGAGCGCCGGCATCTCCTTGCGGCACGGGACGCACCAGGTGGCCCAAAGATTAAGAAGCACCGTACGCCCGTGAAAGTCCGCGAGCCTGTGCGGCTGCCCGGCGGCGTCGGTGAAGGTGAGCTCGGGGAGCCGTTTCGGCTCGGTCGCGATATTGATGGCCGCGACCTCGCCGCGCGCGAGTGGGGCGAGGCGTTTGGCCAGCTCGGCGGAGGGGCGGCAGGCCGGGTCCGCATTGCCCTGCAGCGCGCCGATCCCGTATATCGCGGCCCCGGTAACCACAGCCGCGAGCGCGGCGAGCGCGATCATGGCGCGCCCTCGCTTTGCGGTGTTAATGGACTGTTCGGTCATAGGGCTTCGGCGGTCGGATCATGAGCAACAAGATGTGGGGCGGGCGCTTCGCCTCGGGTCCGGGCGCCATCATGCAGGAGATCAATGCCTCGATCGACTTCGACCGCCGCCTTTACCGCCAGGACATCGCGGCAAGCAAGGCGCATGCGGCGATGCTCGCCAGGCAGGGCATCATCTCGCGCGACGATGCCAAGGCGATCGCTCACGGTCTAGACACGATCCTGTCAGAGATGGAGACGGGCAAGTTCCGCTTCAAGCGGGCGCTCGAAGACATTCATATGAACGTCGAGTCGCGGCTTTCCGAACTGATCGGGCCGGCGGCCGGGCGGCTGCACACCGCGCGTTCGCGCAACGACCAGGTGGCGACCGACTTCAAGCTCTGGGTGCGCGACGCGATCGACGACATCGATGCGGCGCTCGCTGCCTACAGCCGAGCGCTCGCCGAAAAGGCGCTGGCGCATGCCGCGACCGTCATGCCCGGCTTCACGCACCTGCAGACCGCGCAGCCGGTAACGTTCGGGCATCATCTGCTCGCCTATGTCGAGATGGCGGCGCGCGACCGCGGCCGCTTCGCCGATGCGCGCAAGCGGATGAACGAAAGTCCGCTCGGCGCGGCGGCGCTTGCCGGCACGTCGTTCCGTCTCGATCGCGCGATGACCGCGAGGGCGCTCGGCTTCGATCGCCCGGCCGCGAACTCGCTCGATGCCGTGTCCGATCGCGATTTCGTGATGGAGGCGCTCGCCGCGGCCTCGATCACCGCGGTGCACCTGTCGCGCTTTGCCGAAGAGATCGTGCTGTGGTGCTCGCCGCTCGTCGGATTCGTGGCGCTGTCGGACAAGTTCACCACCGGCTCCTCGATCATGCCGCAGAAGCGCAATCCGGACGCGGCCGAACTGGTGCGCGCCAAGACCGGACGCATCGTCGGTGCGCTGATCGGGCTGCTCACGGTGATGAAGGGATTGCCGCTCGCCTACCAGAAGGACATGCAGGAGGACAAAGAGAGCGCGATGGATGCGCTGTCCGCCCTCATGCTCGGCATCACCGCCATGACCGGCATGGTGGCCGACATGACGCCTGATGCGGCGCGCATGCGGGCGGCGGCCTCCGCCGGGTATGCGACCGCAACCGATCTCGCCGACTGGCTGGTGCGGACGCTGAAGATTCCCTTCCGCGAGGCGCACCACATCACCGGCCGCATCGTGGCGGCGGCCGAACAGGCGAAGGTTCCGCTCGAGAAGCTTCCACTTGCCACCATGCAGGCGGTCGAGCCGCGCATCTCCAAGGCGGTGTTCGGCGTGCTCTCGGTCGAGCGCTCGATCGCAAGCCGGGTGAGCCATGGCGGCACGGCACCCGCCAACGTCAAGCGGGAGGCCGCCAAGTGGCTGAAAAAGCTGGCCAAAAAGTAACAGTTCTGGACTAATTGCAGGCGGGGCAGCTGCGCCTCTCGCTTGCCGCAGTCCACCTGTTGTATGTGTCGAGGGACGGGGAGTTGAGCATTCTGTGAGCCGTTTCGATCGTAATCTGCGTGTCTTGGCGATCAGCGCCCTTGCGCTGGCGCTCGGCCTGATGCTGTCGGCCTGCGGACGGCGCGGGCCGCTCGAGGCGCCGCCCGGCGCGGTGATGACGAAGCAAGGCCAGGTGCAGCTCGACGAGCAGGGCAGGCCGATCGCGCCTGCGGGCGAGAAAAAACGTCTGCCGATCGACTGGCTGCTCGATTAGGCGACCTGAGTTTCCAAGATGCACCACTTCGCCTATCGCGCCGGCGCGATGTACGCCGAGGCGGTCGATCTCACGAGCCTCGCGCAGGCCGTGGGCACGCCGTTCTATTGTTATTCGACCGCGACGCTGACGCGGCACTATCGCGTGTTCGCCGACGCATTCGCGGACGTGCCGTCGCTTGTCTGCTACGCCATGAAGGCGAACTCCAATCAGGCGGTGGTCGCGACGCTGGCGCGGCTCGGCGCCGGCGCGGATGTCGTCTCGGGTGGCGAACTGAAGCGTGCGCTTGCCGCCGGCGTGCCGGCCGACAAGATCATGTTCTCCGGGATCGGCAAGACCGCCGATGAGCTCGCCGCCGCGGTCGACGCTGGCATCTTGTGCATCAATGTGGAGTCGGAGCCCGAGCTCGAGTTGCTGTCGCAAATCGCCGCATCGAGAGGACGCACCGCGTGCGTCTCGGTGCGCGTCAATCCCGACGTTGACGCGAAAACCCATCATAAGATCGCGACCGGCAAGTCGGAGAACAAGTTCGGCATTCCGATCAGCCGCGCGCGCGAGGTCTATGCGCATGCCGGCAAGCTAGCGGGCGTGCGCGTTGCGGGCGTCGATATGCATATCGGCAGCCAGATCACCGAGCTGCAGCCGTTCGATGATGCATTCGCGCTGCTCTCGGATTTCGTCCACACGTTGCGTGCAGACGGCCACCACATCGAGCATGTCGATCTCGGCGGGGGCTTGGGCATTCCGTATCGCGAGGACAACGAGCCGCCGCCCGATCCCGCCGCCTACGCGGCCGTGGTGAAGCGCGCGACGCGCGACCTCAACTGCACGCTCATCTTCGAGCCGGGCCGCATGATCGTCGGCAATGCCGGTATCCTGGTGACGCGCGTGATCTACCTGAAACGCGGGCAAGCCAAGACGTTCGTGATCGTGGATGCGGCGATGAATGACCTCATCCGCCCGACACTCTACGAGGCGCACCACGATATCCGGCCTGTGAAAGAACCCGCGGCGCACGCGCCGCGCATCACGGCGGATGTCGTCGGGCCGGTCTGCGAGACCGGGGATTATCTTGCCTTGGACCGCGAGATGGTCGAACCCGCGCCGGGCGACCTTGTTGCCGTTATGACGGCGGGCGCCTACGGGGCCGTGCAGGCCGGCACCTACAACACGCGCGCGCTGGTGCCGGAGGTACTGGTGAACGGGGCCGAATGGGCCCTCGTGCGGCCGCGCCTCGAGGTGGATGCGTTGATCGCGCTCGACCGGATGCCGAATTGGCTGATCTAGCGGCGCGTCGTCGCACCGCCCCGGCCAGAATCGCGCACCAGATCACACGTGGCTGAACAGGAACATTCGGCCTGAAAATTGCTTAGATTTCAGGCGTTGCTTGTTTGCCGCGGCCAAATCGGGCTACTGCTGGCAACGGAGAAGCAGGTGAACGACCGGCCTACCGATCCTCCGGCAGAGGCTCGCCCGATCGACGAGCACGTCGCCGATGCGCTGCTGGCTCGCGCGCTGCGCCGGGCGTGGTGGGCGATTCTCTGGGAACGGCTGTGGCCGGCGCTCGCGTCGGTCGCGGTTGCGGTCGGAATCTTCCTCGCGGTCTCATGGGCGGGCTTGTGGCTGTGGCTGCCGCCGCTCGGCCGCGCCATCGCGCTGTTCGTCCTGATCGTCCTCATTGCGGTTGCGGCGGTGCCGCTGTTCCGCTTCCGTCTTCCCAGCACGTTCGACGGGCTGCGGCGGCTCGACCGTGGCAGCGGGCTCAAGCACCGGCCGGCGACGGCGATTGCGGATGAGCTCGCGACGGGAGAGCAGGATCAGGTGTCGCAGGCGCTCTGGCGCGCCCACGTCGAGCAGGCGCTGCGTGCCGCGAACGCGCTCAGGGCCGGAACGCCGCGCCCGCGACTGCATCTGTTCGATCCGGTCGCGGTGCGCTCGCTGGTCGTGCTGCTGGTCTGCGCCACGTTCTTTGCCGCCACGGGCGAGCGCGTAAAGCGCGTCACCGCTGCCTTCGACTGGGCGGGCGTCGTGCAGGCGAAGAATTTCCGCGTCGATGCCTGGATCACGCCGCCTGCGTATACGGCGCGACCTCCGGTGATCCTGCCCGGCGTGCGCGCGGGCGAGCCGCATCAGGCGGCGGCGCTCCAAACTGTGCCGACAGGAAGCGTGCTGGTGATCCGCGCCAGCGGCGCGAACCGCCTCGAAGTCGTGACCAGTGGCGGTCTCGCCGAAGCGAAGAGCGACACTGTGCCGGCGCCGCCGGCCGGCACCTTGGAGCATCGCTTCACGATCACCGATCGCGGCACCGCGACCTTGCGCGGCGTGCTCGATGACGACGTCACCTACACCTTCGCGGCCATCCCGGATCGCCCGCCGACCATTTCGCTGACCAAGGAGCCGGAGCCGCAGCTGCGCGGCTCGCTGCAGCTCTCCTACAAGGTCGAGGACGATTACGGCGTCATCAGCGCGCAGGCGACGTTCGCGCTGAAGGACCGCAAGGGCCCGGACGGCAAGGAGCCGCGCGCGCTCTACAGCGCGCCGGATTTCGCGCTGGTGCTGCCGCAGTTGCGCACGCGCAGCGGCACCGCCCAAACCACGAAGGATCTGTCGGACCATCCGTGGGCGGGCGCCGATGTGGTCATGACGCTGATCGCGCGCGACGAGGCCGGCAACGAAGGGTCGAGCACGCCGACCGAGTTCAAGCTGCCCGAGCGCATCTTTACCAAGCCGCTCGCCCGCGCGCTGATCGAGCAGCGGCGCATCCTCGCGCTCGATGCCGACGCAAAGCCGCGCATCATGGCTGCGCTCGAGGCGCTCTCGATCGCGCCGGAGAAGTTCACCCCCGAGGTCTCGCATTATCTCGGACTGCGCTCGATCTACTGGCAGCTTCACTACGCCAAGACCGACGATCAGCTCCGCGACGTGGTGGCGCGGCTGTGGGGCATGGCGGTGACGATCGAGGACGGCTGGCTCTCCGATGCCGAGGCCGCGCTGCGCCAGGCCCAGGAGAACTTGCGGCAAGCGCTCGAACGCGGGGCGACCGACGAGGAGATCAAGAAGCTCACCGATGAGCTGCGCGCCGCGCTCGACAAGTTCATGCAGGCGCTGGCCGAGCAGTTGCGCAAGAACCCCGAGCAGCTCGCGCGCCCGCTCGATCGCAACACCCGCATGGTGCGGCCGCAGGATCTCAAGAACATGATCGACCGGCTCGAGCAGCTCGCGCGCTCGGGCGCCAAGGATGCGGCGCGCAAGCTGCTCGAAGAGCTGCAGCAGATGCTGGAGAACCTGCAGATGGCGCGCCCCGGACAGCCGGGCGGCGACGACATGGACGACGACATGATGTCGGCGCTCGACGAGCTCGGCAACATGATCCGCGAGCAGCAGAACCTGCGCGACAAGACCTTCCGGCAGGGGCAGGAGCAGCGCCGTCAGCAGCAGCGCGGCCAGCGCGGTCAGCAAAACCAGCAGGGCCGCCAGGGCCAGCAGCGCGATCCGAGCCAGTTCGGCGAGTTGCGCCAGAATCAGCAGGCGCTGCGCGAGCAGCTGAAAAAGCTGCTCGAAGAGATGCGCAAGCGCGGCCAGGCCGGTCAGCCGCAGCCGGGCCAACAGGGGCAGGACCCCGCCGAGGGCCTTGGCCAGGCCGACGGCGCGATGGGCGATGCCGAAGGCCAGCTCGGCGAAGGCAATGCTGACAGCGCGGTCGACTCGCAGGGCCGTGCGCTGGAAGCGCTGCGGCGCGGCGCCCAGAGCCTGGCGCAGCAGATGCAGCAGGGCCAGCAAGGGCCGAACGGCCCCGGCCAGCCCGGCCGCAACGGGCAGGCGCGCGCCAACAGCGACACCGATCCGCTGGGCCGTCCGTTGCGCGGCCGCGACCTTGACGACGGCGTTACCGTGAAGGTGCCGGGCGAGATCGACGTGCAGCGCGCGCGCCGCATCCTCGAGGAGCTACGCAAGCGCTTTGCCGACCCGGCCCGCCCGCAGCTCGAGCTCGAATACATCGAGCGGCTGTTGAAGGATTTTTGACGCGAAGCGTTCATCGCGCGACCCTTGCCAAGAGCGCGCCAATCCCAACTCCGGCAGAGACTGATATCTCCTGCGCAGCCAGGACTTGCATCCGGAAACGGGTCGCGATCCAATCACTCATCGAGCCGAGAGTGTAGCGGCGCAGATGTACCAGCGTGCGGTTCGATAATTTGTCCACCAGGCGCAACGCGTCGGCCCCAGGCACATCGCTTGCGCCAGGCGCGACGGAAAGCCGCTCGTCGAGCGCGGGCGCGACCGTCTCGGCTGGCTCCCCCGTGAGCACCTCAACTGAACAGGCGAGTAGTTCGCGCAGGTCCTCCCAGCCGACGGTTGCGTCGAAAACGGGCCGCGTCATCGGTTGCGGAAAGTGCCCAGTCGCGAAGGAAATCAGCAGCGCATCGGCAGTGCTCATCATCGCTCGCACATTAGTGAAGAAGTTTTTTTCCCCGCGGTCGAGATTGCCAATGGCGTTCCCTGTGCAGCAGATGAGGAGAGGCGGAGATAGCTTCGGCGAAGCGGCTTCCGCGACGAATGGCAAACGCGACTCGAAATCGGCCACGATTCCGAGGGGCGCATTGCAAACGCCAGAGGTTGCGCGCAGCGCCGCCTCGCATAGATGTGCCGACAGATCGACCGGAATGTAGGTTGGGCGTGGCTCGCCAAGTGTTTCGATTAGGTATTTATCTATGACGCCGGTCGCTGCGCCGAGCGACACCAGGGAGCGGAACGGGGTGGCGACGCTGCGTAGCACATCGGCATATAGCGCGAGCACGGCGGTAAGGCCCTCGAACGCCTCAGCAGTTGCGGAACGTTGAGCCCAGATGGCCCCGGCCTGGCGATGGACGAACATGGCGCGGGTAGCCCAATCGGGCGGCACCGACCTGGTCACGGCAGCAAGGGTTGGGTCAATGCGGAGTGCCACCGCCCGCGGCCTCTTTCCTGAACGTGACTTCGGCCGTGGCGATCTTTTTCGTAGAGTAGCCGAAGCCGATGTCCTGGCCGGTTAGTGCACCCGCATCATCGGATAATTCGAGCACCAACGTGCCGAACTGAATTTTGCCGCTGACGTCATCGCGATAGTTCAAGACCACATAGCGATCGTGGAGCAGCCCCCCCGAGAAAGGGAGAACCTCGTCTACGATCAGGTCGTCATCCCTCTTCCATGAGAACCGGAATACGCCCGCGAGTTTCTCGTTTTCGACTTCAATAGAGAGTCCGACGTCGTACTCGATCGGCCGACCTGCAGGCCCTACGGCTTGTTTCTGCCGACCAATCCACTTGCCCGCTAGTCCAGGGCGGATCGAGTCATCGAACGTGCCGCGTTTCACTTGCTCTTGGACCGCAGCTTGCGCGCCGGGCGGCATCTGCGCGAGCACTTGCGCTTCCACGGCTTGCTGGAGGAGAGCGGAAGCGCGCGCGTGTTCGTCCTCCCTCCTCTGCAGCACCTGCCCCGCAAGCGGAGATTCGGCCTGCTGGACAGCTGTCGTCGCAGCAATACCGCGTAAACGTCGAAGGATACTCAGGTACAGTTCGCTCCTGCGATGCGGAGGTTTGCAGACCGCGATGTGATTGGCGTCGACTGGAATCGGTTCTGGAGGAGGAGGCACGCCAGGATCGGCGCTGCGGCGATCTACAACAAGAACACCGTTAGTCCGATAGGTCTCGTAATATACCAACGAGCCGATGCCCAATGTCCGCACGCGGCGGCGATAGTCTTCGTTCAACTCAAATAGCGGGCCAGCGTCCTCGCGGAGCGTGGCGACGGCGGGGGAGGCCAGGTTACCGACTATCAGATTGAGCACCGATGCGATGCTGGAGCCGGTATGCGGCGTCGAGAAGAAGACGACGAGGCGACAACTCTTCGCCACGGCTTGCCAGTCTTTATCGAGCGCGTCGGCGCCAGTGCGCAGAAGTTGCTTGGCGAGCAGCCCGCCAAGGCTGTGAGTCACCAGCACTAGCGGGCGCTTGCCTATGTCGTGGTTCGCGAAACACTCTAAGGTCGCCTTGCCGCGCTCAAACAGGTCCATCTCGGGTGTGAACCATTTGGCCAACAAACTTGCCGGATAGCCGAGGGTGTAGATGTTTACCCCAGGAACGTCCTTGGCGATCCATTTAGGCCAGAAGTCGCCTTCCAGCTCTCCGGAATTCGGGGAGGTCCAGGCTGCGATCGAATCGCTGATCAAACCGTGCACGAAGACGATGTCCAGCCCATTCTTCTCGTCGATCTGGATGGTGTGGAACTCGAAAGGTGTTTCTTTTGGAGCCTGGGAGGCTTGGCCGTCGGGAGGGGTCGAGTCCGTACGCCCCAACGCCCTATTAAAAAAAGCAGAGATCCGACTCCCAATTCCGAACATCGTGTGAACATCCTAGATTTTACTACTTATAGTCTAACATGCTCGTCCCCGTGAAGCGAGCAATGGACGCGCGGGCGCAGCCCGGAACTGGGCGCGGCCACTGCTGACGGGAGAATCAGGCGCGCGTTCCCGTTGCCGCCAGCGCTTCGGCGACCGCCGCCTTGATCTCGGCGAGCGTGAACGGCTTGAGAATCACGTCGTGGATCAGCGCGTCGAGATTGGACGCGCGCTCGCGCTGGTCAGCGTAAGCCGTCATCAGCAGGATGATAATGCGCGGGTAGTCGCGCGCGGTGGCAAGCGCAAGCGCGATGCCGTCCATCAGCGGCATCTTGATGTCGGTGAGCAACAACTCGAAGCGGCCCTGCTCGCGCGCGAGAATGTCGAGCGCTTCGGCGCCGTCGACGGCGACCGTCACCTCATGGCCGGAGTCGGTCAGCGCGCGCGCAGTCAGCGCACGCAGCGCCTCTTCGTCTTCGGCGAGAAGGATGCGAGCCATCAGATTTTCCTGGTCGCGATGCGGGACGGAAAACCGGTGCCCACTTTTCCTGGCATCGCTCTAGTTTTTCTCCACGACGCCGACGAACGGCAGTTGCCGGTAGGCATGCGCCACATCCATGCCGTAGCCGACGACGAACAGGTCGGGGCACTGGAAACCTACGAAATCGGGCTTCAGCGAGACGGCACGCTTGCCGGGCTTCTCGAGCAGCACGCAGGTGAGCACGCGCCTGGCGCCGCGCGCTGCAAAAAGGTCCTTGGCATAGGCGAGCGTGCGGCCGGATTCGAGAATGTCGTCGATCAACAGCACATCGCGGCCACGCAGGTCGCTTTCCACGTCATGCAGGATCGTGACCGTGCCGGAGGAGACGGTGCCTTCGCGATAGCTCGACAGCGAGACGAACTCGACTTCCGGCGCGAGGTCGACGAAATGCAGCGCGCGGATCAGGTCGGCGGCGAAAATGAAGCTCCCCTTCAGCACCGCGATGACCAGCAGGTTCTCGAGCTTCGCCGCCTTGATGTCCTGCGCGAGCGCCAGGTTGCGCGCCGCGATCTGATCGGCATCGAACAGGATGCGGATGTGCGTATCGGGAGGAACGCCCACGTGGCTCGCCTCAGAAGCCGGCCGCAACGTCGTGCCGGTTGAGGAAGCGCACGATCACATCGCGGCCGTCGGAGGGCGGCGAGGCAAGGCGCGCGCGGAACGGGAGCCCATTGCCTGATCCAAGCGTGGGTTTCGTCGGCTGCGCGGTCCAGGCATAGACTTCGTGACCCGAGGCGTTGCGCAACCCAAAGCGCAGCCGCGGCACGCCGAGCGTCCGGGTCGTCAGGTTCACGATCGTTCCCTCGATCACCAGCACGCTGGCGCCATTCTCGAATTCGCTGCGGCTTTTCACGTCCTGGAAGAACAGGCCGCGCAGGTTCACCGGCAGCCCGACCGCCGCGTAGAGTGAGGCTGTCTGCGGGAAGTGCCGTACGACGGCGGCGCGCCAGTTCAAGGCGCCGAGCAGGATCGCGAGCATCGCCGCAATCAGCACAGGCAGGCTGAACAGCCGCCGCAAGAGCCCGCGGCGCTGATTGTGTTCCGCGTGGGTCTGCCGGGCGCGCTTTGCGGCGACGGTCTCCGTCTTCTCGGGGACGCCGGGATCGAACTTCGGCGTGCTGTCGGTGTCCGGTGTGTCATGCGGGACGAGCGGCGGGGCATCGGCGACCGCAAAGGGGTTATCTGGCGCCGGCGGCGGCGGGGGTAGGACGTCTTGCGCCTGCGGCTGACTAAAATCGTCAGCGGTCCCCACCGCCACCGATCCCGAGGCCGCCGCGACTTCCTCGAGGATCGGCTCGGGCTCCGCAAACCACGTGTTCTTGCAGCTCGCGCAGCGCACGTTGCGCCCCTCGCCAAGCGCGGCAGGCGCGACCGAATAGGTGGTGGCACAGGTTGGGCAGACGATCAGCATTCCGCGAGGCTCGGGAAGGACCCGGGGGACCGTAGCAGCGGTCCGTTAACGAATCGGAAACCATAAAAAGCCGCGGCAGCCTCGCGACTTGGCCATGATCGCGCCAAATATCGTTAATGAGTTGTTAAACCCGCCCGGTGACAACAGGCGGGCGCAGGTTGCCTTCAGGAGGCGGGTTCGGAGAACGCCAGGTGGTTCGCTTCGAAAATGTCGGCTTGCGCTACAGCCTTGGTCCCGAAGTGCTGCGCGATGTGAGCTTCGAGCTCGGGCCACGCTCATTCCAGTTTCTCACCGGACCTTCGGGGGCCGGCAAGACCTCGCTCCTGCGCATGCTGTTTCTCGGGCTGAAACCGACGCGCGGGCTGATCAACCTGTTCGGGCACGACATCGCAACCCTGTCGCAGGATGCACTCGCGACGTTGCGGCGGCGCATCGGCGTGGTGTTCCAGGATTTCCGGCTGCTCGATCATCTGACGACCTACGAGAATGTCGCGCTGCCGCTGCGCGTGATCGGGCGCGAGGAGTCGAGCTACCGCAACGAGGTGACCGAACTGCTGCAGTGGGTCGGGCTGGGCGAGCGCATGGCGGCCTTGCCGCCGATCCTGTCGGGCGGCGAGAAGCAGCGCGCCGCGATCGCGCGCGCCGTCATCGCGCAGCCGCACCTCCTGCTTGCCGACGAGCCGACCGGCAACGTCGATCCGAGCCTCGCTCGGCGCTTGCTGCGGCTCCTGATCGAGCTCAACAAATCCGGAACCTCGGTGGTGGTCGCCACCCACGATATCGCCCTGATGGATCTTTATGACGCGCCGCGACTGGTGCTCCACGAGGGGCGGCTGCAAGTCTACGCATGAGCACGATGGCGGCTGAGACCGACTATTACGACGACGAGCAGGCGCCTCGGCAAGGGCAGGCGCCGCCCTCGGGGCTGCGCGCCGCGGCGGAGAAGCTGCTGCGCGCCAGGGAGGCCGCGATCGTGCCGGCGGATTCGATCGCCGGCCGCGCCCTGATGGCCGTGATCGCGATCATGACGTTTCTAGCCGCGCTGACGCTCGGCGCGACCGTGCTGGTGCGCTCGGCGGCAGGCGACTGGCAGTCGGCGGTCGCGCGCGAGGTGACGATTCAGGTCCGCCCCTCCGATGGGCGCGATGTCGAGGCGGACGTGCGCAACGCCGCGGCGCTTGCGTCGGGCACGGCGGGGATCGCCAGTGCGCGCGCCTACACCAAGGAAGAATCTGCCGCTTTGCTGGAGCCCTGGATCGGAACCGGGCTCGCGCTCAACGATCTGCCGATCCCGCGCATGATCGTGGTGCGGGTTGCGCCGGGCGAGACGCCGGACCTCGCCGCGCTGCGCGGCAAGCTCGCCGCGCAGATACCGGGCGCGACGCTCGACGATCACCGCGGCTGGATCGACCGTATGCGCGCAATGGCACGCGACGCCGCGCTCGCCGGCCTCGCGGTGCTTGCGCTGGTCTTTGCCGCGACCATGCTGTCGGTGATGTTCGCAACGCGCGGCGCCATGTCGACCAACCGCCAGATCATCGAGGTGCTCCATGTGATCGGCGCGCGGCGCGACTTCATCGCCGGCGAATTCCAGCGCCATTTCCTCCTGCTCGGCCTCAAAGGCGGCGCGATTGGCGGCGCCGCCGCGATCCTGCTGTTTGCGGTGATTGGCCTCATGTCCGACTGGCTCAATGGCGCGGAGGACAATCTGTTCGGCAACCTCTCGCTCGGCGCCGCCGGATATGGGGCGATCGTCGGCCTCATCGTCCTGGTGGCCGGCGTGACGGCCGGCACCTCGCGGTTGACCGTGCGTCGCACCCTCCGGGCGATGGAATGACGGTGCTTTGTCAGGGCCTCAAGAATGGCCCTATAATCGCGGCAGGGGACTAGGCATGGCGGCTCCGGGACCGGAAACATCCGGCTTGGCAACGCCCGCGCGCGGCCCACTGCGGCGCGTGGCGCGCGGGGCTGTCGTTTTGACGATTGCCGTCCTGGCGCTATTCGGCGGCGGCTTCGTCTGGTTTGTCTCGCATGTCCCCGCGACGGAAGTGGCGCTCGAACGCAATGCCGACGGCATCGTGGTAATGACCGGCGGTGCCTCGCGCATCCCGGATGCGATCGAGTTGCTGGCCGCCGGCCATGGGAAACGGCTGCTGATCAGCGGCGTGCATCGCACCACCTCGTTGGCCGAGATCGCGCGCAACAATCCGCGCCATGAGCAACTCGTCACCTGCTGCGTCGATCTCGACCACTCGGCGATCAATACGGTCGGCAACGCGGTGGAGACGCGTCGCTGGGCGCGTGAGCGCGGATTTTCGTCGCTGATCGTGGTGACGTCGGCTTATCACATGCCGCGCACAATGGCCGAGCTCGAGCAGCAGATGCCGGACGTCGCGCTGGTGCCGTTTCCGGTCGTGACCGAGAAGCTGCGCAACGAACCCTGGTGGGCGAGCGGGCCGACAGCGCGGCTCATCCTCTCGGAATATGCGAAGTTCGTGGTCGCGCAGCTGCGCATGCGTATCGAGCCTGCGCCGGCGCTGAGCGACCGCTCTAACGGTAATGATGGCGCAAAAAGCTAAGATGCTCGCGCTGCGCTCCGTCGCGTTCAACATCCTGTTCTATCTCAATCTCGTCCTCCACATCGTCGCGGCGCTGCCGACGTTCTTTCTACCGCGCCGCGCCTTCATCACGGTCGCCAAGTCATGGGGCCACACCAGCAACGCACTGCTTGCCGTCGCCGGCATCCGCGTCGAGATGCGTGGGCGCGAGAAGATCCCGCACGGCGCGTTGCTCGTCGCCTCCAAGCACCAGTCGGTGTGGGAGACATTCGGACTGGTCCCGCTGTTCGACGATCCAGCCTATATCTACAAGCGCGAGCTGTTGTGGATTCCGGTGTTCGGCTGGTACCTCTGGAAATCCGACATGGTGCCGGTCGACCGCCGCGCGCGCGGCGGTGCGATCGCCGGCATGATCGAGGCCGCGCGCAAGGAGCTCGCGCGGGGCCGGCAGATCATCATCTTTCCCGAAGGGCGGGCTTGCCAATCTCTATGCGGCGACGAACGTGGCGTGCCTGCCGGTTGCGCTCAATTCCGGCGTGTTCTGGCCGCGCCGCAAATTCCTGCGCTATCCCGGCACGATTGTACTCGAGGTGCTCGATCCGATTGCGCCGGCCCTCGACAAGGAGACGTTCGCGGTACGCGTTCAGGCCGACATCGAGGCCGCAACCGCACGGCTGGTCGCGGAGGCGGAGAGGGAATTGCGGGCGCAGTCAATTCAGTGAAGGATCGGCCCTTCAATGGAGCCGAACACATGCCGCTGCCTCTTGAGCATCTGACCGTCCTTGACCTGACCCTGCATCGCGCCGGGCCGACATGCGCGCGGCAGCTCGCCGACTGGGGCGCAAAGGTCATCAAGATCGAGGTTCCGGGCGGGCCGAAGGGCGAGGCGACCGGCGCGAACCGGCTTGGGCCGGACTACCAGAACCTGCATCGCAACAAGCTCAACATGACGCTGAACCTCAAGAGCGAGGAGGGCAGGACGATCTTTCTCGACTTGTGCAAGACCGCAGACGTCGTGATCGAGAACTACCGCTCCGACGTGAAGCACCGCCTGCGCATCGATTACGAGGCGGTGTCGAAGGTCAATCCGCGCATCGTCTACGGCAGCATCTCGGGCTTCGGGCAGGACGGGCCCGACGCGACGCGTCCCGGCGTCGATCAGATCGCGCAGGGCATGGGCGGGCTGATGTCGATCACCGGCGAGCCGGGGCGCGGCCCGATGCGCGTCGGGATCCCGATCGCGGACTTGACCGCGGGGCTTTTCCTGTTTCAGGCGGTGCTGCTCGCGCTGATGCAGCGCGACCAGACCGGTGTCGGCCAGTGGGTGCACACGTCGCTGCTCGAGGCGCAGATCTTCATGCTCGACTTCCAGGCGGCGCGCTGGCTGCTGGAAAAGGACGTACCGAAGCAGGCGGGCAACGACCACCCGACCGCGATTCCGACCGGCGTCTATCCGACCTCCGACGGGCACATCAATATCGCGGCTTCGGGCGACCAGTTGTTCAGGAGACTGTGCGAAGCGGCCGGCGCCCCGGAGCTTGTATGGCATCCTGAGTACGCGACGAGCGCGCTGCGCTCCAAAAACCGCAAGGCGCTGCACGACCGTATCGCCACGATCACCAGGACGAAGCCGAGCAAGGAATGGGTCGATCTGCTGACCAAGGCAGGCGTGCCGTCGGGCCCGATCAACTCGATCGACCAGACTTTCGCGGATCCGCAGGTTCAGCATCTCGGCATTGCCCACCGCGTGCGTCATCCGCAGCTCGGCGATATTCGTGTCGTGGGCCAACCGATCAATCTCACCAAGGCGCCGCAGCCCGCCGAATACAGGCCGACGCCGGAACTCGGCCAGCACACCGATGAGATCATGGCGGGCATCGGGCGCGATGCGAAAACGATCGCGGATTTGCGCGCGGGCGGGGTCATCTAACTCTGGCCTCATCCTGAGGAGGGCCGAAGGCCCGTCTCGAAGGATGTCGACGCACTCCGGGCCATCCTTCGAGACGCCACGCTTCGCGTGGCTCCTCAGGATGAGGTTCCTGCCCACCTGCGCGCGCGGCGTGATCTACCCGCGCACAATGTGCATCGGATCGAGCACGACGGTCCAGCGCACGCCCTCGGGCTTGAACTCGAGCGAGACATCGCCGCCCAGTGACGCCGCCATGCGCTCCAGCACGGTGTGGCCGAAGCCGCGCCGCATCGGCGGTTTGACGCGCGGGCCGTTCTGCTCGCGCCAGGAAAGCCGCGCTGCGCCATTGCCGCTCGCGGGCTGCCATTGGATCGAGACGCTGCCGGCCGGCGCCGTGAGCGCGCCGTGCTTCGCCGCGTTGGTGGCGAGCTCGTGCAGCGCGAGGCCGATGAGCTGCGTGGCCTGCGGGCTGAGCGTCATCGCAGGGCCGGTCGCGACGAGCTTGTTGCCGTCGAGCCCGCCGAACGGCGCGACCTGCATGGCGATCAGGTTGCGCAGGTCCGCGCCCTGCCAGTCGCTCTCCACCAGGAGATCGTGGCAGAACGCCAGCGACTTGATGCAGCCGGAGAAGCGGTCTTCGAATTGCTCGAAGCTTTCCGTCTGCTTGCCGATCTGACGCACCATCGCCAGCACCACCGCGAGCACGTTCTTGGTGCGATGCGAGAGCTCACGCGTCGTAAACGAAAGATGCTCCTCGTATTTCTTCCGCTCGGTGATGTCGCGCGAGATTGCGTGAATGGCATTCGGTTTTCCCTCGCGGTCGTAGGAGAGCCGCGAGTTGGTTTCCAGCGTGCGGATCTGTCCGTTGCGGTCGATCACCTGCATCTCGTAGCGCGTCGCGCCGGTCTCTCGGGTCAGCTTGCGGCGGAGCATTTCCTTGTGCTTGGCGAGCTGCTCGGCAGGTACGTATTGGCTCAGTTGCGTGCCGGTCATCTCCTCCGGCGTATAGCCGAGCAACGACTTCACCGCCGGATTGGCCGAGGTAATGCGGAAATCGAGATCGAGCGTGAAAACAAGATCGTTCGCGTTCTCGATCAGCGTGCGATAGCGCTCCTCGCTTTCGCGCAGCGCCTCCTCGGTTCGTTTGCGATCCGTGATGTCGATATCGACGCCCGCATAGCGCACCGGCCGACCCGATGCGTCCCGAAAGATGCGCCCGCGGCCGAAGATCCAGCGCACCTGCCCGTCATCGGCGCGTATGATGCGATATTCCGCCTCGTACTGATCCTCGCCGCTCTCGAGTGCGGTCTTGAAGTTGTTCACGACGTGCTCGCGGTCGTCCGGATGGCGCACCGAGCGCAACAGCTCGATCGGTACGGGCCCCCGGCCCGGCGGCAGGCCAAGGATGCGGAAGAACTGCGGCGTCGCGCTGACCAGCCGGGTCGCCATGTCCACGTCCCAGACGCCGATGCCGGCGGAGTTCTCGGCGAGGCTCAAAACCTCGTCGCGCTCGCGCAGCTCGCGCTCCAGGCGCTTGCGCGCGCTGATGTCGTGGAAATAGACGGCGAGGCCGCCGGTGCGCGGGAAGATGCTGATCTCGACCGGGGCGCCGACGATTGCCGAATAAGTCTCAATGCTGTGCGGCTCGCCCGTCCTGAGAACCTGCTGGTGTGCGAGATAGGACTCAGTCCCGGCCCAATGCGGGAAAACATCGGTCGCGATTTCGCCCAGCAGGTCCTCGCGGCGGCGCTGCCAGGCGCGTTCCGCCACCTGGTTGATGTAGACAAACCGCAGCTGGCGATCGAGGGCGTAGAAGGCCTGGCCGATGCTCTCCAGGATCTCGGCTGTCGAAATCCACGAAAGGCCGCCAACCGGCTCGTCCAGAGTCGGCAAACCGAGCGCCCTCTCGATATCAGCCAAGCGGTTTCCCCGTACGAACCAACGGCAGCGATACTAGGCCGTCTGATCCTGCCCGAACAACGTAAGACGCTTTGGAGCAAACAAAAGTTCCATTTGGCCCCGGCGGTACGGTTGTCCTGCACTCAGAAGCGCCATGGCGGTAGGCAAACGGGCCGGATAGGCTATTCGCCGCACTGAGTGGCGGCAGGGCGGCCGCCGGGGACTGGAGCTTTCCATGCGCGGGCCGTTCGGCATGGTTTTGGCATGCGCGCTGGCCTTCGCGGGTCAGGCCACGGCCAGCACCCTCGTCATCAATGCCAATACTTCCGATCCGGCGCCGCGCGCCGCCTGGGAAGCGGTTGTGGCGGATTTTGAGCGCGACAATCCAGGCGTGGACGTCAAATTCAACGTCTACGATCACGAGAGCTACAAGAAGGCGATCCGCAACTGGCTGACCGGCGCCTCACCCGATGTCGTTTTCTGGTTTGCCGGCAACCGCATGCGCGAGTTCGTTGGGCGCAAGCTGCTCGCCGACGTGAGCGACCTGTTCACCCAAGAGGTGCGGGCATCGATGCCGCGCGCCGGCATCGATCTTGTGTCCGTCAACGAGCGCCAGTACGGGGTGCCGTATTCCTACTATCAGATCGGGCTTTATTTCCGCCGCGACCTACTCGATCGTGCCGGCATCAGGGAGGTGCCCGCCACATGGGCTGAGCTGATCGAGGTTTGCCGCAGCCTCAAGGCCGAGGGGATCGAGCCGTTCGCGATCGGCTCGAAGGATCTGTGGCCGACCGCCGCGTGGTTCGACTATCTCGATCTGCGCATCAATGGACATGCCTTTCACATGGCGCTGACGCGCGGCGAGGTGCCTTACATGGACGCGCGCGTGCGCGCGGTGTTCGCCAAATGGCGCGAGCTGCTCGATCTCGGCTGCTTTGCGAAGAACCATGCGTCACTCAGCTGGCAGGAAAGCCAGGCGCTGCTCTATCAGGGTCGCGCCGCCATGATGCTGATCGGCAACTACATCGTGGCGAATTTTCCGCCCGAGCTGCGCGAGCGGATGGACTTCGCGGCTTTTCCGGCCATTCGGTATCCGGCCGGGCGCTTCGAGGAGGCGCCGACCAATTCGGTGCACATTCCGGCGGCGGCGCGGAACAAAGATGATGCGCGGCGCTTTCTGGCCTACGTCATGCGCACCGACGTCCAGGAAAGGATCAATCGCGCGCTGCTGTTGCTTCCGGTCAACATCAAATCCGCCACCGCTGACGACCGTTTCCTTAAAAAAGGTCAGGCGCTACTCGCCAACGCCGAGGCCCTGTCGCAATTCTTCGACCGCGACGCCAACGAGGACCTTGCCACCATCGCCATGAAGGGCTTTCAGGAATTCATGATCAATCCGGACCGGCTCGATTCCGTGCTCGATGGCATCGAGCGGGCGCGGCTACGCATCTACCGGCACTGAACGCGAGAAGCGATGGGTCAGCGATGACGGGCGCTGTCGCCCCCGCCAGCAGCAGCAACAGCAGCAGCAGCATTTCGGCCTGGTGGTGGCGGCATCAGCGTGCGCTGACCCCGCTGATCCTGCTCGCGCCCGCCTGCCTGATGTTCGCGACATTCGTGATCTGGCCGCTCCTCCAGAGCCTGTGGCTCTCGCTCTACGACTGGGATGGAATCGGCCCGAAGACCTGGGTGGGGCTCGGCAATTTTGTCGAGCTGTTCGCCGATCCGGTGTTCTTCACCACGCTCGCCAACAATCTCTGCTGGCTGCTCGTCTATCTCGCCGCGCCGATGCTCGGGCTTCTGCTCGCGCTGTTCCTGAATCAGGGCGTGCGCGGCATCCGCGCCGCACGCGCGTTGTTTCTGATGCCGTTCGTGATCAGCCAGGTCGTCGTCGGGTTGATTTTCGCATGGTTTCTCAATGCGGATTTCGGTCTGCTCAATCCGCTGCTTGCGAAAGTCGGCCTCCAGCCCGTTGCGCCGCTCGACAACGAGCGGTGGGCGATCTTCGCCGTGATCATGGCCGGCCTCTGGCCTCAGACCGCCTATTGCATGGTGCTCTACCTCACCGGACTGACCGGCATCCGCGCCGAGCTCATCGACTCGGCGCGGCTCGATGGCGCGCGCGAGCGCACGGTGCTGTGGCACGTCGTGCTGCCGCAGCTCCGCCCGGTCACGTTCATCGCCGCGATGGTGTGCGTGGTGAGCGCGCTGCGCAGCTTCGATCTGGTGATGATCATGACGGCGGGCGGGCCCTACAACAGCACCAATGTGCTCGCCTATTACATGTACGAGCAGACCTTCCTGAGCCTGCGCTACGGCTATGCGGCCGCGATCGCGGCCGTGTTGTTCGCCCTGATGGGATGCTGCGTCGCGTTCTTCCTCTGGCGGATGCTGTCGCGGGAGCGGGCGTGATGTTTCCCGCTCCGATCGCGCGGGCGCCGCGTCCGACACGCATCGCGTACCAGGCCGCATTGTTCGCGATGCTGGCGATCTGGCTCTTGCCGCTGTTCGGCGTGGCGCTCACCTCGGTGCGATCGATCGACGATCTCAGCCGCGGCAACCTGTGGGGCTGGCCGAGCGAATTCCGGCTCAGCGAGAATTACGCGGCGGTGTTCGCCGATCAGCGCATGGCGCAATTCATCCTCAACAGCGTGCTGATCACGGCGCCGGCCGTTGTCGGCGCCGTCACGCTCGCCTGCATGGCGGGCTTCGCGCTGGCCAAATACCGCTTTCGCGGCAACCTCGCGCTGTTCGTCGTCTTCATCGCCGGCAACCTCGTGCCGTTCCAGATTCTGATGATCCCGGTGCGCAATCTCGCGATTGCGACCGGGATCTACGACACGCGCTGGGCGCTGATCCTGTTTCACGCCGCGTTCCAGACCGGCTTTTGCACGCTGTTCATGCGCAATTTCATCAAGCAACTGCCCGACGACATGCTGGATGCCGCGCGCAACGAGGGCCTGAGCGAGTTCCAGATTTTTCGCCACGTGGTGCTGCCGCTGGTGCGCCCCGCCATCGCGGCGATTGCGGCGCTGACCTTCACGTTCGTGTGGAACGACTACTTCTGGTCGCTGGTGCTGGTGCAGTCGGACGACGTGCGCCCGCTCACCGCCGGCCTGCAGTCGCTGCGCGGTATGTGGCTTGCCTCATGGCAGTTGATCTCGGCCGGCTCGATCGTCGCCGCCATTCCGCCTGTGTTGATCTTCTTTTTCATGCAGCAGCACTTCATCGCCGGACTGACCTCCGGCGCGCAGAGCGATTAGGGCATGATCCCGAAAAGTGGGTACCGGTTTTCGGATAAGATCATGCCCCGCAAAGGTCAGGCCATCGCCTTCTCATGCCCGCCGCGCAGTTTCTCGGCGAGCAGATGCAGGTCGCGATCGTAGAGCCCGAGCGATTCGAGCGCCTGCACGGTCGAGAGGACGTAATCGCGGTTCTGGCCGGACTGTCCGTGTCCCTGCCGCACCATGTGAAGCTGCTGCGCAAGATCGAGTCGTCCCGCATATTGCACGTGCCCGCGGTCGATCATGTAGGCCAGCGCCGTGACGCGCCGCTCCGGCGCTGTCAGCAGGGTGACGGAGCGCAGCGTCTCGCGGTAGACGCTGGTCGCTTGCTCGCGGGAGCGCAGATAGGCGATGACTTCGGCGCGCTGCTTTGCAGCCACCCGGTAGGCGACGCCCCGGCAGGCGCCGCCGAGATCGAGCCCAAGCACCAGCCCCGGGCGCTCGGGCGTGCCGCGATGCACGTGACTGAACACACACAGCGCACGGTGCGCGCCGATCAGCCGCGCGGGCTGGCGCTCCAGATACCCAAAGCCCGGGCGCCAGATCAGCGAGCCGTAGCCGAAAACCCAGAGGTCTTCGTCGAGATGTTCGATAGGAAGCTGCATGGGATGTGATGTGCGGGCCGGCACCGCCTACAGGGCCGCGGTGCAATCCGCAAGCGGCCTTGCTAAGAAGCCGCCATGATGGAGCCACATGCCGGAGCCAAGCCCGCCGCATGAGCTATCACCCTGAACTTGCGCCGCGCCGGCGGAGCTGGCTCGTCGCGACGCCGCTCGCAGTCGTGGTGCTGCTCACCATCGCCTGGAGCGGCTTCTGGTACTACGCGGCCGGGCAGGCCGAGACACGCATCGGCGCGTGGCAGGCGCAGCAGGCGAGTGCCGGCCGCGTGTTCGCGTGCGGCAAGCAATCGGTCGGCGGCTATCCGTTCCGCATCGAGGCGCGCTGCACGGATGTTTCGGTGGAGCTGAAGGACACGCAGCCGCCGCTTGCGCTGAAGCTGAAGGAGATTCTCGTCGTCTCGCAGATCTGGGACCCGAAGCTGTTCATCGCGGAATTCATCGGCCCGCTGACGGGGTCCGGGCCCGGCCAGGGGACGTATGCGACCGCCTCCTGGACGCTCGCGCAGGCGAGTGTGCGGGGCACGCCCGACCAGCCTGACCGCGCTTCGGTTGTGGCCGACGACCTGAAGCTGACCGACCCGGGCGGCCAGCCGCTGTTCGATGCGAAGCACGCGGAGTTTCACGCGCGCATTCAATTCGGCTCATGGCCGCACAATCCCGCGATCGATCTTGCGACGAATCTCAAGGGTGCCAGCGCGCCGGGCTTGAGCCCCTACGCGCGCGATCCGCTCGATGCGGACATCCTTGCGGTGCTGTATGGCATGAAGGGTCTCGCCGTGAAGCCGCTGCCGGTGCTGCTACGCGAATGGCAGGCGACGGACGGGCGTTTCGAGATCCAGAGCGCGCGCATCGCGCAAGGTGACGCCCTCGCGACCGCCACCGGGACGCTCGGCCTGACGCAGGCCGGCCGGCTTGACGGCGCATTGCAGCTCAACGTGGTTGGCCTGGAGAAGCTGTTGCCGGCGATCGCGCAACAGAAGGGCGTATCATTGAGCCTTGAGCGTGCCGCGCCGGCGCTGAACGCGATTGACCGTGTGGTACCGGGCTTGGGCGCACGGCTCGCGCCGCAGACGCAGAACCTTGCCGTGGGGCTGCTGGGTCTGCTCGGCAAGCCTATCGACGTGGAAGGCAAGCGCGGCGTCTCGGTGCCGGTGCGCTTCAGCGACGGCGCCGCCTCGTTCGGACCGATCCCGCTCGGGCAAGTGCCCGCCGCGTTCTAAACATGCCGGCAGACCACAACAGTTATGACGCCGCGATCATTGGCGGCGGGCACAACGGCCTCGTCTGTGCCGCCTATCTGGCGATGGCTGGGCTCAAGGTGGTCGTGCTGGAGCGGCGAGGCGTCGTCGGCGGTGCGGCGGTCACCGAAGAGTTTCACCCCGGCTTCCGCAATTCGGTTGCCTCCTACACGGTCTCGCTGCTCAGCCCGAAGGTGATTGCCGACCTGCACCTCGCCGAGCACGGCCTGCGCATCGTCGAGCGGCGCATCGCGAATTTCCTGCCGCTCGACGACGGGCGATATCTCAAAGTGGGCGGCGAGCGCACGCGCGCGGAGGTCGCAAAATTCTCCGCGCAGGACGCCGAACGGCTCGATGCCTATCAGGCGCGGCTCGAAGCGGTGGCGGACGTGCTGCGCGCGCTCGCACTAGAGACGCCGCCGAACGTGGCCGAGGGCCATCCGTTCGCCGCAATTGCCGAGCTG
>Ga0310810_10001683_pt1 | contig 23404 bp, 19 predicted proteins | sample NCmetagenome_FD_207641 | JGI IMG/M metagenome (GOLD analysis project Ga0310810, IMG submission 207641) | Soil microbial communities from experimental microcosm in Duke University, North Carolina, United States - NC | ecosystem: Engineered > Artificial ecosystem > Soil microcosm > Unclassified ... | reverse complement strand
TGTTCCATCCGGTGCACCTCAATCTGGCAGGGCCGGAGCTCGAGCCTGCCGGGCGACTCGCAGCGCTCGAGGCGCACGCGCGGGCGGTGGGCTCGCCCTGGGTGGGGAACGACGTGGCCTGGTGGCACGTCCGGGGCCAGGCGCTCCCCGGCTACCTCTACGTTCCTCCGCCCTTCAGCGAGGCCGGTCTGGAGGTGGCCGCCGCGCACGCGCTCCACGTCGCCTCCGCCCTGTCCGTCCCCCTCGCGCTGGAGAACCCGGTCGTGGTGCGGCGGGAGGGACCGCTTCACGTGCTGGATTTCATGGCGCGGCTGCACGCCCGGACCGGCTGTCCACTGGTGCTCGACGTGGGCCACCTCGTCGCCGCGCAGCTCGCCGCGGGTCTGTCGCTGGAGACCGGGCTCGACGGTTTTCCCTTCGAGGCCGTGATCGAGGTTCACGTGGCGGGGGCGGTCATCACCCGCACGCCGGAGGGCCGGAGCGTCTACCTGGACGACCACGGACAGCCGCTGAGGAGCGAGGTGCTGTCCCTTCTGGCGGAGGTCCTGCCGCGCTGCCGCGCGTTGCGCGCGCTGGTGTTCGAGGGCGATGGGCATCCGGCAGGCGTCGCCCGCCGCACGCTGCAGCTGCTGCGGACGATGCTCGACCCGGTGGCGGAGCGCGCGCCGCTCCCGGTGCCTCCGCCGCGCACGGAGGTCCCCGCGCTCCCCCCGGACGCGCCGGCGCTGGCGTGGGGCAGCTTCGACGCTGCGCACGGTCGCGGGTCGCCGCCGGGCGACGTCGTGGGGGCACGCGCCGAGCAGGGACTCCGGATCGCGGTGACCGCCGAGGCGCTCGATGCACACTGGCCGCTCTCGCGGCCGCTGCTGGCTCCCTCCCGGTCGGCGCTGGAGCGGTTCCTCGCCTCGGACGCGTTTCGCGACGCGTTCGCCGCCGGGCAGCCGGTGGACGCCGGGTGGGCGAGCTGGGCCCGGTCCGAGGTGCGTGCCTCGGGCGCCCCGGAGCAGGCGACGGCGCTGGCCTTCGACACCTGGGCGCAGGGGCTCGCGCGCGCACCGGGCGGTCGGAGCGGTGTGTTCGCCGCGGATCTGGGCGAGGCGCTCTTTGCCGCCCGGGCGCTCCGCCGGCATCTCGCGGCGCGGGCCCTGGGCGAGGGCGTGCTTCCCGAGGGCGCCCTCGAGGGATTGGCGCAGGCCCTCCGCCGTGCTCCCACACGTCCGTGGCGGGCGCACGCGCGGTGGAGCCGGGGACGGCTGGAGGTGGGAGAGCGTGGGCTGGACCCGCCCGGGTCACCGGGGGAGACTTCCGGTCCGACATGAACCGCAACCTGGCCATCGTGCTCCTGGTGGTGATCGCCGGCTTCAGCGCCGCCGGCGTGGTGGGTTACCGGCACGCCACCGAAGCGCAGGCGCACGCGGCGAAGGAGATCGCCGCGCTCCGTCTCAAGGCGGAGGCGCTCGAGCGCGCGGGGTGGATCCGCAACAACCCCGACGCCGACGCGTACCGGAACGACATCAAGGGCTACCTCCGCTGGTACTTCGAGCAGGTCTCGAACCAGCAGGCGAAGTTCGGCGGGAACCCCGCCTACGACGACTACCTGAAGGACATCGACCGCAAGGCCAAGGCCGCCGCCGAGGCCGAGCTGCCGCAGCTGCCCGATGGCCGCCCGCGGGGGCCAATGGCGAATCCGGTCAACCGCAAGGCCTTCTGGGAGTGGGAGAAGGCGATGTTCGACCGCATGCGCACCGGCAAGTACGCGCCGGTGCTGACCGGCACGGACAAGGGCCTGCGGCTCGACGTGGTCTCCGCCGACGTGGTGATGGTGGGCAACAAGCCGAAGATTCGCTTCCCCATCGTGCTCTGGGGTGCGCAGCGGGAGACCCGCGAGGACGAGCGGACCGGAATCAAGCGCGTCCAGACCTGGGCCGAGTTCGCCACCACCTACCGGCTGCTCGACGACAAGGGAAAGCTCTACGGCGAGATGAGCACGTCGAATCCCGGCATGCGGAACGACTACCCCGAGCGGCTCATCGCCGAGTTCCCGCCGCAGACCGTGCTGGGACAGTACGAGCTGGAGCCGGTCCCGGCGAACGTGAGCCAGATGGAGATGCTGGTCTCGGTGCGCTCGCACTCGCCGACCGGCGGCGACATCAGCGCGCAGTACAGCTGGAAGCTGCCCGTGCCAGACGACTGGAAGCTGAAGCCGGGCGAGACGTGGGAAGGCGCCTCGGTGACCACGCGGAGCGAGGAGGAGATCGACCCCGCGGTGGCCGCCCGCAAGGGCCAGAAGTAAGTCGCGGCGCCCGCTCCACGGTCGCGGCCGTGGCGAGCGCCGGTGCTCACACCACGGCGAAGTGGCTGGCCAGGCGATGGAGGGCCAGGTCGCCGGACTCGTCCAGCAACGCCACGTCCAGCCGGGGGCTGACCGCCATGGCGCGCACCCCGCGACCGGCGGGGAGCTCGGCGAGGACGCGTCCCTGACGCACGTCGAGCGCGCGGACCACCGGACCCGCGGCGAGGACCACCCCGTGCTCGAGGGCCGGGGGGATGGGACCCGGGGCGACGCCAGCGGCGCCCGCTCGCCACACCGGCTTCCCGTCGCGACGGACCCTGACCGCCGCCCCCGAGGTGCCGACCACGACGAGCTCCGCGCCGGCGCGAAGCAGGCCCGCCGGTCGCTCGGGAACGGGGACCGCGCGCTGCCAGAGCACCCGGCCGCGCACGTCGAGGCAGGCGAGGGTGGGACGGTCCTCGTGGAGCCCGGCGATCCACGCCCGCGCACCGCCGGCGGTCGGAGGCGTGGCCTGGCGCAGCGGAAGCTCGGTGAGCCAGCGCACCTCGCCCAGCACCGGATCGAGCGCGAGGAGGGCCGAGCGGTCCTCGCGCCCCAGCGGGACCAGCACCACCGGACCCCAGGCCTGTGCCGGCCCGGTGAAGGGGAGGGGCGCGGCCACGCGGAAGCGCACCGTGCCGTCGTGGAGGTCGAGGCCGGTGAGCACTCCGGATTCGGACGCGGCGAGGACGGTGACCCCGGCGAGGGCGAGGTGGAGGCGGCGGGTCCGCGCGGGGAGGAAGGACCAGCGCTCCCGCCCGGTCAGGAAGTCCACCGCGCGCACGCCGCGTCGCTCGACGCCGAAGAGGAGCAGCTGCTCGGCGGAGATGGCCACCGGGTCCAGCGCCGCGCCGTCGTGTGGCTGGAACCAGCGCGGGTTCCCGTCCTGCGGGCCGTACCCGTAGATCCGGTTGCGGGTCGCGGCCGCGGCGCGTCCGTCGGGGGCGACGGCGCCTCCCCGGGGCGTGGGGCGGTGGAGGCGGAGCTTCCCGTCCCATCCGACGAGGTCCATCCCGCGGTCGGAGACGAGGACGACGCCGGAGTCGGTCCCGATCAGCGACGCCGGGCCCGGACCGGCGAGGCCAGGCGCGAGCGCCACCGGAAGGAAGCGGAGACGGCGGATGCTTCCCTCCCGCCGGAGCGGGCGGACCGCGCGCGCGGCCCGGGCGGGCTTGCGGCGCTGGCCAGGCACGGCCCAGCGCACCGCCCGGGCGGCCGACGCACCGAGCGAGAGGAGCGCGCGGGCGACGTCCTCGGCGGTCCAGGGGAGGGTCTCCTTCCCCAGCGACCATCCGGGACCGCCGAGCGAGACCTTCGACGGCCCATCGGGCAGCTGGATCTCGATCGACTTCACGCTGGAGCCGAGCGCTCGCTGGACCTCCTCGCCGCAGCGGACCAGCTCCAGCACGTGCAGCAGCGCCGGTCCCTTGAGCTGCCAGCCGTCGGGGGCTCCGGCGATCCAGATCCGTCCCGAGCCGAGCAGCGCTCCGAGCGCCGCGGCGTTCCCGCGCGGCGCGCGCTCCAGCAGGGCCGAGCCGTCGTTCAGCTGGAGCGCGAGGGAGCGTCCCGATGCGCCGAGGCGGAGGCCGAGCGGGGCGACCGGGCGGGGCGGCGCGAGGCGCGAGGGGTGGCGGAGCGCGCGGATGCGCTCCCGGACGGCGCGCCGGCTGGTCGCGGGGACGGAGGACTCCTCGAGGTCGCTGAGGAACTGCTCGCCCATCCGGATGATGGCCTCGCACCACTCGGACCAGTCCAGCCGCACACGGCGCAGGAGACGGGCGGGCCGGGCGAGCGACGCGATGCGCAAGGCGCAGCCGTCCTCGGTGTTCTCCAGGCAGAGGACGAGCCCGGACTCCGGCAGCGAAACGTCGGCCATCGCCGTGCCGCGGGCGAGGGCGCCGGTGCAGGCGAGGAGGGCCTCGACCAGGGGGAGGAGCGGCTCGTCCTCGGCGCCGTCGACCAGGGCGACCCCGTCCAGCTCCAGGGACACCGAATCGTGCGGAGCTGTGCCGCGCTCGCGGGTCCAGCGTCGGCCGATCCGGATGCGGAGCATGCGAGAGTGGCGGTGTGTGGCACGGGCCCTCGCGCCCTGCAAGCAGAGTCCGCGGAGAGCGCATGAAGAAGGAACACACCGTCAACCTGAGCTGCTCGTTCTGCGGGAAGAGTCAGCGCGAGGTGCGGAAGCTGATTTCCGGGCCGCGCGTCTACATTTGTGACGCGTGCATCGGGCTCTGCAACGACATCATCGCCGAGCAGGCGGAGCGCGAGGCAGAATCGGAGGGAGAGGTCCGGACTGTCTTCGCCGTTCGCCTGAGGCGCCACGAGGCCGTCCTCACCGCGCTCGTTGGTTTCGTCAGGCGGCACGGAGACTTGCTGTCTGCGAGCATGAAGGACGCGATCGACGACCTCGATCTCGCGTCCACCCGTCTTCGTCAGGTCGTCTCCGAATCCATGGCTCTCGAGAAACGAAAGACTCCCTCCGGCTGACGAGGTGCAGGTCACGAGTGTCGCCCCAGGAGCGATCGGGGCACGGGGTGAGCATCTCCACGCTCGTACGGACTGCTGGTTGATTGACCCAGGCGTACCGTCCCGCTACCTTCCCGCGCCCACATGACTTTCTATGAGGCCGCGCTCCGGGTCCTGGAGGCCGCTGGCCAGCCGCTCTCCTCGGTCGAGATCACCGAGCGGTCGATCGCCCAGGGCCTCCTCAGCCACGTCGGAAAAACGCCAGAACAGACGATGCTGTCCCGTCTGTCGGCGATGGCCCGGCGCGCCCGCGATCGCCGCGTCACCGTCACCGCTTCCGACACCTTCGCCCTCACCGACTGGGGGCTCCCCGAGGACGCCAACGCCCTGGAGGCGATGGCCGCTCCTCACGACCACCCCGAGGAGGGCTTGCCACCGCTGCGCCCGGCCGAGCGCCATCCCGAGCCGCGCAACGAGAACGTCCGGGGCGTCGGCCGGCAGGAGCGACGGCGCCGTCACGAGGAGGAGGAGCGGGGCAAGAAGCGCCGCTACCCGCCCATCGCCGAGGTCGCGTTCGAGCTGCTCGGCGAGGCCGACTCCCCGCTCGCGCCCTCCGAGGTCCTCCGCCTGGCCCGCGACCGCCAGCTGGCGTCCGACGAGCTGCAGCCCGAGGCGTTGCTGACCAGTCTCGCCGAGGAGAACCAGCGGCGCATCGACGCCGGGCGCCGCCCGAATTTCTCCCTCGACGCGACCGGCGCCCTGATGCTCGAGCGGGACGACCTGCCGGTCGCCGAGGTGCAGTCCGCCTTCGCCCGGGCGCTCGACCTCCCCTTCGCCGACGGGCGCATCGCCCTTCGCCACGCGGCGACTGCCTCCGCGCCGGAGGCGCTCGCCGACGACGGCCTGGTCCACTCCGCCAAGAGCGCGGTCAAGGAGGCGCGGCGGGCGACCGCGCGCGCCCTCCGCTCGCACCTCGCGTCGCTGGATCCGGGAACCCTGGAGAAGGCCTGCGTGAAGATGCTCCACGCGCTTCACTTCCGGGAGATCAAGGTCACCAAGCGCAGCAATCACGGACCGCTGGTCACCGCGCGCCGCAAGGACGGAAGCCTCGAGCTGCGCTGGGCGATCCGCATCCAGCGGGGCCATGGAGCGGTGGACCGCCGGAGCGTCCAGGACTGCCGCCGGGACCTCCAGCACCATTCGGCGAACTGCGCGCTGCTCATCGCCACCGGTGACCTCCGGAGCGACGCCCGCTCCGAGGCGCTCAACGGGACGCCGGTTCACGTCTGGGCCGGGGAAGGTCTGGCGGAGAAGTTCCTCGAGTCGCACAGCGGCGTCCGCGTCGTCTCGCTGGAGCTGTTCGAGCTGGATCGCGCCTTCTTCGAGGATGCCGCCCGCGGCGCCGAGGAGTCGCGCCGTCGCCGAGAGGAGCGCCACCGCGAGCGCGAGGAGCGTGAGGAGCGCGCCGAGCGCCCCGAGCCGGTCGAGGCCTCCGAGCCCGCCGAGCCTTCCCGCGAGGAGGAGGAGGCGGCTGGGGACGACGAGGGGGGAGAGGACGAGGGTCCGGAGGAGACCGGGCCGGAGGGTGCCGCCGCCGCGGCAGAGGGCGGCGCAGGGGGCGAGGCCGGCGCGAGCGAGCGCCGCCGCCGCCGCCGGCGCCGCCGGGGTCGCCGGGGTCGTGGTCGCGAGGGGACGCCCGGTGCGCCCGGAGGCGAGGGCGGTGCCCCTTCCGGTCCTGCCGCCGCGGGGTCGTCCGGGGCCCAGGAAGCTGGGGCAGCGCCGCCCGAGCGCTCCGGGCCGGCGCCCGAGACACCGTCCGGTGGCGGGCAGTCCTCGGCTCCCGAGGAGGGCTGACCCGCCCGGGCAGCCGACGGCGCAGCCGCGACCGGGCTCCGCTTGTTACACTCCAGGCTGTGCTGCGGACCGCGTCCCTGGCTGCCGGGCTGGTGCTGCTTGCCGGGTGCAAGCCGCCGCCGCACCCGGTCGAGCGCGTCGAGGTCGTGGCGGCCTCGCTCGCCGAGGCGCAGGTCCTGGCGCTGACCCCCTCCCGGTTGCAGGCGGAGCTGTCGACTCGCCTCGTGCCGGACCGTGGCTTCAAGCTGCTCGACCCGACGAGCAAGGCCGTGGACGGCGCGGTGCGCCTCACCCTCGAGGTGGACGCCGTCCAGGAGCAGACCAACGCCTCGGGGTTGCCGGGGTCCGAGGAGGTCACCGCCTCGCTCGGCATCCGCCGCAGCAGCGACGACGGGGTGGAGCGGATCGCGCTGCAGGCCACCCGGAGCCAGCCCGTGGAGGGGGATGCCCTCGAGGGCCGACAGGAGGCCGCCCGGCGCGCCCTGGACCAGGTCATGGACCGGCTGGTCAAGGAAGCGCGGGTGCAGCTCGACGCCCGGAAGCGGGACGATGCCCGGCTGGTGAAGGACCTGCGCGCGCAGGATCCGCTCGTGCGTGACGCGGCCATCTCCGCGCTCGTCGCGCGACGGAATCGCGCTGCCATCCCGGCTCTGGTCGAGCGGCTCCGGGGAGACGATCCACTCGAGGTCCGCCGGGCCATCGGGGGTCTGGTCGAGCTCCAGGCCCGCGAGGCGGTGCCCGAGCTCATCGAGATCAGCCGCGGCAAGGACCCCGGGTTCCTGCGCGAGCTCGTCTACGCGCTGGGTGCCATCGGCGGAGAAGAGGCCGAGGCCTACCTCTACACGATGGCCCAGGGGCACGATCAGCCGGCGGTGCGTGACGCCGCCCGGCAGGCGCTGGAGGAGATGGAGCGCCACGGCAGGCGCTCCGGACCGTCCGGGCCCTCGCGGAACGCGAGCCTCGCCCCCGGGGGACGTTCCCGGTGACCCTCCGTCGCTGGTGCGTGCTCGCTGCCGGGCTGCTCGGGTGCGCGCACGAGGCCCCTCCGCCGTCTGCGACCGCCGCCCCCGCGACCAGCGCCGCGAAGCTCCCCGAGTCGGCTCGTTACTTCCCGCTCGCGGTGGGCAACACCTGGACGTACCAGGCGACCTACCTGGGCGAGCGGTCCACCCGCCAGGTGCAGATGGTCGCCTTCCGCGACGGGAACTACGTCGACGGGGACGGCCGGACGCTCCGGGTGGACCGGGAAGGGGTGCGTGACCAGGTCCGCTACCTCCTCCACGAGCCGCTCACCGTCGGCGCGACCTGGACCAGCGTCGTGGCCCCGGGGTCCGCCGAGCACTACAAGATCCTCTCGGTCCACGCCCCCTGCGAGGCCCCCGCGGGCAAGTTCCCCGACTGCGTCGAGGTGGAGAGCCGGACGCTGGCCGACCCCAGGACGCCAGGACGCCTCCTGGTCAACCGGGTCACCTTGGCCGCCGGCGTGGGGATCGTCCGGGTCCGGACCGCGCTCGAGGAGGGCACGAAGAGCGCCCCCACCGCCGAGCTGCTCCTGACCGCGTACCAGGTCGCTCCGGCAAAGTGAGCCGAGCGCCGGCCCGCCCTCGGGCGGGGCCCGGCGGGCCCCTCGGGAGGGGACGTGGCACCGGGATGCTACGCTCCGCCCGGCCCGACCTCCCGATGGTGCCCCTCGATCGCCAGGACGCGACCAACGCCCAGCTCGTGCTCGAGATGCTGCTGGAGTCGGGCACCGACTTCGCCTCCGGCGAGGCCCTCTCCGGCAAGCTCGGCCTGTCCCGCACCGCGGTGTGGAAGGTCGTGAACGCGCTGCGCGACCGCGGCTACGCCATCGAGGCCGTGCCCTCGCGCGGCTACCGGCTGGTGCGAGTTCCGGACCGCCTGACCGCCCTGGAGATCCTCCCGCTGCTCGAGACGCACGACCTGGGGCGGGCGGTGCATGCGTTCGACGCCATCGGCAGCACCAGCGAGCACGCGTTTCGCCTCGCCGCGGAAGGCGCCGAGCACGGCGAGCTCGTGGTGGCCGAGACGCAGACCGCCGGCCGGGGGCGGCGCGGACGCAGCTGGGCATCTCCGCCAGGGAAGAACCTCTACGTCTCGCTGGTGCTCCGTCCCGAGCTGCCGCCGCAGCGGGCCCCCGAGCTCACGCTACTCGCCGCCGTCGCCGTCGCCGAGGCGCTCCACGGCGAGGGAGTGAAGACGACCATCAAGTGGCCCAACGACCTCCAGGCGGGGGTGAAGAAGATCGCCGGCATCCTCACCGAGCTCTCCGCCGAGGCGGACCGGGTGCACTTCGTGGTGCTCGGCATCGGGGTCAACCTCAACGCCAGCTCGGCCGACTTTCCGCCCGAGGTCGCCGAGGTCGCGACCAGCGTGGCGCGGGTCTCGGGCCGGCGGGTGAATCGCGCCGGGTTCCTCGCCCGGCTCCTGAGGACCCTCGAGGGCTGGCTGGACACGCACGAGCAAGAGGGCTTCGAGCCGGTCCGGCAACGCTGGCGCGAGCTGGCCTCGACGATCGGCCAGGAGGTGCTGGTCAAGGCCGAACGCCGCGAGCTGCGGGGCGTGGCCGAGGACATCGACACCGACGGGGCGCTCCTGCTCCGCACCGAGGACGGCCTGGAGCGGGTCCTCGCCGGAGACGTGGAGCAGGTCCGGTCGCGGGTGAGGCCCTGATCGCCGGGCAGTCAAGCCTCTCCGGCGCTTGACTCCGACCCCCTCCACTGACCAGGTAGTCCCCGATGCTGCTCACCATCGACGTCGGAAACACCAACACGGTCCTGGGGGTCTTCGACGGGACGAAGCTGCTCGACCACTGGCGGCTCGCCACCGAGGCGCGGCGCACTGCCGACGAGTACGGGCTGTGGATCCGCCAGGTGCTCCAGTGGGCCGGCATCTCGGCCGAGCGCATCCACGCGGTGGCGGTCTCCAGCGTGGTCCCGCCGATGCAGTTCTCGCTGGAGCAGATGAGCCAGCGCTACTTCAAGGTCGCGCCGCTCTTCGTGGGCCCCGGGGTGAAGACCGGGATGCCCATCCTCTACGACAACCCGCGCGAGGTCGGTGCCGACCGGGTGGTGAACGCGGTCGCGGCCTACGAGAAGCACCGGGGCGGTCTCATCGTCGTCGACTTCGGGACCGCCACCACCTTCGACGCGGTGAACCCGAAGGGCGAGTACCTCGGTGGAAGCATCTGCCCCGGAGTGACCATCTCCATGGAGGCGCTGTTCCAGAACGCGGCCAAGCTGCCGCGGGTGGAGTTCGCCCGTCCGCCGGCGGTGGTGGGGAAGAACACCGTGCATTCGATGCAATCCGGCCTGGTCTACGGCTACGTGGGCATGGTGGACGGCATCTGCGAGCGCATGACCCGCGAGCTGGGGTTCCCGGTGCGCGTGGTGGCGACCGGCGGGCTGGCGAGCCTCATCGCCAGCGAGTCGCGATGCATCCAGGAGGTCGACGAGTTCCTCACTCTCGAGGGGCTGCGCATCATCCACGAGCGGAACCACGGCCATGCTTGAGCTCTCCTCCACCCTCAAGAAGCACGTGGACCCCGGCTCGCCCATCCCTCTGCGGATGATGGCTGCCAAGGCGCTGGTCCCGCTGCCGCCGCCGGACATGATCACCGCGCTCTTCCTGCTCACCTCGGACGCCGACGAGAAGGTGCGCGCGACGGCGATGGAGTCGGCGGGCAAGCTGCCCGACCGCATCCTCAGCTCGGGGCTGCGGGACGAGGGCGTGAACCCGCCGGTGCTGGGATGGTTCCTGGACCAGCTGTCCCGGCAGGACGTCTACGCCGAGATGCTGGTCCTCAACGCCTCGACGCCGGACGACGCGGTGGCACGCGCCGCGTCGATCTGCGGGATGCGCACCGCGGAGATCATCTCCCAGAACCAGCTGCGCCTGCTCCGGCACGAGGACGTCGTCCGGCAGCTGTGCCTCAACCCGAACTGCGGCCCGGCGCTGATCGACGGGGTGTGCGACTTCTGCGTCCGTTCCGGGCTGATCCTCGCGGACGTGCCTCAGATGCGGACCGCGCGAGTCCGGATCTTCGGGCCCGAGGCGGCCGAGGCTCCCCCCGATCTGGGCCCAACCGCCGATGAGGTCATCGAGGAGTTCGGCGAGCTGGACGACGAGAACGCGCCGCCGATGGAGGAGGGCAAGCGGCTCACGCTCGCCCAGCGGATCATGAAGATGAGCATCGCGGAGAAGATCAAGCTCGCGACCAAGGGCAACAAGGAGGCCCGGAGCTATCTCCTCCGGGACAGCAACAAGCTGGTCTCGGTGGCGGTGATCCGCAGCCCGAAGATCACCGACGGCGAGGTGCTGGCGGTCGCGAACAACCGCGCGGCGCAGGACGACGTGCTCCGCGTCGTCTGCAACAACCGGGAGTGGCTGAAGGACTACCGGGTGAAGGTGGCCCTCACCAAGAACCCGAAGGTGCCGCTGCCGGTGGCGATGAAGTTCCTCGCCCAGCTGCGCGAGGCCGAGGTGAAGGACCTGGCGAGGAACAAGAACGTGCCCTCGGGCGTGCAGCTGCTGGCGCGGAAGATGCTCGACAAGAAGAACGCGCCGAAGAAGGAAGAGAAGTAGCTCGCCGCGCGTCCAGGCGCACCCGCGCGGCGAGGCTCAGGCGACCGCGGGCTCGTCGGTGCCGGGGTCGGGCTCGCCGGAGATCGGCTCGAGCGGCGTTCCCGCCGGCTCGGCTCCCGGCGCGGGGGTCTCGCTGAGCAGCTGACTCGCGACCGACACGGCCTTGAGCGCCTTCTCCCGCGCGCGCTCCTCGGCCTTCAGGCGCGCGTAGAGGCGCGTGACACGCTCGCGGTTCTTCCGCGCCTCGTCCTCCAGCTCGGCCAGGCGGGCGTGGAGCGACTCCAGCTCCTCGGGGGAGGCCGCCGGCGCGGCCGCCTGCTGCTCGCGCAGCTGCGCCAGCTCGGACTCCGCCACCTCGGCGCGCTCCCGCATGTCCTGGGCCTGGCGCTCCGCGCCCTCCGCGTGCGCGCGGTTCAGCTCGAGGTCCCGCTGCGCGGCGGCCAGCTGATCCTCAAGCATCCGCCGGGCCTCGTCGGCGTCTGGCTGCCCGGCCTGCAGCGCCTGCTCGAGGCGACGCCGTTCCTGGACCGCCTGGTCCAGGCGCGTCTGCAGCGACTTCAGCTGTCCATCCTTCCGGGACAGCTCGGCCTTCAGCTCGAGCTCGCGCTGCTCCGCCTGCGCGTGCTGGTCGCGGAGGTCTCCCACCAGCTGCTCGGCGCCGTGGATCTCGGAGCGGAGCCGGAGCAGCTCGTCGCCCTCGCCGTACCCCTCGAGCGTGCCGGCCTGGGGCTCGCCCATCTGCTGCTGCGCCGCCTGCACCTCGGCGGCGAAGGCCCGGGCCTGCGCGTCCTCGGCGGACTCGACGTCCCCGGGCGCCAGCACCAGACTCTCGGCGTCCTCGGCGGGCGCGTCCGCCGCCATCTCCGAGCCCGGAGGTGGCTCGGTGAACTGGACCACCGTCGGCCCCTCCTCGGCGGTGAGCCCCGAGAAGTCATCCTCGGCCTCCGGCGAAGCCAGAGGTGCCGGTGGCGGCGGTGGCGGAGAGGCCGCCTTGCGGAAAGGAGCCGCCGGAGCCGGAGCCGGAGCCGGAGCCGGAGCCGGAGCCGGAGCCGGAGCCGCGGCCCGGACCGGCGCGGGCCGCGGGGGTGGAGGCGGACCGGGCGCGTCGTCGAACGCGGCATCGATGAGGTCCAGGTCGGGGTCGCCGGAGACGGTCGCCTCCTCCTCCAGGACCAGCGGGGTCTCCTCGGACGCGCCGGAGAGCCGAGCGACGGCGGCGACGGCCTTCGAGACGTCCAGCGGTTTCGGGAGGTACTCGTCCGCGCGATTCTTGAGCCGCGCGTGCGCCTCGAAGCCCTCGGGGTTCCCGACGATGATGACCGGGATGGACTTGAGCCCCTCGTCCTTCTTGAGCTTGCCGACGAGGAGGTAACCGTTCTGGCCACCGGGCAGCTCGACGGCGAGCACCACCGCGCCGGGCGGCCGGCGCCGGACGAGGTCGATGACGCCGCGGCCGTCGGTCGTCTCCTCGACGGTGTGCCCGCGCTGCTGGAGGGCCGAACGGAGACGGCTGGAAAGGGCGGTGTCTCCCTCGACGATCAGGACGTGGGTCGGCATCGGCGAAGCCAAAAGGCTAGGCCCACGCACCCATGCCGGGCAACGTCAGTTCTGGAAGCCCGCGGGAATCAGCTGGAGGGCTGGATTCTGCGGCGGGATGGGCAGCATCGGCAGCTGCCGCACCGGCGCCACCACCTCGGGCGGCGGGCTGGCCGGCGCGGTCGGGTCGATGTCGCGGAGCGTCCGCCGGAGGTCCGCCTCGTCCATGTCCGAGACCAGCTCGTACACGAGCCCACCCGAGCGCCAGCTGGCGATGCTGAAGCCTCGCACGCTGCGCACGCCCACCTGGGGCCAGGCGCCGACGGAGGGGATCTCCCGGTCGGCGTCCTCGATCACGAAGAGGCCGAGGCGGCGGTCGGTGCCGCTCCGCTCCGACGGCTGCAGCTCGTAGACGACGTAGGCCGCCTCGTGCTCGCGGAGGTTCGAGAGGCGCGCACCGGCGATGGTGGCGCCCGCGACGTGTGGGAGCGGGACGCGGGTGCTCATCTGGTCGCCGACCCAGCGCTCGACGTCGGCGCGGCTGGCGGTGGTGACCTCGAACGGGAGCCGGCGCTGGTACCGGGCTGCGGCGTCCTCGAGGAGCTGCTCCCGGTGCCCGGGACGCAGGTCGAGGTAGATGACGCCGGCGGTGGCCGCCGCGATAGCGAGCCCGCCCCAGCGCGCCCAGGAGAGCATCTGCACCCGGCGGTTCTCGCGGCGAATGCCGGCGCGGAGCAGGGCCCGCAGCGCCTCGGGGGCAGGGGCACGGGTGCGCATCTGCGCGCTGCGTCGGAGCACACCCTGGAAGGCGGCCTCGCGGGACAGACGCGCCCGGCAGCCGGCGCAGCTCGCCGCGTGACTCTCGAGGGCCCCACGCTCCGCCTCGTCGAGCTCGCCGTCCAGGTACGGATAGATGAGCGGGTCGAGTTCTGGGCAGGTCATGGGCAGCCCCGGGGGGCTCGGGCAAATGTCTAGCCCGGGAATCCCCGATCTGGCCAGCGACCGACCTGGAGGGGCCGTCAGCCCGTTCGGCGGCGACGGTATGCGCCCAGGTCGACCGGGGCCTCAGGGGCCTCGGGCTTCTCGGCGGGAACAACACCCTGACCGGCCGCGTAATCCCGGAGAGATCTCTGGAGCGCCTTCCGTCCGCGGAAGAGTCGGCTCATCACCGTTCCCACCGGAACGTCGAGGATCTCCGCGATCTCCTTGTAGGAGAACTCCTGCAGGTCGGCGAGGATGACCACCAGGCGGAAGTCGATGGGGAGGCCGTCGATGGCCTTCAGCACGTCGTCCGAGAGCAGGCGGTCGAACATGTACTGCTCGGGGTTGGCGGCGTAGTCGCTCGCGTCCCGGCTGATGAACGCCTCGTGGACCGCCTCGCGCTCGGAGCCCTCGGTGACGTTCCGCTCCTTCACCTTGCGGCGGTAGCGGTTGATGAAGGTGTTGGTGAGGATCTTGAAGAGCCAGGCCTTGATGTTGGTGCCACGCTCGAACTTGTCGAAGAACCGGTAGGCCCGCATGCAGGTGTCCTGCACGAGGTCCTCCGCGTCCCGCTCGTTCTTCGTCAACCGGAGGGCCGCCGAGTAGAGGGGGTCGAGATGGGCCAGCACCAGCCCCTCGAACTCGTGCTTCGTGCGGTGGTTGTGCCGAAAGTCCAAGTCCCGCTCCTCCCTGGGCGCCCCAACACGGACGGACAGGCGAAGGTTGAGCTTCAGATACGGGCCACGTCGAAGTGCGTCACCGATTGCCGAAAAAAGGTGACCCTTCGGCAGGGGAGCAGCCGAGCAGGCGGGCTTACTTCCGGCTCAGCGCCTGCTCCAGCGGGACGTACGGGTGGCCCAGGTCGCGGGCGACGGCCTCGTAAGTGACCGATCCGCCATAGGTATTCACACCCCGGGCGAGGGCCCTGTCCCGGCGGAGGGCCTCCACCAACCCGACGTCGGCGATCCGGCGGGCGTACGGCCGGGTCACGTTGGTGAGGGCAAAGGTCGAGGTGTGGGGGACGGCGCCCGGCATGTTCGCCACGCAGTAGTGGACGACCCCGTGCACCGCGTAGGTGGGGTTGTCGTGGGTCGTCGGCCGGCAGGTCTCGATGCAGCCGCCCTGATCCACCGCGACGTCCACCACGACCGAGCCGGGGGTCATCTCGCGGATCAGGTCCTCCTTGACCAGCTTCGGGGCCGCGGCGCCCGGGATGAGCACGCCGCCGATGACGAGGTCTGCCTCGCGCACCGCGCGGGCGATGGTCTCCGAGTCGGAGGAGAGGACCTCCACCCGGCCGAGGAACACGTCGTCGAGGTAGGCGAGCTGGTTCTGGTTGATGTCGAGGATGGTGACGTCCGCCCCCATGCCCACCGCGATCTTCGCCGCGTTGGTGCCGACGACACCGCCGCCGAGGATGGCCACCCGCCCGCGGCGCACGCCCGGGACGCCGCCGAGGAGGATGCCTTTCCCTCCATGCTCCTTCTCCAGGCACATCGCCCCGACCTGGATCGACATGCGGCCCGCGACCTCGCTCATCGGGCGGAGCAGGGGGAGGCTGCCGTCGTCGAGCTGGATGGTCTCGTAGGCCACCGCGGCGACCTTCTTCTTGAGCAGGACCTTGGTCAGCTCGGGGTCGACGCCGGCGAGGTGGAAGTAGGTGTAGACGATCTGCCCGTCCTGCATCCGCGCGTACTCGGGCGAGATGGGCTCCTTCACCTTCACGATCATCTCGGCGCGCTTCCACACCTCGTCCGCGGAGGAGATGAGCTGCGCTCCGGCCCGCGCGTAGTCCGCGTCGGGAAGGCCCGAGCCCACGCCGGCGCCCTGCTCGACGAGAACTTGATGTCCGGCGTCGACGAGCGCCTTCACCGCGCCCGGGACCATGCCGACCCGGTACTCGCGAACCTTGATCTCCTTCGGGACACCGACGATCACGGGACCGACCTCCGCTGCGCGGGATGAGGAAGCGCGGGGGGCCAGACCACAGGGATGTCCCCCCGGTCAAGCACCGCGCGCGCCGACGCGGGGTGTTAGGAGTGGCCCGCCATGTCGTCGTCCCGGACGCCCGCGCTGCTGGTCGCCGACCCGTCGGGGAAGGTGCTCGAGCACCCGCGCCTGCTGGCGACCGTCCGGTCGGGAGACGAGGTGCTCCTGCCCCCCGAGCCAGGAATCCCGCTTCCGGCCGGCGGACGGCTGGTGCACCTGCCTGGCCGGCGTCCGGTGGGGGTGGACCCGGACTCCGGAGAGCTGGTCCTCGTGTCCGAGGTGCAGGTGGGGCGCCGGCGCTTCGTCCCCGACGCGGTCGGCGCGCTCGTTCCGCCGGGCTGGACCCGGACATACCTGCCGGGAGAGGTGAAGGCAGACGGCCCGCTGCTGCCGCAGTGGGCGTACACCGCTGCGGGCTGGGACGGGCAGCAAGGTGGCGCGGTCGCCTGGGCGCTGCACACCGACCGGCGAACCCACTGGGACCCCGGACGGTTCTCGACGCCCGAGCTGAAGGCCCGGGTGCGTGCGGCGCGCGCGGCGGACCCGGAGAACCGCGTGCTGCGGCAGCTCGAGACCTGCGCGCTGGTCTACCGCTGCTTCACCAGCCAGAACGTCTTCTACGGTCGGGACGAGGGGGCGCTGCCGGTCTCGACGATGTGCAACGCCGCGTGCGTGGGGTGCATCTCCGACCAGCCCGAGGACGGACCCCCGGCGTCCCACGCGCGCATGGACGATGGGCCCAGCGCCGACGAGCTGGCCCGGGTCGCGATCGCCCACCTCGAGTCCGCTGGACCGCGGGCGATGGTCAGCTTCGGCCAGGGGTGCGAGGGCGAGCCGCTGACTCGGTGGAAAGTGATCGCCGAGGCCATCCGCCGCATCCGCGCCCGGACCGACCGGGGTTCGCTGCACATCAACACCAACGCCAGCCTCACCGCCGGGCTGGCGGCGCTCTACGACGCCGGGCTGGACTCGATCCGCGTCTCGCTCAACTCGGCGGTCGCGGACCTCTACGAGGCCTACTACCAGCCGGACCGCTACGGGTGGCGCGACGTCGAGGCATCCATCGCGCTGTCCCGACAGCGCGGGGCCTACCTGGCGCTCAACCTCCTGACCTTCCCCGGGGTGACCGACCGCGAGGGCGAGGTGGAGGCGCTGCTCTCGCTCGTCAGGCGCCACCGGGTGGCTCAGCTGCAGACGCGGAGCCTGTGCATCGATCCGCTCCAGTACCTGGAGGCGGCGCGTGACCGCGGTGCCGGCGGTCGCCCGATGGGGATCGCCCGGATGCTCCAGGTGCTGAGGGAAGAAGCGCCGTGGCTTCGGGTAGGGAACTTCGCCCGGGGACTCGGCGAACGGGGAGAACCGGCCGGCTCTCCTCGATCGGTTGAGCCGAGCCCCCGGGGGCGCCCCGAGGGGAGATTTTAGGAGCGCCAAGCGGAGGACACCGGGCGGCGCGTCCGTTGCGGTGGCGTGGGTCCGTTTGCCGGAACCGCGGACCTTCTGGCAGCGTGGCCCCCGCCCATGCTGATTCTCCTCAAGGCCGACGCCAGCCCCGAGCAACAGGAGGCGGTCGAGAAGCACATCCGCAGCCTCGGGTTCGTCCCCCACGTCATTCCCGGTGCCACGCGCACTGCCATCGGAATCACCGGCAACAAGGGAGCTCTGGACCCCGAGCCGTTCCGGATGATGGCCGGCGTTGCGGACGCCATCCCGGTGAGCCAGCCGTTCAAGCTGGTCAGCCGCGAAGTGAAGCCGGACGACACGCTGGTGAAGGTCGGCGATCTGACGATCGGCGCGAACGAGCTCATCGTCGCTGCTGGACCTTGCTCGGTGGAGACCCGGGAGCAGATCGTCGCCACTGCCGAGTCGGTCCGCGCCCAGGGCGCGCGGATGCTGCGGGGCGGCGCGTTCAAGCCGCGGACCTCACCGTACGAATTCCAGGGCCTGAAGGCGGACGGGCTCAAGCTGCTGGGCGAGGCGCGGGCGGTGACCGGGCTTCCGGTGGTCACCGAGGTGAAGGACGTCGAGAGCCTCGCCATGGTCGCCGAGGGCGCGGAGATGCTGCAGATCGGCGCGCGCAACATGCAGAACTTCTCGCTGCTCGAGGCGGTGGGCGAGCTTCGGCGGCCGGTGCTCCTCAAGCGGGGAATGTCCGCGAGCCTCAAGGAATTGCTGATGGCCGCCGAGTACATCGTGGCCCGCGGCAACCGGCAGGTCGTCCTCTGCGAGCGGGGCATCCGGACCTTCGAGACGATGACCCGCAACACCTTCGACATCAACGCCATCCCCATGCTGAAGCAGCTCTCGCACCTCCCGGTGTTTGCCGATCCGTCCCACGGCGTGGGGGTCCGGCACGGCATCGCGGCGGTCGCGCGGGCGGCGGTGGCCGCGGGAGCGGACGGCCTGCTGATCGAGGTCCATCCCGATCCGGCGCGCGCACTCTCCGACGGCGCGCAGTCCCTCACCTTCGCCGAGTTCAAGGACCTCATGACCGGCGTGCGCGCGGTGGCGTCGGCCATCGGGCGGTCCGTCGCCGGCCCCGTGGCCTGACCGTGCGGGTCCGCGTCCGCCGTGCGAGGCGCCTCGAGGCGGACGTCGTCGCCCCGGGCGACAAGTCCATCTCCCACCGGGCGCTGCTCTTCGGAGCGCTGGGGACCACGCTGCTGGAGGTGCGGAACCTGGCCCCGGGCGCGGACGTTCGGTCCACCGCAGCCTGTCTGCGCGCGCTCGGTGTCTCGGTCGAGGAAGGCGGGACAGTCGGGTCCGTGGCGGTTCGCGGGGTGGGCCCGGGCGGTCTCCGCTCTCCGGCGGCGGCGCTCGAGTGCGGCAACAGCGGGACCAGCATGCGGCTCCTGCTCGGGCTCGTCGCCGGGGCGCGGGTCGGATGCACGCTCGACGGGGACGCCTCGCTCCGGAGCCGGCCGATGCGCCGGGTGCTCGCGCCGCTCCGGGCGATGGGGGCGCGGATGGAGGGGCAGGGCGGCCCGGACGACGAGCGCGCGCCGCTCCGGGTCGAGCCCGTGCCCACGCTCCAGGGGATGGCGCACCGACTGCCGATCGCCAGCGCCCAGGTGAAGAGCGCGCTGGTGCTCGCCGGGCTCGCGGCGGACGGCGAGACCCGGGTGCGAGAGCCGGAGCCGTCGCGCGACCACACCGAGCGGATGCTCGCCGCCTGGGGAGCGCCGGTCCGGGTCGAGGCCGGAGAGGTGGTGGCGACGCGGCTGCTCGCGCCGCTCGTGCTGCCTGCGTCGCTGGACGTGCCGGGCGACCCGTCGTCGGCGGCGTTCTGGGTCGGAGCGTCCGTGCTCGTCCCCGGCGCGAGCGTGGTGGTTCGCGGGGTGGACGTGAACCCGACGCGGACCGGCTTCCTCGCCGTCCTGGAGCGGATGGGCGCCCGGGTGGAGCGCGAGCCGGAGCCGGCCCGCGCGGGCGACCCGGTGGCGAGCCTCCGGGTGAGCGGCGGGGCGGCGCTCCGCGGGACGGAGATTCGCCCGTCCGAGGTCCCCTCGCTCCTGGACGAGATCCCGCTGCTGGCGGTGGTGGCGAGCCAGGCCTCCGGCGAGACCCGTGTCACCGGCGCGCGGGAGCTGCGGGTGAAGGAGTCGGACCGGCTGAAGCACCTCGTCCTGGGCCTCCGGGCCATGGGCGCCGACGTCGACGAGCAGGACGACGGGTTCGTGCTCCGCGGGCCGACCCCGCTGCGAGGGGCGATGATCGACGCCGCGCACGATCACCGCATCGCGATGTCCTTCGCCATCGCCGGGCTCGTCGCCGATGGAGAGACCCGGGTGGAGGGCGCGGAGTGGGCCGACATCTCGTACCCGGGCTTCTTCCGGCAGCTGGCGGCCGCCAGCGCCGGTGCTCTCGAGGACTGACCCGCGCCCGGAGAAGGAATCGATTCCAGAGGTTCGATAACCTCATGGGATGGCGCTCAACCTGAACTCGCTGAGGCTGTTCCTCGCCGTCGCGACCCACGGCGGCTTCTCTCGCGCGGCGCGCGCGACCGGCGTGAGCCAGCCGGCCATCTCCAAGGCGGTGCGGCTGCTGGAGCAGCAGGGCGGGGCACAGCTCCTGGTGCGCGCCCCCACGGGCGTGGTGCTCACCGAGGCCGGGGAGCTCCTGCTCGAGCACGCCCGGGCGCTGTTCGCCGAGGAGCGTGCAGCCGAGGAGCAGCTCGACTCGCTGCGTGGGCTGCGCCGCGGCGTGCTCCGGGTGGGGGCAAGCACCACGCTCGCCGCCTCCTTCCTGCCGCCCATCCTGGGAGAGCTGTACCGGGCGCATCCGGGGATCGACCTCCGGCTGCTCTCGGCGAACGCGCGCACCGTCACCGGCGCCGTGCTGGACCACCAGGTGGAGCTCGGACTGGTCGAGGGACCCGTCCAGGACGGACGCCTCGAGGTGCGGCCCTGGCGCGAGGACGAGCTGCTGGTGCTGGTGGCTCCGGGCCATCGGCTGGCCCACGCCCGGCGGGTCACGGGCCCTCAGCTGATGGAGGAGCCGCTGATCCTCCGCGAGGAGGGGGCGGGGACACGACAGGTTCTGCTCGCCGCGCTCCGTCGGCGCCGCTGGGTGCCCATCCGCTCGTTCGAGGTCAACAGCACCGAGGCCATCAAGGGCCTGGTCGCCGCGGGGGTGGGGTGGGCGGTGCTCTCCGCCCGGGTCGTCCGCGACGATCTGCAGCTCGGACGGCTGAAGCGGCTCGAGGTTCCCGACCTCGCCCTCCGGCGAATGCTGTCGTGGATCCGCTGGAAGGCGCGGCGCCTCGGCCCGGCGGCGGCGGCGTTCCGCAGCCTGGCCGAGGCGTACACCTTCCCCTGAACACTCGGCTCAGGGCATGCCGTCGAGCTCGGGCAGCGTCGCCGAGGCGCCCTGGCCCGGCTGCCGCACGAGGAGCTTCTTCCAGAAGTTCGTCATGGTCGCTTCCTCCTTCGCCGAACAACATGCGAGGGAGAGGACGCGTCGTCCAAGATCTTCGGGTCGCCACCTCCATCACCGGAAGGAATGGGGTCAGCGCGCCATGAGGCGAGACTGCTCCAGCCAGCCCGGCAGCGCGCGGATGCGGTCGAGCCAGGCCTGGACCGCGGGCCACCGCGCCGGGTCCAGGCCGGCCTCGGGCGCGAGGAAGACGTAGGCCGAGGCCGAGACGTCCGCGATGCTCGGGGTCTCTCCGGCCAGCCACGGGCGTCCGGAGAGCTCCTGCTCCAGCCGGGCCATGTCCGCGAGCGCGCGCGACTCGATCCACGCCAGCGCTCCCGGCGGCGCAGGCTCGAACCCCCGGCGGTACCAGCGGAGGTTGGCCATCGAGAAGCCGATCCGGTTCGCCTCCCAGAACAACCACGTCGTGAGCTGCTCCCAGCTCGCCCCGGGCGGCGGACCGAGCTTCCCGGTCTCGCGGGCGAGGCGGAGGAGGATGGCGTTCGACTGCGCCTGGGGGACCCCGCCGGCGACGAGGACCGGCACCTCACCGAACTGGCTCACCCTCCGGAACTCCTCCGGCCGTGCCTCGCGGGGAACGTCGAGGTCGACCCAGACGTACCGGTGCGAGACGGCGGCGAGGGTCAGGAACAGCCGGACCTTGTACGAGTGTCCGGATTCGTGGTTGCCGTAGAGGACCAGGTCACCCATGGCTCGACGGTACGCCGTCGCGAGCGCCTCCGGCGGTACAGTCCGCCGGGGGCGGCCGAGGGTCGACCGCTTCCCCGGAAGAGAGCGTTCGCCCTGTCCCGCTTCGCGGTCATCGGAGATCCCGTCGCCCACTCGGCCTCGCCGCGGCTGTTCGGCTGGCTCGCCGAGCGGCTCGGCCTCCGCCTCGCCTACGAGGCGGTGCGGGTCCCCGCAGGAGGGCTGGCCACGGTGCTGGAGGAGGCCCGGGGCGGCCGGTGGGACGGGCTGTCGGTCACCATTCCCCACAAGCAGGACGCGCTGGTGCTCGCGGACCGGGCGGACCCCCGCGCCACGCGCACCGGAGCGGCGAACTGCCTCGTCCGCGCGTCCGACGGCCGGCTCGTCGCCCACAACACCGACGTGGAAGGAGTGACGGCGGCGCTCGCGCAGCACGGTTGCTCGCTGGCCGGGAGCGCGGTGCTCCTCCTGGGCGCCGGAGGCGCTGCCCGCGCCGGCGCCGTGGCCGCGCGCGAGGCAGGCGCGAGCCGGCTGTGGATCGCGAACCGTCACCCGAGCCGGGCGATCGAGCTCGCCTCCGCGTTCGATGGCGAGGTTCTGCCGCTCACCGCCGAGGCGCTGGGGCCCACGCTGCCCCGGGCGGACGTCGTGCTTCAGGCGACCTCCGTCGGTCTCGAGGCGCCGGGGGACTCGCCACTGCCCCCGGGGTGCGTGCTACACGACCGGCTCACGGTGATGGACATGGTGTACCGCCCGCTCCGGACCCGGTTCCTGCGTGACGCGGACGCGGCCGGCTCCCGCACCATCGACGGGCTCTGGATGCTGGTCTTCCAGGGGCTCGCCCAGCTCCGGCTTTGGACGGGCGCCGAGGCGGGGGACGACGTCGCGCCAGCCCTGCACGAGCACCTCGCGGAGGGCGGATGACGCTCCGGCGGCTCCGGGCGCTCACCGCCGGCGAGAGTCACGGTCCGGCGCTCCTCGGCATCCTCGAGGGCCTGCCCGCCGGCCTGCCGCTCACCGCGGCGCTCATCGACCGCGATCTGGCCCGCCGGCAGAAGGGGTATGGCCGGGGTGGGCGCATGCGCATCGAGCAGGACGCCGCGGAGATCCTCGCCGGCGTCCGATTCGGCGAGACCCTCGGCTCTCCCCTGGGACTGCTGATCCACAACAAGGACTGGGCGAACTGGACCGATCGGATGAGCCCCGCCCCGGGAGGCCCCGATCCCCGCCCCGTCCAGGTGCCCCGCCCCGGGCACACCGATCTCGCCGGCGCGCTGAAGTACGGACGCACCGCGGACCTGCGCGACATCCTGGAGCGAGCCTCCGCCCGGGAGACCGCGATGCGCGTGGCCCTCGGCGCCGCCGCCCGCGCGCTGCTCCGCGAGCTCGGCATCCAGGTGGGAAGCTACGTGCGGAGCATCGGGACCGCCGACGCCGAGAGCGCGGCCGACGTCGCACCCGATCTCTTCCGCGACGACGCCGAGGCGCTCGCGCTCCGGGCCGACGAGACCGAGACCCGCGCCCTCACCGCCGGTGGATCCGACCGGCTGGTGCAGGCCATCCAGGAAGCGCAGCGGCGCCGGGACACGCTCGGCGGAGTGGTCGAGGTCATCGCCACCGGCGTCCCGCCGGGGCTCGGCTCGCACGTGCAGGCGGACCGGAAGCTGGACGGACGGCTGGGAGGCGCGCTCCTCTCCATCCCGGCGATCAAGGCGGTGGAGATCGGCGATGGGATCCAGGGCGGCCGCGCCTACGGGAGCGAGACCCACGATCCCATCGTCCTCGCCGGCGACCGGCTCGCCCGGACCAGCAACCACGCCGGTGGGCTGGAGGGCGGCATCACCAACGGCGAGCCGGTGCTGCTGCGGGCGGTGATGAAGCCCATCTCCACGGTCCCCGCCGCGCTCCCCTCGGTGCACCTCGGCTCGCTGGATCTCGTGCCGGCCCACGTGGAGCGGAGCGACACCTGCGCCGTGCCGGCGGCGGGCGTCGTGACCGAGGCGGTGGTCGCGCTCGCGCTGGCCG
>Ga0310810_10001682_pt1 | contig 23409 bp, 25 predicted proteins | sample NCmetagenome_FD_207641 | JGI IMG/M metagenome (GOLD analysis project Ga0310810, IMG submission 207641) | Soil microbial communities from experimental microcosm in Duke University, North Carolina, United States - NC | ecosystem: Engineered > Artificial ecosystem > Soil microcosm > Unclassified ... | reverse complement strand
GGCAATCGGCGCCGCGCCGCCTGAGGCGGCTTCAGCTGCGGGCGACGAAGAAGACGCCGAGCATGATGAAGCCGATGCCCGCGAGCCGCATCGGCCCTACGGACTCGCCGAAGAAGTACCAGGCCGCCGCGGCGTTCAGCACATAGCCGAGCGAGAGCATCGGATAGGCGATGCTCACCTCGATGCGCGAGAGGCCCATGATCCAGACGACCAGACTGACTCCATAGGCGAGCATGCCGCCGAGGATCCAGGGGCTCATCGCGAGGCGCGTGCCGATCGGCCCGATGTTCGCCGCGGTGAACTCGAACTGCCCGACCGCGTTGGTGCCCGCCTTGAGCAGGAACTGGGCGAGCGCGTTCAGCAGCACGCCCGTGAGGATCAGCGGATACCCCGAGCTCGTCATCGTCCCGAGATGAGGAGCGCGGTCGCCACGCACCACGCGAGCACCGTCACCAGCATGTGCGGGTCGCGCGCGAGATCGCGCGAGGTGTCGGCGCCCGCCTGCTTGGCGTGCAGCAGGTACAGGTAGCGGAAGATGCCGTAGGCGACGAGCGGAATCGTGTAGACGAGGTTCTCGGTGCCGTGCACTCGCATCGTGTCCGGGCTCATCGAGTAAAGGCTGTAGCTCATCAGCACCGCGGCCGCGCACACGCCGATCATCTTGTCGAGGAGCGCCGGGTTGTAGTGCAGGAGCGCCTTCCTGTGCGTCACGTAGTCCGCGCTCACCGCGAGCAGCTCCGAGCGCCGCTTGGTGAAGCCGAGGAAGAGCGTCAGGAAAAGCCCGCACACGAGCAGCCACTTCGAGGGCGGGATGCCGATGCCGAGCGTGCCGGCGAGGATGCGCAGCAGGAACCCGGCGGCGATGATGAACACGTCCAGGATGACCACGTTCTTCAGCGCGAAGGTGTAGGCGATGTTCATCGCCGCATAGCCGGCGACGATGGCGAGGACGACCGGGCTGGCCGCCCAGGCGAGCGCCCCGCCCGCACAGGCGAGCAGCAGCGAGAAGCCGAGCGCCCTCGCGCCCGAGACGCGCCCCGAGGCGAGCGGGCGCTCGCGCTTCTTCGGGTGCAGGCGGTCGCGCTCGCGATCGGCATAGTCGTTGACGATGTAGATCGCGCTCGAGACGAGCGAGAAACCGGCTGCGGCGAGCACCGCGGCGAGCATGAGCTCGGGCACGCGCCAGGCGTGCCCGAAGAGCACGCCCAGGAACACGAAAGCGTTCTTCACCCACTGGTGCGGCCGCATGAGCCGCAGGAAATCGAGCGGGTGGTCCTGCGCCGGCTCGCTGAGCGCGCGCGAGCGCTCCGGGCGGTCGCGGAACGGCCGGTAAGCCGCGTTGCCGCAGAGCGCGAGGAAAGGCCGGTCATCGGCGCTGTCGCCGTAGCCGTGCAGGATCAGGCGCGAAAGATCGCCGTAGCGCTCCTTCAGGCAGCGCACCTTCTCCTCGCCCCGGCAGTTCGCCCCCTGGAAGCGGCCGGTCGCGGCCTCCCCGGCGTACTCGAGCGAGGTGCAGAAGACGTCGTCGAAGCCCGCGGCCGCGGCCCAGGGCCTCACGTACACATCGAGCGAAGCGCTCGCGAGCGCGCAGTGATGGCGCCGCTCCTTGTGCCAGGCGAGGCGGCGCATCGCGTCGGGCCGCACCAGATCCGGCATGCGCTCGCGCGCGAACTCGGCGCCGCGGCACTCGAGCGCGGCGCGCGGCATTCCGCCGAGGAAGGCGCGCAGCACGCGCTCCTTGGCCTGGTCGCGCCCGAGGAGCCGGAGCGCGAGCGCCGCGAGCCACGGCAGCGCGAGCGGCAGGCGCAGCAGGAACCGCGGCCAGCCGAGCGCGTGCACGAGAAACGGCAAGAGGGTGTCGCCGCGCGTGATCGTGCCGTCGAGGTCGAAGATCGCGACCACGCGGCGCTCGGGGATGGCGACCAGGTGCGGACTCGCGCCCATCAGCGAAAGGCCACTTCTTCGGTGAGGACCGGAATCTGCGTGCGCGCGCGCAGGCGCTGCCAGCCCGCCACCGCGAGCAGGCACAGGGCGAACTCGGCGGGCGCGCGATGGCGCGACTGCGCCGCATCCACCGCCTGCGCGGTGAAGAAGACGTAGAGGACGAAGGTGGCAAGCAGGAGGCGCTCGCGGTTCCTCGTGAAGGAACCCCAGAGCGCGAGCCCCATGAAGGCGACGAACAGCAGCGCCGCCGAGCCCGAGGCTGCGAGCAGGCCGGACTGGGTGCGCCACAGCCCGAGCATCGCCTTGCCCAGGCCCTCGCGCTCCACTTGCGCGCGCCAGCCGGAGTCTGCGTCCTGCAGCGCCCGGCTCGCGGGGAAGAGGTCGAGGTAGTCGATCGTCAGCCGCTCGACGCCGGACTTCACGCCCAGCGTGGCGAAATCGCGCGCGCTATGGGCCGCGGCGGCGCCCGGGTGGCGTGCCACGAACCCCAGGTACTCCCGGAGGTTCATCGTGGTGTAGCCGAGCGGCCGGACGCGCGGGCGCTCCTCCGGCGGCAACGACACCGCCATGCGCTGGGCGCGCGCATAAAGGTTGTGCCCAAGGTCGTGACCCGAGCGCCCCATCGAGACCTCGCCGGTCTGCAAGTAGATGAATCCGGTCCACGCCACCATGGGCGCGAGCGCGGCGGCCACGAAGACGAGGAGTCTTTTCCAGCGCAAGCCCGGAAAAAACGCCAGGTGAACGGGAGGCCACAGCAGCGTCACCGGACGGATCAGGGTCGCGATGCCGAACGACAAGCCGGTGCGAAACCCGGCGAGGCCCGCGAAGCCGAACACCACGAGCGGCACGAAGATCGCCTCGCTCGCGAGCTGGTGGGGGAAGACGAGCGTGTGGGGCAGCGCGCCGTAGAGCGCGGCCGAGGCGAGCGCGCCGCCCTCGCCCAGGCCGATCGCCCGGCCGATGCGGTAGACGCACGAAATCGAGGCGAGGACGAGCGCGATCTGCGCCGCGACGACGAAGAACTGGCCGCCCGCGAGGTACAGGAGCGCCTGGGGCAGCCAGTCGCCCGGCACGCCGTGCGCTGCGAAAAACGACGCAAGGTCGCCGCCGCCATGCAGCGCGTCGATGAAGGAGTGCACCGACTGCAGCCGCTCTTCGGCGCGATCGGCGCGCAGGAAGCGCTCGGGATGGTGCAGGTCGTAGGCGAACATCGCCGCGTGAATCGCGGCGAACGCGAGCAGCAACCGTTGCCGAGCCGAGAGCCCCATCAGCGCTGCACGATAGCGGCCGAGCCATTACGCCCCTCGCCCCGCGCCGCGCGCTCGCGCTACGCCGGATAGCCTATTGAGCCGGATCGAGTCGGGACCCGCCGACAGGGCCGCGCGAGCAGAAACAGGGGCTTCCCGCCGGCCCCGCCGCGGGTTGTCGTTCCCGCCCTACAACGTCGTCGCGTTTAGCCCTACAGCACGAAAATCAAGCCATTGAATCCATTGAGAAACGCGGGGTGGCATATGTCGTGCATTCAGGGACTGCTTTGTCATGGTCCACACGACTTCCAATATGAAAAAACACTCAGGGATGAAGAAACATTCGGGGTTCACGCTGCTCGAGCTGCTCGTCGTCATCGTGATCATCGGGCTCCTGGTCGGCTACGTCGCGCCGCGCTACTTCTCGCAGGTCGGCAAGTCGGAAGTGCAGGTCGCCAAGGCGCAGATCGACGGCCTCGAGAAAGCGCTCGACCAGTACCGGCTCGACACGCGCCGCTATCCGAGCGCCGAGCAGGGCCTGGAGGCGCTCGTCACGCGCCCGGGCAACGAGCCCAACTGGAACGGGCCGTATCTGAAGAAGGCCGTGCCCGCCGACCCGTGGGGCCGCGCCTACGTCTACCGCACGCCCGGGCGCAACGGCGACTTCGACCTCGTCTCCTTCGGCCGCGACGGCAAGCCCGGCGGCGCCGGCGAAGACGCCGACCTCGGCATCTACTAGCCATGGAATTCGTCGTCAACGCGGTCAACCCCCGGCGCGAGATCGTCTCGCTGCGGCTCCAGGCGGCGAGCGCGGCGCTCGCCGGCGAGCAGGCGCGCGCGAGCGGCCTGTCGGTCCTGTCGGTGCGCCCGCTGGGATTTTCGCTGTCCATGCCGTCGCTCGGCACGCGCGTGCGCTTCCCCGTCACGCTCTTCTCGATCGAGCTGATGGCGCTGCTCGAAGCGGGCCTCAACCTGGTGGAAGCGCTGCAGACGCTGGCGGAGAAGGAGCCGGAGACCGCGCGCCGCGAGGTGCTCGGCGGCATCCTCGCCGGCATCCGGCGCGGCGAGCCCATCTCGCGCGCGATCGCCGCCTATCCGCAGCACTTCAGCGCCCTCTACGTCGCCACCCTCAAGGCGAGCGAGCGCACGGGCAACGTGCGCGAGGCGCTCGGCCGCTACGTCGCCTACCAGGAGGAGATCGAGCGGGTGAAGAAGAAGATCGTCTCCGCCTCGATCTACCCGGTGATCCTCCTTGGCGTGGGCGCGCTCGTCATGGCGTTCCTCGTCTTCTACGTCGTGCCGCGCTTCGCGCGCGTCTACGACGGCCTTTCGACCAACCTGCCGTTCTTCTCGTCGCTGCTGCTCAACGTCGGCAAGGCGATCGAGAGCCATGGGGCGCTCATCGGGTTTTCAGGGGTTTCTCTCATTTTTCTTCTCGGATTCCTCCTGTCGAATGAAAAAACCAGAACAAAAATTGCAACCCTGCTCTGGCGCATTCCTTCGGTCGGCGAAAGGCTGCGCGTGTACCAGCTGGCGCGCCTGTACCGCACCGCCGGCATGCTGCTGCGCGCGGGCATCCCGGCGCTGCAGGCGCTGCGCATGGTGAGCGAGCTTCTTTCGGCGCACCTGCGCCCGCAGCTCGCGCGCGCGCTCGCCCTCGTCGGCGAAGGCAAGCCGATGTCGGCCGCGCTCGGCGCCGCCGGGCTCGCCACGCCGGTCGCCACGCGCATGATGCTGGTGGGCGAGAGGAGCGGCGACATGGGCACCATGCTCGGGCGCATCGCCGCCTTCCACGACGACGAGACGGCGCGCCACGTCGAGTGGTTCACGCGCGCCTTCGAGCCGCTGCTCATGGCCGCGCTCGGCCTCGCCGTCGGCCTCGTCGTCGTGCTCATGTACATGCCGATCTTCGAGCTCGCGGGGAGCATCCGATGAAGGCCGCCGCGATCACGAGCAAGGACCTGCAGTGGGCGCGCGAGCAGGCCGCGCGCAGCGAGAAGAAGCTGATCGAGCTGCTCGAGGAGCGCCTCGCCTGCGGGCCGGTCGAGTTCATCGCCCGCCTCGCCACGACGGTGCGCATGCCCGATCTCACGCTCGCCGAGATGCGCGCCCAGGCGCCCGCCTTCGAGGTGATCTCGTTCGGCGAGTCGACGCGGCGCAACTGCGTCGCGCTGCGCTCGCCCGAGGGCCTGCTGCAGGTGGTGCTCGGCGACCCCTACGACATCGACTGCCAGGACTGGGTCGAGGAGCGCGTGCGCGCGCCCTTCCGCTACCGCGTCGCCCACCGGCTCGACCTCGCCGCCTACCTCTCGCAGATCGAGCCCGAGCTGCGCGCGATGGACGGCGTCGCCTCGGGCTTGAGCGCCGAATCGGCGCTCTCCTCCACCGCCGAGGACCTTTCCTTCGAGGCGATCAGCGAGACCGACAGCACGGTGGTGCGCCTCGTCAACTCCACGCTCTACGACGCGCTGAAAGCCGGCGCGAGCGACATCCACCTCTCGGCCACCGCGACCGGCCTCACGGTCAAGTACCGCATCGACGGCGTGCTCACGCCGCCGGAGCAGATCCACGGCATCGAGATCGCCGAGCAGGCCATCTCGCGCGTGAAGGTGATGTCGGAGCTCGACATCGCCGAGCGCCGCGTGCCGCAGGACGGCCGCTTCCGGGCGAAGCGCGACGGGCGCGAGATCGACGTGCGCGTCTCGGTGATGCCGAGCGTGTTCGGCGAGGACGCGGTGCTGCGGATCCTCGACAAGAAGGCGCTTTCCGACCAGCTGAGCGGATTGACGCTCGACGTCCTGGGTTTTTCAAAGGGCATCAAGGATTCGCTGAGAAACCTCTCGGCGCAGCCGCACGGCATGCTGCTCGTCACCGGCCCGACCGGCAGCGGCAAGACGACCACGCTCTACGCGGCGATCAGCGAGGTGAACTCGGGCCTGGACAAGATCGTCACGATCGAGGACCCGGTGGAGTACCAGCTGCCCGGGGTGCTGCAGATCCCGGTGAACGAGCAGAAGGGCCTCTCGTTCGCGCGCGGCCTGCGCTCCATCCTCCGGCACGACCCGGACCGCATCATGGTGGGCGAGATCCGCGACCCGGAAACCGCCGAGATCGCGGTGCAATCCGCGCTCACCGGGCACCTCGTCTACACCACGGTGCACGCGAACAACGTGTTCGACGTGCTCGGGCGCTTCGCGCACATGGGCGTGGACCTCTACAACCTGTGCTCGGCGCTGAACGCGGTGCTCGCGCAGCGCCTGGTGCGCATCGTCTGCGTCGCCTGCGCGGGCCGCGGCTGCCCGAGCTGCCGCGGCACCGGCTTTCGCGGCCGGCGCGCGATCGGCGAGCTGCTCGTGCTCGACGACAACCTGCGCGAGCGCATCGTCGCGCGCGAGCCGGCCCGCAAATTGAAGGAGGCCGCGTACGCAGCCGGCACGGTGCCGCTGCGCGAGGCCGCGATGTCGCTGGTGAAGGCCGGCGAAACCACTCTAGAGGAGATCGACCGTGTCACCTTTGTGGCGTGATCAACTGCGTATTGCCCTCTGCCCGGACCGCCTCGTGGTCGCGGGCTACCGCCGGGGACTGCGGCCGCGCCTCGAGCGCGCCGAGGTCGTGCCGGTGAAAGCGAACCCGATCCAGGGCGTGCCCGTCTGGCAGGCCGCCGTCGAGGCGCTGCCCGAGGCGCTCGCGCCCTCGGCCAAGGCGAAGCCCGAAGTGACGGTGATTCTTTCCAACCACTTCGTGCGCTACGACCTGCTCGCCTTCAACGCGACCCTCAAGACCGACGACGAATGGATGGCGCTCGCGCGCCACCGCGTCGCGAGCGTGCACGGCCAGCCGGCCGAAGGCTGGGCGCTCTCGGTCTCGATCACGATGCCGCGCGGGCCGCGCCTGGTGAGCGCCTGCGACCGCGCGCTGCTCGAGGCGCTGGAGGCAAAAGTGCGCGGCGCGGGCGCGAGCCTCGTCGGCGTGCAGCCGCACCTCATGACGGTGTTCAACCGCATCCGCCCGCCCGTGGGCAGCCGCTCGTGCTGGCTCGTCATCGACGAGCCCGGCCGCGCCACCGTCGCGCTCATCCAGCGCGGCGCCTGGCACGCGATCCGCAGCCGCGGCGTGGACGAGCGCGAGCCCGTCACGCTCGCCGAGATGCTCGAGCGCGAGAGCGCGATCCTCGGCCTGGAGCGCCCCTGCACGCAGGTGTTCGTGCACGGCACCGAGCCCGGCGGCGCCGGCCACCACGGGCGCTACGACGTGCGCGACGTGACGCTCGTCGCGGGCGCCGCGGTGCGCGACCGGCAACTGGCGATGGCGATCGGCTGAATGGCGAAAGTCCAGCGCCTCGAGCTCGATTTCGTGCGCCGGCCGCCGGCCGCTCCGGCGGCCGGACCGCTGCTGCTCGCGCTCGCGGCGGCCTTCACCGCCAATCTGATGCTGAGCTGGAGTGAGACGCGCGCCGCGGTACGCGAGAAGGAAACTCGCATCGCCGCGTTGATGCGCGTGTGGGGGGCCGGGCGGGCGTAAACGCCCGCCGGCCGGGGCGAGCGCGGCCCGGGGGCCGGCGCTCGCAGCGGGGCTGGACGGACGCCTGGGACGTCCGTCCAGCCCAGCGCCGACGAGCTCGCCGCCGCCGCCGAGACGGTGCGGCGCATCTCACTCTCGTGGGACGGCCTTTTCGCCGCGCTCGAGGCGGCCTCGAGCGACAGGATCGCCCTCCTCGGCGTGGAGCCCGATCCCAAGACGCAGACCGTGCTGATCACCGGCGAAGGCAAGGACTACGCCGCGGCGCTCGCCTACGTGGTCGAGCTGCGCCGCGCCGGGCCGCTCGCGCGCGTGCACCTCGTTCACCACGAGACCAAGCGCGACGACCCGCTGAAAGCCGTCGCCTTCTCGGTGGCCGCCTCCTGGAGCGAGAAGCGCAAATGAGCGCCCTGCTGACCGCGAAGCTGCGCCGGCTGGTGGACGAGCTCGGCACCACGGGCATGCTCTCGCTCGCCCTTTTCGCCGCCGCGGCGCTCTTTCTCGTCACGGTGCTCAATCCGCTGGAGGAACGCGCCCGCACGCTCGAGGAGCGCCTGGCGGGCGTCGGGCATGCGCCGGTCCAGGACGACCCGCGCCCCTTCTCCGGCGCGGCCAAGCTCGCCGCCTTCTACCGGTTCTTCGACACCGGCCAGCAGCCGGCCGACTGGTTGAAGCGCCTGGACGACATCGCCGCCAAGGCCGGCATCGAGCTGCGCTCGGCCGATTACCAGATGCAGCGCCCGGCGGGGCGCCTCGAGCGCTACGAGATCGCGCTGCCGGTGAGCGCGACCTATCCGCAGCTGCGCGCGTTCCTGCGCACCGCGCTCGCCGAGATTCCGGTGATGTCGCTCGACCAGGTCGTGATCAAGCGCCCGCGCGCAAGCGACGGCCAGATCCAGGCCGACATCCACATCACGCTCCACCTGGTGAAGCCGTGAACCTGCTCACCCGCGACATTCCGCCCCGCGCCGCGGCCGCCGTGGTCGCGCTCGCGCTCGTCGCCTCGGTGGTGGCGGGCAGGGAAAAGCCGTCCCAGGAACTCATCGAGGTTCAAAAGCCTTTGCAACAAAAACTCGAAAACGAGGCCGAACTCGATGTCGACAAGCTGCGCCGGCAGCTGCCGCAACCGGGCGAAGCCGACCCGTTCGCGCCGCGCAGCTTCGCGCCGGCGCCCAAGGTGGCGCACGCCGCGCCGGCGAAGCCCACCGCGCCGCCGCTGCCCTTCACCTACCTGGGCAAGGTGGTCGACGGCGGCAAGACCTCGATCTTCGTCGCCCGCGGCGACGAGAACTACAGCCTGGAGCCCGGCCAGACGATCGGCGGCACCTACCGCGTCGACAGGATTACCGACAGCGACGTGACCTTCACCTACCTGCCGATGAAGACGCGGCAGACGCTTCGCATCCCTGCGGGGGAATAGACATGGTCAAAAAACTTCTCGCTCTTGTCCTTTGCATCGCGGCCCTTTGCAGCTGCGCCACTCCGGCCCCCGAAGAGCGCACGCCGCTCGAGTCCTCCGTGATGGTGCAGCGCTACATCGGCGCGGCGGAGAACGCGCGCGCCGCGGGCTCGCTGGAGGGCGCCGAGCAGGCCTACCAGCAGGCGCTCGTGCTCGACCCGGCCAACGCCGCCGCGCAGAAAGGGCTCGCCGCCGTGTCGGCCGAGCGCCAGCACCGCGCCGCGGTCGCCGAGGCCGAGGCGCTGCTCAAGTCCGGCGACGAAGCGGGCGCGAAAGCGAAGGCGGCCGCGGTGCTCGCGGAGAACCCCGCGCAGCGCGAGGCGCGCGCGCTCATGCGCCGCATCGAGGAAAAGGACGTGAAGGCGGCGATGGAAGGCCCGAAGCTGACCAAGGCCCTGCGCCGCCCGGTGACGCTCGAATTCCGCGAGGCGAGCCTGAAGGCGGTGTTCGAGCTCCTGTCCAAGTCGACCGGCCTCAACTTCGTGTTCGACCGCGACGTGAAGCCCGATTTGAAGACGACCGTGTTCGTGAAGAACACGCCGGTCGACGAGGTGATCCGCTTCATCCTCGTCACCAACCAGCTCGAGCGCAAGGTGCTGAACGAGAACACGATCCTCATCTACCCGCTCACCGCGGCCAAGCAGCGCGACTACAAGGACCTCGTGGTGCGCAGCTTCTACCTCGCCAACGCGGACGCGAAGCAGACCGCGACGATGCTGCGCGCGCTCGTGAAGACGCGCGACCTCTACGTGGACGACAAGCTGAACCTCGTCGTCATCCGCGACACGCCCGAGGCGGTGCGCCTCGCCGAGAAGCTGGTCGCCAACCAGGACCTGGGCGAGCCCGAGGTCATGCTCGAGCTCGAAGTGATGGAGGTCGGGACCTCGCTCCTCACCCAGCTCGGCGTGCAGTGGCCCGGCCAGGTGAACGTGGGCCTCGTCGGCTCGGGCAACACGCCCGGCACGGTGACGGGCAAGGAGTTCGCGCACCTCAACTCGGGCCTCATCCGGCTTTCCTTCGGCGACCCGCTCTTCTCGATCAACCTGAAGAAGCAGGACGGCCGCACCAACGTGCTCGCCAACCCGCGCATCCGCGTGAAGAACAAGGAAAAGGCGCGCATCCATATCGGCGACAAGGTGCCGGTGATCACCACGACCGCCACCTCCACGGGCTTCGTGTCGGAGACGGTGAACTACCTCGACGTGGGCCTGAAGCTGGAAGTCGAGCCCACCGTCTTCCTCGAGGACGACGTCGGCATCAAGGTGGGGCTGGAAGTCTCCAACATCGCGCGCGAGATCCGCAGCCCCTCGGGCAGCGTGACCTACCAGGTCGGCACGCGCAACACCTCGACCGTGCTGCGCCTGCGGGACGGCGAGACGCAGGTGCTCGCGGGCCTGATCAGCGACGAGGACCGGCGCAGCGCCAACAAGCTGCCAGGCCTGGGCGATGCGCCCGGCGTTCTCGGCAAGCTCTTCGGCGCGCACAGCAACACGGTCAACAAGACGGAGATCGTGCTGCTGATCACCCCGCGCGTCGTGCGCAACCTCAACCGCCCGGGCGCGCGCGCCGAGCAGTTCGTCTCGGGCACCGAGGGGGCGACCGGCGCCGAGCCGCTCGTCCTGCCGGGCTCGCCTGTCCCGCCCGCGGCGCCCGTGCCGCCGGCGATGGTGCTGCCCAAGCCCGAGGACCAGCTCTCGCCGCCCGGAGCGCCGCAACCGCAACCGGCCGCGCCCGGCGCCCCGCCGGCGGACAATTCGCCCGCGCAAAAAGGCAACAAATGAAGCGCCCGCGCGGTTTCACGCTCATCGAAGTCGTCATCACGGTCGCCATCGTCGCGCTCCTTGCCTCGATCGCGCTGCCGATGGGCGAGCTCGCCATCCGGCGCGACCGGGAGCAGGATTTGCGCCGGTCCCTGCGCGAGATCCGCGAGGCGATCGACGCCTACAAGCGCGCCGCGGACGAGGGGCGCATCGCGCGCGCGGCCGACGCCTCGGGCTATCCGCCGAAGCTCGCGGCGCTCGCCGAGGGCGTGAAGGACCTGAGAAGCGCGGAAGACCGCAAGATCTTCTTCCTGCGCCGCATTCCCCGCGATCCGTTCAACAGCGACCCGCTCGCCGCGCCGGATCAGACCTGGGGCCTGCGCAGCTACGCCAGCCCGGCCGAGGCGCCGCGCGCGGGGGCCGACGTCTACGACGTGCGCTCGCTCTCGACGCAGACCGGCATCAACGGCATTCCGTACACCCAGTGGTGAGGCGAATGAAGCGCCCGCGCGGCTTTACCCTGGTGGAGCTCCTGGTCGTCCTGTCGATCATCGGGCTCCTCATCTCGATCGCGGCGCCCAATTACGTGGGGCGCACGGCGCGCGCCGAGGAGGCGGTGCTGCGCGAGGACCTGCGCATCATGCGCGACGCGATCGACAAGCATTTCTCGGATGCGGGCCGCTATCCGGACACGCTCCAGGACCTCGTCACCAAGCGCTATCTGCGCTCGCTGCCCAAGGACCCCTTCACTCGCAGCAACGGCACCTGGATCGTGGTGGCGCCGCAGGACCCGCAGCTCGGCGGCGTCTACGACCTGAAGAGCGGCGCCCCCGGCCACGGCATCGACGGCACGCCCTATGCCCAGTGGTAAAAAACAGCAGGGCTACACCCTTCTCGCGCTGCTCCTTCTCGTCGCGCTGATCGGCTTCGGTCTCGCGGGCGCGGGCGAGCTCTGGTCGCGCTCGGCGCAGCGCGAGCGCGAGCGCGAGCTCCTTTTCGCGGGCAACCAGATCCGCGACGCCATCGGCCGTTACTACCTGCGCTCGCCCGGCACGGCCAAGCGCTACCCGCGAAGGATCGAGGATCTGCTGCAGGACGACCGCTACCCGGTTGTCGTCCGATATCTGCGGCGCGCGTATGCCGACCCGATGACCGGCTCGCCCCAGTGGGGGCTCATCGAGGCGCCCGGGGGCGGCATCATGGGGGTCTATAGCCTGTCTGGAGCAGTCCCGCTCAAGCGGGCCGGATTCGCCCCTGAAAACAAGGAGTTCGAGGGCGCGCGGCGCTACACGGAATGGCGTTTTCTCTTCAACCCCGAGGCCGCGCGCGCGGCATGGGCCGAACGGACTACGCCGCGCCGTTGATACTCGACACACTCTGTAGCAGGATAGCTACCTGTGTAGTGCACGTGCTACGCAAGTACAGAGAAGGTGGCCAACCCGCAGTTAGTAGCCCAGGCCGGGCCAAACTAAGTGTAGCCACCCGCTCTGTCCGCGAGTCCGAAAAGGGCGCCGCCGCAAGGTAGTGCCCTTTTTCTTTTGTCCGGCCGCGAGCGCACGCTCTTTGGCCAGAGCCAACCGGACTATGGCAGGACGTTGATACTCGACACAGTTTGTCGCATCATCTCTACCTGCGTAGTGCACGTGCTACGCGAATACAGAGCAGAGGGCCGACCCGCAGTTAGCAGCCCAGGCCGGGCCAAACTAAGTGTAGCCCCTCCTCTGTTGGATCCCTGAAGAAGGGCGGAGCCGAAAGGTCCCGCCCTTTTTCTTTTTCACGCTCCTTTTTTCCTTTCCGTCGTCGTCCCGTCGGCGCGACACCGCCCGGGCCGCCTACAGACAGGGGGCGCGCCGCCCTGCACTCTTTCCCCCATGCAGCCGCAGCCCGCCCCGCTGAGCGCCGGCCGCACGGAAGTCGTCGTGCTGCGCGATCCCGCGCGCCTGCACGACTACGTCCCGCTCTGGGAGGACCTGGCGCACCACGCCCTCGAGCCGAACGTGTTCTACGAGCCCTGGATGCTGCTGCCGGCGGTGCGCGCCTTCGGCGAGGAAGAAGAGCTGTTCTTCGCGCTCGTGCTCGAGCGCGGCGGGCAGGATCCGGAGGCGAGCCTGCTCGGCTTCTTTCCGCTGCATCGCCGGCGCCACTACCGGCGCATGCCCGTACCGATGCTCGGGTTGTGGCGCCACCGGCACTGCTTTCTTTGCACGCCGCTCGTTCGCGCCGGCCGGGCGCGCGAGTGCCTCGCCGCCTTCCTCGGCTGGCTGGAGCGCGAGGCGCCCGCGCCGATGATCGAATGGGGCTGGATCAGCGCCGAGGGCCCCTTTCAGCTCGCGCTCTCGCGCGCGCTCGCCGAGGCCGGCCGCCCGGTGTTCGAGGCCGAGCGCCACACGCGCGGGCTGCTGCGCCGGCGCGCCGGCGCCGAGGCCTATCTCGCCGAGGCGCTCACCGGGCAAAGCCGCAAGGAGCTGCGGCGCCAGGAGCGGCGGCTCGCCGAGCTGGCCGAGCTGCGCTACCAGGCGTGCGGCTCGGCGGCCGAAGCGCCGCGCTGGATCGAGCAGTTCGTCGCGCTCGAGGCCTCGGGATGGAAGGGCCAGCGCGGCTCGGCGCTCGGCTCGAGCCCCGCGGCGCTGGATTTCTTCTGCTCCGCGGCCGGCGAGGCCGGCCGCCGCGGGCGCCTGGAGATGCTCGGCCTCTTCCTCTCCGGGCGGCCGATCGCGCTCAAGTGCAATTTCGTTGCGCAGGGCGGCGTTTTTGCCTTCAAGATCGCCTACGACGAGGCGTTCCGCCGCTACTCGCCGGGCATGCTGCTCGAGCTGGAGAACATCCGGCGCTTTCACGCGCAGGGCGCCGCGCCGGGAGCGGCCGAATGGATGGATTCCTGCGCGGAGCCCGACCACTTCATGGTGAACCGGCTGTGGCTCGACCGACGCGCCATGCTCACCACCATCACCGCGACGGGGCGCGCGCCGGGCGACCTGATGGTCTCGGCGCTGCCCCTGATGCGCTGGCTCTACCGCCAGGCGAAGAGCGCGGCCGCATGAACCTCGCCTCGCCGCCCTGGCTCGAGCTCGACCCGGCGCAGATGGCGCAGCGCTTCGGCCGGCGCGCCTTCGAGGTGCGCCACCGCCTCGTGGGGCATCGGCTCTTCGGCCTGCCGCGCCTGGTCGAGCTGGCCGGCCGCTTGCCGGCCCGCCAGGTCGAATACAACGCGGGCGACGTGCCGATCACGCTCGATCCCCGCAAGACGCCGCAGAACGGCCTTTCGCCGGACGAAACGATCCGGCGCATCGAGGAGTGCAACTCCTGGATGGTACTGAAGAACGTCGAGGTCGAGCCCGAGTACGGCGCGCTCCTCGACCGCTGCCTTGCCGAGGTGGCCGCGGGCGGCGGGCCGCCCGTGCGCGAGATGCACGAGCGGGAGGCCTTCGTCTTCGTCTCCTCGCCCGGCGCGATGACGCCCTACCACATGGACCCGGAGGAGAACTTCCTGCTGCAGGTGCGCGGCACCAAGACCCTTCACGTGCTGCCGAACGACGACCCCAGCGTGCTTTCGGTCGAGGAGCTCGAGCACTTTTACGGCGGGGCCCACCGCAACCTCGTCTTTCGCGAGCGCTACCGCGCCCGTGCCGCCGCGTTCGTGCTCTCCCCCGGCGTGGGCGTGCACGTGCCCGTCACCGCGCCGCACTGGGTGCAAAACGGGCCCGCGGTGTCCATTTCGTTCAGCATCACCTTCCGCACGCGCGCCACGGCGCGGCGCGCCCATGCGCACCGCGCCAACGGGTTGCTTAGGCGCCTGGGCCTGGAGCCGAGCCCGGTCGGGACCTCGGTGTTCGGCGACGAGCTGAAGCACCTGCTTCTGCGCGGCGTCGACCGCGTGCAGCGGACGTTTACTTTTTTCTAGACGCTCTCCGCGAGGAGCGGCGAGGCATGCAGATACTGCGTGGCGCGCCGGCGCGAGTCGATCTGGCGGTACGCCTCGCGCACCTGCGCGGGGGTGAGCCCCGCGGCCGCCGCGACCTCCTCGGCCTGCAGGCCGTGGTCGCGGCCGTGCAGGCAACGGTCGAACTGCACGAGCGGGAGCGAGAAGTAGAACTCCTCCTGCGACTGCTCCATCGAGTAGGTGTCGGTGGTCGGCGGCCGGCTGCGGATCTCCTCGGGCACGCCGAGCGCCGCGGCGAGCTGGTAGACCTGGCTCTTGTAGAGGTGCGCGATCGGCTTCAGGTCCGCCGCTCCGTCGCCGTTCTTGACGAAAAAGCCCTGGTCGTACTCGAGCCGGTTCGGCGTCCCCACCACGGCGTAGTGGTAGAGATCCGCATAGTAGTACTCCATCATCTTGCGCACGCGCTGCTTGAAGTTGGTCGCCGCGACGATGCCGCGATACGCCTCGGCGGTGAGGCGCACGCGCTTTTCCTGCCCCTCGGGAGAACGCACGACGAGCGAATGCAGGAGGTAGCCGCCGCCCGCGCCCGGCGGCGGCAGCGAGATCTTGCACTGGTAGCGATCGTCGTACTCCGGCACGATGCTGCGGATCGCCTCGTCGCGGCGCCGGTAGCAGCCGGCCGCCTCGAGGATCGGCGCGATGTCCTCGAGCGCGCTCTCGATGCCGATCGATTCGGCGAGCGCTCGCCCGAGGCGCAGGCTCTCGGGCGAGGAGTCGCGCTCCGGCAGAAAGAGGCCGAAGACGCGCTCGGGCCCCAGGGCGCGGGCGCACAGCGCCGCCGAGACGCTCGAGTCGATGCCGCCCGAGAGGCCGAGCACGACGCCGCGCCGGCGCAGCCGGGTCATCAGTTGCGCGCGGATCTCGCGCGACAGGCGCTCGATCTCGGCCTCCGCGTCGATCGCGAGCGCGTCGGGAATCTCGTGCTTCATGCCGCCTCCTTCACTTCGTTTCGGTCCTCGCCCCGGCCTTCGCCGGCCAGCATCCGGCGCGCCACCTTGCCGGAGTCGGTTTTCGGCAGCCGCGAGCGGAACTCGACCACCTTGGGCACCATGAAATCCTCGAGGCGCGCGCGGCAGTGCCGCAGCACGTCCTGCTCGGTGAGGCGCCAGCCCTCGCGCTCGACGATCACCGCCTTCACCGCGTGGCCGAGGATGCGGTCGGGCACCCCGATCACGGCAGCCTCGGCGACGCCTTCGAGGGCATAGAGAACCTCCTCCACCTCGCGCGGGCTCACCTTCTCGCCGCGGCTCTTGATCATCTCGTCGCGGCGGCTGACGTAGTAGAGATAGCCGTCGGCGTCGGCGCGAAAAAGATCGCCTGTGTGCAGGACCTTCTCGCCCGGATAGGGCCCCGGCTTGAGCACCCGGTCGGTCTCCTCGGGCATGCCCCAGTAGCCTTTCATCACGTTGGCGCCGCGCACCACCAGCTCGCCCACCGTGCCCGGGGCGACGCGTCGCCCGCGCTCATCGACGATCCAGGCCTCCACGTTCGGAATCGCCTTGCCCACCGAATCGGGGCGCTGGCCGAGCTCCTCTGGCGGCAGGTAGGCGACGCGCGTGCATTCGGCCAGCCCGTACATCGAGTACAGGCGGGCCGCGGGCAGCAGGCGGCGCAGCCCCGCCACGTGGCTCGAGGGCAGCGCGGCGCCCGCGTTGGTGAGATAGCGCAGGCTCGAGAGATCGAAGCCCGAGAGGTCGAGCTGCAGGAGGATCGCCGACATCGTCGGCACGAGCGGCAGCCCGGTCACCTTTTCGCGCGCGACCAGGCCGAGCACCGCCGCCGGATAGGTGAAGGAGCGCTCCAGCACGAGCGTGGCGCCGGCCTTGCAGGCCATGAGCGGCTGGTACAGGCCGTAGCCGAACGACAGGGGCAGGACGTTGAGGATCACGTCGTCGGCGCGGTATTCGAGGTACTGCATGATCGAGCGCGCCGCAGCGACCATGTTGGCGTGCGTGAGCATCACGCCCTTGGAGCGGCCGGTCGAGCCTGAGGTATAGACGAGCGCGGCAAGGTCCAGGTCGATCCTGCGCTTGGGCGGCGCGTCTTCGCGCACGCCGCTGCCCTCGGCGACGAGTTCCTCGGCGGCGAGCAGCTCGGGCATGCCGAAGCCGGCCAGGGCATCGCGGGCGGCGGCGAGGCGCGCGCGCGCGGCGACGAGCACGGCCGCGCCGCTGTCCTGGGCGATCGCGCGCAGCTTGGCGCTTTTCACCGCGGGGTTCAGCATCACGAGGACCGCGCCCGCCTTGAGCACGCCGAAGATCGCGGCGACGGCCTCGGCCGAGTTCTCGAGCTGCACCAGCACGCGCTGGCCGGGCGCCACGCCGCGCTCGATCAGCCGCCAGGCGAGGCGGTTGGCGAGCGCTTCGAGCTCCGCGTAGCAGTAGCGCCGCCGGCCCGCGACGAGCGCGGTCTTGCCGGGCACGCGGCGCGCGCTCGCCTCGAGGAACGATTCAAGCTGCATAGGGCTTGGCGAGAAAGACCTTCTGCTCGATGAAGCGCGCGAGGCTCGAGAGCGTGTCCAGGTTCTCTGGCAGCAGCTCGTGGTCCTCGACCTTGACGCCGAAGCGGCCCTCGATGAAGGCGATCAGCTCCATCACGCCGGTCGAATCGAGGATGCCGCGGTCGAGGAACGACTCTTCCTCGCCAAAGCCGTTGTCGCGGCCGAAAAGATAGTTCTCTACGATGAAGTGGCGGATTTCGCTTTTCATAGGGCGGGTCCCTGGGTTGGGGGGGGTCGGGCGGGGTCCATGTACTGGGCCATGAACAGCTGGCTGGAAAGGATGCCGACGAGCGCCATGTTGTCCTTCGCGCCGGCGGCGCGTCCGGCGCGGCATTTCTCGAGCAGCCGCGTCACCGCGGCGGGCTCGAAAAGGCCGTACTGGCGCACGCGCGCGGGCGCGAGCAGCGCCTCGGTGTAGTGGCGCGCGCTGCGGCCGAAGAAGCTGCGCGCATCGGGCGCGCGGTAGGGCTGCTTGCGCCGCTCGCAGACCGAGCGCGGCACGAGGCCGCGCGCGCAGCGCCGCAGCAGGTACTTCTCCTCGAGCACCCTCATCTTCAGGCGCGCGGGCAGCGCGTTGGCGAACTCGACCACGCGATGATCGAGGAACGGGAAGCGTCCCTCGACCGCGTGCGCCATCGCGACGCGGTCGCCCTGCGAGGAGAGGATGTAGCCCGGCAGCAGCATCGAGGCTTCGAGGTACTGCGCGCGGCTGAAGCCGTCCCAATCGGCATAGCTCTCGGGCAACTGTCGCTCGAGATCCGCGTACTGGTTGTGCTTGCCGATTTCACTTCTCAAGGCATCCGAATAAAACCCCTTCAGGGACGACGTCATCTCCCAGCGCGGCAAGTGCGAGAAGAAGGGGTTCTCGATTCCGGAAGTCTTGAAGAACGCCCGCAGCCAGGCGACGGGCTGCGATTGCAGGCGCGGCAGGTAGGGATACAGGCGCTTGAGCAGATGCGGGCGCAGGCGCGAGCCGGGCTGCGCCGCGCAGAAGCGGCGCACCTTGGCTTCCTTGAAGATGTCGTAGCCGCCGAGGATTTCATCGGAGCCCTCGCCGGTCAGCACCACCTTGTGGCCGCTGCGGCGCACCAGGCGCGAAAGCAGGTAGAGCGGCGCGGGCGCCGTGCGCAGGATCGGCTTTTCGGCGTGCCAGACCACCTCGGGGAAGACGCGGCCGATGTCGTCCTCGGTGCAGCGCACCGCCTGGTGCTCGGTGCCGAGCATGCGCGCGACCTCCTGCTGGTGTGCGCTCTCGTCGAACTCCGGGTCCTCGAACGTGATCGAGAAGGTCTTGAGCGGGGCGCTCGACACCCGGCGCGCGAGCGCGGTGACGAGGCTCGAGTCCAGGCCCCCCGACAGGTAGGCGCCCACCGGCACGTCGGCGCGCAGCCGGATGCGGGTCGCATCGGTGAGAAGCTCGAGCAGCTCTTCCGCGGAGGCGTTTTCATCCTGCTTCTTTTCCGAATATTTCAGCACCCAGTACGGCTTCACCGACACCGCTCCGCCGCGGACCGTCAGGCTGTGCCCGGGCGGGAGCTCGCGGATGCCCTCGAAGAGCGTGCGCGGCGGCAGCGTGCACCACCAGGTGAACACCTGGTCGAGGCCCGCCGCGTCGAGGCGCCGCGGCGCGGCAGGATGCGCGAGGATCGCCTTCGCCTCGGAGGCGAACAGAAACGCGCCGGGTGTCGCGCAGTAGTAGAGCGGGCGCACCCCCATGCGGTCGCGCGCGGCGAAGAGGCGCTGGCGGCGCGCGTCCCAGATCGCGAACGCGAACTCGCCGTTCAGCTCGTCGACGCACGCCTCGCCCTTCTCGCGATACAGGTGGAGGATGACCTCCGTATCCGAGTCGGACACCACCTTGTGGCCGCGCTCGAGCAGCGCCTTGCGCAATTCGACGTAGTTGAAGATCTCGCCGTTGAACGTGATCGTGTAGTCGCCGTTGGCGATCTGCATCGGCTGGCGGCCGCCCGAGAGGTCGATGATCGAGAGGCGCGCGTGCGCGAGCCCGACCGCGCCGCCGGTCCACAGGCCGCCCTCGTCCGGGCCGCGGTAGCGGATCGGCGCGATCATGCGCTCGAGCGGCGCGCGCTCGGCCGGCGCGCCGTCGCGGTTCACGAAGCCTGCGATGCCGCACATGCGGGCACTCCTTCGGAGTTGGCGGGCTCCAGCGCCGACCAGCAGGGGTCGGAGAAGCGCGCCCACCACTCGCCTTCCAGGCGCGTGAGCCAGGCGTCGCCGCGGTGGATCGCCGCCATCAGCTCGGGCCGGCGCGAATGCGCGATCACGCTGTAGCCGGGCCAGGCGAAGCGGCAGCCGGCGGCGGCGAAATCGGTCATGTGGCGGGGATCGAGCTGGCCGGTCACCGCGACGGCGCCGCGCTGGCGCGCCTCGCGGAACAGGCGGTGCAGGACGTCACGCATGCGCCCCGGCCTTGCCGCCACCTGCAGCACCTGGGCGATGCCGCCCCGGCGCGCATAGAAGAAGTACCAGCCGGCGATGCCGCCGTCGCGATCGCGCAGCAGCTTGCGCACGGGCGCGCCGTGAATGCCTTTCTCGGTCGCGCGCTCGAGCAGCCAGGCAAGCGTGGCCGGGTCGTCGGCGGCGGTGAGCGAGCGGTCGCCGGAGAGCTCGCCGATGCCGCGGGCAAGCACGGCCGGCGCGGCGTCTTCCGCAACGAGGCCATCCTCGCGGGCGGGCAGCCTGAGCGATCCCGGACCGAGCGCGAGCACGGCGTCGGCCGCGCGGCAGGCGAGCGCGAACGATCTCGCCAGGGCGGCGAGCCCGGGCCGCTCGCGCGCGAGCGCCGCCAGGTACTGGAAGGGGCGCAGCAGGCGCAGCCAGTTGAGGTTGTACAGGCGCGCGACTTCGGCGCCAAAGCCGCGCCAGAGCCGGTCGGCGGACTCGTTCGAGCCGTCGCCGAGCGTCAGGTCCTGCGGCCCGGCGAGGCAGCGGCGCGCGAGCGCGAGGGCCGCGTAGCGATTGCGGGCGCGCTCGTCGGCCATGATCTGCGTCACCACGGCGACGCGCACCGGCGTGCCGCGGTAGCGCATCTGGCGCGGCATCACCCCGAGGAAGCCGAGGATCCGTCCGTGCTCCTCGTACACGAGCGAGGGCAGCGCCTCGTCGCGCCGCGGCGCGCCGAAAAAGACGAGCTGGAAATAGTCGCGCAGCGCCTGGGGCGCGGGGCGCTCCTGGCCGCGAAAGAGGCGCAGCCAGAGCTCCGCGGTCTGGGCGGTATCCTCGCGGCGGAATTCACGGACCGTCATGTCGCGCCTCTAGGCGAGAATCATGCGCAGGACGTCGAGCCCCTCGGCGTACTCGACGCCGACCAGGCGGCCCTGCAGGTGCGCGAACTCGCGGTACATGTCGGTCGACAGGCGCCGGCCGCCGAACTGGCTGGCATGCGCCATGATCGACTGCATCTTGGTGTCGATCGTGTCGGAGACATCGACGTAGGCGCGCGGGCTGAACGAGGTCGGCACCGGCCGGCACATGCTCGGGTGGAAGCAGAAGAAGTCGAAGTAGCGCAGCCGCTGCGTCGGCACGCAGGCGTTGTGCACGAGCAGGTGGTCGCGGTGGAAGTCCGCGTTGCCGTGCGTGATCACCGCGGCCGGCGAGAACTCGTGAATGAGCCGGTCGAGCATCGCGACGAGCTCGTAGCTCTTCAGGTCCTCGACGCGGCGGCAGCCGCCCTCCATGAGCACGCGCAGCTCCGCGCCGATGATCCTTGCGCCTTCGCGCGCCTCGGCGAAGCGCGTGTCGTAGTCGCTCGGCACGGAGACCACCGCCATCACGATGTGGGCGCCGGCGCGGGCGAAGCGCGCGAGCGACCCGCCGACGCCGATCTCCAGGTCGTCCGGGTGCGCACCGATCGCGAGCACGGTCTTGCCGGCGTAGCGCGAGCTCAGCGCCGAGGCACCCGGTGCAGTCATAGCGTTCATTACGTGACCTCCCACGCGGGGGTGCGATACAGGTGAAGGGTGAAGTCGTTGGGCATGTAGCTGTGGTCGAGCCGCACGGCCGGCGTGAGGCGAAGCGCGCAGCGCAGCATCTCCCCGGGATCGAGGTACAGGCGCGAGCGCGCCGGCGCCCGCGTGCGCTTGGACAGGAAATTGACGACCAGCCCGATGCGGCACCAGTCGAAGAGGATCTCGAGGGTCGGTCGCACGCGCTCGGCGGCGCCCGGCACGTTCAGGCCGAAGAGGCCGCTCGCCACCACGTGGTCGAAGCGCTGCCGGGGGCGGTAATCGAGGACGTCGCTGATGACGAAGCGGCGGGCGCTCGCCGGAAAGCGCCGCTGGCAGCGCTCGATCATCGGCGGGCAGATGTCGATGCCGCTGTAGCGCGGGCGCACGCCCCGCTCGAGCAGGAACGGCAGCAGGTCGCCGAAGCCGCAGCCCGCATCGAGGACGCTGCGGCCGTGCAGCGGCGCATGCCCGAGCACCGCCTCGAAGCGCTTCTCCTGGGACTTCCTGTGCCCGAAGCCGAGGCTGCGGTAGTCGTAGCCGAAGCGCCGCACATTCTCCTCGTACCAGCGCACCGTCTCGGCTTCAGGCCGCAGCACGCACGGCCTCCGGGACGGGAAGCGGCGCCTCGCTTAGCAGGCGCCGTCCCTGCGGCCCGCAATTGAGCAGAAGGTCGATCGCCGAGAGCCCGGGCACGAACGGCCCCACCCCGCCGCACTGCGGATAGACCGGGTGGCGGAAGCCGTGCCATTCGATGCGCACGCCGCTTTCGGCGAAGTGCTCGACGTCGAGGTAGCCGCGCGAGCCGCCGTTGCCGGCGAGCAGCGTGTCGGCGCCGACCTCGCGGCAGATGTTGAGGATGAGCTCGGCGCGCTGCCCGGACACGCCGAGCTCGGAGGAGCGCACGAGCGGCGTGCGGATCTCGAGCGCGTCGCGCAGGAGATCGAGCGTCACCTCGTTCAGCTCGACCAGCCGCTCCCAGCGACGCTCGAACACCTCCTGCAGCCAGGGCGCATAGCGTCCCATGAAGGGCGCGCCGCGGTAGGCGAACTTGAGGGTGCGGAAATGGTTCGGTCCCCACCAGCGCGCCTCGCCGTTCTTCGGGTTGTCGATGCGCTTTTCGAGGATCGTCTCCTTCTGGGAGCGCTGCACCACCGGCACCGTGAGCCACCGGGCGACGCCGTCCACGAGGATGGCGGTCCGGTTCTGGTAGTTGCGACGCTCGAACTGCACGTGATCGAGCAGCACGAACAGGTCGACGCTCATCATCCGGTGCAGGTATCCCAGCCACGGCAGGAAATGCGGCTGGTGGATGGCCACCTTCATGGTCTGTCCTCGTCCTTTTCTGCGGAGTCGGGCCAAGGTTACGGGGGGCATTTTTCGTCCCTATGCCCTGTCGTCTGAGCCGTACGGACCACCCGCAGCAGGGAGTTCCCGACATCCCCTTCGGCCAAGATTTCCCCTCATGGCGGGCGGGTTCCACCTCGACTTGAAGCGCGTGAATCCCGGGCGCCCGCCGGTGGTGCTGCTCGGCGGGCTGAACCTCCTGCGCGCGCTCGGCCTCGCGGGCATTCCGGCGATCGTCGCGACCGCCGACGCGCACGAGCCCGCGCTCGACTCGAGCTTCTGCACCGGCCGGCTGCTTCTGCCGCCGCTCGGCGCGAAAAGCGGCGGCCTCGCGCTCGGCGCGCTGCTCGAGGCGGGCGCGCTCCTTGCCCGCGTCTGCGGGCATCCGGTGCCGCTCTTCTACGGCAACGACGATCACCTCGCCCTCATCCTCGCGCATCGCGAGCGCATGACGCGAACGTTCCTGCTGCGCCTGAACGAGCCCGCCGTCGCGCACGCGCTGCTCGACAAGGTCCTCTTCGAGCGCCTCGCGCGCGAGCGCGGCCTGACGGTGCCGCGCACGCTCCTCTGGGAGGAGCTTTCGTCCTGGGAGGGGCCCGTCGTCGTCAAGCACCGCGACAAGCTCGGCTGGGAAACCTCGGCCGTGCACCTCGATCTCCTGCAGCGAAGCAAGGCGCGCCTTTTTCCGAGCGGGCGCGCCGTGCTCGAGCATCCCGCCGCGCAGATGCT
>Ga0310810_10001681_pt1 | contig 23413 bp, 21 predicted proteins | sample NCmetagenome_FD_207641 | JGI IMG/M metagenome (GOLD analysis project Ga0310810, IMG submission 207641) | Soil microbial communities from experimental microcosm in Duke University, North Carolina, United States - NC | ecosystem: Engineered > Artificial ecosystem > Soil microcosm > Unclassified ... | reverse complement strand
GTCGCCGCAGCAGGCCGCCCGGGAAGCCCAACACGGCGAAGAGGCTGCCGGCGGTGGATGGATGCCGGTGATTGCGAAGGCCTTCAACTTCGCGATCCTCGCGGGCGTGCTCGTCTACTTCCTCAAAGCGCCGCTGCTCGCGTACCTGGACAGCCGTATCACCAGAGTGCGTGAAGATCTGGTGACGGCAGCGGAAACGCGGGAGGCGGCCTCACGTCAGCTCGCGGAGATCGACGCCAGGCTGAAGCAGCTTCCGGCCGAAATCGAACATCTCGAGGCGCGCGGCGCCGAGGATCTGGCGGCCGAGCGCGCGCGTATCGAAGCGGCGGCCGAAGCGGAGCGGCGGCGACTGCTCGAACATACGCGCCGGGAAATCGACATGCGCGTGCAGGTCGCGCGGCGCGAGCTGGTCGAGCACGCCGCGACGCTCGCCGTGCAGGTCGCCTCGTCTCGCATAGAACAGACAATCACGGCCGACGACCAGGCGCGCCTCGTCGATCGCTATGCCGCACAACTCGGCGGAGGGACGCGATGACGTCACGGGCTGCCGCGCGGCGTTACGCCCGTGCGCTCTTCGACGTCGTCCTTGCCGAGGGCAGCATCGAACGTGCGCAGGCGGAGCTGCAGTCCTTCGCGGACCTCGTGGCGGGCAGCGACGCGTTGACCAACGTTTTCGCAAACCCGGCGATCCCCGCCGCGCGCAAGCGCGGAGTCGTGGCGGCGCTGCTCCAACGCACCGGGATGCCGGCCGGGCCCGTCTCGAAACTGGTCCAGCTGCTCGCCGACCGCGACCGCCTGGTCATCCTGCCCGAGGTCGCGCGCGCGTATCGCGAGCGCGTGATGGACCACCAGAACATCGTGCGCGGCGACGTCATCACGGCGGCGCCGCTCGCATCAGAGGCGCTGAAGCGGATCGAGGAGGGGCTCGCGCAGGCGACGGGCCGACGCGTGATGCTCGACGCGCGGGTCGATCCCTCGATCATCGGCGGTGCCATCACACGGATCGGCAGCACCGTCTACGACGGCAGCGTGACGACGCAGTTGCAGAAGATGAAACAGGCGCTCGTCGAACGGAATCAATAACAATCGGGACCACGCATGGACATTAGAGCGGAAGAAATTTCCAAGATCATTCGCGACCAGATCGGCAGCTACGCGGTCGACGTGGACGTCGCCGAGGTCGGCACGATCATATCGGTCGGCGACGGCATCGCGCGCGTGCACGGCGTCGAGAACACGATGGCCGGCGAGATGCTCGAATTCCCGCACGGCGTGTACGGCATTGCGCTGAACCTCGAAGAAGAAAGCGTGGGCGCGGTGCTGCTCGGCGACTTCACGCAGATCAGCGAAGGCGACACGGTGAGGCGGACCGGCCGCATCATCTCGGTGCCGGTCGGTCCCGAACTGGTTGGGCGCGTGGTCAACGCGCTGGGGCAGCCAATCGACGGCAAGGGCCCGATCGTCTCCAAGGAGTCGATGCCGATCGAGCGCCTTGCGCCGGGTGTCGTCGCGCGCTCCCCGGTCAAAGAACCGATGCAGACCGGTCTCAAGGCGATCGACGCGATGGTGCCGATCGGCCGCGGCCAGCGCGAGCTGATCATCGGCGACCGGCAGACGGGCAAGACGGCGGTCGCGGTCGACGCGATCATCAACCAGCGCGGCCAGAGCATGGTCTGCATCTACAACGCGATCGGGCAGAAGCAGTCCACGATCGCGCAGGTCGTGCGCACCCTGGAAGACGCCGGTGCGATGGAATACACGATCGTGGTGGCGGCCGCCGCCTCGGATCCCGCACCGCTGCTCTACATCAGCCCGTACTCGGCCTGCACGATGGGCGAATACTTCCGCGACAGCGGGCAGCACGCGCTCTGTATCTACGACGACCTGTCGAAGCACGCGCAGGCGTACCGCGAGATCTCACTCCTGCTTCGGCGCCCGCCGGGGCGCGAAGCGTATCCCGGAGACGTGTTCTACCTCCACTCGCGGCTGCTCGAACGCGCGGCGAAGATGCGCAAGGAACTGGGCGGCGGATCCCTGACGGCGCTGCCGATCATCGAAACGCAGGCGGGCGACCTGTCGGCGTACATCCCGACGAACGTCATCTCGATCACCGACGGACAGATTTTCCTCGAGAGCGATCTGTTCCACCAGGGCGTGCGTCCGGCAATCAATGTCGGCAACTCGGTCTCGCGCGTCGGCGGTTCGGCGCAGATCAAAGCCATGCGCCAGGTGGCGGGCACGCTCCGCCTCGACCTCGCGCAATACCGCGAGCTCGCGGCGTTTGCGCAGTTCGGGTCCGATCTCGACAAGGCGACGCTCAACCAGCTCAATCGCGGCCGCCGGCTGGTCGAAGTGCTGAAGCAGCCGCAGTACCAGCCGCTGCCGGTCGAGAAGCAGGTCGCGATCATCTACGCGGCGACCACCGGTTATCTCGATCCGGTGCCGGTCGAATCCGTCCGGGCGTACGAGACGGAGCTGTACAAATTCCTCGACACACGACGCGCGCAACTGCTGGCATCCATCGCCGAGAAGAAGCAGATTGACGACGCGGTCAAGGCGGAGCTGAACGCGGCTCTCGAAGAGTTCGGCAAGAGCTTCGCGGCTTCGCAGAAGGGAGCTGCCGCGTGACAACTACGCAACCTCACAACTTCCAACTGCGCAAGAAGCGCCGCTTGGGAGTTGTCGCCTCGTGCAGTTGGTAGTTGTGCAGTTTGAGTAGTTGACGCGAATCAACCATGCCCTCGCTGTTAGACATCCGACGCCGCATACGGGCCGTCAAATCGACCCAGCAGATCACCAAGGCCATGAAGATGGTCGCGGCGTCGAGGCTGCGTCGCGCCCAGGAGCGGATCCAGCATGCGCGGCCGTTTGCGACCGAGATGCTGCGGGTGCTGAACAGCCTCGCGATGCGCGTCGACCCGTCGTCGCATCCGCTGCTCGACGAGCGGAAGACGCGAAAGGCGAACGGAAAATCGCTGCTGTTCGTGATTACGGCCGATCGTGGTCTTGCGGGCAGCTTCAACGCGAACGCGATCAAGGCGGCGAGCACGTTCATCATCGAGGATCCGGCGCGCGAGGTCGCGCTCGGACTGATCGGCCGCCGCGGCCGCGATTTCTTCGCACGCCGCGGGTTCGAGGTGCGGTACGAGCAGGTCAACCTGTTTCAGGCGCTCCAGTACTCGCACGCCTGCGACATCGCGCGCGAGGCGATGACCTCGTTCACCGACGGCGCGGTGGACAGCGTCTACTTGATCTACAACGAGTTCCGCTCCGTGATGCAGCAGCGGATCGTCGTCGAGCGCCTGCTGCCGATTCCGAGACTGGACATCGAGCCGGTGTCGCCGAAGCCCGGCAGCGAAGGCGCGGGCGCAGCGGGACCACAAATCGACTATCTGTACGAGCCGACGCCTGAGGAGCTGTTCAAGACGCTCATTCCGCGCCACGTGGAAGTGCAGGTCTTCCGCGCGCTGCTCGAATCGAACGCCGCCTTCTACGCCGCGCAGATGACGGCCATGGATTCGGCTTCACGAAATGCGGCCGAGATGATCGATCAGTTGACGTTGTACATGAACAAGGTGCGGCAGGCTGCTATCACGCGGGAAATCATCGAGGTCGTCAGCGGCGCCGAAGCTTTATAGAAAGATCAGATCGACTACACAACTACGCAATTCAAGGCGCTCAGCGTTCGCGGCGGCTGGCTTGTTGGGAGCTTTCGTCTTGTGTGTAGTTGGTAGTTGTGAACTTGTGTAGTTAATGCGATTGATCATTATGGCAACAGCGACAGAAACAGCAGCAGCCCAGAAAATCGGCAAAGTCGTCCAGGTCATTGGCCCCGTGGTCGACGTGGAGTTCGAAGGCGGCCACCTGCCGGAGATCTACCATGCGATCCGGATCAAGTCGGACGACACCACCGAGGGGCAGGCACTCGACGTCATCTGCGAGGTCGAGCAGCACCTCGGCGAGAACCGCGTTCGCACGGTCGCGATGAAGCCCACCGACGGCATGCGCCGTGGCATGCAGGCGGTCGACACGGGCGCGCCGATCTCGATGCCCGTCGGTACCGCGACGCTCGGCCGGGTCATGAACGTGCTGGGTGAACCCGTCGACTTCCCCGATCGTCCGATCGAAGCCGCCGAGCACTGGTCCATCCATCGGCACGCGCCGTCGCTCGAGGATCAATCGACCGAGCTGCAGATGTTCGAAACGGGCATCAAGGTCGTCGATTTGCTCGAACCGTACTTGCGCGGCGGCAAGATCGGGCTGTTCGGCGGCGCGGGCGTCGGCAAGACCGTCATCATCCAGGAACTCATTCACAACGTCGCGATGAAACACGGCGGCGTGTCGGTCTTCGCCGGGGTCGGCGAGCGCACGCGCGAAGGCAACGACCTCTGGATCGAATTCCAGGAGTCGGGCGTCATCAACATGCAGGACCTCACGAAGTCCCGCGCCGCGCTCGTCTACGGCCAGATGACGGAACCGCCGGGTGCGCGGCTGCGCGTCGCGCTCAGCGGCCTCACCGTCGCGGAGTACTTCCGGGACGCGGAGAACAAGGACGTCCTTCTCTTCATCGACAACATCTTCCGCTTCACGCAGGCGGGATCCGAAGTCTCCGCGCTGCTCGGGCGCATGCCGAGCGCGGTCGGCTATCAGCCGACGCTGCTGACGGAGATGGGCGAGCTGCAGGAGCGGATCACGTCCACGAAGAAGGGCTCCATCACGTCGGTGCAGGCGATCTACGTGCCGGCAGACGACTACACGGACCCGGCGCCGGCGACGACCTTCGCACACCTCGACGCGACGACGAACCTGTCGCGCGCCATCGTCGAGCTGGGCATCTACCCCGCCGTCGATCCGCTGGCGTCCACGTCGCGCATTCTCGACCCGCGCATCATCGGCGACGAGCACTACCAGGTCGCGCGCGCGGTCAAGCAGGTGCTGCAGCGCTACAAGGACCTGCAGGACATCATCGCGATCCTCGGCATCGACGAACTGTCCGAAGAGGACAAGCTCACGGTCGCGCGCGCGCGCAAGATCCAGAAGTTCCTGTCGCAGCCGTTCTTCGTCGCCGAGCAGTTCACGGGCCTGTCGGGCAAGTACGTGCCGATCGCGGACACGGTCAAGAGCTTCAAGGAACTGGTCGAAGGAAAGCACGACGCGGTGCCGGAGCAGGCGTTTTACATGGTGGGCACCATCAACGAGGCGCTCGAAAAAGCCGAGAAGATGGCGAAGGCCTGAGATCGGGTTCTGGGGTTCTTGGGTTCTCGGGGTTCTCGGGGTTGGGTTCTTGGTTCTCAGGTTGGAGAGGCTTGTGATCTGAAACGCGGAGAACCAGAGAACCAGAGAACCCAAACCCGGGAACCAAAACCCGAGAACCCTGGAACCGAGAACCCAACCCTGAGAACCCCAGAACGCGAGAACCCGAAATGGCCCTCCCCACCAGCATCGATTTGCAAATCGTGACCCCCGACAAGATGCTCGTCCACGAGAGGGTGGACGAGGTCGAGATCCCGGGCAGCGAGGGGTACTTCGGCGTCCTGCCGGGGCACACGCCGCTGCTGGCGTCGCTCGCCGTCGGGGAACTCTGGTACCGCAAGGGGCAGGAGAAGACGTTCCTGTCGATCGCGTTCGGGTTCGCGGAGGTGCTGCCGGAACGCGTCACGATCCTCGCGCAGCTTGCGGAAACAGCGGAAGAGATCGACGTGGCCCGCGCGGAAGAGGCCAGAAAGCGTGCGGAAGCGCGACTCTCGCAGCCGAAGGCCGAGATCGATTACGAGCGCGCCCGCGTCGCCCTGATGAAATCCGTAGCGCGCCTGCAGGTCGCGTCCCGGATGCAGTTCGCCGGTCGCGTAGGACGTCAACGCATGCGGCCGCCGGAGTGACGCCCCGTGTCCACACCGAAATGCCGAGTGCCAAAATAGCGTATTGTTTTCGGCGTCCCCGATTCAGCATTCGGCATTTGGCTTTCAGCATTTGACATGAAGCTCTCCTGGGCCGTCAGCACGGACCCTGGCTTGCGCCGCAGCAGCAACGAAGACAGCTATTGCACGCGTCCCGATCTCGGCTTGTTCATGGTCGCCGACGGCATGGGCGGGCACGTGGCCGGTGAGGTCGCTTCGCGCATCGCCGTCGAGACGATCCAGACGTTCATCTCCGACACGGCCGGCGCCGATCGCCACCGCACGTGGCCGTTCCCGTACGAAACCTCACTGAGCGTCGAAGGCAACCGCCTCAAAGCCGCGTTCCGCCTCGCCAACCGGCAGATCGCGAGCGCGATGGCGGATTCATCGGACCTGCGCGGGATGGCGACCACGGCATCGGCGGTCCTCGCGTCGGCGCGAAACGCCTGCGTCGCGCACGTGGGCGACAGCCGCGTCTACGTGCTGCGCGGCAGCGAACTCGTCCAGTTGACGAACGACCACTCGTGGGTCGAAGAGCAGGTGCGCGCCGGGACCATGACTCCGTCGGCCGCGCGCCAGCATCCGTGGCGCAACGTCGTCACGCGCGCGCTTGCGGGCGGCGATGACCCGGAGGTCGATATTGCCGACGTGACCCCCGCGAGCGGCGAGCGGTTTCTGCTCTGTTCCGACGGGCTGTTCGGCGTCGTGACGAACGACCGCATTGCGGCGATTCTCGGCGACCGCAGCGCGAGCCTGCAGGACATCTGCGACCGGCTCGTGGCCGCGGCCAACAGCGGCGGAGGACCCGACAACATCACGACCGTCGTCATCCAGGTCGATGCTGCGTAATCTCTCGCAGCTCCCGCGCTATCGAGCGCTCATCCAGAGTCTCGTCGCGCGCGAACTGAAGGCGCGATACCGCGGATCGGTGCTCGGGTTCTTCTGGTCCTTCATCAACCCGCTGCTCCTGCTGCTGATCTACACGTTCGTGTTCAAGTACGTGATGCCGGCGCAACCGGAGGGCACGGACCCGTATCCGCTGTTCATGTTCTGCGGGCTGCTGCCGTGGACGTGGTTCTCGGCCTCGCTGATCGAATCGTCTGGTGTTCTCATCTCGGGTGGGAATCTGATCAAGAAAGTGCTCTTCCCCGCCGAGATCCTGCCGATCGTCACCGTGACGGCGAACATGGTGCACTTCTTCCTGGCGCTGCCGATTCTGGTGTTCTTCCTGATCTGGTTCCGCGCCCCGTTGACGGTGTTCGAGCTGGCGTGGTTTCCGGTCGTCGTGCTGGTGCAGTACGTCTTCACGCTCGGGTGCGCGCTGATTCTATCGGCCCTGACGGTGCATTTCCGCGACATCCGGGACATCCTCGCAAACCTGCTGACGCTCTGGTTTTTCGCGACGCCGATCATCTATTCGTACAAAGCGGCGCCGGACCTTGCGCGGCGGTTCATGAATTTGAATCCGTTCGCACATCTGGCGATCTCGTATCAGGAAATCCTGTTCTTCCCCGGACCGTTTGGCCACTGGAAGTGGCTCGTCGCGCTCGGCGTGGCATCGGCGGCGTTCTTTCTCTTCGGGTATTTCGTGTTCGACCGCCTGCGGGATTCGTTCGCGGAGGAAGTGTGACACCGGCATCGACCAGCCGTCCGGCGATCCAGGTGGTGCGCGCGTCGAAGCTGTACCGCCGGTACGCGCACCGCAAACAGTTTGCGACGCTCAAGAGCGCGCTCCTCACGCGATCCCTGATCTCCAATCTGGAGCCGGAGGAAACGTTCACGGCGTTGAACGACATCACCGTAACCGTTCCCGCCGGCCGAACGCTCGGCGTCATCGGACGAAACGGCTCCGGCAAGAGCACGCTGCTGAAGCTGGTCGCCGGAATCACGAAGCCGACCTCTGGCACGGTGACCGTGGCGGGCCGCGTCTCCGCGCTGATCGAACTCGGTGCGGGGTTTCACCCGGAGATCTCCGGCCGTGAGAACGTCTTCATCAACGGCATCATGCTGGGCCTCTCGAAGCGGGAGATCACGCGGCGTTTCGACGAGATCGTCGAGTTTGCCGAACTGCAGGAGTTCATCGACGCGCCCGTCAAGACCTATTCGTCGGGCATGTATATGCGGCTCGGATTCGCGGTTGCGATTCACGTCGACCCCGACGTGCTGCTGGTCGACGAGGTCCTCGCCGTCGGAGACGAGGGCTTCACGCACAGATGCCTCGACAAGTTCGCGGAGTTCAAGCGCCGCGGCAAGACGATTCTGCTCGTGACGCACTCGCTCGGGCTCGTCGAACGTTTTTGCGACGAAGCCTTGTGGCTCGACGCGGGCCGCGTGAAAGGATCCGGCGATCCCAAACGCATCGTCGGCGCCTACATCACCGACGTCGAAACGACCGAGGAGAAGCAGTTGGCGGCCGATGACGCGAGGGCGCGCGAGTCGGCCACCGCGGTCATGGTGTCGCCCGACGAGCCTGGATCAGCGGTGCTCCCCGATACACCGATCGAGACCGCGACCGGCCCGGCGGACATGTTCCGCGCCGCCGAAGGACGCTGGGGCTCGCGTGAGGTCGAGATCGTCGATGTCGAGTTCGAGTCGGGAGGCGGGACGTCGTCACACGTCTTTCGATCCGGCGACCCGATGACGCTCAAGATTTCGCTTCGCGCTCCACTCCCCGTCGATGACTTCGTGATCGGCGTCGGGATTTTCAACGCCGAAGGCGTCTGCTGCTACGGCACCAACACCTCCATCGAGAGCCTCCAGAGTGAACGGCTGCACGGGGACGCCGAGGTGCGCTTCTCGATCGATGCGCTCGACCTTGTCGAAGGCACGTACAAGGTCGACGTCGCGGTGCACAAGCTGGACGGCTACCCTTACGATTACCACCGGCTGCTCTACACCTTCCGCGTGAAATCGCGGACCAAAGATGTGGGTATCTACCGGCCGCGTCACGAGTGGCACTTCAGCGGCGAGATGACGTTCCGCCGGACAGACACGAGCGGGTCGTGAACCTCCTCAGCGGCTCCGATCTCGAGGCATACGTCAAACGCCTTCGCGACGCGGGGCGGCGCATCGTGTTCACAAACGGCGTGTTCGACCTGCTGCATCCGGGGCATTTACGCTATCTGCAGGCGGCGCGCTCGCACGGTGATGTCCTCATCGTGGGGTTGAACTCGGACGCGTCGGTGCGCAGGAACAAAGGAGCGGAGCGCCCGATCACACCCGAACGGGAGCGCGCCGAGATCCTGCTCGCGCTCGAGTGCGTCGACGCCGTCTGCCTCTTCGGCGAAGACACGCCGCACGAGATCATCCTGCGCGTGCAGCCTGACGTGCTGGTGAAAGGCGCGGACTGGCCCGCGGATCAGATCGTCGGTCGCGAGGTTGTCGAAGCACGCGGCGGCGTAGTCATCCGCGAGCCAGTGGAGCCGGGCTACTCGACGTCAGCGATCCTGAACAGGATCCGCTCCGGCGATAGCGGAGGGGTTTAGCGCTGCCTCGCCGAGGCGGGTACAATAGAGGGTTCCCGCTTTCGGCGGGATCGCGACATGAGTTCTTCGACCTCCACATCACTGACACTTCGGGCGCTGCTCAAGACCACGGCAGACCGGGCGGGTTTTCTCCCGACGGGGCGTCCGATCGGTGGCCTGACACCGTCGGCAAAGGCGTACTTCGCAGCCGCGGCGTCTGCCCGCGCGCGGGTCCTGCTGCTGGCCCCTGCGGACGCGGACGTCGAGCAGCTCACGTCGGACGCGCGATTCTTCCTGTCAGCGCTCGAAGGCCTTTCGGATGCTGAAGCCGCACGTGCCGTCCTGCCCTTTCCCTCTCAGGAGATCGACCCGTACCGCGGCCTCGCGCCGCATTTCGACGTGGCGTCGACGCGGGCCGCAACGCTGTTCGCGATCGCCACAGGAACAGCGCGTCTGGTCGTCGCGTCAGCGGCTGCTGTTCTCCCCCGGTTGAGTCCGCCTCGCCGGCTCGCAGCCGCCGGCATCGTATTGAGGGCGGGGCTGGACATTTCGCCGCAGGACCTCCGCGATCGCCTCGTTGACGCCGGTTACAGCCGGCAGGATCCGACGGACGAGCCAGGCGAGTTTTCCGTTCGCGGCGGGGTCGTCGATTTCTTCCCTGCGGGCGCGAAGCAGCCGATCCGGCTCGAGTTCGTCGGCGACACGATCGAGTCTGTTCGTTTCTACGATCCAGAGACGCAGCGGTCGACGGGGGCGGCTGATCAGGCGCACGTGGTGCCGCTGCAGGAGCTGCTGACGAAGGAAGGCGAAGGTCAGGTGCCGCGGCACCCAGACGCCGCGGGACGTGCGATTGATGCGGACGCGGACGCGATCCCGCCCGACGCCGACGAAACAGCGGACCGGTCGGCGACTTTCCTGGATTTCGTCGAGACGATGCGGCCGGCCGTCATCGTCTCGGAACCCGAAGACGTGCGGGCAGCAATTATCAGACGGCGCGAGCAGCTCGAGGTGGGCTTCGAGGACGCGCGACTGAGGCAGCAACGGGCGCCGGAGCCGTCCACGCTGGCAATCGATCTGGTAACGCTCGAGCCGGCGCTCGAGTCTGCGACGACGCTCGAAACGCTCGCGATGGGAGTCGACGCGGTCATCCACATCCCGTGTCAGCCCGCGACGGAATTCTCAGGGCGCGTGTCCGACTGGATCGCTGAGCTGCGGCGCGCGCGCGAGCGTGGCGACACGGTCGTGTTCGTCGCCAACTCGCCAGGCCGCGCCGAGCGCGTGCTGGAGATGCTTGGCGACTACGACGTCCCGGCGTCGCCGATCGATCGCGGCGAGGATTCGCACCACGCCGCCGTGCTCGTCGCGGTCGGGAGGCTCTCGAAGGGATTCCGTCTCCCGGACGCGGCGCTGGAGCTCTGGGCCGAGGCGGACGTCTTCGACGACGATCGTCGGGGTGTCGAGCGCCGCCGCTCGGCGACGAGGACCTTCCTGTCGGATTTTCGCGACCTGAAGGTTGGCGACCTCGTCGTCCACGTTGACCACGGCATCGGCGTCTTCGTCGGCCTGAAGCGGATCGACGTGGGCTCCGAGCCGCAGGAGTTCATGGAGCTGCGCTACGCCGGGGAGGACAAGTTGTTCGTCCCCGTGGAGCGGCTCGATCTGGTGCAGAAATACACGGGGGCCACTCGCCCGGCCCTCGATCGTCTCGGCGGGACGACGTGGGAGAAGGCGAAGTCGCGCGTCAAGAAGGCCATGCGCGACATGGCCGAAGAGCTGCTGAAGCTCTACGCCTCGCGCAAAGCAGTGCCCGGCCACGCATTCAGCGCGGACAGCCACTGGCAGCAGGAATTCGAAGACGCGTTCGAGTGGGACCTCACGCCGGATCAGCAGACCGCCATCGCCGATATCAAACGCGACATGGAAACGCCGACGCCGATGGATCGCCTGCTTTGCGGCGACGTCGGGTACGGCAAGACCGAGGTTGCGATGCGGGCGGCGTTCAAGGCCGTCATGGACGGCAAGCAGGTCGCGGTCCTTGCGCCCACCACCGTCCTCGCCTTCCAGCACCTGAAGACCTTTCGCAACCGCTTTGCCGCGTTCCCCGTGAACACCGAGATGGTGAGCCGCTTCCGGTCGAAGGCGGAGCAGAAGCAGATCCTCGCCGATCTTGCCGCCGGGAAGGTGGAGATCATCGTGGGGACCCACCGGCTGCTCTCCAAGGACGTGCAATTCCGTGATCTCGGCCTGCTCGTCGTCGACGAGGAACAGCGCTTCGGCGTGGTGCACAAAGAACGCATCAAGCAGCTTCGCAAGCGCGTCGACGTGCTGACGATGACGGCGACGCCGATTCCCCGGACGTTGAACATGTCGCTGGCCGGCATCCGGGACATGTCGATTATCGAAACACCGCCCAAAGATCGGCTGTCGATCCAGACCAACGTCGTCAAGTTCGATCAGGCGATCATCACGCGCGCGGTGCGCCAGGAACTCGAACGGGGCGGCCAGGTCTACTTCGTGCACAACCGCGTGGAATCGATTTACTCGATGGCCGACCTGCTCCGGCGCCTTGTGCCGGAGGCGAGGATTGGCATCGGGCACGGCCAGATGGGCGAGGACGACCTCGAGCGAGTCATGGTCGATTTCGTGGGGCACAAGTTCGACATCCTGCTGGCCACGACGATCATCGAGAACGGCCTCGATATCCCCAACGCGAACACGATGGTGATCAATCGCGCTGACCGCTACGGTCTTTCGCAGTTGTATCAGCTTCGAGGCCGCGTCGGGCGATCCGATCGCCGCGCGTACGCGTATCTGCTGATTCCGCCGGAACAGGCGCTCTCCGGTGTCGCCAGGAAGCGCCTGGCCGCGATTCGCGAGTTCAGCGATCTCGGCAGCGGCTTCCGTGTGGCGGCGCTCGATCTCGAGATTCGCGGCGCCGGCAATCTCCTCGGCGGCGAGCAGAGCGGCCATATCGAGGCCGTCGGGTTCGACATGTACATGAAGCTCCTCGAGCAGACGATCAAGGAGCTCAAGGGGGAGGAGATCGAGGACGACATTCGCGCGACGGTCAACCTCCGCGTCGACCTGCGCATCGACGAGTCGTACATCCCCGACATGAATCAGCGCCTCACCGTGTATCGCCGCATGGCCGGTGCGCGTTCCGAAACAGAGCTCGAGCGCACACTCGCCGAGGTCAGGGACCGCTATGGCACGCCGCCCGTCTCCATCGAGAATCTTGCCGACTATGCGCTGATTCGCCTGCTGGCTGATCGGGTGGGTATCGAATCCATCGACCGCGAAGCCCATGTCGTCGTCCTAAAGTTCAGGGCGGAGGCGAAGCTCGATCCGCAGTGGCTCCTGCGCGTGCTCGATGGGCGGCAGGACCTGCAGCTATCGCCGCCGGCGACGTTGAAGCTCGATTTGAAAGCGCAGGCGTCGGCTCCGGCGGTGCAGGAGCGGCGGCTAGCGGCGGCAGCGGCTCGGACGCCGAAATCGAAAGGGACGGGCACGGGTGCCGCCTCATGGTGGACAACGAGAGCGACGGCCGGCGAAGTGACCGCGGGCTTCTCGAAAGAGGAAATCCTCAGGAAGGCGGCGGACGACCCCAGGGGAGAGGCCGGGGTGTTCGCCCGCGTTACTGCCCTGCTGCGCGAGTTGAGCGAGGGCGTCAATCTGCGCTAAAATCTTGTTTTTGAGATACTTACAGCAATGAAACAGCAATTCGTCGCCGCCGGCCTGCTCGTGGCGTTGGTGTTCGTGGCGCCGACCAGAGCGGAAATCCTCGAACAGGTGCTGGTGAAGGTGAACGGCGACATCATCACGAAGACCCAGCTCGAACAGCGCCAGGTCGCCGTGCTGCGTCAGCGCCTGAACAATCAGGTCGATGCCGACGCGATGAAGAACGACGAGCAGTTGAAGAAGATGCTCGCCGAAATCACGCCGGAACTGCTCGTCAACGCCGTCGATGAACTCCTGCTCGTCCAGCGCGGTCGGGAGCTGGGCCTGCACCTGGGTGACGATCAGTTCAAGCAGGTGGTGGCAAACATCCGCAAGGAACAGGGCCTCGAGGACCAGGCCAAGTTCGAGGCGGCGCTGAAGCAGGAGAACATGACCATGGACGACCTGCGCAACCAGCTCGAACGGCAGATGCTGATCGAGCAGGTGCAGCGGCAGGAGGTCGGTTCGAAGCTGACGATCACGGAAGAGGAAGCGCGCCAGTATTACGCGGCTCACCCTGAGGAGTTCACAGACCCGGCATCGGTGACGCTGCGCGAGATCTTCGTCGAGGTGCCCTCCGATACGAAGGGCGTCAACGTGGCGCAGGACGAGGCGGCGCAGAAGAAGGCCGCGGACGCTCGTGAGCGGCTGCTGAAAGGTGAGGATTTCGCCAAGGTTGCGTCGGAAGTCTCCGACTCCACGTCCAAGGCGAACGGAGGACTCATCGGACCATTCGCGCACTCGGACATGTCGCCCCAACTGCAGCAGCTCGTCGACAAGATGAAGCCCGGCGACATCACGCCGGTCATTCGTACGACGAAGGGATATCAGGTATTCAAGCTGGAATCGATGACCGCGAAGCAGCTGCAGCCCTTCGACAAAGTCCGGGATCTCATCGCCGACAAAGTGGCCGCGCAGCGTACGAAGATCGAGATGCGCAAGTTCCTCGCGCGCCTTCGCGATCAGGCCCTCATCGAGTGGAAGAACGACGATCTGAAGAAAGCTTACGAGAAGCAGCTCGTGGCCGACAGCGAAGCGTCTTCCTCGCAGCACTGACGGCCCTCACGTGAAGATCGGATCCGTCGATCTCCAGCCGCCGTTCGCGCTTGCGCCGATGGCGGGCATGACCGACACCGCCTTTCGGCGCCTCGTGAAGCGCAAGGGCGGGTGCGGCCTCGTTGTCAGCGAAATGGTGAGCTCCGAAGGGCTCGTCCGCGGGATCGACCGCACCCTCGAATACGCGGAATATACCGAGGAAGAACGGCCGGTCTCCATTCAGATTTTCGGCGGCGATCCGGAAAAGATGGCGGCGGCGGCCCGGATCGTCGAGGAGATGGGGGCGGACGTCGTCGACGTGAACATGGGCTGCCCCGTCCCGAAAATCGCGAAGCACAACGCCGGGTGCAGTCTGATGCGCGAGCCGGAGCACGCGCAGTCGATTGTCGCCGCCATGGTGAAGGCGGTCCGCATTCCGGTGACCGTGAAGATGCGAGCGGGCTGGACTGACGGCGAGATCAACGCGCCGCAGCTGGCCAGGCGGATGGCCGACGCCGGCGCATCGGCAGTTGCCGTTCACGGCCGTACGGCGGCTCAATCCTATACAGGCGTGGCCGACTGGTCACTCATCGCGCGGGTCGCACGCGAGGCCGGGATCCCGGTGTTCGGCAGCGGCGACTGCGTGGAGCCGCAGCAGATCGTGGAACGGATGCGCGAGGCTTCCGGCGTGCTGGTGGGGCGAGGCGCGCTGCGCAATCCCTGGATTTTCGAGCAGGCGGCAGCGATCGCGCGCGGTGAGCAGCCCCGCGAGGTCACGCTCGAGGAGCGCGGCCAGTTCCTGCTCGACTACATCGATCTGCTCGTCGACGAACGCACAGGCGAAGCGGCGGGATTCCGGCACGTGGCGACAAGCGAGCCGCCGCCCGACAAGGCTGCACGCGGCCACGAGCGCTGGGTCGTCAACAAGCTGCGCGCGTTGAACAGCTGGTACACGAAAGGGATCGAGAACGGTGCTCACCTGCGCGTCGCGGTGAACGCAGCCGATTCGCTGCCTCACCTGCGCGACATCGTCTACGACTTTTTCTACGCGCCAGGCCGCCGTAGCCAGTCGTCGGCGACCGCTCCCAACTCCCCCGCCTCGCGCATATCGTAGTCGTACGCCAGCGCCGCCGATGTGGCGGTGGTAAACAACTGGCCCAGCACCGCGTGTGCCGGCGCGGTCAGATAGGCCGTGAGCGCGTCGATCGTTTCGAACTCGAGCATCAGAGCGAACTCGTAGTTCTGCGCCATCTGCTGCTCATACCCGGGCAGGCCGTGCCGGACGCGGCGGCCGATGCGAAACCGCGCGATTCCGGGGACGCTCGCGGCCGATTTTCCCAGCGCGTCGAGCGCAGCCCGCCGATCCTCGACGCTCAGCGTCTCCCGCGGCTGCAGCAGGACGACGTGCGCGATCACTCGTCGTCCTTCTTCTTGGGCGGACGTCCCGGCTGCCGATCGGGACGGTGGTTCGTGTCGCGTCGCTCCCGCTGAGGGTCGCGCCTGAGTCGCTGCGCGAATCGCTTGCGCTTCACGGCGCGCGGCACCTTCCATCGATCGCGCGGGTCGCGGTGTTCGCCGCCGGGCCGCCAATCCTTCCCGCGACGTTCGCCTTCGGGTTTGCGCGGGCGTTCCCCACTTCCCGGTTTCTGATCGCGGCGGTCACGCTGATCCGCCGCCGGCGCGTCTCGTCGCGATGGCTCCCTGCGGGGACGGTCGCCGGGACGCGTGTCCTCGCGCCGCGGCGACTCGCGCGACTCGTTGAAAGGGCGTTTCTCCTCGCGGGGGCGTGACTCACGGGACTTGTCGAACGGCCGCCCGTTCTCTCGAGGCCGGGACTCGCGCGGCCGGTCCAACGGTCGTCTGTCGTCGCGCGGCCGTTCCTGGCGCGGCCGATCTTGCTGCGGCCCCTTGTTCCACCGGTCGCCGGGTGGCCGATCCTGGCGCGGCCGGTCCTCCCGCGGCTGATCCTGGCCCGGGCCCTTGTTCCACCGGTCGCCAGGTGGCCGATCCTGGCGCGGCCGATCTTGCTGCGGCCCCTTGTTCCACCGGTCGTCGCGTGGCCGATCCTGGCGCGGCCGGTCCTCCCGCGGCTGGTCCTGGCGCGGGCGCTTGTCCCACCGGTGGTCGCGCCGCCGGTCGTCGTATGGCGCACGCGCCTCTTCCGCGGAATTCCACAGCCTCCCGCGTGCAAAGTATTTCAGCACGGCATCGGGATGGCGCGACTGAAGCTGCTTCAGCGTCGGAAGCAGTTCTTCAGGCGTCGCGGCCCGGAAGGAGGTCGCTTGATTGCCGTAGATGATCGTCCAATAAACGTGGCGGGGTGGCATGTCAAAAGTTGAAAGGGGATCAACTGCACAACTACCAACTACCAACTACCAACGACACAAAATCCAAACTACACAATTTCGAAACAATTCCCAAGGCGGCGGACTCACCGAGTCATCAGGCGTCCCGAAGTGGCGTGGTAATCCGTCAGTTGTTCGTGACCGCTCGTTCGAGCCGCTTCAGCTTTTCGATGAGCGTCGTCCGCTTCAAATTCAACAGGCGCGCGGCCTGCACCTTGTTGCCCTGCGTGCGCTCGAGCGACCGCCGGATCAGCGACAGCTCGAGGCCTTCCATGTAGCGCTCGAGATCGATGCCTTCGTCCGGAAACCACCCGTCGCGCGCGTTGACCGCGGCGGTCAGTTTCTGGATATCGGGACCCAGGTCCGACACTTCAATCTGGGATCGGCCCTGGCTGAACGCCATCGCGCGCTCGACCACGTTTTCGAGCTGGCGTACGTTGCCGGGCCAGTCGTAGCTCATGAGCAGCCGCACCGCCTCCTGCGACATCGTCACCGAGCGCGGCGGCGTGTGCTCGGCACCGAGTTTCTGCAGAAAATGCTGGACGAGCAGCGGGACGTCTTCACGACGCTCGCGCAGGGCGGGCAGGCGCACCGGGATCACGTTGAGGCGGTAGAACAGATCCTCGCGGAACGAACCGTCGCCCACCATCTTCTGCAGATCGGAATGCGTCGCGGCAACGATGCGTACGTCGACCTTGATCGTATGGCCGTCGCCCACGCGCTCGAACTCGCGCTCCTGCAGGACGCGCAGCAGCTTCGCCTGAAGCGCGGGGCTCATCGTTCCGACTTCGTCGAGAAACAGCGTGCCTTTGTGCGCCTGTTCGAGCCGCCCCTGCCGGTTCGCCACAGCGCCGGTGAACGCGCCCCGGACGTGGCCGAACAACTCGGCCTCGAGCAGCGTCTCGGGAATGGCGCTGCAGTTCAGCGCGACGAAGCGGTTGTGGCGGCGCGGGCTGTTGTGATGGATCGCGCGCGCGGCGAGCTCTTTGCCGGTTCCCGTTTCGCCGCTGATGAGGACCGTGCTGGCTGTGGCCGCGACCGTTTCGAGCAACTGAAACAGATCGCGCATCACGCGGCTGCGCCCGACGATGCCGTCAATGCGGTAACGGTCCTCGAGCTGTGATCGCAGGTACGCGTTCTCCGCGCGCAACCGCCGCTGCTCGAGTGCCGAGCGCAGCACGTGCAGCAGCGCGTCGAACTGGAACGGCTTCGTGATGAAGTCGGCCGCCCCATGCTTGATGGCCTCGACGGCGTCTTTCACCGTTCCGAAGCCGGTAATGATGATGGCGATGATATCGGGATAGCGCTCGAGCGCCGCATCGAGCACCGCTCGGCCGTCAACGCCCGGCAGCCGCAGGTCGGTGATGATGATGTCGAAGGCGAAGGCGGCCAGGTGCGTCAGCGCATCCTCGCCCGTCGCCGCCTGCACAACTGCAAAACCGTGATCCGCCAGCCGCTCGGCGATCGCTTCCCTCAGCGCCGCCTCGTCGTCTACGAGCAGCAGATGTTTCGCGTTTTCAGGCATTTAGTCGCGCGGCGGCATTTTGACACCCCGGCGATCAGGGGTCAATTGCGCAGTTGGGGAAGGCGGGAACCGGCAGGGCTACAGGGGAGCCGGGACACTCCCGATAACAGTGCACGGGACGTGATGATGATTGAACGCAAGACGATTTCGATCATGAAAGCGTGTGAGGTGGTCGGCGTCAGCCGCCGCACCATCTACAACTGGATCGCGAGCGGCAAGGTCGAGTACGTGCGAACTGCCGGCGGATCCGTGCGCATCTTTGTCGACACACTGTGGCGCGAGCCCGGGCGGACGGCGCCGGATCTGACGCGCAAAGAAGCATCATGATGCCAGCTGCCGACGATCGCACTCGTTCGTCCGTGGGGGAGCCACCCGACCTCGGGCTCCTCTTCCATCGGCTGAACAATCAGCTCGGCATCATCCTGGCGAACGCCGAGCTCCTCGAAGCGAAAGCCGGCACCGACATGAATCGCGCGCGCGCCGCGCAGGTCGTGTCGAGCGTGCTGGATGCGATGACCACCGCGCGCGAGATCCGGCTGCGGACGCGCGCCTGACCGTCAGCCCGATTCGCCGGGCCCTGCCTTTCTCCTCCTTCTTAGCCGCGTCATATCCATGACGGTCTCCATGTCATGACGTCAACGATTTGACGCATGCTGACACACCGCTGCGCTGCGGTGCGTCGAGCTGCACACGGCTTCACGACCTGTAACAGCCGATTATTCAAGTGCTTACGAATATCGCCAGCGACCGGCAGTGATTCGTTTTATTTTCGCCATTGCGCTGGTATCGCGGTTGCGGTTGGGCTGGGCCGTCGCGGCATAACGCCGCCCCCAAGGAGAAGTGACCCCCATGCAGCGCCAGCCGCTCGCCGACAGTCAGCGTGACCGTATCGCCGCCGGACTCCCCTTCGTCGAATCGCTCGCGAGGCGGGTCGCCTCGTCGATGCCGCACTCGATTGAGATCGGAGATCTCGTGCAGGACGGGATGCTCGGACTCATCGACGCGGCATGCCGCTTCGACGAAGCGAGGGGCATCAAGTTCGAAACGTTTGCCGAGCGGCGCGTCCGCGGCGCGATGATCGACGCCCTGCGCCGTGACGCGTGGCCGCGCGGCGTGCGCCGACAGCGTCGTGAACTGGAGGCGGCGCGCGAGCAGCTCCGGCGCGAGCTCGGCGCCGAGCCCTCACTCGCGGATCTCGCCGCGCGCGTCGGCTCGGACGAAACGCGGCTCGGCCGCACGATCGTCCGCATCAACACGATCGAGTCGACATCGCCTCTTTCGGCGGGCGACAACGTGGACGGCTCGACGCTTCCCGCGGCGCTCGTCCCGTCTGAGCCGCCGGCGCCGGATACCGCGTACGAGGAACGTGAAGTGCGCGATCGCATCCGCGCCGCGATTGCGTCCCTCCCGCCGCGCGAACGGAAGGTGGTCGGGATGTATTACTACGCGGAAGCGACGATGAAGCAGATTGGCACCGAGATCGGCGTCAACGAATCGCGCGTCTCGCAGCTCCACGCGCGCGCGATCCAGCGGCTGCGAAAGGCGCTCGGTGCGGATTGCTCCGCCGCTGAGGCCGCGCGCGTGCTGCGCCCGGCGATCATCCAATTCCAGCAGGCGATGCGTCGGATGCAGATGGCGAAGACCGTCGTGACCGATGCGCCGCGAACGGACACACCGGGAGTCGTGCTGCCGTATCGCCCGGCTTCGACGGCGAAAAAGGTGCCCTCCAGACGCCGTCTCACCGCACAGCCAAAGATCGCCGCCGCGCGCTAGGGCCTCAGGCCGCCGCCGAACACGCGGCGGCCAAAATCTCGCGCACCCGCACCGAGCACCCCGCACCAAGCACCGAGCACCGCGCGGAGCGCTAAGAGAGCATGTCGCGCGCTGTGCGCAACAGGTCCTTCAAGCGGAACGGCTTCGCGAGCCAGCGGCAGCCGGTTTCGTCGAGGAAGCGTTCGGCCTCCGTTCCGGCCACGTCGCCCGTGACGAACACGACGCGACGCGCCTGCTGCGGTGCTTCCGCTTCCAACTGCCGGTAAAACGCCATACCGTCGACGCGCGGCATCTTCAGGTCGCACACGATCACGTCGTACGCGCGTGCCCGCACGCGCTCGAGCGCTTCTTCCCCGTCGCCCGCACGATCGACGACGAAGCCGGCGTCCGCAAGCGATTCGGCGACGGCGGCTCCGAGCGCTGCCTCGTCTTCGACCACGAGCGCTACCGACCCGGCGGCCACCTCGCTCGGGCGTTCGGACGATGTCGGCAGCGGCGGCTTGAGCGGGCCGTCTCCGACAGGGAAGGCGACGTAAAACGACGCGCCGCGTCCCGGCTCCGACTTCAGCGTGATCCGTCCGCCGTGCTCCTGGACGATCGCGTACGCGACCGTCAGGCCCAGGCCGGTTCCTTTTCCGACTTCTTTCGTTGTGAAGAACGGGTCGAAAATCCGCGGCTGGACGTCGTCCGGGACACCGGGCCCGTCGTCGTTCACCTCGAGCACGACGGCGTCGTTGTCCGCCTCGTGCCAGGTGCGGAGGATGAGCGTGCCGCGGCCGTTGGTGCCGAGCATCGCCTGCTCCGCGTTGATGATCAGATTGAGGAGTACCTGCTGTACCTGGTGGGGATCCGCAAAGACCTGCGGCAGCCCCGCCGCGAGCGCCTCGATGATGTTGATGTTGCTCAGGCGCTGTTCGTACGAACGCAGCGCGAGCGTCTCGCGCACGATCTGGTTCATGTCGACCATCGCGCGCGTCGTGTGCCGCTTGCGGGCGAACGTGAGCAGATTGCGGACGATCTTTGCCGCGCGCTCCGACTCGCTCAGGATCGTTTCGAGTCCGCGTTTGGTCTGCGCGTCGACATCGCGCTGCGAGAGGCGCTCGGCCCACGTGAGGATCGTCGCGAGCGGGTTGTTCAACTCGTGCGCGACGCCGGAAATCGTCTGCCCCAGCGCGGCGAGCTTCTCCGCCTGCAGGAGCTGGTGATAGAGGTCGCGGGCCTGATCCTCGAGCCGCTTGCGTTCGCTCACGTCCCGCATCAGGGCTTCGACGCGAAGCGCACCGCCGTCCTCGATCTCGGCGTGCGCCGTGACCTCGACCCAGATCGCCACGCGGTCTGCGCGGCGCAGGCGCATCAGATAATCCGTGACGGCGCCGTCGCGCTGCAGGCGTTCGACGAACCCATCGCGCGCCTGCCGGTCGATGAAGCGTTCGGCCTCGAACGGCCGCACTTCCGCCTGCGGCGTGTCGGCCGCAAAGCCGAACATCAGCTTCAGATACGGATTCGCGGAAATCGTGAAGGTGGCGGGCCCATCGACGGTGCCGATGTACACGCCTTCGTGGACCGCTTCGAACAGGCGAGCGAACGCTTCCGTCGTCGCCTGTGCCATCACTTCACCGGCGGCGTGGGGGTCATGGTCGGGAACGACGATCGATATTTGGACTCGATCGACGTCCGGATTGACGCGATATCTGCGCCCGAGGAGTACATCTGCATCGCGTCACGCGCGACGTCGAGGCACACCCGTCAACCAAGGCCGTGCGGTTCCCACGCCGTCACCTTGCCGGCGGCGTCCCGCCCCGCGACGAAACAGTCGTCATTGTGGCGGTGGCCGCGGTTTTCACAGCCGCAGAAGCACGGAATTTTGCTGAGCACTTCCGGATGATCTGCGGCGAACGCGAACACCGTCCGCACCACGGGCATCGGGAGCGCCGCAGGGAACGGGACGGTGGGGAGCGGCGGCAGACCTGCCGGCATGACGTTCGGATCGCTGCTCTCTGTCGGTGTCGTCGCAGGGGCCGCGGCGGACGCGGTTGTTCCCCTGGGCGTCGTCGACGACGAGCCGGCCGGTTGCGACGTCTGCGCGCCACCGCATGCGACGAGGCATACGCCTCCCAGCACGAGCATCGCGCGCACGATCGACATGCGGCGATTTTAACATCTATGATCGAGAACTCATGTTCCTCCCGGGCCTTCTGAACGGACGCGTCGCGATTGTCACCGGGGGCGGGACCGGGCTCGGCCTGGCGATCGCCCATCGGCTCGGCGCACTCGGCTCGCGGGTCGCGATCGCAAGCCGCAGCCAGGAACATCTGGACGCCGGCACCGCGAGCTTGAGGGCAGCCGGCGTCGAGGCGCTCGCCATCCAGGTCGATGTTCGCGATCCGGAGCAGGTGGACGCGATGGTCGCGCGCACGGTGCGCGAGTTCGGCCACGTCGACATCCTCGTCAACAACGCCGCCGGCAATTTCATCTGCCGCGCCGAGGATCTGTCGCCCAACGGCTGGAAGGCGGTCGTCGAGATCGTGCTCAACGGGAGCTTCTTCTGCTCCCGCGCCGTCGGGCGGGAGCTGATCGCTTCGAAGCGCACCGGCGCCATCGTGTCGATCCTTGCCAATTACATCTGGACCGGGAGCGCCGGCACGGTGCACTCGGCCGCGGCAAAAGCCGGCGTACTGTCGATGACGCAAACGCTCGCGGTCGAATGGGCGCCCCATGGGATCCGCGTGAACGCGGTGGCACCAGGGCCCATCACCTCACCCGGCGCAGCGAAACAGTTGTGGAACAGCCCGGAGGCGGTCGAGCGAATCACGGCGGCCGTACCGCTCGGCCGATGGGGAACTCCAGAGGAAGTGGCGGACGCCGTCGCGTTTCTCGTGTCGCCGCACGCGAGCTACGTCACAGGCGAGATTCTGACGCTGGACGGCGGTGCGTGGCTGAACCGCGGAACGTTCGGGTTTCTCGATCGGAACTAGAACCTATCGCCGCTTGCGCGCGCGGCGGGAGCGCGGTTGAACTGCTGGCGCCATCCGCTCAGCGGGCGGCGTTTTGCCGACCGTGAAGCCCCCGACAACCCGCTTCTGGCCGCGCTGCAGTTGTTGCGCGTCGGCGATCTGGCGGTCCAGGTCAGCTTCGAGCTGGTGCAGGTGGCGGATGCGCTCTTCGTGGTGCTTCACGACAGCTGTATACCGTCAGGATTCTGCCACTGCCCCGGTGTATTGCGCAAGCCCGGCTGTGGGTGCCACGACTTGCAGCAACAATCCGCAACCATATTGGGTATCTCGGCGTCCTACTTCCGTGGAATAATGTTCTGCGGAACGCCAAATGGAGAGACCAATCGACGAAATTGATGGTGTAATTCTGGATCTTCTTCAGGAGAACGCCAGAATCACGCAGGCTGAGATAGCGCGCGCCGTAGGATTGGCGCCCTCAGCGGTGCTCGAGCGCCTGCGGAAGCTCGAGACCCGAGGTGCCATCAGGGGCTACGTGACTCTGCTCGACCCGCGCGTGGTTCAGCAGCCGATGCTCGCGTTCGTGGCCGTCCAGAGCGAGGAAGCACCCGGCGAAGACTCGGTTGCCCGCGCGCTCGCCGCCTGTCCGGAGGTACTGGAAGTGCACCACGTCGCCGGAGACGATTGCTTTCTGCTGAAGGTGCGC
>Ga0310810_10001680_pt1 | contig 23417 bp, 23 predicted proteins | sample NCmetagenome_FD_207641 | JGI IMG/M metagenome (GOLD analysis project Ga0310810, IMG submission 207641) | Soil microbial communities from experimental microcosm in Duke University, North Carolina, United States - NC | ecosystem: Engineered > Artificial ecosystem > Soil microcosm > Unclassified ... | reverse complement strand
CGCGGCGCCGGCGCGCCGTTCGCGCGCAGCATCGGCAGAAGGTTCATCCCGTCGGATGGATACGCTGAATCCGGTGCCGACCCCGCCGCCGCCAGCAGCGTTGGCAGCCAGTCCATTGAAATCGCCACCTGCTCGCTCGTGCGGTTCTGCGGCAGCGCGTCGGGCCACGAAATGATCGCGGGGATACGGAGCCCGCCCTCGAGGAGCTCCGTCTTGCGGCCGCTGAAGGGCCACGTGTCTGCGAATCGTTCACCGCCGTTGTCGCTCGTGAAGACGACTAGCGTGTTGTCGATGAGGCCGTTGGAGCGCAACGCGCCAACGACGCGGCCGATCTGGCTATCCAATTCGGTGATCATCCGCTGATAGGTCTTCTGCGATCCGCCGTCGTAGTGGTTCAGGTTCGTTGCGGCAATCCGTCGCGACTCGGTCTCGTCGCCCGGCGCTTCCCACGGCCAGTGCGGAGCGTTGAAATGGAGGCTGACGAAGAAGGGACGCCGCTCCTTGGCGTATGCGTTGACCACCTGCACCGCGCGATCGCCGAGCAGTTGTGTCAGGTAGCCCGCACGCTCGATTGGAACGTCGTTGTCCCAGAGATCGGGCTTCTGGTCCGTGCCGTTGTGAGAGTAATAGTCGACGGCGCCGCCGCGGAAGCCGAAGAACTGTTCGTATCCGCTCTGTAGCGGTCCGAAGTTCGGCAGCGTGCCGAGATGCCACTTGCCGACAAGCGTCGTTGCGTATCCCGCCTTCTTGAGCAGCGACGGAAGTGTCGGGTGTTCCGGCGGAAGGCCAATTGGCGACCCCGTGGCGAGCGGCTCTTCCAGTCCGACGCGCAGCCTGTACTGATAGCGTCCGGTAATGAGGCCGACGCGTGTCGCGGTGCACACAGCGGAGTTGGCGTACCCCTGCAGCAGCCGTATGCCGCGTGCGGCCAGCCCGTCGACGTTCGGCGTACGAAGGTCGGGTCGTCCGTAGCACGCGACGTCGGCGTACCCCATGTCGTCGGCCATGATGAAGACGATGTTCGGCGGACGGCCGGCGTTCTGGGCCCGTGCGCGCTTCGCAGTGAGAAGCGCGAGCGACCCGGCAGCCCCGGTTTTCAGCAGTTCGCGGCGAGAGACAAGGCGTGTCGCCATCCGATCTCCTTCACGCATGGCCTGCGTGGCTGGTCGTGATTCCCCCATTGTGTTCAGCGAACGTCCGTCGATTCGTACGGCGCAACGCGAATGGTCGGATTGCGGTAATCCCACTGCACGGCGGCGTTGACAAACTGATGCGGCAGCGTTGTCGGCGGATCGGCAGTGACGGTCGCGTTGGCGGGTAGGTTGCCATAGATCTGGCGGAAGCGTGCCAGGTATTGCGGGTAGACCTGAGACCGCTCGGTGAAGTCGCGAACATTCGACGCAGCGAACAGCCCGAACCGAACGGCCACGATCGCAACAAGAACCGAGACAATCGCCGCCCGCCTGAAGTGGGATCCCGCGGCTGCCCGACGGCGGGAGAGCGCTGTACCTATTGTCAGCACAGCCTCCGTAAGCAGCAGCGAGAATCCGATGGCTGGCTGATAGAGATACCGCGACGAATTTCCCCAGTTGAACGACAGAAACGGCGCGAGTGCGAGCAGCATCCAGCACGTCGCGAACCTCACACGCGCGTTTCCGGTGACGAGGAGAGCCGTCGTCCCCACGACGATGACACCGTAATTAACCCAGTCTCTCCGTCCGACGTAGAGCGCCTGGATGTAATCGAGCGCGTTGGTCACGATGTGAAGGCCGAGCGTGTAGTGGCCTTGCGACACGACATAGTTCCGGCTGTTAATCCAGATATCGATGGCGAGGTAGGCAATCGTCAGGACCACGTACGGCCCGAATGTGCGCCATGTGGAGGTCCATACGGTTTCTCCTGCAGGATGGGCGCGTCGGGCTCGGCATATGAACCAGTCCGCGAGAAACAGCACCGGACCAAACACCACCGAGCTCTCGTGTGTCAGGAGCGCCAGCGCGAACGCGGCAATTGAAAGGACGCGGAGGTGCGGTCCTTGCTGCATTCGCCATCTGAGGAACCACAGCAGACTGAGGCAGCCGAACAGTGTGCCGATGGTTTCAGATACCGCCGATACCCACGCCACGGCCTGAGTGTCGGATGGCTGAACAGCGAAGAACAGCGCCGCGGCAAAAGAGTAGGGGCCGACCTTACCACCTCCGCCAAGGCTACGGTGGTCCGCCGAAGCTTTCGGCGAAGAAGGAAGGTTGGCCCCTATGACGTCGGTCTCGACGAAGATTTCCTGCGCCAGCGCGAAGACGACCAGCACGGTCGCCGCATGCAACGCGATGCTGGACGCGTGAAAGAGGACGGGGGAGCCGCCCAGCAGCGGCGTCATCACCGCGAAGTACAGATCGACGACCGGCCGGTAGAAGTGCGTCAGGCTGCCAAACGCAACCAGCTGCGCCGGCTCGAACGACCACGACCCGACGAGCCACTGGAAATCGTCGTCAAAGAACGACGCCGACAGCGCATTGTGATAAACAATGGCGGACGCGGCGACGAGCGCGATGCGGGCGACGTTCTTCACGAGGCGTCTGAATCTTACCCATACATGTCACTGCAGGATCTGTTCGGCGAGCGCAAACCGCTGATTGGCGTATTGCATCTGCTGCCCTTGCCGGGCGCGCCGTTGTACGACGGCGTCATGCAGAGGGTGTACGACCAGGCGCTGGCGGAGCTCGAGGTGTTCAGGCGCCACCACCTGGATTCCGTGATCGTCGAGAACTTTCGCGACATGCCGTACTTTCCAGGACGGGTACCCGCCGAAACCGTCGCCGCGATGGCGGCGGTGTCGCGGGAGATCGTGCGAGCCGCGGCGATGCCGGTCGGCATCAACGTGCTCCGAAGCGACGGCGAGGCGGCGATCGCGGTCGCGGTGGCATCGGGCGCTCATTACGTCCGCGTGAACGTGCACATGGGGGCGGTGGTCGCAGACCAGGGCATCGTTCAGGGCAGCAGCCAGCTATCGGTAAGGCTCCGGAGCGCACTCAAGTCGCGGGCGCTGATCTTTGCGGACGTGGGCGTCAAACATGCGGCGCCGCTCGCTGGCCGCAGCCTCGACATCGAAACCCGTGATCTCGCCGAGCGCGGGCTTGCCGATGCGATCATCGTCACCGGCGACCGCACGGGCGTGGAGACCAACGTCGCCGATCTCGACGTCGTCAGAGCCGCAACGACGCTCCCCCTGCTCATCGGCAGCGGCGCGACCCCGGACAACATCGAGCAAGTGCTTCCCAAGGTAAACGGCTTGATCGTCGGCAGCTATTTCAAGAAAGATGGCGCGGGTCACAAACTGGTGGACGAGGTGCGCGTTGAGCGGTTCGTCCACCGTTTCGCCCAAATTGCGAGGATGACATGAAGGCAGTTGGCAGTCGGCAGTCGGCAGTCGGCGGTGGGCAGTGGGCAGCGTGCGGTGTTCTGGCAGTCATGGTGTTGTGCGCGGGGTCGGCGTTCGCCCAGGATCGCCTGCCGCCGATTGCTGCTGACAAGCTGACCGAGGCTCAGAAGAAAGCAGCCGTGGAGTTTCAGGCCGAGCGCAAGCAGGACGTGTTCGGTCCATTTGTACCGTTGAGCCGAAGCCCGCAGCTGATGATCAACGCCGCGCGTATGGGAACCTACCTTCGTTTCGGCAACTCGCTGCCGCGGGACGTCAGCGAGTTTGCGATCCTGCTGGTCTCTCGACGCTGGACGCAGCAGTACGAGTGGTACGTGCATGCGGCGGATGGCAAAACCGCGGGTCTCAGCGACGCCATCATCCAGGCTGTCGCGGATGGCCGGCGTCCCGAGGGGATGAGCGAGGGCATGGAAATCGTCTACGAGTTCAGCAACGAGCTGAACGACTTCCATAGTGTCAGCGATCGCACGTACGCGCGCATGGTGGCGAAGTATGGCGAACAAGGGATGATGGACCTCGTGGGTCTCAACGGGTACTACTCGATGATCTCGATGGTCCTCAACGTCGGCCGTACTTCGTTGCCGCCGGGAAATACCCCTGCCCTCAAGCCATTCCCGAAATAAGGATCGGGGCCGGGACGCGGGCGCGGGGATCCGGGATCCGGGATCCGGGATCCGGAATGCGAACAAGGACCTCGGACCTCGTCTCGACGATCTCTACCGGACGTTCGATCACGTCAACTCGGCGACCGATCCTGTGCACATCGTCCGGCGCTACACGGCGCCGGACGACCGCGAGGTTGTCGCGTTCTGCGCGGCGGCGCTCGCATTCGGCCGCGTCGCGAGCGTTCTCAACTCGATTGAGACGCTGCTGAGAGCGATGGGACCCCGTCCCGCCGCTTTCGTCAGGAACTTCGAGCCCCGGCGCGACCGGGCAGCGATTGATCCGGTAGTCCACCGATGGATCAGAGGTCGTGATCTTGTCGCGCTTCTGCTCGTGTTGCGGCGCATGCTGGCTGACTCGGATTCCATCGAGCGCTTCTTCGTATCCGGCGACGATCCCGCGGCGGCGGACATCGGGCCGGCGCTCGAAAACTTTTCAATCCGCGCGCTCGACACCGACCTCCGTGCCGCTTACGGCAGAGTTCCGAAGCGACCGGGCGTCTGCTACTTCTTTCCGCGGCCGTCGGCAGGAAGCGCCTGCAAGCGCCTCAATCTGTTTCTGCGCTGGATGGTGCGGCACGACGCCATCGACTTCGGAACGTGGACACTCGTGTCCCCATCCCGGCTCATCATTCCGCTCGACACCCACGTCATTCGGCTCGGACGCTGTCTCCGGTTGACGCGGTATCGCTCGCCGAACTGGAAGATGGCGGCCGAAATCACGGCCTCCCTCCGCCAGATCGATCCCACCGATCCCGTTCGGTACGATTTTTCCCTCTGTCATGTCGGGATGATGAATGCGTGCGGCTATAGCCGGCCGCAGGGCAACCGTCAATGCCCTCTGCGCGGAATCTGCCGGCCCGTTCCGTCAGCGTGAAACCTGGCGGAATGGATATTGAAGGATACGAATCGATCCTTCGTTAAGGTCAGAGATGCGTGTACGGATTACAAAACCGCTGAAAGGCAGTATCGACGGGATACAACTTTCGCGTCTCGCGGAGGGTCAGGTCTACGATGTCAATTCGTCCCTCGCGTGCTATCTGCTGTCGGAACAGCTCGCAGAGCTGGCGCAGCACGACGAGTCTTGGAAGCGTGAGACGCCTGAAGGTTCTGTTGACGAACGCCGGACAGAGAGGCGCGAGGCAGCGGTCTCTTCACGATCGCTTGCTGCCGACCGTCGCCGAGTCCGTAAGCGCATAAAGCGGGACAAGTAGGCATTCCATTTTCAATCTTCAATGTTCGATTTGAGTATTGGGTTTGGGATTTCACGCCCTGTGGTCTTGTTTTTTTCAATACTCAAATTTCCAATCGAAGATTGAAGATGTTGCAGCTCCCATAGCTTCATCAACTTCAGGCCCACCGACCAGGCGTTCATCATCGAGATGGTCAACCCCGCGGTGCCGTCGAGAAATCCGCGTCGCAGGACGTAGTTCCTCAGAAATGCTGCGGGCGGGTGGAGAAGGATTCCCACCGGTCCTGTGCGTCGCCCGTCCTCATACATCTGCGCGGCTGAAAGCGTCGAGTAGTGGTTGATGCGGTTGATCTGATCGCGAAGGTCGGTGAACGAGTAGTGCTGCAGGTCGCTTTTCAGATAGCCGACCGATCCGTCGACAGCCACCGACTCGTGCACATAGCGGCCGCGCCAGCGCGCAAAGCGCCGGTCGTAGAGACGTGCCTGGTAGTCGGGGTAGAAGTCTGTCGTACGGATCCAGCGGCCCAGATGAAACGTGACGCGGGGTACGCGATAGCCGTGACAAGACATATTCCCGGCAAGCACCGACCTGATCTCCCCAGCCAGTGCCGTCGGAATGCGCTCGTCAGCGTCGAGCGAGAAAATCCAGTCGTGCGCCGCCTCGTCGGCGGCGAAGTTCTTCTGATCGACGTACCCCGTCCACGCTCGCGTGAGCACGCGGGCCCCCTTGCTTCGCGCGATCTCCGTCGTGCCGTCGCTGCTGCCTGAATCGACGACGAGGATTTCGTCGGCGAAGGAGGCCGAGTCGATGGCCGCACCGATGTGCGCGGCCTCGTCGAGCGTGATGATCGTGACGGAGAGCTTGGACATTTATCGCGTCGTTCCTCCGTTGCCGACCGCGCCACCAGCTCCAGGGCTCGTCGTCTGACCGACGGCAGTGGTGACGGTTCCTGTCGCGTTGGTGATGGTGGTGATGCCGGTGCCGACGTTGCCACTGGTGGCGGTCGCCAGCGTTGACGTGTTCGCGCCCGCAACGGGCGCCACCTGCACCGTCTGGAGATCGATCTGCGCACGGTTATACGACAGGACCGCGTTCAGTTCGTCGTTGCGGGCCTGGGCCAGATCGCGCTGTGCCTGAAAGACCAGGAAGGTGGTCGACGTGCCCGCCGCCAGCTTCTTCTGCTCGGCGTCGAGGCGCTGCTCGGCGAGCTCGCGTGCGGCGCGCGTGCTGTCGATGAGCCGCTCGCTCGTGACCACCTGCCTGGCAACGTTGCGCACCTGCGTGACGACCTGCAATTCGGCGTTTTTCAGCTGCGTTTCCGCCTGTGTCGTTTGCAGCTGGGCCCGCGCCAGGTTGGCCTCCTGCGGACTGTGGCCGAGGGGATAACTGATGCTCAGCCCGACTGTCCAGCTGGGAAACTGATTGCCAAAGAGATCGCCGAGGACCGATCCAAAGTTCCGCGCCGTTCCGATCGGGACCGCCACGGGAATTCCGACACTGCTGGTGCGCAGGACGGGCGTGCCCCCGAGGCCGGTCAACCCGTAGTCCAGGATCGCGGTCACGTCGGGCAACGTCTGGTTCCGGAAATACTTGATATTGATATCGGCGGCTTCCAGCGATTTCCGCGCCTGCAGCAGGTCGGTGCGATTCTGCAGCGCGCTGCGCACGGCACCATCGACGTCGACTGTGGTCGGCTCGAATGCGGGCAGCTCCGTCGGGGCGATGCGTGTGGTCCAGAAATCGGGGGACGACTGGTTGAAGACCAGCGCGCGCAGGTTGTCCTGGGCCGTCTCGATCTGTGCCTCCGCCACGATGACATTCTGCTGCCGCGCCGCTACCTCTGCCTGCGCCTCGACCGCGTCAATCGGCGCTGTCGTGCCTATCTGGATCCGCGCATTGGTCTGGCGCAGCGACTCGCGCGCGAGATCGAGCGACTGCTGCTGCACCACGAGCGACGCGTTGGCATAGGCAAGGTCCCAGTAGGCGTTGCGCACGGCGCGCGACGTGGTCGCAACCGTTTGTTGAAGCCCGAAATCGGAGATGTCGCGGTCCTTCTCGCTGAGGATCACCTGTTGACGCAGATTATCGATGGTGAAGTTGCGCAAGAGTGGCTGCCGGATGTCCAGCGATAGCGTGGATTGCAACTGCGGCGAGAAACTCGACAACACGTTGCTCGTCGTCGAGCGCGTGCTGTCCCACCCGACGCTGTAGCTGCCGCCCCAGGGCGTCTGCTGCACGACACCCACGTTGCTCAGCACGCGGCCGGTCGTCGTCTTGTTCTGCCCCGTGGTGGCGCCCGACAGAAAACCGCTGTTGGGAGTCGAGGCGCCCGCGCCCTCGACCAAGGTCGTGAACGCCGGCACCCACGCCGAGCGGGCAAGCGCCACCGAGAGATCCTGCACCTGCGGGTTGAAGCGAGCGATCTGGATGCCGAGATTGTTGTCGAGCGCAAGCCGCACCGCTTCATCGATCGTCAACTGGCGCACGTCTTCGCCTGGTGTGACGGCCAGAGTCGCCGCCGGGCGTGCGGACGTTTGCGCCGATGCAGAGGCAAAGCCGATGATGGTGATGATTGCCGTGAGAAGCGCTGTCCGCATGAAGCTCGTTCGCATCGTCTTTACTCCGTACGTGATCCCTGATCCCGATCCCTATCGCCTATCCCCTATCCCTTACACCTACACCACCCCTGATACCTGACACCTGACACGTTACTGATTCCGCCGGTGGCAGATGTATGAACGTATGATGACATTGTGACAACTGCTGACATCGCCACACCCGGCTCTGTTCTGGATCGGTTTCGACGCGTCGGCGCACTACTTGACGGACATTTCAGGCTCACGTCCGGATTGCACAGCTCGGGCTATCTGCAGTGCGCGCTGGTGCTGCAGCACCCTGCCGAAGCCGAGGCGTGTGGAACGGCGATAGCCGAGCGTGTCCGCGCGCTTTCTCCTGAGGTCGTGTTATCGCCTGCGCTTGGCGGCATTGTCATCGGTCAGGAGGTCGGTCGGGCATTGGGTGTACGCGCCATATTTGCCGAGCGGCAGGACGGCAAGCTGACGCTGCGGCGAGGATTTTCGATAGCTCCGGGCGAGAAGGTCCTTGTGGTGGAGGACGTGGTGACCACCGGTGGGTCCACGCAGGAGACGATTGACGTCGCCCGCGCTGCCGGCGCCACCGTCGTCGGTGCGGCCGCCATCATCGATCGCAGCGGAGGAAAGCAGAGGATCGACGTCCCGTTTCACGCGCTTGCCACAATCGCGTTGCCGACCTACGAACCCGAGCAGTGTCCGTTGTGCGCGGACGGCAAGCCGATCGTGAAGCCGGGATCGCGAACCGCATGACGCATGCGCACCCTCAAACTCACGCTTGCCTACGACGGGACGCGGTTCGTCGGCTGGCAGCGTCAGGCTGACGGCGAATCAATCCAGGGCCTGCTCGAGGACGCGCTCGCCAGATTTGAAGGCGCGCCTGTGACCGTCCATGGCGCAGGTCGGACGGACGCGGGTGTGCATGCGCTCGGACAGGTCGCGAGTGCCACGGTCTCGTTCTCGCATTCGGCGGACACGATCGTCCGTGCACTCAACGCGCAATTGCCGGACGAGGTTCGCGTCCTCGATGTCGTGGACGCCGAACCGGCGTTCCATGCACGGTTCAGCGCCCGATCGAAGACCTACGGCTATCGAATCCACGCCGGCACGAGTGGAGACCCCTTTACCCGCGCCTTCGTCTGGCAGTTGACGGAGCCGCTCGATCTTCCAGCCATGCGCGACGCGGCGGCCGCGCTCGTGGGCACGCACGATTTCAAAGCCTTTCAAAGTACGGGCACCGACGTGGCGAGCACGGTCCGAACCATCTTCCGCTCTGAATTTCGCGGACAGGAAGGGTTCGCGCCGCTTCTGTCAACAGGTCCGCGGCAGATGCTTCTCTACGAAGTCACGGCCGATGGCTTTCTCCGGCACATGGTCCGGGCCGTCGTCGGCACCCTCGTCGAAATCGGCCGCGGGTGGAGATCCGCCGCATCGATGGCGCAGCTGATCGACGGCGGCACACGCGCGCAGGCGGGCGCGACCGCGCCGCCGCACGGATTGTTCCTCGTCCGCGTGGACTATGATTGACCTACCCTAATGGCCAGCGCAGATCTCCTCGCGTGGATTCCGGAAGGGCACCCCGACGAGATGCTCGTCGGGCAGGTCGACTTCCAGCGCCTGCCCGCGCATATCGCGATCATCATGGACGGGAACGGACGCTGGGCCGCGCAGCGCCACCTGCCCCGTGTCGAAGGTCATCGCGCCGGCATCGACGCCGTCCGAGACACGGTCGAAACCGCGGCGCGCCTCGGCATCAGCGTGCTCACGCTGTACGCGTTCTCGATCGAAAACTGGAAGCGCCCGCCGACCGAGATCAGCACCCTGATGATGCTGCTCAAGCGCTATTTGCGTTCGGAGCTGAAGACGCTGCTGACCAACGACATCCGGTTCCGCGTCATCGGACGCATGGACGATCTCGCCGACGATATTCAGGACGAACTGCGCGCCGCCATGGATCGGACGGCGAACGACAGCGGGATGCTGTTCAACATCGCGTTGAATTACGGCGGCCGCGCGGAGATCGTCGACGCCGCACGGCGCGCGATTGAGGCCGGCATCCGGCCCGAGGAGCTCGACGAGCAGCGTTTTGCCAGCTTCCTCTACACTGCCGGCCAGCCCGATCCCGATCTGCTCATTCGCACGAGCGGCGAGATGCGCGTCAGCAACTACCTGCTGTGGCAGATCGCGTACACAGAGATTTACGTGACCGAGACGCTCTGGCCCGACTTCCGGCGCCGGCACCTGCTCGAAGCTGTGCTCGCGTATCAGAAGCGCGAACGGCGCTACGGCGGCATCGGCATCGACCCTCGCCGGCGTTCGGGCCAAGCCCGCGCGCAATGACCCGGGTCATCAGCGGGGTTCTTCTCGCAGCCGCCGCGCTTGCCGCTATCTTCCTCCTTCCATTCGTCGGCCTGCGCGTCCTGGCGTGCCTGGTCGCGGGCCTCGCCGCGGACGAGTACGTCCGCATTACGAGCGCCGCACGTTCGGAACGAACGGAGCACTTCGAGCGGACGGGGGAGACGGAGCGACTCGACCGGCGCGGGTTCTCGCGCTGGATCGTGATTGCTGCCGTCGTGTTCAGCTGCTGGTGGTCCGCCGTTCCCGCGCCGCTCAGCATCGTGCTGTTGGCCATTGTCGTGATTGTGTGGCTCGCATTCGCGGTACTTCGGCAGTCACGTACCCTCAACGATGCCGCCGTCGATCTCGTCGCGCCGATTTATATCGGAGCCCCGCTCGGCATGCTCGTGGCGCTGCAGACGCTGTCCGGACCGAAGGCGACACTGGTTGTCATCGCCACGATTGTCGTCAGCGATACCGCGCAGTACTACTCCGGACGGGCGTTTGGACGGCGGCCGCTCGCGCCGACGATCAGTCCGAAGAAAACCGTGGAGGGGGCAATCGGCGGCGTGATCTGTGGCGCATTGTTCATGGCCATCGCTCTCACGTTTGTGTTTCCCTCCACGCCAATCGTTGTCCGGATCCTTCTCGGGTTGGTCATCGTGTTCCTCGGGATAGCGGGCGATCTGTTCGAATCGCGGCTGAAGCGCGTCGCCGGCCTGAAAGACAGTTCGACGCTGATCCCGGGTCACGGCGGCGTGCTCGATCGCATCGATGCGCTGCTGTTTGCGATTCCGGTCTTCTATTACATGGTGCTGCAGGGACGCGTCGCGTGAAGAACCTCGCGATTCTCGGCTCGACTGGATCCATCGGACAGAGTGCGCTCGCGGTCGTGGACGCGCATTCCGATCGGCTCCACGTCTCGGCGCTTGCCGCCGGTGACAACGCGGCGCTGCTCGCCGAGCAGGTGGCGCGCTATCGCCCCGACATCGTGGCGATGGCCACCGAGGGAGGCGTCGATCGATTGAAGACGTGTCTCGCCGAAGCTCCCGGCGAAGCAGGGCGCGCACGCGGAGCGCATCCGCTCAGTATCGTGAGCGGCGCTGGTGGCCTGGTCGACGTCGCGACCCATGCGCCCGTCGATATCGTGCTGTGCGCCTCCTCCGGAACGGCGGGACTCGAAGCCGTGCTCGCGGCCATCGAACAGGGCAAAACGATCGCGTTGGCCAACAAGGAAGTCCTCGTCATGGCCGGCGCGCTCGTCACCGCCGCCGCAGAGCGACACGGGGTCGAGATTCTGCCCGTCGACAGCGAGCACAACGCGATCCACCAGTGCCTGCATGGACGCGATCGGCGCGAGATCAAACGACTGATCCTCACCGCCTCCGGGGGACCCTTTCGCGAAATGACGGCGGACGCGCTCGACCGCGTCGATGCCGCCGCCGCGCTGCAGCATCCAACGTGGCGAATGGGGCGGAAAATTACGATCGACTCGGCCACGTTGATGAACAAGGGGCTGGAAGTCATCGAGGCGCATTGGCTGTTTGGCGTATCCGCGGATCAAATCGACGTGGTGATCCACCCACAATCCGTCGTGCACTCGATGGTCGAGTTCATCGACGGGTCGGTCATCGCGCAGCTCGGAATCACCGATATGCGCCTGCCGATTCAGTACGCCTGTTCCTACCCCGAGCGGTGGCCGGCGGTTTCGCTGCCCCTTCTCGATCTGACGAAGGCAGGTCGGCTCGATTTTCACGCCCCTGCACGCGACCGCTTCCCCTGCCTGGACTTGGCGTATCGAGCGTTGCGAACGGGTGGCACCTTGCCGGTCGTGCTCAACGCCGCGAACGAAGTTGCCGTGGAGCAATTTCTCGATGGCAAACTCGGCTTTAGGGCCATTCCGCGCGTCATAAAAGAGACGATGGATGCACACGACGTTGCGGATGTAACGACTCTCGAGATGGTACGCCGCGTGGATAAATGGGCGCGGGAGTGCGCCCGGCATACAGCCCAGGCGCTAGAATTGAACGCGTGACGACAATCCTGGCGTTTCTGTTCGTGCTCGGAGTACTCGTGTTCGTACACGAGCTCGGACATTTCGTCGCGGCGCGCCGAATTGGCGTCCGCGTGCTCACCTTTTCGCTCGGATTCGGCCCCAAGCTTCTCACGACGCGCCGGGGCGACACCGAGTACGCCATTAGTGCTATTCCGCTCGGCGGCTACGTCAAGATGGCCGGCGAAAGCATGGAGGATCCACGCAGCGGCGCGCCCGACGAGTTCCTGTCGAAGACCAAGTGGCAGCGCTTTCAGGTTCTCATCATGGGTCCGGTGATGAACATCCTGCTGGCGGTCGTCGTCATGGCGATCGTGCTGGCGCAGGGTGCGGAAGTGCCGGCCTATCACGACGCTCCGCCGGTGCTCGGTTCCGTCAAACCGGGATCAGCCGCGGAGAAGGCGGGACTTCGCCGCGGGGATCGCATCCTGGCGGTCGGCGACACACCGGTGCCGACGTGGGACAAGTTCGATGTCGAAGTCGGCACGAAGCCGAACCGCGACATCTCGCTGACTTACCTGCGCGATGGGCAGACGCTGACGACAGACCTCCACACGTCTTCGGAGGGCCGTTTTCAGGTCGGCGAAATTGGTGCGCTTCCAGACAGCACGCCGATGGTGTCGTCGCTCGTCAAGGGTGACGTTGCGGAGAAGGCGGGTCTGAAACCGGGCGACCTGCTGCTGGCCGTCGACGGCCAGTTGATGACGCAGCCGTCCGAGCTCACGACCGCGATCTCGCGCAATGCCGGCAAACAAACCGATCTCCTGGTGCGGCGGAACGGCCAGGAGCTGCATATCAACGTGACGCCGCAGAAGCGCGGCGACCGCGGCATGATCGGCATCTTCTTCGGCCAGCAGACGAAGACGTTCAAGCCGGGCCCGTTCGAGGCGGTAAAACTCAGCGTGCAGCGGAACATCGAGTTCGGCGGATTGATCTTCAAGACACTTGGCGGACTGTTCGTCGGAACCACGTCGCCCCGTCAGTTGATGGGTCCGGTCGCGATCGCGCAGCTGTCCGGTGAGTCGGCGGCGGCCGGCTGGATGGCGCTCTTCACCCTGATGGCGTCGATCAGTTTGAACCTTGGTCTACTCAACCTCATGCCGATCCCCGTCCTCGATGGCGGCCACATCGCCATCATGGCGCTCGAGGGAATCGCCCGACGTGACTTCAGTGCGGCGGTAAAGGAGAAGATGTTGCTGGCCGGGTTTGTGCTCATCCTTCTCCTCATGGTCACCGTGATCTACAACGACCTCACGCGTATCAGCTGGATCGAGCGGCTGATGCCGTGGAGAAATTAAGCGGAGGAACATCGATGTCTCGCATCCAGCTGGTCGCCCTCGCGGCGATCGTTTCCGCGGCGCTCGTGTCGCCCGCGTTTGCTCAGCAGAACTACTCGCAGGTCTCGCAGGCCGATATCCAGCGCCTGCAGGACAGCGTTTCTCAGGCCAGTACCGAAGTGCAGCAGGTCAAGGGCCGCGACGCGGCTCGTGCCACGCAACTCCAGACGCAGCTCGATGATCTTCGCGACGAAGTCACGTACCTCAAAGTAAAACTCCGCAAGGAAGGTTCGCTGCAGCGGAGTGAGTATGCGACCGTGCGCGATCGTCTCGACGATCTCCGCTCGCAGGCGACCAGTTCCAACACGGCCAGCACGCCGGCTGCGGGCAGCACGACGACAAATCGTGCCGCGGCTTCACCCGCTCCAGCGACCGGCGCACGCGCCGCGGCGCCGACCACGGCAGGCGGGGTCGAAGTGCCGTCGGGAACCGAGATGGACGTTCGTCTGACGAACGCGCTGAATTCTGGAACGGTGCAGGTCGAAGATCGGTTCGAAGGAACGACGCTGGTTGACGTGAACATCAATGGCCGCATCGTGATTCCGGCAGGTTCAGTGATGCGCGGCGTAGTCAGCTCTGTTGAACCGGCGACCCGCACGAACCGCACGGCGAAGATGACCGTCAGCTTCGATCAGGTGACGGTGAACGGCCGGGTTTATCCGATTCGCGGTACGGTCACCCAGGCGATCCAGGGTGAAGGTATCAAGGGCGAAACGGGCCGCATCGCGACTGGCGCGGGTGCCGGCGCAATCCTTGGCGGAATCCTGGGTGGCGTGAAGGGTGCGGTCCTCGGCGCCGTCATCGGCGGCGGCGGCATCACTGCAGCGACCGAAGGAAAGGAAATCGACCTGCCGCAGGGAACGGTGCTGCGCGTCAGGCTCGATTCGCCTGTCTCGATACAGGCTCGTTAACGGTGCGAATGATGCGAGGGGTGCAATCGGTGCCGATTGCACCGCATCCCCTCGCACCTTATTGCACGCCTCGCACCCTCGCGACCTCCTGCATCGCACCGTTCGCGGCAACAATCGTTTTCCTGACGTCCCTTTCGGTGTGAGCGGCCGAGAGAAACCACGCCTCGAATTGTGAGGGCGGCGGATAGATGCCGCGCGCGAGCATCCCGCGGAAGAATGCAGCATACGCGTCGGTATTCGAGCGAAGCGCCGAAGTGTAGTCGCGGACGGGGCTCGAGATGAAGAAGGGCGTCAGCAGCGACCCCAGCGCGTTGACCTGCAACGGCACGTCCGCCGCCCGCGCTGCATCCGCCAGACCCGCGGCCAGCATCGTCCCGAGACGCGCGAGTTCCTTGTAGAGCCTGGGCGAGAGCCGCTCCAGCGCCCAGATGCCGGCAGTCATCGCGATCGGATTTCCGGACAGCGTTCCCGCCTGATAGACAGGGCCGGCAGGCGCGACTCTGGCCATGATCTCGGCCCGTCCACCGTACGCGCCCACGGGCAGACCGCCGCCGATGATCTTGCCGAGGCACGTGAGATCCGGCGAAATGCCGTACAACCCCTGCGCACCGCCCGCTGACGCGCGAAACCCCGAGATCACCTCGTCGAAGATCAGCACGATGCCGTGACGAGTACACAGCTCGCGCAGTCCCCGCAGAAAGCCGTCAGCCGGTGGAACAAGCCCCATGTTGCCGGCGATCGGCTCGACAATCAGCGCCGCAATTGATCCGTCGTGGGCTCGACACAGTTGCGAGACCGAATCGAGGTCGTTGTAGCGGGCGAGCAGCGTGTCGGCGACAACGGCGGCGGGCACGCCCGGACTCGTCGGAACGCCGAGCGTCGTGGCGCCTGAACCCGCCTTCACCAGGAAGGCGTCCCCGTGCCCGTGGTAGCACCCTTCGAACTTGATGATCCGGTCGCGTCCCGTAAACGCCCGAGCCACGCGCACGGCGCTCATCGCTGCCTCGGTGCCGGAACTGACGAAGCGCACGCGCTCCATCGACGGCACAAGCTTGCGGACGAGGATCCCCAGGTCGTTTTCGAGCGGGCTGGGAGCTCCGAAGCTCGTTCCTCGCCTGGCCACGCTGTTGATCGCCTTGACGAGCCCTTTGGGCGCATGGCCGTGTATCAGAGGCCCCCAGGACATGACGTAGTCGACGTAGCGATTGCCGTCCACGTCCTCGATGGTGGGGCCCCATGCGCGCTGGATGAACAGCGGCGTAGCGCCGACCGATTTGAAGGCGCGGACCGGACTATCGACACCGCCCGGAAGCACATCAACTGCCCGTGCAAAAAGTCGTTGGGATTTCGTCGTTCGCGGCATTGGTGTATAAGAACGCATCCTTGTTAAGTCTTAAATGGAAAGTGAAAAGTAGGAAGTACGAAGTAGAAACAAGTGGAAAGTCGTAAGTGGAACGATAGTGGAGGAGTCACCGTGAGACACGTACTGACGGCGGTCGCGGTGGTCGCGTTAGCGCTGACGCTGATGGCCCAGGAGCCGTCGCCGCAGCAGCAAGATTCAGGACGTCTCCCCGCGAAACTCTCGGGTGAGTTCACCCCGCTCGCACCACCCGACATCGCAAACCGGCCGGTGCCGCGGTTGGCCGACGGCCACCCGGATTTGTCCGGTCCGTGGGTCGGGGGCGGCTCGAACAACGACATCGAAAAGGACGGAGGGCTCAAGCCGGGAGAGCTGCCGCTGTTGCCGTGGGCAAAGCAGTTGCGCGATTCGCGCAAAGAAGAAGACGAGCCGTACCTGTACTGCACGCCGATGAGCGTTCCGCGCGTCAATCCCTACCCCTGGCGGTTCGTACAGTCGGTCACGGCGCAGGGAACCTCCACCTCCACGATTTACGTCATTCATGAGAACGGTGATGCGGGCGGCGTTCGCAAGATCTTCATGGACGGGCGCAAGCACCCGCCGGCTGACGACCTGCTGCCGACGTGGTGGGGCCACTCCATCGGACGATGGGAAGGCGATACGCTCGTCATCGACACGGTCGGCTACAACGACAAGTTCTGGTTCGACAGCCGCGGTACGCCGCACACGACGCAGCTCCATACGATCGAACGATGGACGCGCATCAACTACGGCACGATGATCAACGAGTTCACCCTCGAGGATCCTGGAGCGCTCGCCCATCCGGTGCAGCTGAAGTTCACGGCTCACGCCCAGCCGCCTGGATCCGAGCTGATGGAATTCATCTGCACCGAGAACAACCAGTACGGCGTCGCCGCCGACATTCCCAACATCTATCGAGACAAAGGTTACGGGCTGGAAGTGCAACCGCCGGCACAGAAGTAACCGGAGGAATCCGATGAAACTGCATATCGCCGTTCTCGCAGGCGTCCTGGGGCTGGTGGTACTGGCCACACCGGTCCTCGCGCATCACTCGTTCGCGGTGGAATACGACAAGGAAAAGCCGGTCGAAGGAACGGGGGTCATCTCGAAGGTCGAGTGGACCAACCCCCACATGCGTGTTTACGTCGACTGCACCGACGAGAAGGGTGTTGTCACCACCTGGAATCTCGAGCTCGGAAGTCCGAACAGCGTGATCCGTCGCGGATGGAAACCCTCGGATCTGAAGCAGGGTGCGAAGATTACATTCAAAGGCTACGGCGGACGGAAAGTGTTGACCCGCGCGGCGGCGGATGTCCTGACGCTTGCCGACGGCCGCTCGTTCACCGGCGCATCGGGTGCGCCGGATGGATCGCCGGAACAGTACGGCGTCGGGGCACAGGTGCCCATTCCGTAGATTAGAGAATTCGCGCCGCCTCGCGGGCGTAATACGTGATGATGATGTCCGCCCCGGCGCGCTTGATGGCGGTCAGCGTTTCCAGCATGGCACGCTGCTCGTCCACCCACTTCCGCTGCGCCGCAATCTTCAGCATCGCGTATTCGCCGCTGACGTGATACGCGGCGGTCGGCTGATTGAACTCCCGCTTGACGCGCGAGATGACGTCCAGGTAGTGAATCGCCGGCTTGACCATGATGATGTCGGCGCCTTCCTCGAGGTCCGTTTCGACCTCGCGCAACGCTTCCTCGACATTGGCGGGATCCATCTGATGGCTGCGGCGGTCGCCGAACTGCGGTGCCGAGTCCGCCGCCTCCCGGAACGGTCCGTAAAAGGCGGAGCAGTACTTTGCGGCGTAGGACATGATGGCGACGCGGTCGAAATTGCGCTCGTCCAGGAGCTTGCGAATCGCACCCACGCGGCCGTCCATCATGTCGGACGGCGCCACGATGTCGGCTCCCGCGACCGCGTGCGACAGCGCCGCCTGTGCGATGTGCGCGACGCTGAGATCGTTGACGATTTCCTCACCCTCGACGATCCCGCAATGCCCATGTGACGTGTATTCGCACAGGCAGACGTCGGTGATGACAATCAGGTCCGGGACTTCGCGTTTCAGTGCCCGAAGCGCGTGCTGCACCGGCGCGTCCTGATCCGACGCCTTCGAACCGATGAGATCCTTGTTGTCGGGGAGTCCGAACAGCAGGACGCCGAGGACGCCGTCCGCTTTCGCGGCCGCCGCTTCGCTGACCGCCTCGTCGACCGACAGCTGGTTCACGCCAGGCATCGAGCTGATGGCCCGGCGCACGCCACGCCCTTCGCAGACAAACAACGGAAGGACGAAGCAGTCCGGTGTCAGTCGCGTCTCCCGCACCAGCGTGCGGATGGCTTCGGTGCGGCGCAGTCGACGCGGACGTCGCGTGAGTGCAAGGCGTGCGGTGGAAACCTCGGTTGCCATTCCATTACTCCCGAAAAATGCGCGAGCGTCAGGTCGAGCGGCGGCAGCTGCCGCTGGGACATCGGCTCATTGTAGCCGTGACAGACCAAGGGGCATCCCGTGCGCCGGGCGTGAGACCTGGCCGCCCAAACGAGCGTCCGCCCAGCATCACGCGCAGAGATTTCGATACGGGCGATGCTGACGCGTGGCAGAATCTGCCGCGATGCGATTCACGGCGGGCACGCGAATGGGACGCCCTTGATGACCGATGTACGTGAGCTGTTTCGCTGGATGGTTGTTGCCCGAACGCTGGGCACGACTCTCTGCACGTTGAACGTTCGCTGGTTTCCAGTCGAAGGCGAGGAAGCCGTCCACGTCGGCAGCTTCGTCGATCTTCGCGCTGATGATGCGGCTGCGCCGCACTACCGCGATCCGTTCGTCATCTACCTGATGCGCGGCGCCGAGCTGTGGCGCCTGGTGGCGCAGGTGCTCGGCAAATCCGCCGGCTACAACAAGGGACGCTCGGTGGCGTTCAATGGCCCCTTTCATCTCAACGTCGTGCCGTGGGTTGCGGGCGATTTGGGATCGACAATCGGCACGGCGACCGGAGCAGCGCTGGCGTTCAAGCAACAGCACTCCGACCGCGTGTGCGTCTGCAGTTTCGGTGACGGCACCGCCAACCGCGGCGACTTCCACGAGAACGTCAACCTCGCCGCGGCCTGGCGCCTCCCTATCGTGTATGTCTGCCAGAACAACGGCTGGGCCATCTCACAGCCGGCGTCCAGCTACCTTCCCGCGCCCGTTGTCGCGCGCGCCGCAGGCTATGGGATTCCAGGACTGACTGTAGACGGCCAGGATGTCGAAGCGGTGAGAGCCGTCGTCGCCGACGCGATCGATCGTGCCAGGAGCGGAAACGGGCCGACGTTGATCGAGGCGCTCACCCACCGTCGCCGTGGACACTGGGCCGGCCATATCGTGTCCGACGCCGATCGTGCGAATGCGGTCGAGAGGCCGGATCCGATCGAGTTGCTCCGCGCGCGGTTGCTCGAGCGCCGTCTCGTGACGGAGGCGGAGATCCGTGAGATCCATGATCATGCAGACGATCAGGTGGCGGCGGCTGTTGAACGGGCCAACGCGGCGGCCGACGTGAGCGAGGCGGAGCTTGGTCTCGATGACGTGTTCGCATGAGCATTGATACGGTAACGGCGCCAGCCGCCAGCCGTCGTCTCACGCACATGGAGGCGGTTGTCGAGGCGATTGCGCTCGAGATGCGCCGCGATTCGCGCGTGTTCCTCATTGGCCAGGACATTGGTCCCTTCGGCGGGTCGATGCAGGGCGCCCGAGGGTTGTACGAAGAGTTCGGCGCCGGCCGCGTGCTGGAGGCGCCAATCTCGGAATCGGCTATGGTGGGCTCCGCGCTGGGCGCCGCGCTGTTCGGATGCCGGCCGATTGTCGAAGTCAGCTTTGGCGAATTCCTTCCGGCGGCCATGAATCAGCTGATTAACCAGGCGCCCAACCTGCACTACATGACAGGCGGAGCGGCGCGCGTCCCGGTGGTGGTGCGCACTCGCGTCGGCGACGGGCCGTACGGAGGACATCCACAGGACTACGTCTCGTGGTTTGCCCATGTTCCGGGCCTCAAGGTCGTGGTGCCGGCGACGCCGGCGGATGCCAAGGGGCTGATGCTTGCGGCGATTCGTGACGACAATCCGGTGCTGTTTGTCGAGCCGATGTCGCTCTCGCACGCGCGCCGCGCCGACGTGCCCGCAGGCGATTACGTTGTTCCGATCGGATCGGCGAAGGTCGTGAGAGCCGGCGCCAATATCACACTCGTGGTCTGGGGATCGATACTTCCGCTTGCATTGCAGGCGGCTGCGACGCTGTCCAAGGAAGGCGCGGAAGTCGAGGTCATCGATCTCCGCTCGCTGGCGCCATGGGACGCGAGCATGGTGATCGAATCCGTGCGACGCACGCATCGGCTCGTCATCGCGCACGAAACGTGGGTGACCGGCAGTTTCGGCGCTGAAGTCGCTGCCGCCGTGGCGGGGTGCCTGCCGCGCGTGGAACTTCTCGCGCCAATCAAACGAGTCGGAGCCGCGCCGGTCCCGATTCCCAGCGGCCCGCTGCGGGCACGCGCGCTGCCGACGAGCGCCCAGATTGTCGAGGCCCTCCGCGCTACGCTCGAGAACTGACGATTGTGAGCCGCTATGACATTCCGTTGCCCAGGATCGAAGGGGCGCAAAGCGAAATCGTGGTGGCCGCCTGGCTGAAACATCCTGGTGATTCCGTACGCGCGGGAGAGATCGTGGCGGAGGTCTCGACCGACAAGGTGAATGTCGAGATTGCCTCGCCTGTCACCGGCGTACTCGAAACGATTCTCGCCGTCGAGGGCGCGACCGTAGTGGAGGGCGCGCCGCTCGCACGCATCACCCTGCTGTCGCCTCCTGCAAACACGCATCCTTGACGCTCTTCCTGGGTACGCGCGGGCGGATGAGGTGATGAGATCGATGCACGCAACGATGAGAATGTCACTCTCGTCCGCAGAGAAAACCTACGCGCTGAGTAGGTAACTACCTCTTTCATACTTCCCGCATTCGTTGCTGCGCCTTCCTGTGGTGGCACGCATCTCGCGATCCCTCCGCGATACGTGTTCAGAAACAGCCACGGTATTCACATGGGGTGGAAACATGACACAGCAGTTCAGTCGAATCGCGTTGTTCGCGGCGGCGATCGGTCTCGTCAACACGGGCGCATTCGCGCAGCAGGGCGGCGGCGCGGCCACGCGCGGCTCGTCCCCCGGACAGACGACGCAGGGTACGACCGAAACGCGTCCGACGACGCAAACTGAGCGTCCGGCGACGCAAACCGAATCGAAGCAGAATGCCGGGGCCAGCGGACAACTCGCGTCGGCAGACCAGGCCTTCGTCAAAGAAGCGGCCACGGGTGGCCTCATGGAAGTCGAGCTGGGCCGCCTCGCGGCGGAGAAGGCGTCCAACGCGGAAGTGAAACAGTTCGCGCAGCGTATGGTCGACGATCACGGCAAGGCGAACCAGCAGCTCTCGACAATTGCGCAGCAGAAAAATGTTCAGGTACCGACTGAGCTGACCGGCAAGGCCAAGGCCGACCACGATCGTCTGTCAAAACTCTCGGGTGAGCAGTTCGATCGCGCGTACATGCAGCTGATGGTGCAGGACCACCGCAAGGATGTCGGTGAATTCCGTAAGCAATCGACGAAAGCGAAGGATGCGGACGTGAAGTCGTTCGCGTCGCAAACCTTGCCGACGCTCGAGGATCACCTGAAGATGGCACAGCAGACGCAGTCCGCGCTCAATGGAGCGCGCGCGACATCGGGCAAGCCGAGTGGCAGCGCGTCCACGCCGCAAGGCACCGGCGGCACCCAGCCGAAAGGTACGCCGACCACACCGCCATCACAGCAGAAATGACCAGGAAAGGGCCCGCGGTCTCGCGGGCCCTACGCATCTTCGATCGGTGCGCCGGACGTCAACGCTCGAGGGACGCTCCGACGCGCGCGCGGCTGCCGCCCTTGACGTGAATCGAACCCGCCCAGGGCCTGAATCCGTCGAGCTCTACGCGCACCTCGTGGGTTCCTTCAGACACATCCGCGATTGAGAGTGGCGCCCGGCCGACCGCAGCGCCGTCGAGGAACACCTGTGCACCACGAGCCGCCAGCACTTCGATCACACCCGCGTGACTCGTCGTCGGTACCGCTGCGGTGCGTGCCGCTGCCCGGCTTGGAACCCGCGTTCGAGTTGCGGCGGGCGGCGGCGCGGGAACGGGAAGCGCGCTCGAATTGGCCTGCTGCTCGGGCGCGGGCGCGCTCGCCTCGCGTGGCAGCTCCGCCGGTGGCGCGGTGCGCGGTGGGGATAGGGGATTGCGTGGCGTCGCAATCACGAGCGTCGGCGAGGCCGCGGGTGCGGAAGCGATCACACGATACGCGACGCCGTAACCCGCCACGAAAGCGGCCAGCAGTCCAGCCACGATCGCAATAGTGCCGACGAGCCGGAGGCGCACGTGGTCGGGAGGGGGCTGCTCGACGATTGAGGTGAGCGACGGCGAATCGTACGTCGCCGGTACCCGCAGGAATGCGGGCTCCCGATCTATCGCCGGCGCGAGCGAGGGGTACTCGAGAAGCGGCTCTGCCACTGGTGCCTGCGCCACGCGCGGCTCCGCCGCGGGTGCCTGCTCGGCGGGTGCCGAAGCGACGGGCGTCTCCGATGCGAACGCCAGAAACGGATCAGGCGGCGAATCGAAAAGCTGTGAACCCATGCTTCAAGGTCCTTTCTGTACCCGCATGCTACAGGTCGTCAAAAATTACATTCCCGCCAGCGCCCCGCGTGCTCGCAACGCTGTGTCATTACGAAGGACGTGAGATGTCGATCAGCTGACGTCCGGCGGCTCCGCACCGGAGCAACAATGAGGCCGAACGGCCGAACCTACCCGCCCTGTCCCTGTACGCCGGAGCCCTGGGCTGAATAGTACGCCGCAATAGCATCGACCAGGGCCGGAATCGTATAAGTCCTGGGCTGAATCGTCACGGGCACGCCAAGTTGCCGCGCCGCGTCGGCCGTCACGGGGCCGATCGTCGCGACCACGGTGTGCTTCAACAGGTCCGCCACCTGCTCGGCGCCATGAATTTTGGCGAAATTGCGAATCGCCGATGGGCTCGTAAACGTCGCGACGTCAATCCGTCCTTCCAGTAGCATTCCGTAGACATCCGGATCGTTTTCGCGCTGCGCGTCCTCGAGGATCGTGCGGTAGGCGATTACTTCCGTGACATCGGCGCCTGCCTCCCGCAGCTGCTCGCCAATCACTTCGCGTCCTATGTCGGATCGCGGTAGCAGCACCCGTACTCCGGACATCGAGCCCTGCGCCATCAGCGCAGCGGCGACCGCATCGCCGCGAAACTCTCGCGGAATCAGGTCCACCTTGATGCCGTAGGCGGCGAGTTTGGCCGCGGTCGCGGTGCCGGACGTGCAGATGCGTGGTCCTTTCAGCGAGCGCACGTCACGCTCGCCATCGAGCAGCGCGGTCATGAACGCTTCGACCGCGTTGGCGCTCGTGAACACGATCCAGTCGAACTGTGCCGGATCCGCGGCCGCGCGCAGCAA
>Ga0310810_10001679_pt1 | contig 23422 bp, 18 predicted proteins | sample NCmetagenome_FD_207641 | JGI IMG/M metagenome (GOLD analysis project Ga0310810, IMG submission 207641) | Soil microbial communities from experimental microcosm in Duke University, North Carolina, United States - NC | ecosystem: Engineered > Artificial ecosystem > Soil microcosm > Unclassified ... | reverse complement strand
GATCCAAATAATGGCGATCCAACTCCGGGTGTATTGGATGGAAGTCTTACACTCAATTTTTCATCCATTGCGGCCGGCACTATCGGGTATTTTAATTTTATACATTCATTGGTTGTAAATGGATACAGCTATGGTTCATGGAACGGCGCATTCAATGCTAATGGATTTTATTTCAATGATACTGTTGCGGGCGCAGGGCATGATGGAAATTGGAACAATGCCGCAAACTGGTGGACTGATGTTGGATTCACCAGCCACACTGGTAGCGTTCCGCTTCAGGTTAACAACACGACGATATATAGCGATGTTACACAGAATACTGGCGGCAGCGCAGTCTCAAATGCGCTCATATTCAATGGTGGCGCAAAAAATCATATTGCGATCTATGCTTCGAGTACGGTCACTTTCAATGCTACAAGTAGCAACTACGGCACGATTCTCGGTGATACGACGTTTAACGACAGCAGCGCCAACTACGGCACAACGACAGGCGAAACAATCTTTGCTGGAAATTCATCCGAAAATTATGGTGCAGTAGTTCATAATGCATTCACTTCAGTTGAATCGGCAAGAGATTGGCGTGGAGTAGTGTCTTCATTCGATGGTAGATATTTGGCGGCGGTTGTATATCAAGATCATATATATGTGTCAAATGACTATGGGGCTACATGGACAGCTCGCGGATCTTCTGGAAACTGGATAGGAATCACAGCTTCAGTCGACGGTTCAAAACTAGCTGCCGTAAACTACGGTGGACAAGTGTATGTATCAAATGACTATGGCGTCAGCTGGATCGCTGGTGGACCATCGACAACATGGCAATCCGTCACGTCTTCGGGTGATGGTATGAAGATAGCGGCGATCAATGCGAGTCATCAGGTGTACATATCAACTGACAACGGTCAAACGTGGGCATTGAGTACAACCACAAACTCGAATACTCAGTCATCTATAAAGTATTCTGCTGATGGTGCAAAATTATATATATCATTACTCTATGCTACGAGCACTACATATGTGTCGACAGATGATGGTACAACATGGACGACCGTAGATGCTTCTCATGCGTGGAGGGCGATTTCTGCTGACGGAACAAAGATTGTGTCAGTAAATTATGCAACAAGCAGCGCGACACAAGTGTATACCTCTACTGATTCAGGTGCTACGTGGACACCACGGATGCTTCCTGGTTTTTGGGGAAATTTTTCCGCGTCGAGTGACGGTAGTAAAATAGCAGCGATTAAAAACATCTCAGGAAATAACTATCAGATGTACACGTCGACCGACTATGGCGTTACTTGGACTGCTCGAGACATAAACAGGAGATGGTCAATTACAGCCATTTCAGGAAATGGTCAGAATATCGCAGCGGTCGGTTTCTTGTCGAATATTTATACGTGGTTGGGCATAAATCACTTCGATACGCCGATCCGCAAATATATGACCGATACGAATGTCGGCAGTCGTAATTTTACGAATACTGGTACGAATTGGGTAGTTCAGGCAGTCTCTTCTGTTGTTGATATCTCTTCTGCAACTTACAACACAACAAATGATTTCTTTGAAAGCATCAATGGTGGATCATTTATCACCAATCCAAGCATCAATGGCGGCGCACCGGTTGTTCCACTTGTTAGTATTCTAGCGCCATTATCTGGCACTATTACGAAATGGGTTCCGCAAGTCGACTGGGGCTCTTCAGCACTATGTCGTTATTCATATGATAATTTCAGTACATCACATGTGGTGAACTGTGCTCTTTCAGGAACAGACATCGTTCGCCCAGCTGTAGCGGGTACAAGTACTTTGTATCTCAGAGGTACTGACGCAAATAGTAACGTTGCCGCTACGTCAGTTACATTTAATTATGACAATACAGTTCCTACCTATACGCTTTGTGGAACTGATCTGCTCGATGAAGCATCACGCCCTTACTACTACTTGATTAGTGATGTGACAGGAAATTGTATATTCAGAGTAAATACCGAGCTTCGTGGTGCAGCGACGAGCAGCGTTACGGGATTCACGGTTCACGGCAATATCATAGCGACATCGACTGGCGATGGTATCACGGCTTCAGGTGATGGTCACTCGATATCGCTGACGAATATCACTGTCGAAGGAACGGTCAATGCGAATGGATATGATTTATTCACTCATGGTAGTGGATTCAACGGCGGCAATATCACACTCACTGATGCAGTAACTGGATCAATATATGCAAATGGTGCCAGTGCGTTAAGTTTGGGTGGCAGCGGAGGAAATATCACGATCCATAACTCAACACAGATTGCGGCAAGCACTACAATCTCAGCAATCGGCGGTACTCCTCAGTGTGGCGCAGGTGGACCAGGTGGAAATGTAAGCCTTGTCAATTCAATATACGATATCATTCTCAATGGACCCGGTGCTGATGTGACATGTACCAGTAGCGGAGCTACGACGCAGAGCTACTCAGGATCTTCTGGCTCAGTTAGTATCGTAGGAAAATATGCTGCGCCAGGCAATGATAAAAATGACCATGGTCCAAAGAAGAGCCCAGTAGCCGCGCCTCTTGCTGTTGTTGAACAAAATACACAAAGTAGTGTTTCTAGTAGCGTGGTCCCTCCAGTTACGACAATCAATTCGAAAGAGACAGGTGTTGTGCAAACAAATGCGTTAGACAAAGTCCGTAGTTTTATTTCTGGTACTGCTCAGAAAATAACCGAGACAGCAGTGGTGGTCGCTAATTCGCCGGCCGCAAAGACAGTTCAGACGGTCGGATTCTTTGGCGGGCTCGCAGCTTCGGTGGCTTTCTATACTGATAGCGCCTTCGCGACGCCAGTTGCAGCATCTGAAGTGCTCCTTATCCCTGTGCGCCTCTGGGGACTACTTCTCGCGGGCTTGGGTATACGCAAGCGCTTGCGTCCGTGGGGCACGGTTTATGATAGTGTGACCAAGCAACCTATCGATCCGGCTTTTGTGACGGCGCGTGATGCTTCTGGCAAAGTAGTGGCTGAATCGTTTACTGACATTGACGGTAGGTATGGTTTCCTTCTTCCTGATGGCACGTATTATATTTCTGCGCAAAAAACGAATTATGAGTTCCCATCGAAAAAAATGGAGGGTAAACATAATGATGAACTTTATAATGATCTGTATTTCGGCGAGCCGGTTGTTATTCAGGGCGGCCAAGTGCTCGATAAGAACATCCCTATGGATCAAAAGAACTTTGACTGGAATGAATATGCCAAGCAAAGGCGCAATGCGCTCCTGTTCCACACAAAGCATGAGAAGCCATGGGCAGTTATAAGTAATTACGTATATGGAGTAGGTCTTGCTATCTCTGTTATAGCAACAGCCATCCATCCTACGACATATAACATCGTGATACTGCTCTCATATATTGCTGTCTTGATCTCGTTTAACTTTACAAACAAAAAGAAAAAGCTGGGCTCTATCATAAATAAAGATACAAATCAGCCATTATCCTACGCTATCTTCCGTGTAACCTCGTCAGACCATCAAACCATTCTCCGTTCTGGCGTAAGTGACGTGTACGGCCGATTCTACTGTATTGTCCCAAAGGGTCAGTACTATATCGATATCGATCAAAAGAATGAAGATGGTACATATACAAAAGTATATGAATCAGTGCTGCTCAACAATAAGACTGGGTATATAAATAGTAATTTCGTGGTCTAGGTATTGCGTTTATTATGCCTTCGTGTATAATGTTCTTCTATGGAATTTGCAGTTATACAGACAGGCGGCAAGCAATATACAGTCTCAAAAGGAGATGTTATCTCTATTGAGAAGATTATTGGCGAATACAAAGAGGGCGACAAGATCGTCTTCGACCACGTCCTTCTCGTTGATAACGGCAAAGACACTACTATTGGTACGCCTTATATCCCAAAGGCAGAAGTAAAGGGTACTATCGTTCAGATCGGTCGCTCACAAAAGGTCATCGTTGTGAAATATAAGCAAAAGAGCCGCTCAGGCTGGACTCGCAACGGCCATCGTCAGCCTTTCTTCAAGGTCAAGATTGATTCTCTCAAATAAAACTAAAAAATCCCCGCAGGGGATTTTTTGTTGTGTTAAGAAATTGCTTTTAAACTAATAGTTTTAGCGCCTATTCTGCAACGCATTCCTAATAGTCTCACTATCAGCATATTCAAGTTCGGCGCCGGTCGAAAGGCCGCGGCCGAGGATAGTTACTTTAGTTGAAGAAAGCGCAGGGTTTGTGGCGGTAATATTTTTTAATGCATCCCTGACGATATTTGCAGTATGTTCGCCGTCAGGAGTGGTATTCAATGAAAGAATAATTTCTTTTGCCGGCTGTTTTTCAATGCGTTCCAGAAGCCCTCGTACACGAATCCTTTTCTCAGGTTCTTTATCTAAAATAGGTACCGTGCCACCAAGGATAAAGTATAAGCCTTTATAAGTTCCGCTCTTTTCTATGCTTTCAAAATCAGAGTCGCGAGCCACGATCATGAGGGTAGAAGCATCACGCGATGGGTCGGCGCAGACTGAACAGACAACCTGCTTGGTCGAATTGATATACAAACGATGGCACTGCGGACATTCAGAGGTGGCTTTGCGGACTTCTTCTATGAGCTTTATGAATTCGGCGATGGAGGCGGGCGAGCGGCCGAGGAGATAATATACAAAACGACGCGCCTGACGCGGTCCTATGCCAGGGAAATGGGCGAAGAGCTCTTCGAGGCGGTGTAGGGAGTCCATGGGACTATCTTATCAAAATCCACCAAAATCCGCCTTCTCCATAGACATGAATGTTGTCTTCTTGCTGTCGAAGAAGAGCTTGGCGATACCGGTCGGACCGTTACGATGCTTTTCGATAAGGATCTCAGCTTCTTCTTTGCGACCACCTTGGTCGGCATCAGACTCGCGATGGATGAACATGACCACGTCGGCATCTTGCTCGATAGAACCGGAATCGCGCAAGTCGGAGAGGCGAGGCTTGCCACCGCGCTGTTCGACAGCACGAGAGAGCTGTGAGAGGGCGAGGACGGGTACTTCGAGCTCGCGAGCGAGATTCTTCAAGGCATGCGAGATCTCAGTGATCTGCTGAACGAGGTTGTCATTGGCATTCTTCTGGGGAATGATGAGCTGGAGATAGTCGACGATGATAAGGCCGAGCTTACCTTCATTCTTGAGACGACGAGCGACGGCGCGCATCTTGAGGATGTTGTTGCCTGGTTGGTCATCGATATAGATAGGTGCTTCTGAGAGACGCGAGATGGCTTCACCGATGGCTTTGAAGTCTTGGTCGACTGAAAGGTTGTGGCCAGTGCGGATCTTCCATGAGTCGACCTGTGACTCTGCGGCGAGCATACGGTCGACGAGCTGCTGTGAGCTCATTTCGAGGGAGAAGATGGCGACGGGTACCTTGTGGTTGATAGCCGCCTTACGAGCAATGTCGAGAGCGAGAGATGTCTTACCCATACTTGGGCGGGCAGCTAGGATGATGAGGTCAGACTTCTGGAAGCCTGCGAGCTTGTTGTCGAGCTCGGCAAAACCGGTCGGTACGCCACGGAGCTCATCGCGTGTCTTGTGGAGGTGATCGAGACGCTCCCATGCTTCGTCGAGGGTGTCTTTGAGGGCGACGAATTTGTTCGAACCGCTCTTGTTGGTGACGGCATAGAGAGCTTTCTCGGCTTTTTCGAGGATCTCATGGAGATCGGCTTCTTCGTCATAGCCGAGGCCGGTGATCTCTTCGGCTGCTTTGAGGAGCTCACGCATGATGTGCTTGTTGGCCACCATCTCGGCATAGTGGTGGGCATTGGTCGAAGAAGGAACTGAGTTGATGAGCTCAGAAAGGTATGCCATGCCCCCGACGTTCTCGAGAGCGTTCTTTTCTTTGAGGCGAGCAGAGACGGAGAGGAGGTCGATCGGTGTGCTCTTGCCGTGAAGCTCGAAGAGGGTCGTCCAGACGTGTCGATGTTGGTTGCTGTAGAATGCGCGGTCGGTGACGAGATCGAGGATATCATGCATGACTTCAGGGCGGATCATGATCGAGCCGAGGAGAGCTTTTTCAGCTTCGAGCGAGTGCGGTGGGATTTTGAGGTCTTTCGCTTTGAGGTAGGGTGAAGTGGTGGCCATTGAGGATGATAATGTGATGCGTTGATAAAAAATTACGTGGCTCTATTTTAGCACGATGCTTGCCCGAGCAAGTATAAAGAATATTGTCAAAAGGGGATTGTAAGGGGATAGCAGGTGGATAAATTCATGTTGAGTCTCAGGGGTTCGATTCCCCTCATCGGCTAAGAATTGAACTTGACTTCATTTTTTGATTTGCTAGAATAATTCTAATGACAGTGCAGGTCTCTAGCAGTCACTAGATGAGACTCAAGGGAAAGACCGCCGTAATGGCGGTTTTTCTTTTTTTGTATATTTAAATAAAAAACCCGCCTACGATTAGAACGTAGTACGGGCTTGAGCGATGCGGACAAAGATTTGTCAGCGCATGTTCGCGACACCGGAAGTGGTCCGGTGGACAGATTCAGGAAGCTTCAAATTCGTCGGCGACGGGTTCTTCTTCTTGCTTTCGGCAAGTTGAGCTTCATTCAGCTGTTTGATCATCTTGCCTTCGCATTGGCGGAGGTCGAACTCAGCCTGTTTGATCGCAGATTTTGTCTTCGATAACGTGCCTTTTGGCTGGATGATGACGTGAAAGCATCCGTGAGTATAGCGAACGAATTCGAGCGCCATACCCGTAAAACCGCTTGCTTTGTCAGTCACTGTGGTGCCGAGGATCTCGAACGGGATCTCCACAGATTCATAACAATCATTTGGGACATTCAGGCGTTCTGGGCCGACGAACAGGCGTTCGACCGGTTGACCGTCTTCAGGGTTTGTTCCGCGAGGCTGGAAAAGATACTTCACTGATTTGTCCATCTTGATGATGGCGTGAGTTACCATTCCTTTGAGACCGGTAGCTTTTTCAGAGCATGGGGTCGTCAACCTGATCATGTTGAGTTTAATAGGCATATCAATGTTCTTTTGTTTCTCTGGATCAGCTATGTGTCATAGCTATTGAGGTGCGGATATCCGCTTGTTTTGGAATACAGAGAGGTTTTTCAATCCGAAAGCATATTTACATGATATATTGATTTTGTCAATATATATTGAAATGTACTCAAAATGAGCGTTAGTTAGATTGCCTTTTACCCAAAAATGTGATATCTTTGCGCCACTATGTCAGCCGCTCACCACTCCCATCCAGCTGCTCCGCGCAGAAATAAGCCCGTCCATGGCGAAGACCGTCTCATCGTCAAAGGAGCGCGCACGCACAACCTCAAGAACATCACGGTAGAGATGCCCCGCAACACCATGATTGCTATCACTGGTCTTTCTGGCTCAGGCAAGTCATCACTTGCATTCGACACTATCTTTGCTGAAGGCCAGCGCCGCTACGTCGAGTCTCTCTCAGCTTATGCACGCCAGTTCCTCCACAAGATGCAGAAGCCTGATGTCGACGAGATCATCGGCCTCTCGCCAGCTATCTCGATCGACCAGAAGTCTCGTTCAAACAACCCGCGCTCAACAGTTGCGACTATCACAGAAATCTATGACTACATGCGTATTCTTTTTGCGCGCGTCGGTAAGCCGCATTGTTTGACCTGTGGACGCCTCATTCATCGCATCTCAAAAGAGGAGATCCTTCAGACCATTCTCAAAAAGATCACCGAAAAGTCTCTCCGTGACAAAAAAGTATTTGGCGTCGAGTTTAGCGCTGCTAAAGTCGGCATCTATGCGCCAGTCGTCGTCGGTCGCAAAGGCGAGTACTATCAGCTCCTCTATGATCTCCTCGGCAAAGGCTATGAACGTGTCCGCATCGATGGCGTGCCTCACAAGCTTCGCGACCAGATCATCCTCGAAAAAAATAAGAAGCATGATATCGATGTGCTCGTCGATGAGCTGTTCCTGAGCGAATTCAAAGACAAAAAGAACGCTGACAATGCACGTGAACGCCTCTCGGAAGCACTCGAGCGCGCCATCCAAGAAGCTGACGGCCTGATCAAGATCCAATATCCCGGCGATGCAGAGGGTAGTGAGACGCTCATGTCAGTGAAGTTCATGTGTCCGTATGACGGTTTTTCATACCCTGAGATCGAACCAAGACTGTTCTCATTCAACTCACCATATGGTGCATGTTCAGCATGTAACGGCCTCGGTACAGAGACTATCTTCTCAGATGATCCATGTAAGGTCTGTATGGGCGCGCGCCTCCGCCCAGAAGCATTGTTCGTCAAGATAGGCGAGCATAATATCGTCGACGTGGTCAACATGTCTATCGAAAAAGCTGTGACGTATTTTGAAGAGATCAAACTGACAGACTCAGAAAAAGAGATCGCCAAGGTCGTCCTCAAAGAGATCGATGCTCGTCTTTCATTTATGATTAATGTGGGTATCGAATACCTCACGCTCAATCGTCGTGCGCATACCTTGTCAGGCGGTGAAGCACAGCGTATCCGTTTAGCTTCTCAATTAGGATCAGGCTTGGTAGGTGCCTTGTATGTTTTGGATGAACCAACAATCGGTCTCCACCAGCGCGATAATGATAAATTGATCAAAACCCTCCTTCATTTGAGAGATATTGGAAATACAATAATAGTCGTCGAGCATGATGAAGATACCATGTATGCTTCTGACTATATCGTCGACATCGGCCCTGGCGCTGGCGTGCATGGGGGCAATGTCGTAGTTTCAGGCTATCTCGATGAGCTCCTTACGGCAAAGAAAAATACATCAAACTCGCTCACTCTCGCATATCTCCGTGGGGAGGAAAAAATCGCCGTGCCTCATAATCGTCGTGAGCCAAAAGGAAAGATCATCATCCGTAATGGTCACGCTTTCAATATAAAAGACCTCAACGTAGATTTGCCTCTCGGCGTCATGAACGTTATCACCGGCGTCTCCGGTTCAGGTAAGTCTTCATTCATGTATGAGATTCTCCACAAGAACCTCGCGCGCAGACTTGAAGCACGCGTGCGCAGCAATGAAGTAGTCAATGCAAAAGAGTTCAAAGGATCAGAATACCTTGGTCGTGTTATCCTTATTGACCAGTCTCCAATCGGTCGTACGCCTCGTTCTAATCCTGCAACCTATACAGGTTCATGGACGCATATCCGCGACCTTTTCGCTTCAGAGCCAGAAGCTCGCGCGCGCGGTTGGACAGCCAGTCGTTTCTCATTCAACCGTGCCGGTGGGCGCTGTGAAGCCTGCGAAGGCAACGGCGAGATCGCAGTCGAAATGCACTTCCTTCCAACGGTTTATGTAACCTGTGAGGTCTGTGGCGGCAAGCGCTTTACCAAAGAGACGCTCGAGATCAAATTCCGCAAGAAAAATATCCATGAAGTCCTTGAGCTCACTATCGAAGAAGCCCTTGAATTCTTCAAAGATATCCCTGCAGTCGAAGATCGCTTGTCGACGCTCATGGAAGTGGGTCTCGGCTACGTGAAGCTTGGTCAGTCAGCGACAACGCTTTCCGGTGGTGAAGCACAGCGCGTCAAGATCTCTTCAGAGCTCTATCGTGCGCACATGCAAAAGACTATATATCTCCTCGATGAGCCAACGGTTGGTCTGCACTATGAAGATGTAAAAAAACTCATTGATATTCTCCAGAGACTTGTCGATAAGGGCAACACTGTTGTCGTTATTGAGCATAACCTCGACCTCATCAAATGTGCCGACTATGTCATTGATATTGGACCTGAAGGTGGTGAGCGCGGTGGCACTATCGTTGCAAAGGGAACTCCTGAAGATGTGGCAAAGAGTGAAAAATCATATACAGGTAAGTATTTGAAGAAGGTGTTAAAGAAATAAACGACACGAATTCACAAATGGTGCACGAATGCCACAAATAAAAAACCGGATGGAAGACCATCCGGTGTTGCGATTACTTTACTCAGAAGTCGCGTCTTCATTTTCGGGTCGGTAACGCAGGAGAAAGAAAGTGACGGCGCCGAGTATTTTCATGCAAAGCCAAAAAATATTAACGATTGCGAGGCAGGCAAAAACTAAGAGACCATATGCCACCCCGATGACAATGATGAAAAGTCCGATTACCCAGCGACTCTTCGCTATTTCTGCGATCACTGATCGTAGACGACTAGTGCTTTCTGTGAGGCATGTATCGTCGAATTCGCGGCCGATCGATGAGGCGATATTCATACATCACCTCCGATATTTTCACGGTGCTCCTTCGTCCAAGCGATTGCAATATGCTTCCGCTGGATGAACAAGAACATGATGGCGATGATCAAGATCACCGTTTGGGTCGGTTCAATAATCAGATCATGATACAAGAGGCCGATGGTAAAAACTGCCAGCACAATCATGATCCGTTTCTCGCCTACGGTTTCTAATCTTCTTTGCATGTGTTTCCTTTTGGTTGAGTTTTGTGAGTGAAAGTTAAAGTGCTGACGATCTGCTTGATTACTATTCGGTAATACCATACTCTTAGTATCATGATCAGTCAACAGCTGAAAAAACTCGATATTCCTGAGCTTCCTGGTGTTTATATCTTCAGGGATTATCAGAAGCGCCCGCTCTATATCGGGCGCGCTACTTCGCTCAAGGATCGCACCAAGAGCTATTTTGCCAATGACCTCATCGAGACTCGCGGACCGCGCATCGTCGATATGGTCACCAAGGCCAAGATGCTCACCTGGGAGACGACTGACTCCGTCCTTGAAGCCATCATTCTCGAAAGTGCGTTGATCAAAAAATATCAACCTCACTACAATGTCGATGAGCGCGATGATAAGAGTTCGTACTATGTCGTTATCACCAAAGAAGAATGGCCTCGTGTATTCCTTGCGCGCGCCCGTGATTTTGATGCGCAAAAAGCAAAAGGGGAATTACCTTACAAGGTAAAAGCGATTTTCGGCCCTTACGTTCATTCTGGCCTCATCAAAGAAGCTCTCAAGATACTCCGCAAGATGTTCCCGTTCAAAGATGCGAAATCATTCGATGCCCGCCACAACTCATTCTATGAAGCGCTCGGCCGCTCGCCCAAGGGAACAGATGACAACTCAAAGCGCCGCTATCAACGCACTATCGCCAACCTCATTCTTTTCTTCGAAGGAAAAAAGAAGCTTCTGCAGGCCAAGTTGCAAAGAGATATGAATGCATATGCCAAGAAACTTGAATTCGAAGAGGCGCAAAAAGCCAAGCGTCTCATATATGCACTCGATCATGTGAACGATATGGCGCTTATCAAGCAGGAAAAAGGAACAGGCTACAAGGGGCAAGATGGCCCTGCCGGCGGCGGACAAAACACGCGTCCATTTCGCATGGAAGCGTATGATATTGCGCACCTTTCTGGTACCAACGTCGTCGGCGCCTTTACGGTCATGGTTGACGGGGAATTTGTGCCGGCAGAATATCGTAAGTTTAAAATCTCACGACAGGAAAACAACGATGTTGCCGGTCTTATCGAAATACTTTCACGCCGCCTCAATCATACTGAATGGGTATATCCTGACCTCATCATCGTCGATGGTGGAGAAGCTCAGCTGAATGCGGCAGAAGGAGTATTGAAAGCTCGTCGCATCAGTATCCCCGTTGTCGGTGTAACTAAAGATGAGAGACATAAAGCAAATCAACTTATAGGCAATAAAGAGTTGGCTGAAAAGCACAAAGCAGAAATTATCCGTTTAAATGCCGAAGTCCACCGTTTTGTCATTGCTTTTCATAAGCAGAAGAGATCTGCACAGTTCCTCTAAGCTCGGTCAAGAATTAATTTGCTATAATGTATGCATGAATCACCTCATTAGAGTCGGCGTACTCCGCGGCGGACCAAGCAGCGAATATGATGTCTCGCTCCAGACGGGCGGCAATGTCCTCAAATCTCTCCGCGAGAGGCTTTCTGATAGATATCATGCGTACGATATACTTATCGACAAGCAAGGGAACTGGCATATCGATGGTATGCCGATCACTCATCGTGAGCTCGGTGCGCGGCTTGATGTCATTTTCAATGCTCTACACGGCTCATATGGCGAAGATGGCACAGTTCAGCACGTGCTCGAAGTTCACGGCATACCATTCACTGGTTCAAAATCGCTCCCATCTGCTGTAGGGATGAACAAGATGCTCGCACGAAAAGCATTTGAAGATCATGGATTGAAGATCGCGATCGGCAAGGAAGTCCTTTCACATGATATTTTTGCAAATACAGCTGATGTTGCTCGCGAGCTATTCTCCACATTTCCGATACCTGCAGTGATAAAACCGGTTTCAGCAGGTTCATCTGTCGGCGTATCTATCGTGCGCACCCAAGACGAGCTTGTTCAAGCATTGATCGAAGCCGCTAAGCATGGCTCATCCGTGCTTGTCGAAGAATACATATCCGGCACTGAAGCAACAGTTGGCGTCATCGAAGGTTTTAGAAATCAAGAGATGTATGCTCTGCCCGTTATAGAGATACGTCCGCATACGCGCTTCTTTGACTATCAAGCCAAGTATGAAGGCATGGCAGAGGAGATTGTACCTGCACGCTTCCCGCATAAGATAAAAGAAGAGTTGTCGCGTTTGGCAGAAAAAGCCCATCGCGCGCTCGGTTTGCGCCATTATTCGCGTTCAGACTTCATTATTCATCCTCGTCGAGGCATCTATATACTCGAAACCAATACATTGCCAGGTTTGACATCAGAGTCGTTGGTACCAAAGGCGCTGCGCGCAGTTGGCAGCGATACGCATGAGCTCGTCGACCATTTGATCAGGCAAGCGCTCGAAAATTCGTTACGATAGCATATACAAATAAACCGCCAAAGTGGCGGTTTATTTTGCGATGCGTCGTCTATTTTTCAGTACAGCCGCAATCGCAGGTGCCGTCAGGTTTCTTGTGTTCGTGTCCACATGCAGAACAAACTTTTGGTTCAGACATAATTATTATAAATAAATTAATGCTGATAAAACCGACCAGATATCTATTATACCACTTTTAGGCTATGGTCAATGGAGGGCATTTTGTAATTTTTTATGAGTATGTTAGAGTATCTGAGCTGCTAAAAAGGGTGGCAAGTTCTGGTCGAGGTTCTGGTCAAAAATTTCTTTAGGCTTCGCCAAAAGAAATCTTTTGATCCGAATTTCGCAAAACCGAAATTCGGGCCCGTAGCTGTCTTGGTAGACTGCAGCGGGCAATGAAATGGGCCCGTAGCTCAGTTGGTAGAGCAGTGCTTTTGCAAAGCAAAGGTCGGAGGTTCGATTCCTCTCGGGTCCACAAAATTAAACCGCATAGGCGGTTTTAATTTTGTGCGACACGAGCAAGGTGCCTGCGCACCTTGCGTAGAGGAATCGAAAAGGCTGAACATATTTTTGAAGAGCATGGCTCTGAAAAAATGTGAAGCCTGTACTGCTCCCGTAGGGAGAGATTCCTCTTGCATAGCTTCTGTCGATGCGATAAGATTTTCTTTCCATGTCATTTATCTTCTCAACAATATTCGAAGCATTCAAGGAGATCATGTCTACCTTTTTTGAATTTATCCCAAAAGTTATGCATGTCTGCCTGTGGGCAGTTACAGGTATTTTCATATTGCCGTGCGTATTTGTCGCCAATCATTTTTTTCCAAAGTGGGTCAAGTGGGGAGAGGATTTCTAAAATTAGCGAAATGGGGCTATATTCGCTGCGCTCATATATCGCCTGCGCTCGGATATCGTGTAAGCAAGCTTCCACATATCCTCGCTTGACGCTATAATACCCGCCATGAATGCTAAATCAGTCGAACTCGACGCTCTACCTCTCCAGCCAACCATATTTATCATTTTCGGCATCACGGGCGATCTCGCTTCACGCAAGCTCCTGCCAGCGCTCCTCGGTCTCTATACAAAGAAGATGCTACCAAAGCGCTTCGCCATCATCGGCATCACGCGCCGCACTTTTTCGCGTGAGGAGTTCCGCGAGTCGATTCGTTCGCATATGCATATCAAACAGGGGGTTTTCAAAGAAGAAGACATCAAGCATTTTCTTGACCATTTTTCATATGAGCAGGGCATGTTCGATGATCCATTGCTCTACAAGAATCTAGGCGCATCTATCAAAAACATCGATGATCGTTGGGGGCAGTGCAGCAACAAACTCTTCCATCTCTCTGTGCCACCAAATCTCTATGAAGGCATTCTGACGAATGTCGCTGACTCAGCGCTCAATAAGCCCTGTGACGATGGTACCGGCTGGACACGTATCCTCATCGAAAAACCTTTTGGTAATGATGCTCATACGGCCCAATCACTCGACAAGCTCCTTGGTAAGCTCTTTGATGAAGAACAGATATTCCGCATTGACCACTATCTCGCCAAAGAATCACTGCAGAACATCACTGCCTTTCGGTTCGCCAACGCTATGTTCGAGCCACTCTGGCATCGCCAATATATCGACAAAGTTCATATCAAGCTCTTTGAAAAAGTAAGCGTTGAAAGTCGTGGTCAGTTCTATGACAATGTCGGCGCCCTCAAGGATGTGGGTCAAAACCATTTACTCGCTATGCTGGCACTGATCGCTATGGATGAGCCAAAATCATTCGAAGTGGATGCTATCCGCAAGGAACGCGCGCGTGTATTGAACAGCCTCGTACCTATCACAGCCCGCAGTCTCGACAAGTTCGTTGTCCGTGGTCAGTATGAAGGATATACGACTGAACCTGGAGTTCTCGCTGATTCTACAACTGAGACGTATTTCCGCATTGAGTCGCGCATCAAGTCTCCTCGTTGGAAAGGTGTTCCATTCTATATGGAGTCAGGCAAAGCATTTGCTGATGCACGCACGGAGATTGATATCTATTTCAAGGCATCATCATGCAAAATGCAGAATGCACGCGCATTTCATGGTGAAGATCCAAAATGCATCGAAAAGCAAAATGTGCTCACATTCAGGATACAGCCCGATGAAGGCATCAAAGTACGTTTCTTCGTGAAGACGCCAGGGTACTCGATGGCTACTGAGCCAAAAATGCTCAAGTTCAGATATGCTGATACGCTCGCTCATCCTGACGCTCTTGGCGATTATGAGCGTTTGATCCATGATGCATTCGTTGGCGATCAGACACTGTTCGCTTCGACTGATGAGATCATGGCTTCTTGGAAGTATGTCATGCCGATATTGGATAAGTGGGGTGAGCTGCCACTCAAGATGTATAAGAAAGGGGTACAGGAGATAGAATAAAGTATAAGGTATATAGTATAAAAGTATAATCACAAAAACATATGAATTTTTTCATGAAAGCGTTGCTCAAGAAACAACTCAAAGGGGTACCTGAGGCAGAGATCGAAAAGTTCGTCGCTATGGTTGAGAAGAATCCTGATTTTTTCAAGCAAGTTGCCGAGGAGGCACAGGCCAAGATCAAGGCTGGTATGGGCCAGCAAGAGGCTGTCATGGCGGTGCTTGCAGATAAGCAGGAAGAGCTCGCGAAGGTTGTGGGGAAGTAAAGATGTGCTACACTCATTTTCACTATGTCTTTAAGTATTGGAATTGTGGGCTTACCGAATGTAGGCAAATCAACTCTCTTCAACGCTCTCACCAAAAAGAGCGTCCTTGTCGCTAACTATCCTTTTGCAACCATCGACCCTTCTGTGGGCGTTGTGGCGGTCCCTGATGAGCGTCTCTACAAGCTCGCTGAGTTCTCAAAGACCCAAAAGACCGTTCCTGCTATCGTCGAGTTCGTGGACATCGCCGGTCTCGTCAAAGGCGCATCAGCAGGTGAAGGTCTCGGCAACCAATTCCTCACCAACATCCGCGAGACAGACGCTATCGCTGAAGTAGTCCGCATCTTCGAAGATGACAACATCATCCACGTTGACGGCAAGATAAACCCGCTCAAAGATATCGAAGTCATCAATCTCGAGCTCATCCTCGCTGACATGCAAACAGTCTCAAAGCGTCTCGCTAACCTCAACAGGGAAGTGAAGTCAGGAAAAAAGGAAGCCATCATCGAAGCGGGTATCCTCGCCAAAGTTCAGGTCGCTCTCGAAGCGGGCAAGCTTGCGGGTACTGTGCCAGCTGATGAGTTTGAAGCGCCTTTCCTCAAAGGCATGCACCTCCTCACGGTCAAGAAGTTTTTGTATGTATTAAATAAAAAGACAGGTGGCACTAACCTTGATGAGATGAAAGACGCAAGTGGCAACCCTGATCCTCGTTGGACTGCGCTTTTGAATTTCTTCAAAGAAACTGGCGCGGGCTATGTCATCGTCGATGCGGGCACGGAGCATGATCTCAAAGATATGACTGACGCCGAGAAAGCAGAGATGCGCACTGGTCTTGGTGGTCTCGATAACGGCATCGATACGCTCATCAAAAAAGGATATGAATTGCTCGATCTCATCACCTATTTTACGACTGGCGAAAAAGAGACGCGTGCATGGACGATCGGCCGTGGTTGGACTGCACCTCTCGCTGGTACCGCTATACATACCGATTTCAAAGATAAGTTCATCCGCGCTGAAGTGATCGAATGGGACAAGCTCATTGAGGCAGGTTCATTTGGCGTCGCTCGCGAAAAGGGATTGCTTCGCACTGAAGGGAAGGAGTATGTGGTCAAGGATGGTGACGTGATGGAGTTTAAGATTTAGGTAAATAAAAAAGCGACCATGTAGCGGTCGCTTTTATGTTATGTGCTGTGCATGAGTCGCTCAAGCGAGCATCGCGTCTTTTTCAGCGAGGAGTTTGGTGTTCTTGCCGTTCAGACCAGGCACCTCTGTGCGCATGTCGGTATCGACGATTTTGCCATCAATGAAGCTTGTGTCGTGGATGTTTCCGGCAGGGGATTCAAGGATGACTTGTATTTCACCAGGGCGAGATGTCGGTCGCGTGTAAAGCGTGTGCCAACGATCAGTCTTGTTATCATCTTGAATGAGATCACCCTTTCTCAATCCGTGGTATTGGTTTTCCAAGAGCATATGAATAAGTTCCTTTCGAGCTAAAATATGCCATAAAGCGACTATATAGTCAAACTTTTGACAGAGCATATAATCTATTATCTAAATTGACATTGACCATAAATTGTGTTAGTATAAACGGTCGCAGTTGATCCTTTGAAATATCAGTCAAACAAAACAATTAACCCAAGGTTGCCTATGCTTGCCCAGATTATGACGAATGCAGAACCGATAATTCATCAAAGTGTCGGTGTTCTGTTCACCAGTAGCATTATTGCTGCCGGTTTCCGTAACCCTCCGCTTACAAGGTCGGAACATGAAAAGCGTGTTGCCCGATGCGGCTTGCTCCTGATCGGTCTCGGATTCATTGCTGCGTATATCCTCTATTGATTTTTAACGCCCATGAATATGAAATACCGACTATTTGATCATGCTGAAGTTCAGGAGCTTGTTGTCCATGAGACCAGAAAATTCAGTCTGGCTCACTGGATCTCGCTAATCTTTGTCTTTGGACCTATTGTTATCATCGGTTATTATATTTTGACTGGTCCAAAATAAGCGTCGTTCACAAAGCCGTTCTCACCGAGGATGGCTTTTTTCTTTTGTCAGAACGGGTCTTTTGAGCTATGATTATCCCCATGAATAAAGACGCGAAATACGATCCAGCCAAGATAGAAAAGAAATGGCAAAAAAAATGGACCAAAGATAAGCTCTACCAATCAAAGGAAGATCCAAAGAAGGAAAAGTTCTTTGTCCTCGATATGTTCCCGTATCCGTCCGGTGAAGGTCTCCATGTCGGCCATCCAAAGGGCTATATCGCTACTGATATCATCTCTCGTTTTCAGCGCATGCATGGCAAGTCGGTTCTGCACCCTATGGGCTTTGACGCTTTCGGTTTGCCTGCTGAGAACTACGCTATCAAGACAAAGACGAACCCAATAGATTCTGTCGCAAAAAATGTTGCGCGCTTCAAGGAACAGCTCGAGATCATTGGTCTGGACTATGATTGGTCGCGAGAGATCAATACCACTGACCCCGCTTATTACACATGGACGCAGTGGATCTTTTTGCAGTTATACAAAAAAGGTCTCGCATATGAATCATTCGAACCGATCAACTGGTGTCCTGTCGACAAGACCGGTTTGGCGAATGAAGACGTAGAAAATGGCCGTTGCGAACGCTGTGGAGCGCTCGTAGAGAAAAAGCCGATGCGCCAGTGGGTCCTCAAGATCACCGACTATGCTGATCGACTGCTCGCAGATTTGGATATCAAGAAACCAAACGGCGAAACGCTTCTCGACTGGCCGCATTCAATCAAAGAGGCTCAGAGAAACTGGATCGGCAAGAGCGAAGGTGCAGAAATAGAATTTACATTGAAGCTGGCGAACAATAAGCCTCGCTTCGTCCTGATTCATGGATATGCTGGCAGCCCAGAGCATGGTTTTTTCCCATGGCTCAAAAAAGAGCTCGAGAAGCGCGGACATGAAGTGCAAGTTCCTGAACTGCCACATCCCAACAATCCGAAAGAGTCTGAGCAGGTAGACTATGTCATCAATAACTGCACATTAGATGAGAATACTGTCATTGTTGCACATAGCCTTGGTGGCGTCGTAGCGCAAAAGGTCATCATGAAGCTCAACAAGAAGATTTCGGGTCTTGTCCTTGTGGGCACTGCTATCACACCTGGCTTTTCAAAAGAAGCCAAGTCTCGTCCATTCCACAAAAACTTCACATGGGATTTTGATTATGCGCGCATCAACAAACTCGCTCAAGGGAGAGTTGCTGTCCTCTCAGATACAAAGGAGATTCATCGCGTGGCTTTCTTGAAAGATCTTGCAAGCAAATTGTCAGGCGCTTTTATCGAGACTGTGGCAATGAAAGAACATTTCAATGGAGCAGAAGAGCCTGCTGTGCTCAAATGCGTCACGCCGTCAGTCAGCGTATTTACAACTCGCCCAGACACAATCTATGGCGTCACTTACATCGTTCTTGCACCTGAACATCCATGGGTTAGCGAGCTGTTGCCACAATTGGAAAATAAAAGTGAAATTGAAGCGTACATTGCCCAAGCTAAGCTCGCGACCGAGATCGAGCGTACGGATGCAAAGAAGGAGAAGACTGGCGTTGAGCTTAAGGGTATCAAGGCCACCAATCCTGCCAATGGCGAAGAGGTACCTGTATGGATCGCCGACTATGTCCTTGCCGACTATGGTACTGGCGTCGTCATGGCTGTGCCCGCGCATGATGAGCGCGACTTTGCTTTTGCGAAGAAGTTTGGGTTGCCGGTAAAAACGGTGATCGAGCCGCTCGTCATCCGTGATCAGGGTCTCGATGCTATCAAAAAGGATCTGCCATTCTCAGAACGCCGTGCTGTTGTTTGCATTATTAAGCACTGGTCAGAGGAAAAATATCTCATGTCTTTTTATAAAAAGAATGGGTGGAAAGGCTTTATAGTTGGCGGCTTAGAGGGAGATGAAACTGCTGCTCTTGCAGGTGCTCGTGAAATACAAGAAGAAACAGGATATAGTTCTGCGGTTTTCGTTAAAGACATTGGCAAGGTGCATTCGCAGTTTTATCATGAAGTAAAAAAGGTAAATCGTTTCGCGCATTTCGAAGTCGCATATTTTGAATTGAAGAATAGCGATTGCCAGGATACGTCAGAAGAAGAAAAACAGCTTCATGATGTCGTATGGCTTTCTCCTCGAGAAGTCGAAGAAGCTATCAATAGAGAAGACATACGTTTGGCGTGGGATTTCTTTAAAAAAGGACCATGTTTTAGCGGAGATGGTTTCTTAATTAATTCAGAAAAGTTCACTGGTAAACATTCCGACTCTATCCGCAAAGACATAACTCTCTCTGTCGGCGGCCAGTGGGTCAACAAATACAAGCTGCGTGACTGGGTATTCTCGCGCCAGCGTTATTGGGGCGAACCTATACCGCTCATTCATTGTAAAAAGTGCGGAGTAGTACCTGTGCCTGAAAAAGATCTACCGGTGAAGTTGCCGAAGGTTAAGTCATACGAGCCGACTGGTACCGGTGAATCTCCTCTCGCTGACATCCACAAATGGGTCAACGTAAAGTGTCCAAAGTGTAAGTCGCCTGCAAAGCGCGAGACAAATACGATGCCTCAGTGGGCAGGCTCGTCATGGTATTACCTTCGTTACATGGATCCAAAAAATAAGAATGCTCTCGTCGATCCAAAGAAAGAAAAATATTGGGCACCAGTCGATATGTATGTCGGCGGAGCAGAGCATGCCACACGTCACCTCATCTATGCGCGCTTCTGGCACAAGTTCCTCTATGATATCGGCACTGTTTCTACGACTGAGCCATTCATGAAGCTCCAGCACGTCGGTCTCATCATGGGTGAAGATGGTCGCAAGATGTCCAAGCGCTTCGGCAATGTCGTCAATCCTGATGACATAATCAAAGCCTATGGAGCAGATACGATGCGCCTCTATGAGATGTTCATGGGTCCATTCGATCAGCAGATAGCATGGAGCACATCAAGTATGGTTGGAGTGCGTAGATTTATTGAGAAGGTGTGGAGGTTGCAAGAAAAGGTTATAGATTTGAAAACGAAGAGTACAAAGCTTCCGAAAGACCGAGTAGTGTCTGAGCGTAGCGATAGCGGAGCGAGTTACGCAGGTCTTGAGGAAGATTCTGTGCTCGGAGCTTCGAATCGAATTCTTCATAAAACCATCAAGAAGGTTACTTCTGACATCAACACAATGTCTTTCAATACAGCAGTGAGTACGCTCATGATTGCCGTCAATGAATTGGAGAAAACTGAATCGATTTCACGCGCGCAATTCGAATTGCTTCTCAAATTGATCGCTCCATTTGCGCCGCACGTCGCAGAAGAACTGTGGTATTCAATGGGCAATAAAACCTCCGTCCATATCACGACATGGCCAGTGTACGATGAAAGTTTGATCGTTGAGACAGAAGCCAATATCATCGTTCAGGTCAATGGTAAAGTCCGCGCCTCATTCAAGGCTGATATCAACATGGGCGAAGGGGAACTGGAGATGCGTGCAAAAGAAATCCCTGAAATCAAAAAATGGATAGAGGGTAAAGAAGTAAAAAAAGTAATCGTTGTGAAAGGAAAGTTGGTTAGTATTGTGGTTGTATAAATTAGACCACGTCAAATCGCTCATTACACCACATTCCTTGACTTATTTGGCCAGAGGTGATAAAACTAATCCATTAAATAAACAATATTAATAGTCTAATATCATGGCTACGCCACACATATCATTCAAACCGAAAGTGATCGTCAAAAAGCTCCTCACGTCGCTTCCTGATCGCGCGCGTGAAGTCCTCATGTACCGCTACGGTCTCGGCAAGGATGAGAAGCGTTTGACTCTCGACGCTATCGGCAAGAAGTATGGCATCACTCGCGAACGCGTCCGCCAGATAGAGAACTACGGCATAGCCAATATCCGTAAGTCAGAAGAATACAAGCAAGAAAAAGCTGTATTCGTAGAAGTTGAAAATCTCCTCCATTCTCTCGGTGGCATCGTTGTAGAAGATGATTTCCTCGGTCATATCTCAAAGGACATCAGTCTCCAGAACCACATGTACTTCCTCCTTGTTGTCGGCGAGCCGTTCAAGAAGATAAAAGAAGACGATGATTTCCGTCATCGCTGGCATGTCAACGAAGAGCTCGCAAAGAAAGTCGAAGAAGCTCTCCGCAAGCTTTATAGCAACTTAGGTAACCAAGATCTCCTCCCAGAGTCTGAGATGGTCAACAAGTTCCTCCAGCATCTCGAAGATGTTTCAGAGAAATATAAGAACCAAGAAGTGGTCAAGCGCTGGTTGCAGCTCTCAAAGGCTATCGGCAAGAACGCTCTCGGCGATTGGGGTATATCTCAGTCAGCTAATATCAAGACAAAGGGCGTCCGCGACTACGCATTCCTCGTCATCCGCAAGCATGGATCTCCTATCCACTTCCGCGACGTCGCAAAGCAGATCACTGTCATGTTCAATAAGAAAGCTCATGTCGCTACGACTCATAACGAGCTCATCAAAGATAAGCGTTTCGTCCTCGTCGGTCGTGGTCTCTATGCTCTCGCAGAGTGGGGATATGTCCCTGGTGTCGTCCGCGACGTCATCAAGACTGTCCTTGCAAAGAATGGACCTATGACCAAAGAAGAGATCATCGACAGAGTCATGAAAGAGCGCTACGTCAAAGAGAACACCATCCTCGTCAACCTCCAGAATCCAAAGTATTTCAAGAGAGATAAGGACGGCAAATATACGCCAGCAAACTAATAACTGACACGAATCCACAAATAAGATAACAAATGCCACGAATCGATTCGTGGCATTTGTGTATATTCGTGAATTCGTGTCATCTGTTATGTTATAATATTCCCATGTTCCAGTCGCTCATCACGCAACTTCAAACCGGTATATTCCCACAAGTCATCCAGTACACGATATATCTTTCGCCGGTGCTCTTGGCTATTCTTCTCGGACATATTTTCTGGCCACTATGGATACGCTATATCCGCGCAAAATTTTCGTATGGTCTTAAATACACGTTACTCGAGCTTCGTTTGCCGAAAGACGTCTTCAAATCTCCGCTCGCTATGGAAGTGGTTTTGCAAGCAATCCACAACACTGCCAATGGAAGCACCTATGCCCAATATTGGAAAGGCGAGTATCGTCCTTTTTATTCTCTCGAACTCATTTCGGTTGAAGGCCAGATAAAATTCTTCATCTGGGCGGAAGATAGGCGTAAGACTGGTATCATGTCAGCGCTCTATTCTCAGTATCCTGGCATCGAGATCACCGAGGCTGTCGACTATGCGCAGGGCATACATTTTGATCCAAATAATATGAAAGTGTGGGCGGCTGACTTTAAGTTTACTAAAGACGAACCGTACCCGATCAAGACATATGTCGACTACGGTCTGCTCGATGATCCAAAAGAAGAACTGAAGGTTGATCCGCTTGTGCCAGTCCTCGAGTTCCTTGGCAATATCGGTCCGAATCAGCAGATCTGGTTCCAATATATTGTTCAGGCTCATATTAAAAATGATCGTAAGCCCGGTCATCTCTGGAAGAAGACTGACCTATGGAAAGAAGAGTCGGAGAAGCTCATCAACAAGATATTGATGCGCGATCCAAAGACAAAGATCGCCGGTAAAAAGGATAAAGACAGCGGTTTCACCGATGCACCAAGTCTTTCTAAGGGCGAACAACAGATCGCTGAAGCGATTGAGAGGCGTTTGAGTAAGCAGGCATTCGACGTCGGATTGCGCGCGATTTATTTTGCACAAAAGGATGTGTTCAATGCTCCTGCAAACGTTGGGGGTATCATTGCTGCATTCAAACATTTCACTACTGAACATATGAATGGTATCAAACAAGATGGCGATACCTGGCTCGCTCAGTTCGGCGGAGTGCCATGGGAAGACTATGGCAATATGCGCCGCAACTATTATTCTGGTGCCGTCTTCAAGGCATATCGTCGACGCTCATTCTTTTATCCTCCATATCAAGGTACGCCGATGATCATGAACACCGAAGA